>JGI12269J14319_10003434_pt1 | contig 14850 bp, 10 predicted proteins | sample PeaSoiSIISIP2007_FD_14319 | JGI IMG/M metagenome (IMG submission 14319) | reverse complement strand
TTAGTGAAGCCACCCCGTCGACACCGAGGAAATAGCTTGACCCAGATCTGTCGTTCTGTACTGGCCAAGTCATCTGAACCGCTGACGGCTCATGAATTGGTCGAAGGCATAAGAGCGGCAGATGTTACGTTGATACAACGCCAGAAAAATCCGATTGCGTCCGTGTCCTCAATCCTGGGTCGGCTGGCATCTTATGGAGAGGTTCGGAGCGCCGTAGCCGGCTCGGGAAGACGGCAATGGGTACGGACCAAAACCGATGGGAACGGTCGCTTGTGTCGCGGGCAGAGTGCCTCAGAATTGTAAGCGCAGCGGGATCGGGTTTTAAAATTTCAATGATCTGGTTGCACCTTGCCTCGCCGGTTACGGTCGTCGGCAGTGGAACAAACTTCTCGGCACGGTCGCGTGCTCCCCTCGTTACTTGTTACGCTAGTCCCGACTTTCGTACGATCTCGCCGCCCAAATCGTGACCATCCGGATCATTCCCGAATGCCGCCGAGCGAGAGATCAAACCAGGAACAGCGAGGTACGCCCTAGTGCCGTTGTCCGCACACTTGTTGATATACTTTCCACACGCGGAGCGAGAACTAGGTGTGCGTGCAGCGCGTGGAAGTGATCCAGGGCCAAGAGCTGACTAAGTGAAAAATTAGTGAAAAAGCAGGTTCGTGGAACACCAAAAGTTCTAGGGGCGCGTAGCTCAAACGGATAGAGCATCGGATTTCTAATCCGAGGGTTGCAGGTTCAATTCCTGCCGCGCCTACCAACCTTCCTCCCCGAAGCTCGGCGGTTTTTCTAAAAAGAAAACAATTTGGGGCCTCGCGGGCCCAGCTGCAAGCAATTGTCAAACGACCGCTACCCCGCGAAAAGCGAAGCTGCTGGGCGAGGGCCGCCACGACTGGCTCCGCAGGCTGAGCGGTCTTACACATTTCCCCGAAGCCCGTTTGTGGACCTAGAGAGCCAGATTGCCCGGTTTCCAAACCACACATCTATGTAGTCTCTGGGGTGGATTGCGCAGATTACTTCACAAAATACAGTGAAGGCGCTAGCCTGGCATTCGCGTCTTGTCAGTGGAACCCTCGAAAATAAGCCCCTCCCGCAAGCAACAAGAATTGCTTGTAACGATCCGACAATGAGCAACACTATCTCCACAAGGACATCTTGTGATGCGGGCCTGAAAGTTACGACCTTGCATGCTGATGTAAGGATTCCATGTCTGACAAAACAGATAGGCATCGACGCTTTTCCTGGTTGAAGAGGAGGTAGATCATGACCGGTACCTGTAAGAAACTTCTAGTTCAAACTCGCTATGACTTGGCCCCGGTGCCTAATCGCGCTCCAGAGGAGTTAGAGGTTTCCGCTGAATCGCCTGGAGATCCGGTGGAAAGTGGGAAGTTCGATCAAAAGTATGTTCGTTCGATCTTTTGGATTGAAACCGTGCTTGCCGCTGTTGCGGCCAGTCTGACGGTTGTGACCGGATTGTGCCCGGATTGGATCGAGCGAGTGCTTCCTATCGATCTTGATCTCCACTCGGGTTCCATCGAACGGAACATGGTTCTTGCTTGCGCCGCTAGCGCGGCGCTATGTGCCGCCCGGGCGCGGCGTAACTGGCGTAAATGGCTCACCGCCTGAAAGGACTCTCGCCATGGCAAATATCCAAGTCACACATGACTCAAGCATTCAAAACGCTCGCAGCGAATCCAACATTGCAGTCAATCCCAACAACCCGCTCCAAATCGTAGCCTCGTCTAAGAAGTTTGCCGACATCAGCAATTACAACTTCACACTGGCAACAGAGTATTCCGAAGATGGCGGCCAGACGTGGAAAGATTCCGGAGCCTTTTCGATGCCAGGGTTCGGCGCCATGACCGATCCCACACTTGCTTGGGACGATATCGGCAACGTGTATCTGGTTGGTCTCGGCGGTGATATCGGCGCTGGGCTACCCCGGTGGCAAACGACCGCCGGGATCTTTATTTACAAGTCCACCGACGGCGGCAAAACCTGGGGCGCGCCCTCTGCTATATCCGGAACCACCGGCGCCGACAAGCAGTGGGCCGCTGGAGACACGAATCCATCCAGCCCGTTTCATGGCAACGTCTACGCGGTTTGGGACAAGACCGATTCACCTACCGGTTTGGCCTTTGCGAAATCAACCGATAATGGAGCAACGTGGGTCGGAGCAGGCGGCGCGGCCGCCGGCTCGCTTATCGCCACCGGCTCCTTCTACCCGGAAATCGATGTTTCGGCCGACGGCTTCGTGTATGTCGTATCGGTTGCCGGCAGCGAAATTCAAATGCTCGTCTCCAGCGACGGTGGTGACACCTTCGCACCTTCCGGTACTCCGCCCGCTACTGGAATTACAAATCTTGCGGGCGCACTGCCCAATGGCGACGAGGGATTCCCCATCTTCGCGCCCAACGGCAACTTCCGGGTATTGACAGATCCCACGGCCTGCTCGCGTGGGCCGGAAGTCTTCGTCGCCTGGGCCGACTTTCGCGAAGGAGCGTCGCGTATCTATTTCGCTCATTCCATCGATGCGGGCGCTACCTGGACCACCGGTTCTTCCGGGCAGCCGCTGCTTACGAAATCCATTCCTTCGAACTTTCAGCACTTTCATCCCCAGATCGTCTGCGATCCCAATGGCGTGGTCGCCTGCACCTTCTACGAATTTGGCCCGAAGCCGTCAAATTACCTGATCGACGTCATAATCGCCCAATCGTTCGATCACGGCGCTTCGTTTAACTACTTCATTGTCACCGACAACCCGTGGAACCCGACCATTGACGCACCGTTGGCCGAAGGTTACCCCGGCACCACGTTCATCGGCGACTACTTCGGTCTCGACGCCAGCAACCTTGGTTTCTATCCGCTCTGGACCGATACCCGCACCGGTATCCAGGAGCTGTTCACTGCAATCCTGCCTGAAAAAGGTGTCGAGTTCATTATTGATCAGAGCACCGTCGGACAGGACGAAGTCGACGCGCTCCGAAAGAGCATGGGTCCGAGTGCCATCATTACGGACGCATTCCGTGTCGTGGTCGATGGCTTCACGGCTGCACAAATCGGCGCCACGAGTCCCGCTTCCACGCTAAACGTTGCGTCACCGATTGGGGGCATGACGGTTAAGTGTACCGGGAACTCATCCGCCAGCGGCTCATATGGCCCGCAGCCGCAGCGCTTCACCTTCCTGTATAACCTCGATTTCGGTACCGACTCAAGCGACCCCGCGTTCAGCTTCGCTGGCACCACCAAACTCCTGACACTCCATATCACGGTTTCCGGCGTCTCCGCCTCCGGCCAGATCGAACTGATTAAACAGCCCGACCCGTACATGCTCCACGGCGACCCGCCGTGGCTCAGTGTCGATCTGCGCGTGTTCCCGATGCGAGATGGGGAGATGAAATTCGGTCAGCCGATGGGCGACGCCACCACCGCCAACAATTTCATTCAGCAGGTAGCGTTTCAACTGACCAAAGGCGGCGGCAGTGCAGGAGGTCAGAGTTTCAACGACCCCACGGTCCTCTCGCCGGACGAGGAAGGCTCGGCTCTCTACCTCACTTCCACGGACGAACACATGGTCCCGGTGTTTAACTTCGCGCTCGCGCGCGTCCGCTACATAGGCCTGATCGGCGCCACCACCGTGCGCGTTTTCTTCCGTCTCTTCGCTGCGCAGCAAACTACCGGCATCTACGACTTCCCGCCTGGCGAACAGTACCGCCGCGCCGCGAGCAACCCACAAGGTCAGCCTATTTCGCTGGCCGGCATCATCGCCGAGGAGTATGTCACGATTCCCTGTTTCGCGCTGCCCCGCGTCGATACCACCAGTGTGTCCATGAACCAGCAGATCGACTCCAAAACCGACGGCATGGGCAACCTGCTCGGCAACATTCAGAACATCGTCGCGAACGCCGGCGGAACGGAAGTCGATACTTTCTTCGGCTGCTGGCTCGACATCAACCAGCCGTTCAAGCCCGGTACCATGACACCCAACAATGTCCTGCCGTTGAAAGCCACCGGCGCGGTTGATGGTCCATTCAACGATCCCAGCAACCCGCCTATGACGATCGGGCAGGCCATCATGCGCAACCTCCATCAATGCCTCATCGCGGAAGTTGCGTTTGACCCGGCACCCATTCCCACCGGTACCGACCCCTCCAATTGGGACAAGCTTGCACAGCGCAACCTCGCTTGGGCGGCCGTCGGCTCCGCACAGGCAGTGACGAACTTCGAGATCCGGCCCAGCGCCCTCAACCTGCCGATTGGTCAAAAACCGGACGAACTAATGATCGACTGGAACACCATTCCTCCCGGTAGCGTCGCCAACATCTATCTCGGGGCCGTCACTTCCGATGAGATCCTGGCTCTTGCATCGCGGGCGTACACGTACCACCGCCTCAAGCGTGTGGATGACCACACCATCCAGACAAGCACCGGTGGCGTGACGTATGTACCGATTCCGCCCGGCTCGGGTTCGAACTATGCCGGATGCATGTACATTACGCTTCCGGACGCCATGCGCCGCGGCCAAACTCACAACGTCGTCGTGCGGCAGGTGACGAACGCGTTCGGCAAGGGCGACCGACAGTTGAAAGCTCCGCTGCCCAACCGCAAAGGCGCGCAGCACGTGAAGACGGAAGCCTCGCTCCCAAGCTACTTGGAATGGAGAAAAGTAATCGGCGCGTTCCAGATATCCATCCCGGTGGGCCAGAAGGATCTTTTGCTACTCCCCGAAGAACGGAATCTTTCGGTCCTCAAGTGGATCGGCGAAGCCATCCCAACCACGGCCCGATGGTATCCCGTGTTTCAGCGCTATCTCGAAATCATCGGCGGCCGAGTCGCCTCCTTCGGCGGCAATCCTGGACAGATCCTGCCCTCGCCCCTCGGCAACGGTGTGCCTGGTCTGCCCGGCTATCCCGGACGCCCGTGTCATCCGGGACACCCCGGCCATCCTCCGTGTCACGAGCCCGGTCACCCGCCGCAACCCTGTGGCCCCGGCGAAGATCATCATCCATCGTTTTGCGGAAAGATCGACGCAATCATCTATGATCACTTCGGCGATTTTGACGCATTCATTCTCGAAACGTTCGAAGGCGAGCACCGCCGGTTCGAGAGCCACGAATCGCGCATACTCGGGCTGGTCAAACACGCTTGCATGTACCGCATCGTAACGACAGTTGTCTTTCGTCGTCACCACCCGGAACGCCCGTTCGAGATCATACTTCACGGCTCTCCACCACCCGACGAGTAGATGATCTTGTTAGATGAATAATGAAAGTGCGGCCGGCAAATAGGGAGCTACTGGCAGTGGCGGTCTGCTCTTGAACGGCCAGGCCAGGGACGCGGTCTGAGACTGTGGCCCCCAGGTCGGTTTGGGGGACATCGCTATTGATCTCCTCCAAGCCCGTTTCTGGATAGCTTCCGGTTGGCCGACCATCCGGACAGAATGATTTGCGCGGTTGTTAGTCACTGATCATTGCAGAGCCGGCGATCCGACGCACTTTGATGTCCCGCATCGGCGGTTGACAGAAGAAGCCTTGTACTCGCGGTTGAACTGACTCGCACTCTCATAGCCGACTTCGAACGCCGCCCTCGCGGCCTCGAGTCCTTCAACGAGCATTCATTCTCGGGCTGCAACTAATCGAAGCTGCTTCTGGTGTTGAAGTGGGCTCATCGCCGTCAACGCACGGGAATTGATGATGGAGGGTCGACCGGTTGACATTCTCATCTATCGCGACGCAGCCGCTCTTATGAGGTCCTCGAAGTCAGGTTCGGTTCGTTACATGTTGTGCAACACTTGCCTTTCGTGCGATCAGCTCGAAACCTTTTGAACGTGCAGTTGTTTCCGTTTCCTCGAGCCGTTTGCGACCCTGGGCAGGATTCGTTCCTTGCAGTTCAATTTCTGCGATGGCAAGAGAGGCTTCTAACTCGATTCGAACAAAGCCCAACTTATGGGCTTCCACCAGCACATTTCGAGCAAGTCGCAGTGCATCAGGCAGTTCTTTTGCCGCGGATTGCACATAGGCGCTTTGGATCGCGAGTGGGAGGCGGATAGTAACATCGCTGCTCTTTTTGGAAAGCGCGAGCGCTCTTGCGATCGCTTGTTGGGCATTTTCGACCTTCCCCTGTTGCAGAAGCGATCTCGACAGCAACACTTCAGACTGAATTTCGGGGTCTGTTTCGCGTTCCGCTCGAAATTCTTGTATGGCCGCCCGTGCGAGAGTCTCGGCTTGAGAGGCTTGACCAGAGTCGCAATCAAATTCTCCCAGAGCCACTTGCGCCTCGGCCGATAAGCCTTTTTCTCCTGATTGCTGGTGCAGGGCAAGGGCCTCTTCGTAGTTTTTCCTGGCCCCGTCGCCGTCTCCCCTCTGCCGCCGCAATCTCCCCATCGACATGAGAGAGTCGGCGTAATACCTCTTGTCGCCAATTTCGCGTTGTATGCCGATGGCCTGCTGGTACATCTGCATCGCGCCTTTAAGGTCACCCTGGTCCGCTAGAACATCTCCCATGAGCTTAATGTCAATGGCCTCTGAACTCCTATGTCCAATCTCGCGCGCCAATACAAGCGCGTCCTTGTATTCCGCAAAAGCATCTCCCAGCCGTCCCTCGGCATGAAGGATGTCGCCGGTATTGCCTGTGACTACGGACATTCCGTGCTTGTCACCGATATCCCGGAAAGCTTCAAGGGCTTCCCTGTAGAATTTCAGTCCAGTTGAGAAGTCTCCTTCCTGGGCGTAAATCACACCGATGTTTCCAAGTTCCCGGGCTGTGGCTTTCTTATCGCCAGTTTGTCGTGCCAGCTTAAGCGCTTGTTCATACAGAGTTTTTGCTGTTTCCAAATCGCCTTGGTCGATCGGCACTTCGGCCATAGCATGCAGTGCCCCAGATTCACCAGCGAAGTCACCGGCTTCGTGGAAAATCTGCCGACTCTCTTCGCCATCGGCGGTTGCGCGCTTGAATTGCCCAAGATTAGCCAGGGACCGGCATTGAAATGTTTTCGCCCGAGCCAGCAGNAGTTTTGCTCCTGATGCACCGGCTTTTTGGATTGCCAAGTCCGCCGCNGCCACCGCTCCCTTATTGTCAGATAGAGAAGCGTCAGCCTCCGCTTCAGCCAAATCGATGCGGGGATCCTCTTTCACTTCCGCCGACAACCCTCGCAGCCTCGCGATCGATTTCAAGGCGTCGCTCCCCCGTTCCCCGGCGATCTGAGCATTNGCGAGAGAAAGGCTATATTCGACGCTATCGGGAAAGGAGTTGGATAGCGCTCGATACACCTCAATCGCCTTGTCCCAATCCTTATTGACCTCGTAGTAGCGTGCTTCTACAGAGGAATGATCTTCAGGTGAGAGCTTGCCGGAGAGTTCCAGAGCTTTCTTGGCTTCCTGAATCGCGTTTGAGTTGTAACCGAGGGCCATCCATGCTTTCGCCAGTTCCGCGTGAGCCAGAGGGTACGCAGGATCCGAGCTCACGGCGCTCGTCAACAGGTCCCGTGCGGCGAGTGCGTCAAAAGTGCGCAGCTTCGCCAAACCTTCGGAGTAGAGCCGCATCGCCTCCGGATTGGAAGGTATTGCTGCCCGAATTCCCACCGATTCGACCTGGGAAACGTCCGCAACTCCCAAGTCCTCTCGCAACTTTCTTCCGACACGAGAGACGAGATCGAGCAACTGCGCCTCGCTACTAGTTTCCGAAACCGCGGCGATAGTCTGTCCATTTGTCGTGTCCTGGAGACGAAGATCGAGCCGGAGTTGGCCTGCGGAATCTTTTCCCAAGTCGAAATAGGAACCAACTACGACGAAGTCGCTGCCCAGATTCTTCCGGACCGGCCCCAGCGCTTCGGGAGCGAGATTTTCCGAGTCGGGAAGGCTGAGGTCGGTTTTCATTCGCGCAACCGTTTCTCCGGGTACGGTCCGCAACTTTTCACCGGCCGCAAGTTCCGTCGTCAGCATCTCGGACAAAGCAGTTGACACCCACTTCGTGTCCGGACGATCCGACAGATTCTTGAAGCCCAAGATGGCCACCGATCGCCTCCCCTGGCCTTGAGCGTTCTTGGCTTGCGACCCGGTGGCATTTTGGCGTGAGAGCCTTTGCACTTGCCAGCTCGCAATGCCCGCCACGATGCCAAGAACCACCAGAGCTGCGGCCAATGATTCCTTATGCCGGCGCAGGAATCTCCCGCTACGATATGCGATGGTGGATTTGCGGGCCAGGACGGGCATGCCCGTCAGACAGCGCTCGATGTCCTGCGAGAACTCTTCGACAGACCCATACCGGCGTTCGGGCTCCTTGCGCAGTGCCTTCATTATTATGGTGTCGAGATCACCGCGCAGGCGCCTTTGTAGTTCAGCTGGTTGCAATCCGCCACGCTGGTTGCTCACCGACCGCGGAGTAATTGCATTTCGTGCCTCACCATCGCGAGATACCTTTTCTTCTTGTTTGTTGACAACTGCGCTCGGCTTCTCGGGCTCCGTTTCGCAAACCAACCGCTCCATTTCCAACAGAGACTGGCCCGCAGAGTGAAACGGCCGATGGCCAGTCAGCAACTCAAAGAGCAACACTCCCAACGAATAGACATCGGTTGCGGCTGTGACCGCGTGACCGCGGATCTGCTCCGGGCTCGCGTATTCTGGCGTCATTGGACGCCAGTCTGTTCGAGTGACCAGTGGAGTTTGGAAGCACTCGGGGTTCAGCAGCTTGGCGATGCCAAAGTCCAGGAGTCTTGGCACACCGCCTTTTGCGATCAGGATGTTTGCAGGCTTGAGGTCGCGATGAATCACCAACTTTTCATGCGCATACTGTGCCGCGGAGCAGACCTCGCGAAAAAGCCGCAGACGGCCGTCAATGGAGAGCTTGTTAAGATCGCAATACTGGTCGATGGGCAGGCCCTCCACATGCTCCATTACCAGATACGGGGAACCATCTTCGCTGCTGCCCCCGTCGAGGAGTTTCACGATGTTGGGATGATCCAGGGCCGCGAGTGTCTGGCGCTCATTTCGAAAACGGTGAAGGACTTGTTCGGTGTCGATTCCCGCCCTGACCATTTTTATCGCAACTTGCTTGCGATAACTCTGGTCGGCGCGCTCGCCCAAATAAACTACCGCCATGCCGCCCTGGCCAAGCTCGCGGAGGATGCGGTAGGCCCCAATTCTTTTACCCGTGCTCGCGCGCGATTGTGCAGACAGCAGATCAGCGGCCGCACAATCCTCGAGAAAGGTGGCAGTGCCATCGAAGCTCGACAGCAGCGACTCTATTTCAGTGCGCAGCGAATCGTCGTCGCCGCAGGCTTGGCGCAAGAAGCCACTTCGCTCCTCGGGATCTCGTTCCAGGGCCAAGGTGAACAGTTCCTTAACCTGGTCCCACTTTTCAGGCATTTTTCTGGTCGCCTTTGCGTAGCTCACGCGCAAGCCACGCCTTTGCCACGTTCCAGTTTCGCTTAAGGGTGGTCCGGGAAACTCCCAGAACTCCAGCCGACTCATCAATGCCTAAACCACCAAAAAAACGCAACTCTACAAGTTGGGCTTGCTGGGGATCGAATTCGGCCAGTCGGGTGAGAGCTTCATCCAATGCGATGACGTCGGTTGCCTTCCCTTTGGGAACCTCCGCTGCTTCTTCCAGGAAAACTCTCTCAAAGCCTCTGCCGCGTTTCTTGGCGCCGTGGCCGCGGCTGTAGTCAACCAAGATGCGGCGCATCAGTTGTGCTGCGACGCCCAGGAACTGCTCCTTGTTTTTCCAGCGAACTTCTCTCTGATCGGCTAAGCGAAGATAGGCCTCATGCACCAAGGCAGTCGTTTGTAAAGTGTGATCACTGCGTTCCCGCCGCAAGTAGCCAGAAGCCAGCCGGTGCAGTTCCGAGTAGAGCAGAACCACCAATTCGGCTGCTGCCTTATCACTGCCGACATCGAGTTCACCCAGGAGGGTGGCTATATCTGTGGGCGCATCCATCAGAATCTCGAACGTGATGACGGAACCACCGGAGTGTGCAACGGGACACGACAGTCGCGACAGCTCGAACTTAGAAATATAGAAAAAGATAAAAGCGAGGGAGGGTCCGGCATGAGCTCGCGAACGTCTCCAATCCACTCGAAGAATCGCGATCTCTACGGTCCAGAAGTATATACCCAGTCGCGTGCTTAACCAACCAAGATTGCACCTTTGTTTTCGGCTATTTGGAGCTTGCAGGCGTCCGAAACCAGAACCGTCGCCGGTCTAAGCCAAAGAAATGTGGACCTTTTTTCATGGTTTCATCGCGTTACCTAGATAGAGGCTGAGTTTGGATCGCGAGGACGGAAGACGACAGGCAAACACCAAAGGTTCGCGATCTCTGCAAAGGCGCTATCGAAAATTGCAAGAAAGTAGGGGGCGGGTGCTCTATGAATCGAAAAGGAGAATCTATGAAAAACAATTCGTTTAGCCTGTTTGTGCGAAGACCTACCTGGGGTGGCCGGATATACGCGTTTCGACTGTTCTGTCTCGCTGCCGTGTTCGTGTTCTTGTCGAGTGCCATGGGACTCGGGCAGGACGACCCGTCAGCTGCGATTACGGGTTCTGGCACCACTGACTTCATTCCCATTTGGACGAACGGCACCACGCTGGGGAATTCTGTGTTTTTCCAGTTGGGTACGGGAGCCAAAGCGAAGGTGGGCATCGGCACTACGAAACCCGCGTCCACCCTGGACGTGAAGGGCGGAGGAACCATTCGCGGCTTGTTTAGCTTGCCGACAACCGGCACAGCCACGACGAACACAGGCTTTAACTCGCAACCCATGGATCTGGCGGCTTCGGCCTTCAACAGTAGCACCAGCACGCCCGTGACGCAGACGTTTCAATGGCAAGCCGAACCGGTAGGCAACAACACCAGCAGCGCCAGCGGTTCTCTGAACCTGCTGTTTGCCGAGGGGAGCGGCAAATTTGCGGAGACCGGCTTTCAGATCGACAGCAACGGACAGATCACGTTCGCCACGGGGCAAAGCGGCTCGGGACTGGGCAACGTCGATGCCAGCGAGCTTGGCGGTCTGGCTGCGAGCGCCTTTGCCCAGTTGGCCGCGGCCAACACCTTTACCGCCAATCAGACGGTGAATGGCAACGTCAGCGCCGCGCAACTGGTCTCGACTGTCGGGCAAGGCACGGCTCCCTTGCAAGTGACCTCAACCACGCAGGTACCAAACCTGAACGCCAGTCTGCTGGGCGGATCCTCCGCCAGCGCATTCCAGCCGGCGGGCTCCTACGCTGTTCTCAACACCAACATGGTCTTTGGCTATCAAACAGTGGCCACGAACGGCGGGCAAGCTACGCTCATGACTATCCCGAACCTGGGGGCAGTATTGGTGGATTGTGACAGTAGCCTGTCCCGGATAGCTTTCTTTCCAGCGGCAGGAGTGACAGGGTCACTATGGTTCATAAACGGAGGTGCGACCGGGTTCGCCAGTGGCAACGGCGGCACACAGCTCTCCAACCAGGCGACTGATGACCTGATCACCGCGCAATTCGCCACCACCACTCAAAATGCGACGATGGTCATCTCCGGGCATCCGGCGTCGACGTGCATCTACGCCGGCCAAGCCATCGTGCAAGGCCCTGGGCTGCACGACCGCGCACAAGCTCACCGTGGCCGCCCCTCCCGCTGAGTAAATGGTGATTGCAGTCAGGTCGTGGTGGCCTGATTGCATTTTTCTTGACTAGTCAGCGGCGGCCCCGGCGCTCGCCAAGTTCCGGGGTCATTTCTTGTGATTGACTCTGCATTCACCAAATTGGGTCATTGCAAGTTAATTGCAAGTAAGCGTCAACCGAGCCATCCAGAGTGTTCGTGGTGGCCTGGCCACGAATGTTCTGTGGTTCCCCCGCTCCGTTCCTGTGATCTGCATCACTCCTTGCCGTGATGGCATGCACGTGCCAGTCCCACTATCGGACGAATAATAGGTTTGTACCACAAAGAAGAAGAGAGGAATCGACCGTGAAGGGGATCCTCAAGCTCGCCTACAAACTACTGGTAAATGACAAGGCGAAGTTCACGGCACTGCTGCTCGGCATCACCTTTGCCGTGTTTCTGATCATGTTCATCACGTCGATGTTCGTCGGAGTGTTGAATCACGCCTCCTCAACCATCATCAACATCGGCGCGTCTATGTGGGTCATGGATCCCGCAGTGCAGACGGTCTCGAATTCGGTCGGCATGCCCGACTACGTCTTGGACGCAGTTCGAAGCATGCAGGGAGTGAAGTATGCCGTTCCTTTGTATTCGGGAGGAGCGTTGGTCAAACTTTCCGACGGAACCTACCAGTCCGTCACCGTTGTCGGATTGGACGACACCAGCCTGGTTGGTAGACCGCAGCTCATTGAAGGAACGATCGAAAACATCTACGCGGAGAATGGATTCATCGCAGTGCGAGATGCGGAATTTCCCAAGCTCGAGAATCCCCGCATCGGGTCGGAACTCGAACTAAACGACAACCGAGCCGTCATCGTTGGAATTGCCCAGGTGGCGACTTCGGGCCTGTATGGAACTCCCACCCTGTACACGACCTACGAGCGAGCGATCCAGTACATTCCGAATCCCCGGTACACCATTTCCTACGTGCTCGTGGAGCCAAAGAGCGCGAATGATATAGCGCAGATTAAACAGCAAGTTGAGGCGCTGGGGTACCGCGCGCGGACGAAAGAGGAGTTCATGCAGAGAACTGCCGACTTCTTCGTATACCAGACGGGCGGGGGAATGAACATGCTGATCATGACTTTGATCAGTTTCGCTGTGGGCTTGTCGATATCCGGTCAAACGTTCTACACCTTCATTCTCGAAAACCTGGAACGGTTCGGAGCGTTGAAGGCGATTGGCACAAAGAGTCGTGACTTGATAGGCATGATCCTGTTCCAGGCTACGTTCACGGCATTCACTGGCTACGGTCTGGGGGTGGGGCTCTGCGTGCTTTTGATCTGGTTAGCCAGGTTAAGGCTACCCAGCTACGCCGCCATGCTTACGTACGGGAATCTCGTAATCGGATTTGCCATGGTTGCGATCATTGCCGGAATTTCGAGCTACGTAGGAATTCGACGAGTCTTGAAGATAGAGCCGTTCGACATTTTCAGAGGATAAAGATGCCGCAGGTCGCCATTCAAGCGAAGGGTCTGGAGAAGTGGTTCGGCGACGGGGAGGCCAAGACATCTGCTCTAAAAGATGTAGAACTCGAAACCTACTTCGGCGAGATGGTTTATATCGTCGGTCCCTCCGGGAGTGGGAAAACCACATTGCTTAGCGTTCTCTCCGGGATTCTTAAGCCCAATGCAGGCAGCGTTCTCGTGGAGGGCGTTGACATCTGGAACTTGGGTGCAGACGAACTGGCCGACTTCCGTCTGCAAAAGATCGGGTTTGTATTTCAGGACTTCCATCTGTTCCCTCGCCTGACCACGGCCGAGAACGCAGCTATCCCGTTAATCCTGAGGAAAAAGGACTGGAACGAATCCATTCGCGAAGCGATCAGCTACCTGGAGATAGTGGGTTTGAAGGGACGCGCCGATCTCCCACCGGTAAAGCTGAGCGGAGGAGAGCAACAACGCGTGGCCATCGCGCGAGCCATGGTGAGCAAACCCGACATTCTGATCATGGACGAACCCACCGCGTCACTCGACGGCGATACCGGAAACGCCATCTTGAAGTTTGTTCACGAAAAGATTCTCGATGCGAATCGCTGCATCGTGGTGGTCACGCACGACAACAGGATCTACGAATTTGCGACCCGGATCCTGCACATGGAGGATGGGCGTCTGACCGGAACGGAAAAGAGCACAACATGAAGAACAAATTAATATTTACGATTTCGCTCCTCGGCATCCTGGCAGGGATGGCGACTGCTTACTTCTTCGGCATCAAAAAGCCTGTACTGCCTCCTGCTTTCGATCCAGCTTCCAACCCCTATGCCAGCGCGATCTATGCGGAAGGCATCATCGAGAGCACTCAGACCAGCGGCGAAAACATCAACATGTATCCAGAAGTGGCGGGAACAGTCAAAGAGATACTGGTTTTGGAAGGGCAAGAGGTGCGAAAAGGGACGCCGTTGCTGGTAATCGACGATTCCATCCAGAGAGCAACAACCGAGCAGCAGAAATCAGCCGCCCAGGCTTCCCATGCCATGCTGGAAGAGTTGAAGGCGGAACCGAGGAAGGAAACCCTCGATGTCACCGAAGCCCAAGTCATTTCGGCGCAAGCCGCCCTGAAAACCACCGAGGATGAATTAAACAAGCAACAGGCTGCTTACGAGATTGATCCAAGATCGATTAGCAAAGACGCCCTGGACAATGCGATTAACGCCGCGGCTGTGGCAAGGACAAATCTTGAAGTTGCACAAAAACAGCGCGACCTGACCAAAGCGGGCGCCTGGATCTTTGATGTACGCAATCAAGAGAGACAGTACAACGCCCTCGACAAATCCTACCGGTCTTCCAGCGCGCTGCTCTCCAAGTACACGCTTCGGGCGCCCACGGATGGAGTCGTGCTTTCCATCACCACGATCGTCGGAAGCTTTGTATCGCCACAGGGCTCTTACGAAACCTATACGCAAGGAATGAATCCGGTACTGGTGTTGGGGACACCGCAAGCGACTCTTCAGGTTCGCTGTTATATCGACGAAATTCTTGTGCCTCGCCTGCCATCCCCTTCGAGAATCAAAGCGGAAATGTCGATTCGCGGATCGAAGGTCAAGGTGCCGCTCGATTACGTTAGAGTCCAGCCCCTGGTATCCCCCAAGATTGAGCTTTCCGACCAAAGGCAGGAGCGAGTGGACGTTCGAGTATTGCCGGTCATTTTCAAGATCGAGAAACCCAAGGACCTAAATCTTTATCCCGGGGAGCTGGTCGATGTATATATCGCAG
>JGI12269J14319_10003432_pt1 | contig 14863 bp, 9 predicted proteins | sample PeaSoiSIISIP2007_FD_14319 | JGI IMG/M metagenome (IMG submission 14319) | reverse complement strand
CGGGGCGCGGGCCTGGAGGAGGCGATCGAGAACATCGACATCGGCGGGCCCTCCATGCTGCGGTCGGCCGCCAAGAACCACGAACGCGTCACGGTGCTGAGCGATCCCTCGGACTACGCATCGGTGCTCGCCGAGTTCCGCGCCATCGGGGACACCACGCTGGACACCCGCCGCCGCCTGGCCATCAAGGTCTTCGCGCTGGTCAGCCGCTACGACAGCGCCATCGAACGCCATCTCGCCAAAACAATCCTTTCCGAGGAGCGCCTGGACCTGCGCTACTGCGAAGGCCAGACCCTGCGCTACGGCGAGAACAACCACCAGTCGGCCGTCTTCTTCCGCGAGTCCGCGGCGGTCCAGGCGGGCGAACCCAGCCTTGGCAATTTCCGTCAACTGCACGGCAAGGAACTCTCGTACAACAACCTGGTGGACGCCGACGCCGCCCTGGAGGCCGCGCGCGAGCTGGCGGGCGCGAACGCCGCCGTGGTGATCAAGCACATGAACCCCTGCGGATACGCGACCGGCGTCGTCCTTTCCGACGCCTTGGCGGCGGCCTGGGAGGGCGATCCCGTCAGCGCCTTCGGTTCCGTGATCGCGCTCACCCGCAAGGTGGACCTGGCCACGGCGCAGGTCCTCAAGGGGCGCTTCGTGGAGATCCTGCTGGCTCCCGGCTACGACGCCGACGCCCTGGAATTCCTGCGGACCAAGTCCAAGGACATCCGCGTGCTGGAGATCGCGCCCTTTGGAGCGGCCCTCCCGCGCAAGGTCTACAAGCACCTGATCGGGGGGATGCTGGAGCAGGATCGGGACGCGGTGGTGTGGGAGAAGTTCGAGAGCGCCACCAAGGTGCCGTTCCCCGAAGGGAAGAAGGCGCTGGCGGAGTTCACCTGGAAGGCCTGCAAGCACCTCAAGTCGAACTCCATCGCCATCGGGCACGAATACGCCCCGGGGCAGTTCAGCCTGGTGGGCGCGGGCATGGGCCAACCCAACCGCATCGACTCCAACGTCAAGCTGGCCCAGCCCCGGGTGCTCGATTGGCTCTCGCGGCTGGAGCAGATCGCGCCCCCGGGCGGTTGGAAGAGCGTGGTGGGCAAGATGGTGCTGGCTTCGGACGCCTTCTTCCCCTTCCCCGACAACGTGGAAGCCGCGCACGAATTCGGGATCAAGTACATCGTGCAGCCCGGCGGTTCCAAGAACGATCCGGCCTCCATCGAGAAGTGCGACGAACTCGGCATCGCGATGGCGTTCACGGGAACCAGGCACTTCAGGCACTGACCCGCTTCGGCTGCGGTGGGCGATACTCGCTCCACGAACCATCGCCGTCCCGGCGCGGACGGCTTCCGGTCCGGGTCGCGTCGTCCCATCCCACCTCGCTCGAAACGGGCTTCTCGTCGCGCACCGGGCAGGTTGTTTCAGTGTTCGTCCAGCCCGAGGATGGGGACTTCGCGGCGGGCTTCGCCGAAGTCGCGGTCGTGGGTGACCAGGGCTTCGCAGGAATGGACCAGTGCGGCGGCCAATTGGAAGGCGTCCGGGAGCTTCAGGCGGTAGCGGATCCGAAGACGCGCGGCCTGGCAGGCGAGGTCTGCCGTCAGATCAGCCACCTGCCAACCCAAGCCTTCGCGGAGAGCGTGTTCGTAGCGGGAGGCCAGCGCCTCCTTGCGGGCCTTGATGGGACCTGCCAGGACTTCGGCGANGGTGATGGGNGTNANCAGGATCCNGANCTCNCGGCGCTCGGCGGCCCGGAAGAGGGGGAGGAACCTTGACAGATACCGGGAATTGTCTTCCAACAGGTAGATGACGGGGGCCGTGTCCACCACCACGGTCGCCCCGCTGGGCAGGCTGTCCAGCAGGGATGGATCCACCCTCAATCCCACTCCGAGCGCTGGCGCTCCACCCATTCGCCAGCCCTGCCCCAGAGCGTGGAACCGGAGCCGATCAGGGAATCCAAGGAGGTGGCGTGGCGAGGACGGCGCAGGGAGAGCGGCCCCAACACTGCCACGGGCCGACCACGACGCGAGATGACCGTCTCCGTGCCGGCTTCCGCNGCCTCCAGGAGGGAGGGAAGCTGTTCCCGAGCCTGCACCACGGACAAGGGATCTGGTCCCAAGCCGGAACCGGGCATGGAAGCGAGGGGTTCTTCAGACATCGACATGTACAGAATGTACGTTCTGTTTTTCCAAGACGCAACCGTCTCGCGGGAAACGTCGCTGCCGATGAGTAGGTTGAGGCCCTCTCCTCCGAGGATGCTGGGGAGAGAAACCGAAATCCGGAGGAACGGGTCCATCTTGAGTCAAGCACCAGCACCCGGCACGTTCAGGATCCTGGCTTCGAGCCAAAGCGCGCGGACGGGCGAGTTCGGCACCGACCACGGGACCATCCGCACGCCCGCCTTCATGCCCGTGGGCACGGCCGGGTCCGTGAAGTCGCTCACCAGCGAGGAGGTGGCCGGCACCGGGGCGGACGTGATCCTGGGGAACACCTACCATCTCTGGCTGCGGCCGGGGACGCCCTTCCTGCGCGAGCGCGGAGGGCTGCGCCGGTTCAACCTCTGGAACCGCGCCTTGCTGACGGATTCCGGTGGATTCCAGGCCTGGTCGCTCTCGAAGATCCGTAAGATCGACGACGAGGGCATCACCTTCGCGTCGCACCTGGACGGCTCGCGGCTCAGGTTCACCCCGGAATCCGTCCTGCAGGCGCAGAGGGACATCGGGGCGGACATCGCCATGGCNCTGGACGAATGCACGCCGTCCGACGCCGACTTCGCCACCGCCGAACGCTCCTGGAACCGGACCCTCTCCTGGACGCGGACCATGGCCGACCTTTGGCGCCGCGACCCGACGGCGCACGGCCATGGACAATTCCTGTTCCCCATCGTGCAGGGCGCCCTCCACGACGGCCTGCGCGAGAGGTCGGCACGGGAGGCGGCGGAGCTGGATCTGCCCGGGAACGCCATCGGGGGTCTGTCGGTGGGAGAGCCCGAACAGGACATGTACCGCATCGCCGCCCTGTGCTGCGGAATCCTGCCCGCGGCGAAGCCCCGATACGTCATGGGCGTGGGCACTCCGCGGAACCTCCTGGAACTGGTGGACCGGGGGGTGGACATGTTCGACTGCGTCATGCCCACCCGCAACGCCCGGAACGGCATGGTCTTCACCTGGAACGGACCCTTCCACTACAAGGCGGCATCCGTGGCCGCGGACGAGCGTCCCATCGATCCGGGCTGCGGGTGCGGGGCGTGCCGCGCCGGCTATTCGCGCGCCTACCTGCGCCACCTGTTCAAGGCGGGGGAGATCCTGCCCCTGAGGTTGGCCTCCCTCCACAACCTCCACTTCTACCAGGAACTGATGGACGCCTCCCGCCGCGCGATCCTGGACGGCACCTGGGTGGTCTTCAAGGAGGCGACCTTGGCCGGGTTGCTGGGCACCGGGGAGCCGTCGGCGTGAACCGGGTCCACCTGGTGGCCACCGGAGGGACCGTGGGATCCGCGAATCGCGACGGCACCATCGCGCTGGACTCCGCGGAACGCCCCGCGATCCTCGATTTCCTGCCGGACGGCGTCGAGTGCGCCTGGAGCCGACCCTTCTGGATCCTGTCGGAGGACGCTTCCGGCGCGCACTGGTCGGAACTGGCGCGGCACATCGCGGCCCTGCCCCTGGACCGCCTGGACGCCGTGCTCGTGGCGCACGGCTCGGACACCTTCGCATGGACCGCCTCGGCGCTCTCCTTCGCCCTGCGGGGCGCGCCCGTTCCCATCGTGCTCTTCGGCTCCGACCGACCGCTCGCGGACCCNTGCTCCAACGGGGCCGACAATTTCCGATCCGGCATTTCGTTCTCCCTCTCCGAAAGGCTTCCCGGCGTCTTCGTTGCCTGGCGGAACCCCGGCGAACCGGCCGCCATCCACCTGGGGACCCGGCTTCTTCCCGCGGATCCCCATCTGGACAGATTCCGGTCACCCTTGGATGCGGCCTACGGGACGCTCTCGGACGGCATGTTCTCCCGCGGATCCCACCCGCGAAACCCGTCGCGCTCGGATCTCGCCTCCCGGGCCGCCCCCGAGGCCTGGGGCCGGAGCCTGCGATCCCTTGGAGCGACGCACCTGTTCGAGGACCGGGTGCTGGTCCTTCCCGCCCACCCCGGGGTGGACCATTCCCCTCTCCTGCCGGGCCTCCGGGGCTGGAAGGCCATCCTGCAGATCGCCCACCATTCGGGGACGGCTGCGTCGACGGGGGGGAGCGGGTCCTTCCTCGAACTCGCGCTGGCCGCGAGGGAAGCGGGTGTTCCCGTGTTCCTCGGACCTGCCAGACCCGGACTTCCGTACGCCGGTCGGGACGACCTGCTGGACGCGGGCGTCGCGATCGCCCCGAACCAGGCCTGGCCCTCGCTCGCCGTGAAGATCCGCCATCTGCTCGCCGTGGATCGCCTGGACCTCCTGAGGGAAGATCTGGCCTGGGAGCTGCTGTAGCGGTCTTCCCGGTTTCCCGCGAGCTACCTTGGATGACAGATCCATGCCAGCCACGATCGAACAGCGGCGTTGGACGCGGCTGAGCCCGGAGATCCTGACCGCCTGCCGGGTGAGGATCCCGGGGACGCGCCTGATGCCCGAGTTGAGGGATCTTTCCCCCGGCGGGATCGGTCTCACGCTTCCCCCGCTCTCGATGCTTCCGGCCGGCGAAACCATCCCCGTCCGCATCGCCTTCCGAGGCCAGCCCACGGTCCTGCGCGATGGGCTCGTGCGCGGTTACGATCCCGTGTCCGGAGCGCTGGGCCTTTCCTGGCCTTGCGAGCCCTCCGCGTGGTCCAGCCTGGAGAGGCGCGGTCGAACCAGGGTGTACCTTCCCCAGGACTCGCTGTTCGCCCGCATGCCCCTTCGCCATGCGCACCGCGTCTGGAGCCGGCTGCGGATCGTGGACATCGCCTCCGACCTCGGTTTCCAGGTGGAAACCATCGGTGGTCCGGGCTACCTGCTTCCCGGTCATCGAGCGCCGTTCCACCTGGACATCCCCCTCCTGACCGGTCGGTCCTGGGAATGCCAGATCCTCTGGTGGCGCCCGGGGACCGGACAGACCGTGCGCATGGGTCTGCGGATCCTGGACCCGGATCCGGACCTCGCTTCGGCCCTGGGGGAGTGGCTGGAACTGGACCGGCTCCGTCCACCGCTGGATCTGCAGGACCTGGGATTCCGCACCTCGACCATGGAGGGACAGTTCCGGTTCCGCAAGGTCGAGGAGGTGGGCGAGCGGAAGGAAGTGGACGGCTTCCTGGAGCAGTCGGAAGACGGGCAGGGCGAGAGGATCGGAGTGTGGGACGGACACCTGCTGGTCGGGGCCGCGCTGTTGGAAACCCCGGCCGACAGCTTGCGGAAGGTCGTCTTCCTGAAGCTCCGCCGCGAGTGGGTGGTTCCCGACGTCTTCTTCGGGCTCTGGGAACAGGTGATCCGCCATTTCCTGACCTCCGGGGCGCAGCAGCTCCTGGCGACCTGCCCTCCGGGGATGGAGGATCTGTTCTTCCTAGCGGGGCTCCACCGTCCCGGACCCGAGGATGCGGAGCGTTGGAGGCTTTCCCGACGCGGCGTGATCTGGGGATGGGGCATGAACCTGGTCCGGTGGCACATCCTCTACGCCGAAGTCGGGGCGTTCGCCCTGCAGCACAGGGACGCCAAGCCCCTTTGGGTCGATCGGATCGTCCGCCTGTCGAAGCTGGCGGCCTGGACCCTCCTGCGCGACTGGAGGGAACCCGTGGAACTGGGCAGACTCCGACGGGAAGTCGAACGCTGGGCGAGATCGGTCGACTAGTCCCCGTTCCCGCGGACGCGGTCGATGGACTCCCTCGCGGATTGTCGGCCTAGATCCGCGCCCGGATCCCGTCCAGGAGTTCGCGCATCCGGGGAAGATGGGCCCCCGCCGCCTCGCCGCGCCGAAGAGGTTCGGCCACGATGGCCTCCACTTCCAACGGGCGTCCGAGAAGGAAATCCACCAGCATGGACGGGCGGTAGGCGCCCATGGACTCGGTCTGGGCCAGGTTCCGGTCCGGCAGGCGCGGATCCAGCTCCACGCCGCAGGCCGCCGCGGCGCGGAGGATCTCCGCCATGAGGTCCGTGGCGAAGGCGCGCAACGAGGGGTCCGCGACGATCTTGTCCGTGGTGATTCCGCCGGCGTACACGGAGAGTCCCGAGAAGGGAATGTTCCAGACGAGCTTCCCCCATTTGACCGCATGGCCGTCGCTTCCCGCCTGGCAGGGCACCCGGGCCGACAGGAAGCGACCGGCCAGGTCCTCGCAGACCTCCCGGACATGCGACCGTCCCTGCGGAAAATACGGCGCCAGGGCGAGTCCTCCCGCCGCGGTATGGAGGATGGTCCCGGGACCGGTCCGCTCGGAGCAGATGAAGGCCGCTCCCGCCGCCACCCTTTCCGGCCCGACCACCCCCGCCAGCAGTTCCTCGTGGCCGAGCCCGTTCATCAGGCAGACCGCCGTCCCCCCGGGGTGCAGCACCTCGGGCAGCAGATCCGGGAACAGGTCGGACTGCGCCGACTTGAAGCAGACCAGGGCGACGTCGCAGGGACCCAGGGAACCGGGGTCCCTGAAGGCCGAGACCGGCCCCTGCCAGTTTCCGTCGACACTGTCCAGCCGGAGCCCGCGCTCGCGGACGGCCTCGTACTCGGAATGGTACAGGAAGCGGACGTCCTGCCCGGCCTGGGCCAGGCGGGCCCCGTAGTATCCGCCCACCGCCCCGGATCCCAGGACGGCGATCCTCACTTGAACGGCTTCCTCTGCCCCACCCACACCCCGAAGCCCACGAAGGCGAGCAGGGTCAGGACCACCAGCGGCACCGGCTTCTGGTCGGACAGGAATTGGCGCAGGATCCGCTCGCTCCAGAAGGCGAAGAAGGGGTAGCCCGCCGCGAACAGGAGCACGTAGAAGACCGTCCGGACCAGGAAGTTCCAGCGCGCGACGATCCGGGAAAGGAGCGCGTTGACCGGTCCGGAGACCACCACGACCAGGCTCGTCGCCATGGCGTAGGAAACCCTGGTGACGTGCCCGCGCAGGAATTCCCCGAGCTGGTCGATCTCCAGGATGCGTATGAGGTCCATGTCTCGTTCTCCCCGGGCTCCACCGGATCCGTCCGCGGACCGGTGCCGCGAAAATCTACACCGCCCCGCCGTTCCCCCCCGGGCCCGGCTTTGCCGGAACCGACCTGCCTGAGGTAAGATGGTGCGATGTCCGACTCCGCCGCCAGACGACTCTCTCCCCGCGTTCGTCGGTTCGCCTGGGGAATGGCCGCGTCCATCCTGGCCGCCTTCGCCTCCCTGGCCGTCGAGTTCGCGCTCAAGGGTCCCTCCAGCCGCCTGGAAGGAGTCCTGGACGATTTCCGCCACTGGACGTGGATGGTGGTCCGCGGACCAACGGAAAACGACGTTCCGGCTCCCGTCACGGTGGTGGACGTGGACGAACGCTCGCTGCGCGCCCTGGGCGTCTACGGGGAGAACTACCGGGTCCAGCACGCCGCGGTGCTGGACCGTCTCTCGCGGCACGGTGCCGGCGCCGTGGTCTTCGACATCCTGTTCAAGACCTCCGATTCCGGCGCCGCCCGGCTGGAGTCCACGCTGCAGGACCTGAGGGAAGCCGGATGGCCGGTCCCCTCTTCCGCGGAGTCCCGCGAAAGGCTCCGTCGTCGCCTGGACTGGTCGCGGACCCTGGAAACCGCCGTGCGCCGCTCCCCGAGGGCGGTGGTGGCCGCCCAGTTGGGGAACAAGCTGGACTACCCGAATCCCTCGGACTGGATCCCCCGGGCCAGCCGTTCGTGGCAGGATTCGCTTTGGAAGGGGATCTCCCTTCCCGATTCGTGCCTCGCCGGCCTGCGCGCACGCGCGACGCTGGACAACCTCTACCCCGACCTCGCCCGGTCCGCCTCCCGCCTGGGTCTCGCCAACGTGGAACCCGACCCCGACGGCACCGTGCGCCGCGTCCAGCTGCTGTGGCGGTTTCCGGATTCGATCGACGCGTCGCCCGACACTTCCCAGGCCCGGGAAGCCGCCTACCCCGCCCTTTCCCTCTCCTCCGCCCTGGTCCTCCTGGGCAGGCCTGCCGACGGATTCCGGCTGGAGGGGGATCGTCTCCTGCTGGGAGCGCCCCTCAGGATCTGGAAGGGCACCGCGGGAATCGAGACTTCGGCCCCCGAACTGACCTGGCCCATGTGCCGGGACCTTCTCGCCTCCAAAGCCGCGTTGGACAGCCTGCGGCGGGTCCGGGCCGGGGTGCTCGAACCCACGCGCCAGCTCTGGATCGATCGCGATTCCGCGGGCAGGCTCCGGGTGGCCCTCCCCTACCCCGACAGCCTGGACGACGCCCGGGTCCGCGCCCTGGCCGTCCTGCTGCGCGACGGCGCGTTTCCCGCCGGGATTCCACCGGCCCCGGGCCGGACGATGCCGACGGATTCCGTCGCAGCCTCCATGACCCCCGACGGGCTCGTCCTGTCGCGACGCGTCGCGAGGGATTCGTTCGTGGACGGACCGGCCCTGGATTCCTCCACCCTGGAACGGCTCCGCAAGCCTTTGATGGACCTGTCCCGAGACGGATGGAAGGGGTTCCCCCCGGACTCCGAAGTGCGCATCTCGAACTGGATCGAAGTCTGGTGGGATCCGGTGCGCCGCCGCCTGGCCTCGTCCATCCCCTGTTTGCGCGGAAGCTCCCTCGATGCGCTCCTGGCCCTGGATCCCCTGCGGGTCGAATCCCTGGGACCGCGCGACACCCTGGCCCTGGGCGATCCCATCGTCGTTCCCCTGGACGGGAGCGGCGCCGCGTACGTCCCTTTCCAGGCGCCTTCGCAATGGGAAAACCGGGGACCCGACCAGGCGTGGATCCGGCATGTCAGCTACCTGGACGTGCTGGAAGGCCGGTACGATCCCGACCAGATCCCGGGACGGATCTTCGTCCTGGGGTCCTCCGCGCCGGCCTTGGCGGATTTCATCGACGTCCCCATCCAACGCCACCATCCCGGCGTGAACCTCCAGGCCACCGAGGCGCTGGCGTTGGCCTGGGGCGATTCGCTGGCCCCCGTTCCCGCCTGGGTGGACCTTCTCCTGGTCCTGGCCGCCGCCATGGTCATGGGCCTCGCCACCATCCTCCTGCCGCCGGGATGGGCCATCTTCGCCCTCCTGCTCCTGGCTCCCGCGTTCTTCGCGGGCTCCACCATGGCCTTCGACCGCGGACTCTGGATCCGGCAACTGGGTCCGATGCTCGCCATGCCCTTCGCCCTGGTCGCCGTCCTCGCGGTCCGCTACGTCCTGGAAGAGCGGCAGCGGAAATTCCTCCACACCTCGTTCAGCACCTACATCAGCCCCGAACTGATCGACCAGATGGTGTCCTCGGGGATGCTCCCCAGGCTGGGCGGGGAAGAACGCGAGATCACCGCCTTCTTCAGCGACATCCAGGGCTTCTCCACCTTCTCGGAGGTCCTCTCCCCTCCCGACCTGGTGGAACTGATCAACGAGTACTTCAAGGCCATGACGGACATCCTGACGCAGCGCCAAGGCTGCCTGGACAAGTACATCGGGGACGCCATCGTCGCCATGTTCGGCGCCCCGATTCCCTTGCCCGACCACCCCCGCCAGGCCCTGCTCGCCGCCATCGCCATGCAGGAGCGGCTGGCCCGTCTCCGGGAAAAATGGGAGAATGAAGCACCGAGATGGCCGGAGATCGTGCACCGGATGCGCATGCGCATCGGCGTCCACACCGGTCGGATCGTCACCGGCAACATGGGGTCTGACCTGCGGATGAACTACACCATGATGGGGGACGACGTGAACCTTGCCGCACGCCTGGAGGGCGCATCCAAGCAGTACGGCGTCTGGATCCTGACCACCTCGTCCACCTTGGACGCGGCCGGAAGCGGAATCCTGTCCCGCGAGCTGGATCTTCTGCGCGTGGTGGGTAGGGAAGAGGCCGTCGTGGTCCACGAGATCCTGGGACTCGAGGAGAACGCACCCGGGACCTGGGTGGAATGCCCCCCCCAGGCCCGCGCCCTCTACCAGGCCGGTGAATTCGGGAGCGCGCGCGACGGCTTCCTGGCGTGCCTGGACCTGGAGCCGAACGGAGGGGAGCCCGGAGCCAAGACCAACCCCAGCGAGGTCTTCGCCGCACGCTGCGCCTCCTACATGGAAACACCCCCGTCCTCGTGGGACGGAATCCACACCGCCAAGGAGAAATAGGCATGGAAGCACGTCCCGTGGTGGGATTGCTGGTGAACGACCTGGTGGGCTCCTACCAGTACGGCCACTGGCTCGGGCTCGATGCGGAAGCCACCGCGGCGGGATGCGACCTGATCAGCTTCAACGGCGGGGAGGTGGGATCCACGGACCTCGTCAAGCGCATGCGGAACCAGGCGTTCCATCTGGTGGATGCCCAGGACGTGGACGCCCTGGTGCTGATGGCCCCCGCGGTGGCCAACTCGCTGTCGCCCGACCAGGTCGTCGAATTCCTCGGGAAGCTTCCCGCCGTCCCCGTGGTGGTCGCCGGGATGGAGATCCCCGGTTCGGCCTGCGTGATGGTGGACAACGCGGCGGGAATGGAATCGGTTGTGGAGCACGTGGTGGGGCACCACGGTCGCCGCAGGCCGGTGTTCCTGGGAGGACCTGTCCGCAACCCCGAAGCCATCGAACGCAGGCAGGCGTTCCACGCCGTGCTGGAAAGGCACCGGTTGGTTCTCGACCCCGAGCTGGAACTGGTGGGTGAATTCGACTTCGGCCTGGGGCGGCTCCGGATCCGAGAACTGCTCGAACGGGGCGTTCCCTTCGACGCCGTGATCGCCGCCAACGACGAGATGGCCCTGGGAGCGATGGAAGCCCTGAAGGCGGCGGGTCGGCGGGTCCCGGACGACGTCGTCGTGACGGGATTCGACGACATCGAGGACGCGATGTTCTCCACTCCCGCGCTCACTTCGGTGCGCCAACCCGTGGTGGAGCAGGGGCGCACGTGCATGCGACTGGCTCTCGACCTCATGGCGGGCCGCACCGCGCCGAACATCACGCTCCAGGCCGCCTCACTGGTGGCGCGCGGCTCCTGCGGCTGCCATTCCTTCTCCATCGAGGAAGGTCGGCCCCGCGGCGACGGGACTTCGCGCGAGCCGTCGCTGGGCTCGGGAGGACACCTCGCCGCGGTGCGGTCTTCCCTGGAGTCCCTGGATCCCGCCCTCGCGGAATCCCCCGCCCTCTCCACCCTGGTCGCGGCGATCTCCTCGGATGCGCGCGCCGGCTCCGGAGGCGAGGCCTCGTTGCGCTCCTTCGAAGCGCTCCTGGACGAGAGCGCCGGGTTCGCGGACGATTCCGACCGATGGCAGATCCTGGTATCGCGGCTTCGCAAGGCGACGCTCCCCTTCCTGCCCCCCGGGTCACCGGAGACCCCTTCGGTGGAGGGCATCTTCCACCAGCTGCGGCTGCTGGCGCACGAGCGCGTGGTCCAGAGGTCGGCCTACAAGTCGCTCCAGATCGAACGCTGGACGCGACAGCTCCAGGAGACGGGCGGACACCTGATCACGAGCTTCGACGTCGGGAACCTGATCGAGAACCTGGCGACCGACCTCCCTCTCCTGCAGCTCTCGAGCTGCCACCTGCTGCTCAGGGAGAAGACCGAGGGCGACGTGGACCGGACCGGGGCATCCGATGACAATTTCCGCCTCATCCTTTCCTGGGCCAGGGGGGTGCGCGCCCAGCTTCCTCCGGAAGGCCGGTTGGTCCGCATCCGCGGACTCCTGCGGTCGCTGGTCGGGGAATCGCCCGTGCGCGCCTCCCTCGCCATGGAGCCGCTGTTCTTCGAGGAGACGCCTCTCGGGTTCGCCCTCATGGAGCTCGCGCCGCGCCGCGGAGTTCTCCTGGACGCCCTCAGGACCCAGATCTCGGCCGCCCTGATGGGCGAGCGGCTGTCGCGCGAGGTGCGCACCCGCACCCACGAGCTGGAGGAGGCTCTGGACCACCTGCGGAAGAACCAGAGCCAACTGGTCCACTCGGAGAAGATGGCGAGCCTGGGCAAGCTCACGGCGGGAATCGCGCACGAGATGAACACCCCGCTCGCCGCGGTGCGCGGATCGGTGGACGAGCTCAGGAAGCTCGTCGAGGAGTACCGGGACTCCATCGGAGACCCGGGCGTGGAGGAGAAGGACCACCGCGAGATCGCCGGCGACATGCTGAAGACCCTGGACATCGTCTCCCGCGCCAGCGAGAAGGCGGCCGGATTCGTCCGGTCCATCAAGAGCCAGACCCGGGACATGGGGGCCAAGGACAAGCAGGTCTTCGACCTGGTGCGGGTCGTGGAGGAGGCGGTCCTCCTCCTGTCCCACACGCTTCGGAGCGCGAAGTGCGAAGTGCGCACGGACTTCCGGTCGCGACCGGCCTCGGTGCTGGGGATCCCCGACCGCTTCGCGCAGGTGGTCACCAACCTCGTGACCAACGCCATCGACGCCATGGAGCGCAGGGGCGGCGGAGTCGTGACGATTTCCGTCCAGGCCGACGCGTCCGAGGTCCGCGTGCTGGTTTCCGACCAGGGCACGGGGATCTCCGACGAGGACATGGGCCGCATCTTCGATCCCTTGTTCACCACAAAGCCCGTCGGCAAGGGAACCGGCCTCGGGCTCACCATCATCCACGACATCGTGCAAGGCGACTTCGGCGGCCGCATCGAGGTGGACAGCCGCATCGGCGACGGAACCACCTTCACGGTCCGGCTGCCCGCGATCCAGGAGGCTTGAACCATGGCGCGAAAGACCAACGCGAGGCGCGAAGGCACGGGACGGACCATCCTCCTGGTGGACGACAGCCAGGAGATCCTGGATTCCACCGTGGCCCTGCTGGAGCGCGAGGGACACACCGTCCTGGTGGCGGACAACGGTCCCGACGCGCTGGCGATCCTCCGGCGCGAGGACGTGGAGCTGCTGCTGCTGGACTACTTCATGCCGGGCATGACCGGCGAAGAGGTGGTGAACGAACTGCGGACCTTCAACACCCGCGTCCAGATCGTCCTACAGACGGGATACGCGAGCGAGCGCCCGCCCAGGGAGATGCTGGCCCGGCTGGACATCCAGGGATACTGCGACAAGAGCGGAGGGCCCGAGGAGCTGCTGCTCTGGGTGGACGTGGGGCTGAAATTCGCCAAGCAGGTCCGCACCCTGGACATGAGCCGCCAGGGATTGCGCTACATCCTGGACGTCACTCCCGATCTCCACCGGATCCAACCTCTGGAAGAGCTCCTTCAGGGCATCCTCTACCAGATCGCGGGCCTGGTCGGAGCGGTGCACTCGTTCGTGGCCGTCCAGGCCGGCACCGACCGCAAGGACGGCGCCTCCGACGCCTTCCTGGCCATGGTGGAAGAGGAGCGGGAACTCGTCATCCACGCCGGGATCGGCCGCTTCGAGGGGCAGGAACGGGTGGAGGTGGCCCTGCAGGACGACGCGCTGGAGCAGGTGCGGCATTCCCTCAAGGATGGCGCCCTGATGCGGGCGGCCCGGAGCACCAGCGTCCCGCTCCGGATCGGGGCGCTGACCATCGGGGTGATCTACCTGGACGACGTCCCGAGCATCGCACCGGAAAACATCGAGATGCTCAACGTGTTCGCGAACCAGGCGGCGGTGGCCGTGCAGAACGCCCAGCTCTACCAGATGGCCACGCTGGATCCCCTCACCGGGGTCTACGCCCGGAAGTTCTGGGAGCAGATGGCGCTGCGCGAGATCCGCACCGCCTTCCGGTTCCGCCATCCGATCACCCTCGCCATCTTCGACCTGGACCGGTTCAAGAGCATCAACGACCACCACGGGCATCTCACCGGCGACAAGGCGCTGGAAACCGTGGGCCGGATCCTGCGCGCATCCTCCCGGTCGTCCGACGTGGTGGGCAGGTACGGCGGAGACGAGTTCGTCACAGCTCTGCCGCGGACCTCGCAGGAGGGAGCGACGGTGTTCTGCAACCGGGTGCTGCGGGAGATGGAGCGCCAGGACATGCAGGGCACCATGGGCCCGTACGACCTGCGCGCCAGCATGGGACTTTCCACCTTGCTGCCCCATTCCTTCGAGATGAACACCCTGCCCCGCCCCATCCCCAACGGGTACTTCCAGCAAGTGCTCCACATGACCTTTTCCCGCGCGGACCGCATGGTGTACGCATCGAAGAAGTGCGGAGGACACTGCTTCCACTTCGACGAGACATCCGACTGGCCCGACCCGAACCTGTGGGAAGCCTCGCAGGATTCTTCCATCGCCTCCACCCTGCTGTCCCGCGAGGAGCAGTGAGATGGGCCGGCGACCGAATTCCGGGAACCGGCCCTCGACCGGACGCACCATCCTCTGCGTCGACGACCAGGTGGAATTCCTGGAATCCACCCGAGCGCTCCTGGAACGGGAAGGTCACCGGGTCCTGACCGCCCTGGACGGCGTCCAGTGCCTGGCCGCCCTGGAATCGGAACAGGTCGACCTGCTGCTCCTGGACTACTTCATGCCCGGGCTCTCGGCCCCGGACATCCTGGTGCAGGTGCGCGATCCCACCTTGCAGGTGGTGCTGCTGACGGGCTACTCCTCGGAAAGTCCTCCCCGGGAGCTGATCGACCGACTGGACATCCAGGGCTACTGCGACAAGAGCCGGGGTCCCGACGAATTGCTCCTCTGGGTGGGTTTGGCGCTGCGACACGGAGCCGTGGTGCGGCAGTTGGAGGCTTCCTCCAAGGGGCTGCGCCAGGTGATCTCAAGCTGCCTTCGCCCCGACGAGAAGATGCCCTTGGAAATGGAGATGGAAGCCATCCTCGCCGAGGCCTCCGAAACCTTGGCTCTGGACGACGTTCTGGTGGCGCTCGCCCCGATCCAGCCCACCTACCTCCCCCCTTCCCGTCTGGA
>JGI12269J14319_10003431_pt1 | contig 14864 bp, 1 predicted proteins | sample PeaSoiSIISIP2007_FD_14319 | JGI IMG/M metagenome (IMG submission 14319) | reverse complement strand
TCGTCCCGCCGCCATTGCCCGCGTTCGGTGGTGGCGGAGGCGGTGGAGGCGGCGGCGGTGGCGGCGGTGGCAGCGGCGGAGGCGGCGGTGGCGGCGGCGTGTTCAGGGCCGTCGTCACCGACGTCGCGGGTGGCGGAGGTGGCGGCGGCGCCGGAGGTGGCGGCGGCGGAGGTGGCGGCGGAGGCGGCGGTGGCGGTGGAGGTGGTGGCGGCGGCGGAGGTGGCGGGGGTGGCGCCCCGCTGATTGCCGTTGCTGGGTTGAAATCGCCCTGGCTGAGGCCCGTCAGGCCGGTTTGCACTTCCCAAAACGAGATCTGGGTTCCGCCGGTGACAGTGGGCGTCCCGCTGTCGAACGTCACCGTGTTGGCCGACGCGAGATTGAGCTGTCCTGTGGCGCCGGCGACGGAGATCGAGACGTGCACCTCGAGCGGCGTCCCCGCATCCGTCATGAGCACGCTCACATTGCCCATCGGCAGGTCGGTCTGGATGTTGTCGGCGAGTGGCGTGCTGATGCCGGCGACGCCGTGGTCGTTGATGTCGTTCGCCTCGATGATCACGAAGCGGCTCGACAGAGGCCCGGTATTGGCGACCGTGTTCATGAATTGTCCGACCCACGTCGTGCCGCTGAGGCCGAGCGTCCCCGCCGTGCGCAGGTCGATGCTGCCGTCGAGGAAGGTCGCCACGGTCGAGATGCCGGAGATATCGCCGTTGCCGAACTGGACGAAGGAGCCGTGGGTGGCGTCGAAGGTGATCCCGGTGGTGGCCTGCGCCTCGACGTTGCCGATGATCGCCGGCGTGGCGATCGCGGTGGAGTAGTTCGCGAAGACGCCCGCGCCGCCGCTGCCGATCTGGGCGTAGGCGATGCCGAGCGTGTCCGTGCCGCTCAGGTTCGTGCCGCCGGCTGTGAGCGCGAGCGAGCCCAGCGCGATGACCGTGACGTCGCCCATGATCGTAACGCCGACCACGCCGGCGTCGGTCGCGCCCGAGGCAAAGCCCGCGCCGCCATGCCCGATCTGGACGTAGCCCGCGTCGAACGTGCCGCCGGAGGTGCCGCTCACCGTGCCGGCGTGCATCACGATATTGCCGGTCGCCTCGACGTTGATCGTGCCGGAGAGCGTGCTGTTGCCCGTGAGGGTGGAGTCCTCGAGTCCGCCGCCGCCGCCGTTGCCGATCTGCGCGTAGTTGCTGATGCCAAGCGTCAGCTCGGGGACATTACTGTTGTTGCCGCCCGTGAGGGAGATGTTGCCGACGCTGAGCACGTTCGTGCTCGACGCGTTGCCGACCTGCACATTGATATTGCCGGTATCCTGCAGCGAGCCGCCGGTCGGCGAGGCGCCGGCGCCGCCGTTGCCGATCTGCGCGAAGGAGCCGCCGCAGAATGCGATGGGATCGCTGCAGGAGGTCGCCGCTACGTTGCCGTTGCCGAGCGAGATCGGGTTGGTGCCCGTGCCTCCGGTGAGCGCGAGCGTGCTGATCCCGGTCGTGGCGCTCGCGCCCACGTTGACGGTGATGTTGCCGCTGTTGGTGACGTCGGCGACCATCGTGAATTCGGTGCTGCCCGGCGGCGTCATCGGTCCGCCATTGCCGACCTTCGCATAGCTGACTGCGCCGGCGCCGCCGCTCAGCGAGAGCGTGCCCGCGAGCGCGGTGGTACCGACGTTGACCAAGATGTTGCCGGTGTTGATCAGCGCCACGGTCGCGACACCGCTGCCGCCAGCGCTGCCGAGCGCGGCATCGCCGCCCTGCCCGATTTGCACGAAGCTGTCGCCGGCGGCGCCGCCCTGCATGAGGATCGAGCGCGTCGCACCGACCGTGATGTCCCCGCTGTTCTCGACCGTGCTCGATCCGAAGGACGGGAAGTTGGCCTTGGAGAAGAACTCGTTGCCGCCGTGGCCGATCAGCACATAGTCGTTGCCGCTATAAGTGCCGCTGAGGCTCCCGCCGGTCATCGCGAGCGTGCCGCCGTTCACGCCGGACCCGACTATGACGCCGATGGTGCCGCTGTTGGTGAAGTTGCCGGCGTAGCCGAAGCCGTACTGGCCCGCCTTCTTGCCCTGCTGGGAGCCGCCGTGGCCGATCTGGACGTAGTCCTCGTTGCCGGTGCCGGCGGTGAGGGTCGCGTTGCCGCCGACGGTCACCGTTATGTTGCCGTCGGGACCCGCGGCGAGACCGCTCCACCCGAAGAAGCTGTCGGCACCGCCGTGGCCGATTTGCGCGAAGGCGTCGAGCGCGCTCACGCCGCCGAGCATCGAGAGATTGCCTGCGACGGCCGTGACGTTGATCGCGCCCGAGAGGGTGCCTTGACCTTGGAAGAACTCGAACGCACCGCCGCCGCCATGGCCGATCTGCGCGAAGGACATCTGGGCGGGACCGGTGGTGCCGACGCCGGAGCCGCCCTGCATGAAGATCGACCCGCCAGCCTTTACGTCGATCGCACCGGTGATGTCGGCGCTCGCGGCCGTCGCGGTGCCGAACACCGCGTACCCACCGTGCCCGATCTGCGCGTAAGCGTCCTGTCCGCTGCCGCCGAGCACGGACAGAGCACCGGCCACCGTGACGTCGATCGCGCCGGCGATGGTAGCGCCGCCGCCGAGGGTGGCCGAGCTCAGCGCGAAAGCGCCGCCGTGGCCGATCTGCGCGGCGGCGCCGTATCCGGAGCCACCCGAGAGCCAGATGCCCCCCGCCCCCGCCATGGCGGTGATGTTCCCGCCGAGATCGACGCTCGAGGCGGTGAGCGCCTCGCCGAAGGCGCGGCCACCGTTGCCGATCTGAGCGAAGCTCCGGTCGTAGCTCCCACCTTGCAAAGACAGCGATCCGCCCGCGGCGACGTCGATCGCGCCCATGACGGTCGCACCGCCACTCAGACTGGCCGATGCGAGGAAGGCCCAACCGCCATCGCCGATCAGCGCGAAGGCCGCCGAGGTGGTGCCGACACCGCCGGCGCCGAGCAGCACGATATTGCTGCTCGCGGTGGCCGTGACGTTGCCGGTGACGTCGAGACCGCTGGCACTGAGCGTGGCCGCGAAGGCGCGGCCGCCATCGCCGATCTGGGCAAAGGCCTGATACCCGCCGGCGCCAACGGTAAGCGTGCCCCCTCGTGCGCCGACCACGATGTCGCCGCTGAGCGTGGCGCCGCCCACAAGAGTCGCTCCGCCGAGCGCGTATCGCCCGCCGAGGCTGATCATGGCGGAGGCGCCGGTGCCCGCTCCTCCCAGCACTGAGATGGAAGTGGCTGCGATGGCAGTGACGGCGCCGCCGATGTCGGCGCTGGCTGCGACCATGTTGCCGCCGAAGCCCCGGCCGCCGAGCCCAATCTGAGCGGAAGCCCTGTCGCCCACGCCGCCTTCGACCAAGAGCGATCCGCCCGCCAATACCGAGACGTAGCTGGCGACGGTAGCCCCACCGGAGAGCGTCGCGGAGCCCAGCACGCCCTGTCCGCCAAAGCCGATCTGGGCAAGCGGCACCGCCCCTCCAATGAGCGCACTCGCCGTGGCGGATCCGCCCACGACCGAGACACCACTCGCGGCTGTGACCGTGATGCCGCCGCTAACGTCGAAACTGCCGGCGTTCATGCGGTAGCCGAAGCCCCTGCCGCCGCCGCCAATCTGCGCGAACGCGCTGCTGCCCGTGCCTCCGGTCACCGCGATCGACCCGCCGGAATCCACTGCAATCGAGCCGATAACGGCAAGGCCGCCACTGAGCGTCGCGGTCTGCAGCGCAAAATTGCCGCCGTGACCGATCTGAGCGAAGGCTCTGTAGCCGCCGCCGAGGACCGAGACGGAGCCGGAAGTCGCGTCCACGGTGATATTGCCGGTGACGGTAAACCCAGCGGCGTTTAGCTCGTGTCCGAACGAGCCACCAAGGTGGCCGATCTGGGCGGAGGCATATTTGCCGCTACCGCCGGCGACCGTAACGCCGCCGGCGCCGAGCGGATCGACGGCAATGTTGCCGGTGATAGCGACGTCGCCGGAGGCGGTTGCGTGCGCGAGCGCGGCGTAGCCACCATTACCGATCTGGGCGAATGAGTACTTGCCGGTCCCGCCGAGGACGGAGACGCTGGTAGCGCCGGTGACGCCGATGTTCCCGCCGATCGTGACACTCGAGACAATGGCGTGATTGAGGGCGGCGTAGCCGCCGTCGCCGATCATGGCCGAGGAGCCCGTACCGCCTCCTCCCTGAAGAATGACATCGCTGGCGGCCGTGGCGGTCACGTTGCCGCCGATGGCGACGCTGCCCGCCTGAAGGTGAGAGCCAAAGGACTTGTCGCCGTTGCCGATCTGGGCAAAGGCTTCATAACCAGCGCCACCGCCGAGCGTGAGCGACCCGCCCGCTCCCACGGTGATATCGCCCGTGACGGTGACCCCGCCGGTGATGGTCGCCGTCTTCAGCACATAGCGGCCGCCGTTGCCGATCATCGCCTCGGCACCCGCGCCCCCGCCCAGGAGCGAGATGTCGCCGACGGCAGTGACCGTGATGTTCCCAACGATGGCAACGCTGGTGGCGCTGAGGGCGTAACCGAAGGACCTGCCGCCGCCGTTGCCGATCTCGGCGGAGGCGGCATAGCCGTTGCCGCCGCCGAGCGAGAGCGACCCACTAGCCCCCACCGTAATGTCGCTGGTGACGGTGACGCCACCAGTGATGGTCGCGCTCCTCAGCGCGCGATAGCCGCCATCGCCGATCTGCGCCCAAGCTTGGCCGCCGGGACCGCCGAGAACCGAGATATCGCCGAGGGCCGTGGTTGTGATGCCGCCGCTGACGACCACGCTGGCAGCATGCATCCGAAAGCCGAACTCCCTGCCGCCATCGCCGATCTGCGCGAAGGCGTTGTAGCCGCCGCCGCCAGCGAGTGAGAGGGACGCACCGGAACCGACGGAAATACTGCCAGTGACGATGACGCCGTCGGAGAGCGTCGCCGACTCCAGCACGCGAAAACCCCCGTGGCCGATCTGCGCGGAGGCCGCGAAGCCCGTGCCGCCCATGACCGAGACGCCGCTCTGTGCCGTCGCCGTGATATTGCCGCTAATGGCGACACTGCCGCCATGCAAGGCGTAGCCGGAGCGGGCGCCGCCATCGCCGATCTGGGCGAAGGCCCTGTTTCCGCCGCCGAAGAGCGAGAGCGATCCGCCCGTGGAATCCACGAAGATGTCGCCGGTCACCGCGCTTAGGCCCGTGACCGTGGCAAATGTGGTCGACCCGCCAGCCAGAAAATTTCTGCCGCCATTGCCGATCTGGGCTGTGGCATAGTTACCCGAGCCGCCTTGAACAGTAATGTTGCCGGCCGCGGTGTTCCTGATGGTGCCTGCGATGCTGACGCTGCTCGCGCTGATATAGGAGCCGAAGTTGCGGCCCGCATTTCCGATCTGCGCGAAGCTGCGGTAGCCGGTGCCGCCCATCACCGTGAGCGAGCCGCCCGCCATCGCGGTGACGTTGCCGAAGACGGTGACGCCGCCCGTGAGAGAGGCCGTGGTAAGTACGTTGTCGCCACCGAGGCCGATCATGGCGAAGCCGTCGGCATAGGTTCCGCTGCCGCCACCCCCGAGGACCGAGATATTGGTGCCTGCAGTGACGCCGATCCCGCCGGTGATCGCGACGCTGCTGCCGCTCATTTTGTAGCCGACAGCTTCGCCGCCATGGCCAATCTGTGCGTAGTCCTTGTAGCTGCCCGCGCCGGTGCCTGCGGCAACCGTAACGGAGCCGCCCGCGTCTACCGAGATGTAGCCCGCGATCGTAGCGCCGCCGGTGAGGCTGGCGGATTTCAGCGCTCCCTGGCCGCCGTGGCCGATCTGGGCGAAGTCGCCGCTGCCGGTGCCGCCTTGGACCGTGATCCCGCTCGCCGCCAGGGCAGTGATGCCGCCGCTGATCGCGGCGCTGGCGGCCTGCATTCGGTAGCCGAAGTTTCCGCCGCCATCGCCAATCTGGCCTTCCGAACCATAACTGCTGCCGCCGCCGCCGACCGAGAGCGACCCGCTGACCGAATTGACGGTAATGTTCCCGGTAACCGTGCTCCCGCCGGTGAGGGTCGATGCGCCCAGCGCGTATCGGCCGCCATTGCCGATCTGGGCATAGGTCCGATCGCTCGTTCCGCCCTGAACCGAGATATTGCCCGCGGCGGTGTTCACGATGTTGCCGGCGATGCTGACGCTGCTCGCGTGCATCCCTGAGCCGAAGTCCCGGCCCGCGTTGCCGATCTGCGCGAAGCCCCTCGAGCCGTTGCCGCCGATCACCGAGAGCGCACCGCCCGCCGTCGCGTTGATATCGCCGGCGACAGTGACGCTGCCCGTAAGATGCGCCGTGTCCAGGACGTTGTCGCCGCCGTTGCCGACCATGGCAAAGGCGCGGATGCCGCTGCCCGTCCCGCCGAGCACCGCGATATTGCCCGCCACGGCGGTGAGCCCGATGCCGCCGGTCAAGGCGACGCTGCTGGCGGAGAGCTGGTATCCGAAAGATTCGCCGCCATGGCCGATCATCGCGGCGGAATTGGTGCCGGCGCCGGCGCCGCCGGCGACCGTGATCGATCCGCCCGCCATCACCGAGATATAGCCGGTAACGGTCGCCCCGGCGGTCGCGGTCGCAAATGTCAATGCGTCCAGACCGCCATGCCCGATCTGGGCGTAGGCGCGATCGCCGAGGCCGCCCATCAGCGAGACGTCGTTGGTCGCGGTGGCGGTGATGTCGCCCATGATGACGAGCGAGCTGACGTTCCCGGCGTTGAGGAAGCCGGCGCCGCCATGGCCGATCTGGGCGTAGTCCAGATTGCCGCCGACGCCTTGACCCCCGAGGATGTCGAGCGTGCCGCCCGCGCCCACCGTGATGTTGCCGGTTACGGTGAGACCGCGGCCCGTGTAGCTCGTTAGATAGGCGCCGTCGAAGGCATCCTCGCCGCCGTGGCCGATCTGGGCGAAGGCCGCGTAGCCAGTGCCGCCAAGCACCGAGATATCGCCGAGCGCGGTCGCGGTGATCGCGCCCATGATGGTGACGCCATAGCCGCTGGCGTTAGCGCCGGCGCTGTGGAACGACTGCAAGCCACCGTGGCCGATCTGCGCGAACGAGTTTTCGCCTACGCCGCCTGCGACTGTCAGCGAGCCGCCGGAGCCGACCGTGATGTTGCCCGTGACCTCAAAGGCGCCGTTGGAGAGGTCGATGGTGGAGGCGAAATTGTCGCCGCCATGGCCGATCTGCGCAAAGGCGCCGGGGCTGTTTAACTCGCCAGATCTTCCTCCGCCTAGTACGGCAACGTCGCCGCTGGCGGTCACCGTGATATTGCCGCCGACGGAGTTCGGCGTGTTGTCGAAGCCCTGCATCTGCCAGAGGCGCAGCATATTGTAGCCGCCGTGGCCAATCTGCGCGTCCGAGGAGGAGTATCCGTTGCCGCCCTGAAGCGTCACGCCGCCGCTAGCGGCGGTGACGCCGATGCTGCCGGCGATCGTGATCCGGCCATATCCGGCGTAGCCGAACTCCCAACCGCCGTGGCCGATCTGCGCCTGGGCTTTGGCGTTGTAGCCGCCGGTCAGGTAGACGCCGCTGCTGCCGGTGACGCCGATGTTCCCGCCGACATAGACGCCGCCGCTCCCGCCCGTGAGCGTCGCGTCGCGCAACGCATAGGAACCACCGTGACCGATCTGCGCGAAGGCGCCGCTGCCGTAACCGCCGTGGAGCGACACGTAGCCGCCGGCGGCGGCGAGGATGGTTCCGCTGATGCTGAGCGAATTGGCGTAGAAGGTTTCGGCAAATCGACCACCGCCGTGGCCGATCTGCGCGAAGGCGCCGGGCGCGCCGCCGCCCAGCACATCGATCGAGCCGCTCGCGCTCGCGGTGATGTTGCCGGAGACGTAGAGGCCGCCGCCGACAAGGGTCGTGTTCTCGAATGCCCCGTAGCCGCCGTGGCCGATCTGGACATTATCGGCCTGCGCGCCGTTGCCGGCGAAGAGCGTGATGTCGCCGGCCTGCGCACTGACCAGGACGGTACCCGTGACCGTCATGGAGGCAGCGCCGGTCGCGGCGTTGCCGAAATAGGCGCCGCCGTGGCCGATCTGGGCGTAGGGCGCGATGTAGAGGCCGGCGGGCGAGGGAAGATTGGTGGCGAAGCTGCCAATAGCACCGACATTACCGCCCGTGAGCGTCACGCCCCCGTAGCCGTCGACTGTGATCGCACCGCTCACGGTATTCGAGCCTGCAAGCGTCGCGCTCTGGAAGCTCTGCGCGCCGCCGTGGCCAATCTGCGCGAAGTTGTTCCGCGCCAACGACGCCGAGCTGTATCCGCCGGTGAGACTGAGGGACGAAGTGCTGTAGGCGCCGATGGTAGTGGCGGAGATTGCCGTCATGTGCAGCGAGGTGATGTAGCTGCCCGCCGCGTAGTAGGTGCCCGCGAAGGACGTACCCTTTACATAGCTGCCGAGCCGCGTGACGTTGCCGCCGGTCGCTACGATCGAGCCATTCTGCGCCGTTACCGTAATGTTGCCGGTGATGGCCGCCCCGCCGAGCCCAATGGTAGTGGTGGCGAAGGAATAGGAGCCGCCATTGCCGATCTGCGCGCCCGCTCCGATGAGGGTACTGCCGGGGTGCGGGGTACCGCCGGTGTAACCGGTCAGCGTGTGCGTAGCGCCCGTGTACCCGTTCGCCATCGTGAGGTTGCCGGCGGCGAGGGTGACGTTGCCGCCCGCCCACACATTGATGCCGCCACCGATGGCGCTCGCGGTGCTGCCGGTTAGTGTCGCGCCGCGGAAGCTGTAATTGCCGCCGTTGCCGATCTGCCCGTAGGAGTCCTTGAGGGTATTACCGTAGCCGTAGGCGCCGCCGTCGCCGAAGGTCGTCGGGTTGATGCTGCCGCCCTGGACCAGGACATTACCAGCCTGCGCGGTGACGTGGACGTTGCCGCCGATGTAGGCGCCGCCGGTGGTGATCGTCGCGCTCTCGAAGCTGTGTGCGCCGCCGTCGCCGATCTGGGCGTAGACGTCGCTGACGGACTGGTTCCGGGCGTACCCCGTGATGCTCCCGCCGATCACGCTCACGCCGGTGCCCGCGACCACCGTGATGTTGCCGGCGATGGCGGCGCCCGTGCCCGTCATCTGGCTGAAGGCGTCCATGCCGCCGTTGCCGATCTGGGCGAAGGCCTGCTGTCTCGCGGTGCCGCCGAGCACCGACACGTAGCCCGCGGAAGCGACGGAAATGTCGCCGGTAATGGTCGCGCCGCCGCCCAGGGCCGTGGCGTGCCAGAACACCTTGTCGCCGCCATTACCGATCTGGGCGAACGCCTCGTAGCCGCTGCCGCCGACCGCCGCCACATAGCTGTGGCCGCTGACGGTAATCTTGCCGCCGATGTAGGCGCCGTTCGTGAAGGTCGCGGAAGAAAAGGCCCGATCGCCGCCGTGGCCGATCTGCGCGAAGGCACCTTGGCCGGTGCCGCCGTGGACCAGCACGTGCGGCGATCCGCCACTTGTGTCGGCTGCCATGATGGTGCCGCTGACGCTCAGCGTCGCGGCTTTGAGGCCGTATCCGGCTTCGACTCCGCCGTGGCCGATTTGGGCGAAGGCGTGATAGCCCCCGCCGCCGAGGAGGGCGAGCGTGCCGCCCGCGGTTACGCCGACGGCACCCGTGAGATAGACGCCGCCGGTGACCGTCGAGTTCTGGAGCGCACGATCGCCGCCGTGGCCGATCTGCGCGAAGTTGTCGTCACCGTTGCCGCCGATCAGCGAGATGTTTCCGCCCCCCGTCACGGTGACGGCGCCCATGACCGTCACCACGCCGGCGGTGTTCAGGCCGTCAGCGAAACCCTCGCCGCCGTGGCCGATCTGGGCACCGTCCTCTTGAAAGCTGCCGGCTTGCAGGACGACGGAGCCCGCGGCGCCCACGGTGACATTGCCGCTCACGTCAAGCGTCGCCGCATTGTCGTTGGAGAGCGCGGATAGACCGCCGTTGCCGATCTGGGAGCCCGAGCGCAAGGCCGTGCCTGCCCCGCCCACCAGCGAGACGTCGGCCGCCGTCGCGGTCACCAAGATGGTGCCGGTGAGGGTCACGGCCGTTGCGGTGACGGACTCGCCGAATTCGCCGCCGCCGTCGCCGATCTGCGCGTAATCATTGGTGGCGCCGCCGCCCTGCAGCAGCACGGAGGCCGCGCCCGCGGTGATGTTGCCGGACAGCTGCACCAGCGCAGCTGTCGCGCTCGCATCGGCGAGCAGCCCGCCATGGCCGATCTGCGCGTAGGCCTCTTGGCCGGCACCGCCCGCAACGGTGAGCGCGCCCGAGCCCGCTGAGATCGAGATGGAGCCGGTGCTGCTCAGCGTGCCGGAGCCGGCGCTTGCGCTGTAGCCGGACTTGTACCCGCCGTGGCCGACCTGCGCGAAGGCGGCCTGGCCTGTGCCGCCCTGCAGCGTGATCCCCATCGCGCCCACGGTGATGACGCCCGAGGTCTCGATGTTCGCCGCGCTCGCATCGCGCGCGAACTCGAAGCCGCCGTGGCCGATCTGCGCGTAATTGTCCTGCGCGCTGCCGCCCATGACCGTGAGCGAGCCGGTTGCCGAGACCGAGATCGCACCGGCGACGGTGGCGCCGCCGCCGAGCGTCTCCTGCTGCAGCGCGTGGTAGCCGCCGTTGCCGATCTGCGAGAAGGCAGCCTGCGTGGTACCGCCCCCGCCGAGCACGGAGATGTTGCTGCCGCTGACGCCGATGTTGCCGGTGACATCGACGCTCGCGGCGCTGAGGAAACCAAGGAAATCCCGGCCACCGATGCCGATCTGCGAGGGGTTGTTGCTGCTGCCGCCGCCGACCGCGACCGAGCCGCCCGTCGAGACCACCGTGATCGCGCTGACGACCGTGGCGCCGCCGGTGAGTGTCGCCGTTTTGAGTACGCCGCGGCCGCCGTCGCCGATCATGGCGAAGGCGCCGTTGCCGGTTCCTCCCGCGCCGGAGCCGCCGAGCACCACGATGTCGGAGGCGGCGGTGACGCCGATACCGCCGGTGACGTCAATGCTGCCGGCGTGCATCGAGTCGCCGAACTGGCGCCCGCCGTGGCCGATCTGCGCGGAAGCGGAAGTGCCGGTGCCTCCCGCGACCGTGATGCCGGCGCCGGAATCGACGGAAATGGGGCCGTTGATATAGACGCCGCCCGTGACATGCGCGCCCTTCAGTGCGCCGTAACCGCCGTGGCCGATCTGCGCGAAGTCGCCGCCGGCGCTGCCGCCCTGTAGAGTGACGCCGGTGACGCCGGTCACGCCAATCGAGCCGCCGACTGTGAGCGAGCCCGTGATATGGGCGTTTTTGCCGACGTTGTAGCCGCCGTTGCCGATCTGAGCGAAGCCGTTACCCGAGGTGTGCGTACTCCCTTGCAACACCACCGAGCCGCCTGCGTTGACGAGGATGTTGCCTGTGAGCGAGTAGTTGCCTGTCAGCGTCAGCCCACTGAATGCGCCGGCGCCGCCATGGCCAATCTGTGCGGCGCCACCCTCGCCGCCGATCAGCTCGACGTTGCCGTGCGCGGTCACGTTGATGGCGCCGCTGGTGTTGACGAGGGCGCTCGCGGCGAAGGGATTGAAGCCAATCTGCGCGAAAGCACCGACGTTAACCGGGTCCGCCTGAACGGTCACGTTGTTGGCGAGCACGGTGGTGGGACCTGCGGCGCTGCCGACCGCAACGCCGCCACTGGCGCCGTTGATGAAAACGCTGCCGGTGGCGCTGCCCAAGGTTTGGCCGAAGGCGCCCGACGTGGTCGCGATGCTGTTGATCATCGCCGCCGCCGGGGTTCCGGTCGTGTTGGTGCCGGACGAACCCGAGAAGCCGGTGGTGCCGTTCCAACCGGCGACCAGATTGATCGAGCCTCCGCTCGAGCTCGCCGTGTTGAGGATGCTGGCGTTGACCGTGATGTCGCCGACGGCGAGGAGCGACAGGTCGTTCACGCTGGCGTAGATGACCGGCGCGTTGACGACGATGCCGCCGGTGCCGGAGTTGGTATCAGCGGGACTGGTCTCGACGACCACGTTCGAGCTGCCAAGATCCGTTACAATCGCGGAAGCTGCGCCGCTGTCGATCGTGAAATCCGCGGGATCGAGGAGCCAAGTGCCCGAGGTGCCCTTGGCCGCCGACGTGTCGACCTTCGCCGCCGAGGTGATGGAGAGGCTCTTGCCCGATGTCTCGACGAACCCGCCGTTGCCGCCGAGCGAGCCGCCGCGCGCGGAGACAAATCCGCCAAACGTGGTCAAGTCGTCCGACCACACCGCGACCTTGCCGCCGTTGCCGCTGGTGATGGCGCTCGCGTTGATCTTGGCGCCCGCCGAGATCGTCGTGGTGGCGGCGTTCGCCTCGGGGCCCGCGCCGTGGAAATTCCCGCCCACCAGCGCCGTGCCGCCGCCGGCGTCGCCGGAGACGTCGATATTCGCGGTGCTGGCGAGGTTCACCTCGTTGCCCAGCACCTTCACGGTGCCGCCGGTCTCGCCCGCGCCCTTGCCCGAGGCATCGAGGCTGCCGGAGACCGTCACCGCGCCGGTGTCGCCGCCGTCCAGCACGATCTCGCCGTTCACCGACTTCGCCGAGGTCGCCTCGACGATCCCGGAGCTGTTGATCACGTTGTCGATGATGTTCTTGGCCGCCCGCGCCGTGATCAGCACCGTCCCGCCACTGGCCGAGACGGTCCCGCTGTTCGTCACCAGCGCGTTCGCGGGCGAGCCGCTGGCGTCGTTGGGGCGCTGGTCCACCGCCCCCGTCACCTGGAACGACAGCAGCTTGTCGCCCTGGAAATCCACCGCGAAGGTCTTGGCGCCCCCCAGCACCACCGAGCCCAGCTGCGCCTCGATCAGGCCCTGGTTGGTGACCTGCGCCCCCGCCAGCACCGCCGAGCCTCCGGTGGTCCGGATCGTCCCCTGGTTCACGATGCCGGCGTTGGGGTTCTGGGAGGCGATGCCGAACTGGTAATTGCCGCTGAGGAAGTCCGCGTTCTTGATGTCGGCCGAGGTCGCCATCAGCCCGGCGACGTCCACCTGCGCGCCCGGACCGAAGAACACCCCCGCGGGGTTCACGATCCAGACCTGACCGTTCGCGATCAGGTCACCCAGGATGCTGCTGACGTTCCCGCCCGTGACCCGGTTGAGCGCCACCGAGCTCCGGCCCGGCTGGATGAACTGCACCGTCGAGCCCGCGGGGATCCCGAAGGCGCTCCAGGTGATGATCGCCTTGCTCGTGCTCTGGGTGATGATCGACTTGGTGGCCGACGGCGTGCTGAGCGTCGCCCCGCCCGCCTGCACCTGGAAGCCCGAGAGCCCGCTATTCGCCGAGCCCGCCGCCGCCGCGCCCTTGCCCCCGCCCGCCAACGCCGCCACCAGCGCCGTCGTCGTCAGAAGGAGGTCGCGGAAGAGCCGCGATCGCCGCGTGTCGCTCATCGCGCTGGTTCCAAGGCGACCCCGGACGCGTCCGCCGCCTCGCGGAATCTCGCGTTGTTTACCGACACTTGATCGCCACGCCCGCATGAACGCATACGGACGGATCGAGCCTTGCGGCTCGCGGTCGACCCCACTGGCCTGACCTCCCGAGTCCAGAGCGGCTTTCAACACCGCCTTACTAAAACCCCAAGGTTCTACGGGTGCTCGCCGCTCGTATAGTTAACCGAGCGTTACGTTGACTTTCCAATTTAAGGAGAATGCGAGGGATCGTCCAGTGAAGTACGTCACAAGGGGCAAAGATTCTGCGTGTATGGGTTCTAGAACTTACGGGGTGCTGGGTCTAAACGCGCTAGGAGCCGAGGTGCTCGACGCCCATCGAGGCGCGCTCGCGCAGGCGAACGTATCCGCCTCCGGTGTACATGGCGCGGGCCTTTATATAGAGGTCGCGAGCGGTGGTGGAGCAGCCACGGGCGGCTGCGCCGTCGGCGACGTCCAGCATCCACGTGGCGGCATCGTAAGCGGCCTCGAAGCCATCCCGCTCGGGTTTGACCATCAGGGCTGTGTTGAGTACGGATGCGCGGGCATCGAGCAGCTTGGGGGAGTGACAGTCCTGGCCTGGCTCCTGCTGCCACTCGCGAAAGGGAGCGAGGGTCATCTCGCGCAGCTCGATCAGGGATTGAGGTTGGTGCTCGTCGAGGATGTGGCGTCGGGCCTGGTAATCGGCGCAACCCGCAAGCGCGAGCATCGACAGCAAGGCCAAGAACGTTCTTCGCATAGGCCCCCGGACACATCAACCGCAGCGATAACCAGCCCCGATACGCGACCGCTCACCCCGCTCTGTCGCGTCGGTTCCTATGCCATAGAAGGCGAATTCGATGAACGAATATTGGACCAAACGGATAGCTGCCCAATATTTGCCACAGCAGACTGTGTCGCTGCCGCGGCAGCCATCCTGGTTATGGCAATCGCAGCATCCGTTGCGCATTTGCCATGTAAAGCTTGGCGCGTTCTTCCCTCGTGAGTTCCAGGCTCTCGATCGCCTTGATGGTCTCGCGAATGAACAGCGGTCCTCCTTCGGGATCGAAGGGGCAATCGGTGCCGAATAGGCAACGGTCGACGCCGAAGAAATCGAGGCCGCAGCGGATCGCCGAGCGGGAGCCATTCACGGCGGTGTCGTTGTAGAACAACCGAATATAATCGACAGGCCGCTTGCCGCGCGCGCTCATCTGCTTAAGGAGCTGAGTATAGTCCTCGTCCGAGGTGCGGCTGCCCATCTGATCCATGCCGAGGCTAATCCGCGCCTCGAAGAACGGCGCCATCGCGCCCATGTGGTGCGTGATGATCTTGAGCCGCGGCCAGCGATCGAAGAATCCCGAGAACACCATGCGCGCCATCGCGGCGCTCGTCTCATAGGGCCAGCCGAAGAGCCACCAGATCTCGTACTTCGATTTCTTCTCGGTGGCATAGTCCGACATGCCGGGCCCGCGCGTCGGATGCATCC
>JGI12269J14319_10003422_pt1 | contig 14917 bp, 9 predicted proteins | sample PeaSoiSIISIP2007_FD_14319 | JGI IMG/M metagenome (IMG submission 14319) | reverse complement strand
CATTCTGGCTTGCCGGCGGTTATGGTTCGCCGGACAAATTGCGCGAAGCAAAGAGTGTTGGCGCTGCTGGCATCCAAGTAGGAACTGCATTCGCATTTTGTGATGAGTCAGGCTTGAGAAGGGATTACAAGCAGGCGATCCTCGAAAAAGTCGCCTCCTCGCAAGCACGAGTAGCGACCGATTCATCGGCTTCTCCCACAAATTTCCCTTTCAAGGTCGTTCAGCTGGAAGGCACCTTGTCAGAAATGGAAGTCTATTTGGCAAGGCCTCGCGTCTGCGACCTCGGATATTTGCGCGAAGCTTACCGGACGCCCGAAGGCACGATTGGCTATCGCTGTTCCGCGGAGCCACTGACGGTGTATGTCAGTAAGGGCGGGAAATTGGAAGATACAGCGGGAAAGAGATGCCTCTGCAACGCGCTGCTTGCAACGATCGGCCATCCCCAGGTGCGAAACGGGGATTTAACCGAGATGGGTGTGGTTACCTCGGGCAACGACCTAACGACGCTGGACCGCTTTCTGCCACCTAACGGGCTAACTTACCACGCTGCGGACGTGGTCGCGAAACTCCTCAACGATTGAAATATCCCCAGACTTCCCGCAATCGGATTCCTGTGCATCCGGGGAATTTCAAGTGACCGATTAGCGCACTATCCGTCAGTGGTTCTCGCCCGTCCGGCCCTCTCGGAAAGATTCACAAGCAATTCCATGCCACAAAGTTAGAGCACAATGCTGTACACTACGCGCGGTATCACAGCAACGAGACGGAAAGGCGCAACGAATATGAACATGATGCTTGTAGCGTTGCTTTTCCTTCAAGCCGTTCAGACGAGTCCACTTCTCGAAAATGATTTCGTTCGAGTGTTCAAGAATAGCGCGCCGTGCGCGGCGGCTGCGGCTCCCTGCGGAGAGCGCGTCGTCGTGGCCCTCGGCTCTGTCGAAGTGAACGGTCAGAAGATGGAGCGAGGCGACATCAAAGTGTTCGAGGCAGGTGAACGCTATTCTCCCCCCAAAAGTGGGGACTATCTCGAAGTGGCAATCAAACCGGCGCATCCCAAAGTGATGCCGCAAGGAGCTGGAACACCGCCCCCTCCGGGCAACAAGATCTTGTACGACGGGAAAGATTTCACCGTGTTTGCCGAAAAAATGAAGCCCGGCGAGTACGCCGCGCCCCACAGCCACAACCTGCGCCTGGCAATTTTTCTGAACGACACGATGGTGCAGCAATGGACGGACGGAAAAGAAGAAACCCGGGAACTTGTGCCGGACGTTGTGATGTGGCGGCCGGCGGTCGTCCACGCTTCCAAGGACGTGGGCAAAGTTCCAATCAGCAATCTCCTGATCGAATTCAAACCCTAAGGTCCCTTCCAAATGAAACGCAGCTCGAAACGCATTTTGACTACTCACGTTGGCAGCCTGATCCGTCCGCCCCGGCTTCTCGAACTTGTGCGCGCGAAGGAAAGTGGCGACGCTGGAAGCGCGCAGGCCTACGAGCAATGCCTGAGAGACTCAGTCGCCGAAGTCGTGCGGCGGCAAGCCCAGGCGGGCATTGACATCGTCAACGACGGGGAATTCGGCAAGTCCACCAGTTGGTCTCTTTACGCTTTGAAGCGTGTGAGCGGCTTCGAGATGCGACCGGTGAAGCCGGGAGCGAACCCGTTTGCACGAGGCGCGGACAGGGAGCGCTTCAAGGAGTTTTACGCGGAGCTCGAAGGTGGAAACGATCGCACCTGGTCCAACGTAACCAGGCAAGAAGCGATTTGCGTCGCACCGGTGAAATACACCGGCCTCGCCGAACTTCAGCATGACATCGACAACCTGAAGGCAGGGCTCCAGGGCGTGAAGGTGGAGGAAGCATTCCTCCCGGTGGCAGCTCCCTCCAGCGCCATCCCGGACAGGAAGAACGAATACTACCGCAACGACGAAGAACTCGTTGTGGCCTTGGCAGAAGCATTGAGGACGGAATACCGCGCCATAGTTGACGCCGGCTTCCTGCTGCAACTGGATGACGCCCGCGCCGCCGTGACGTACGACAGGATGGTGCCACCGGCAAGCTTCGAGGACTACTACCGATGGGTGGGCCGCCACGTCGATGTCCTGAACCATGCATTGGAAGGAATCCCGGAAGATCGCGTGCGCTACCACGTTTGCTGGGGAAGCTGGCCGGGGCCGCACACAACCGACGTTCCGTTACGGAAGATCGTAGATCTCATTCTCAAAGTCCGCGCCGGCGCCTATCTCATCGAGGCCGCCAATCCCCGGCACGAACACGAATGGCGCGTCTGGAAGGACGTCAAGCTGCCGGAAGGCAAGATTCTGGCTCCCGGCGTCGTCAGCCACGGCACGATCGTCGTGGAGCATCCAGAACTAGTGGCCGAACGCATCCTGAGGTTCGCGGGCGTCGTCGGCCGCGAAAATGTAATTGCTAGCACCGATTGCGGTTTCGCGCAGGAGCAATTCAACCGACGCGTCCATCCGACGATCATGTGGGCGAAGCTGGAAGCGATGGCCGAGGGCGCGCGGATCGCCAGCGAAGATCTTTGGGGCCGAACAAAAGCCGAGCATAGCCAAGCTCCTCAATAACTGGCTTGGATGCAAAGAATGGCGGCTAATTCGGTCCCTGGGAACGCCAATCTCCCGATTGGCGGTTTGTGTAACGCCAATCGGGAGATTGGCGTTCCCGGGATTCAACTCGTTCAATTCGCGCTAATTATCCGTAGTTATCATTTCTGACTAAAATGGTTTGAAGAAACAATGGAGCCGAAGTCCGGACTTGAACCGGAGACCTGTCGATTACGAATCGACTGCTCTACCAACTGAGCTACTTCGGCCCTTAGTCGAATCGAATAATTCACTCTAGCATTGCGTGGAAAATAGTTCAAACGCCGCCTGAGGCCCACGATACAAAGTCGCCAAATCCGGGCCACCCCGAAAACTGGAACTAGGGAGATATTACTGATAATATAGCTACCGTCCCCTAGTTCATGGTCAGTATTGGCCGGCAACTTTCTCTCGAAGCGTTTCGGACCTTGAGATTGAAGCTATGACCCACTATCAAACGCTGGGCGTTTCTCCGACTGCGTCCACAAACGAGATCAGGAGAGCCCACCGAAGACTTGCCAAACAGTACCACCCTGACAAGCTGAGAAATGCTCCCCTTGCGGAGGTATTGCGGGCGGAGGAAAAGTTCAAGGAAATTCAAGAAGCATATGAAATTCTGAGCAAGCACCGCGTCGCATATGACAATCAATTGCGAGCCGAAGCCGCATCTGCCGCTCAACCATCGGATACACGGCCTCAGACGAACGCCGACACAGCTCATGCTCCAATTCCTAACCCGCCCCCTGCGCCGTATTCGCCTGCAAGACGCAAGAGCCCCTTCTGGTCCGCATTGGGATGGCTGGTTAGCTCGAACGCAGCCTTGGTCCTCCTCGGATATGGCGCCTTAATGGCTTATCAAGCGATCGCATTCCGAGACGCACCAGCATATTTCCAATGGCCTCTCTACTCTGGAAATATGAAGTTTCGGGTTGAAGAGTTTGAAGGAACTATTCGCAATCAGTCTTCAAACGTTTCTGGTGAGTTCAGAATCACCGTTCTCGAGGCGAATGGGTCTCTATCGGGTTGCATGGCCGTCGAACAGCCCCTTTCCGGAAGCGGTCCTGTAAGGGGTCACTACGCAGGCGATAATTTTGGATTTTCCGTGACCAGCGCGGTCGGAAAGACCACCTTTACCGGCAAACGGCGCGACGGCGACCTCGGAGGAACATACCGCTTCGAGCCCAAGAAAGGCCCCTCAGAATCCGGAACATATACGCTAGGAAAACTTGAGTCCATACCGGATGACGAGCCTCTCGCAATCCAGGACTGTCCAACGGATGCAGAAGTTCAACAGCAATAGTCAACGTTTGGGATATAGTTCAAATGCCTGAAGCGGAATGTAGTCGCCCGCCCGTCAATGCCGCAACGATTTGCTTGCCGTGAAAGCGGCCATTTTCAATGAATATCTCGCTGGTATGATTTCCGCCGATCACCACTCCGGCGACGAAAATTCCGGCGACATTGCTCTCGTGGGTTTGCGGGTCCATGGTGGGCTTATTGGTTTCCGGGTCGAGCGAAATTCCCAGCGAACGCATAAATTGGAAGTCCGGATGGTATCCCGTCAACGCGAAGACCTGATCCGCCGGCAGTGACGTTTCGCCCGTGTGATTGGAAACCACCACGCGGCCCTCTTCAATTCGCTTTACTTGCGTTTCAAAAAGCGCGCGAACCTGCCCGGCCTTGACGCGGTTCTCGATGTCCGGCCGAACCCAATATTTAATGGTCGAGCCAAGTTCCGCACGCCGGTGAACCAAAGTGACTTTCGCGCCATTGCGGTAAAGATCCAGGGCAGCTTCCGCAGCCGAGTTTTTTCCGCCGATCACAACAACATTCATGCGCCAGAACGGGTGCGGCTCCGTGTAGTAATGCGAAACGTGCGGCAAATCTTCACCGGGAATGCCCATGCGATTCGGAAGGTCGTAGTAGCCGGTGGCGACCGCAATTTTCCTGGCGGCGAATTGCGCGGGAATTCCCTGCTCGTCCCGCGTGTGCACGCTGAATTTTCCGTTCGCACCATCGACCCGCTCCACGCGATGGCCGAGCCGCAAATCCAGATCGTAATGCTCGGCGCACTTTCGATAATATTTGAGCGCCTCGCTGCGCGTCGGCTTCTCCGCGGCGCTCGTGAGCGGCAGATCGCCGATTTCCAGAAGTTCAGGCGTCGTGAAAAACACCATATTGACGGGGTAATGGTAGAGAGAATTGCAAAGACACCCTTTGTCAATCACCAGCGGACGCATGCCGGCGCGCTTGGCTTCGATGGCGCACGCCAGCCCCGTGGGCCCCGCTCCAATACAAATCAGGTCGTATGTGCTCATGAAGAAAGTGTGCCCCGGGAAGAAATGTTTTGCAACCGCCTCGGCGCACGCCTTTTGGAAGCCGAACGGGAATTGCTGTAGCCCGCCTCTTCAGAGGCGGGGATTTCTTCCAGGACGAAGTAGAGCGCGAATGGTGGCAGGCAGCTACTTGATGGACGCCGGGTGAGGAGTTGTTTGGCCCGCGAAGGTCCTCGCCTCTTTGTGACCACGAATTCGCAATTGCAAGCGGTTCATATATAAATAAATCACCGGAGTCGTGTAAAGAGTGAGGGCTTGACTCACCAGCAAGCCACCTACAATGCTGATCCCGAGGGGGCGGCGCATTTCCGAACCGGTACCGGTCATCAACGCTAGCGGCAACCCTCCGAAAAGCGCCGCGACCGTCGTCATCATGATCGGACGGAATCTCAGCAGACACGCCTGATAAATCGATTCCTCGGGAGACTTGCCGGTCCGTTCTGTTTCAATGGCAAAATCAATCATCATGATCGCGTTCTTGATGACAATCCCGATCAACAGAACAATTGCAATGAGCGCGATTACGGTCAATTCGTTGTGAGATATCAACAAAGCCAAAAGAGCTCCAACCCCTGCCGAGGGCAGGGTCGAGAGAATCGTCACCGGGTGGATGTAACTTTCGTACAACATCCCCAATACAATGTATACGGTGACGAGCGCGGCCAGAATGAGCCACGGCTGGCTCGACAGCGAAGATTGGAATGCCTGCGCGTTTCCCTGGAACGTCGGATGAATATCGGCAGGAAGTCCCATGTGGAAGACTGCCTCCTGGATTTTCGTCACTGCATCGCCCAGAGCGACCCCCTCCGCAAGATTGAACGAAATCGTAACCGCGGGAAATTGGCCCTGATGGTTGACGGAGAGGGCCGTATTCCGCGTGTCAAAGTGGGTAAAGGCGCTTAGAGGTATTTGGCTCCCGTTTGAAGATCTCACATATAGGCTGCGGATTGCGTCCGTGCTGTCCCGAAACGCCGAATCAACTTCCATCACCACATGATACTGATTCAACTGCGTATAGATCGTGGAGACCTGCCGCTGTCCGAATGCGTCGTAGAGCGTATTGTCGATCGCCTGCGGTGAAATTCCCAATCGCGATGCCGTATCGCGGTCGATCACCAGTGACGCCTGCAATCCGCGTGTTTGTTGATCGCTGGCGATGTCGCGCAATTCGGGCAACTGCGTCATCGCGGTCTCCACTCGGGGCGCCCATTCCAGCAGGTCATTCAGATTTTCACTCGATAGCGTGTATTGATATTGCGAACTGCTGATCCGCCCGCCGACCGTGATGTCTTGATACGCCCGCAGGAAAAGTGTGGCTCCTGGAACCTCCGCAAGTTTGGGCCGGAGGCGCTCAATTACCTGGTACACACTGACTTTTCGCTCGCCGACCGGCTTCAATTCAATCTCCATCCCTCCCGTATTTTCCGCTCCGCCTCCGGTTTGGCCGATCATGCTCTTGACCGCGGGGTCGCTCATGACGATGTCTGTATATTGTTTCAGTTTCTGTTGCATCGCGGGAAAGGAGGTATCCTGGGCTCCGATGATATTTCCTGCCATCAGACCGGTATCCTGCGCCGGGAAAAAGCCCTTGGGGATGACAAAATACAAATACGCGCTTAGACAGATGGTCGCGCCAGTCAGGACGAGCATCAGGGGTTGATGGCGCAGAACCCACCGCAGCGCTCCCGCATAAGTCTTCACACTCCACAAGAACACCCGCTCGCACGCCTGATACATTTTTCCGTGCTGCATTTCCTTTTCCGACCTTAGAAATCGAGCGCACATCATGGGCGTGGTGGTGAGCGAAACACATAGGGAAACAACAATGGCCACGCTCAACGTGACGGCAAATTCCCGGAATAACCTGCCGATGACGCCGCCCATCAGCAAGAGCGGAATGAATACCGCGATCAGCGAACTGCTCATCGACAGGACCGTAAACCCGATCTCACGGGAACCCCGCATGGCCGCTTGCATCGGAGTATCGCCCGCTTCCAGATAGCGAGAGATGTTCTCGATCACCACAATCGCGTCGTCCACCACAAACCCGGTGCAGATCGCCATCGCCATAAGCGAAAGATTGTCGAGACTATAGTGCAACAGCGACATCACCCCGAACGTCCCGACGATAGAAAGCGGCACCGCAATGCTGGGAATAATCGTGGCCCACGCGTTGCGCAAGAATAAAAAAATAACCATGATCACCAGCATTACGCTCAACAACATCGTGATTTCGATATCCTTGACGGACGCGCGGATCGTAGTCGTGCGATTAAAATTGGTGTCGAGAGTAACCGTCGGAGGGATCGAAGCACTCAATTCTGGAAGCAACGCCATGATGCGGTCCACGGTCTCTATTACGTTGGCGCCAGGTTCCCGGCCAATCCCCATAGACACAGAGGTCCTGCCATTTGCGTACGCCGAGTTGCGCAGATCTTCGATTCCCTCGGTCACTTTCGCAATATCGCTTATCCGGACCGGGGCGCCATTCCTGTAAGCAACGATCAGCGGAAAGTACTGGTCAGGTTTAAGAAGCTGGTCGGTGTCGCTCAGGGTCCACCGATTGGATTCGTTTTCCAGAGTTCCCTTCGGAGAATTCGCATTGGCGGACCGGAGCGCGGCCCGCACTTCTTCCAAACCAATCCCATAATGAGCAAGAGCGTTAGGATTCAAGTCCACGCGAACCGCGGGCTTCGCTCCCCCGGAGATGCGAACCAGACCTACGCCTGGGACTTGAGATATCTTTTGGGCCAGGAAGGAATCGCACAGATCGTAAAGACGGCCCCTTGGAACCGTGTCCGACGAGATATCGATATCTAAGATGTCCACTTCGGCGGGATTAATCCTGCGGTAGTTCGGCAAGGCCGGCAGTCCAGCCGGCAGTTGTCCAGCGGCGCCATTGATGGCTGCCTGCACGTCCCGGGAAGCTGCGTTAATGTCCCGATCCAAATCGAACTGAAGAACGATCCCCGAAGCGCCAAGTTGGCTGCTGGAGGTCATCTGCGTGACGCCCGCGATCCGCCCGAATTGGCGTTCCAGTGGCGTTGCCACGGATGAGGCCATCGTTTCCGGACTTGCCCCAGGCAAGTTGGCCCGAACAAAAAGCGTCGGAAAATCCACTCGAGGTAAAGCCGCCACCGGCAGAAAGTAAAAACCCACTCCGCCTGCGAGCAGGATCGCGATGCTCAGCAGCGACGTAGCGATGGGCCGTTTTATGAATGGCGCCGAGAAATGCATCGTTGTTCCTTCAGCCCGTACGCGAGGTCAAGGATTATGCGCCAACACTGGTTCCGCCCAGGTTTCCCGTAAAAGTATACTAATGCAACGAACTGAAAATTTCCTGAATGCGGTGACGGCCTAGTTTCCGAGAATGTAACTTCGAGGAGTTTAACCCAAAAGCCGGGCTGTTACCTTAACTGGGGCCTGACCCTGAACAACTCAGCCTGGCTAGATATGTTTGCTTAGCTTGCCGAAGCATGCAGGCCCAATGCCTGACCGATTACGTCCGTATATTTGAGCCCACCGCCGGTATTAAACAATACGACGCGATCCTTGGCAGAGAGGAATCCCGTCGCGAGCAAGTGATCGTACGCGGCTGTCGCGGTGGCGCCTTCCGGCGACAGAAAAACACCTTCGTGTTTTCCCCAGTCCTTGAGCGACGCCAGAATCTGCTCGTCGGAGAGAGCCAGGGCCACACCGCCGGACTCCTTCAGGATTTCCAGCATGATGGAATCCCCATAGGGTTTCGGCACGCGCAGGCCGGCCGCAAACGTAGCGGCATTTTCCCACATCTGGCTCACTTTCGCGCCCTGCTCAAACGCGCGGACCACCGGCGCACACCCGGAGGACTGCACCGCAATCATGCGAGGCCGTTTCCCGGGGCGCACCCAGCCGAGGTCTTCCAACTCCAAAAAAGCTTTCCACATGCCGATCAATCCCACTCCGCCGCCCGTGGGGTAAAAAACCGCGTCGGGATATTCCCAGCCCAGCTGCTCGACCAGTTCATAGCCCATGGTTTTCTTGCCTTCGACGCGGAAGGGCTCTTTGAGAGTGGAGATGTCGAACCAGCCTTCTTTCTCTTTGCGTTCCGCCACCATGCGCCCGCAGTCGGAGATGAGCCCGTCGACCAGAGTGACTTTGGCTCCATATACCTTCGCCTCGACGAGGTTGGCAAGAGGCACGTCCTTCGGCATGAAAATATACGCTTCGATGCCTGCGGCGGCGGCATAAGCAGCGAGCGCGCCTGCGGCATTCCCTGCCGATGGCACAGCCAGCTTCTTCAAGCCGTAGTGGCGCGCCATAGTCACCGCAAGGGCGAGTCCGCGCGCCTTGAACGTGGAGGTGGGGTTGGCGCCCTCCTCCTTAAGATAAACATTCGAGAAGCGGCGGCTTCGCAGCATCGGTGTCCAACCCTCGCCAAGCGTGACCGGCTTGGCATCGGGCAGTACCGATCTGTAGCGCCACATGCCGGCCCAGGGCACTGAGGATGCATCCTGAGCGATCTTTTCGCGCGCCGCTACGCCGCGCAGGGGACTCAAGTCGTACCGGACATAAAGCGAACCGGAACAATCCGGGCAAAGCGTCTGCGGCGTTTGCGCGGAAATAGATTTTCGGCAACGGGAGCACTCTAACTTCGCGATGTTTGGCATGCGCAAAAGATACCAGACGGCGCGAACAACAGCCAACCTTCAAGGAGGAATGACCGTCGGGGGAATCCTTGAGGTACTATCTGGACTCGCAAGAAGGCCGGTTCACAACATCTTGTGGAAGTGCTGCCAGGACTGGAATGGTTCTGATGACGGCGGACACGAACAAAACTTCGGGCAAGAAGGCAAAGCCCGGCGCATATTTCGGGATTCCACTGGCGTTTTGTGTAATTGCGTTCCTGGCCGGCGGCTTGCTCATCGGCGTTCTGTTTCGCGGGAATCGAGTGGCGGCCGCGATCTATACGAGCGGCACCTATTTCCCCAAGTTGATTGTGACGTTTGCCACGCTCATTATTTTTGCGCTCCTTTCCGGAGCCACCGCAAAGCTGGTGCTATTCAACAGGCAGGGCGCCGGACGCCTGTTTGGGTCGATCCTGGCAGCCTACGTCGTGCTGGGATTTGCTTCCCTGGTCTACGTCACGATTTGGATCCCGGTTCTCACCAAGCTGCCGTTTGCCGCTCCGGGAGCGCCCATCCTGGGCGTGGGCCAGTGGATTCAACAATTAGCAAAATCCCTCTCCACGCTGCTCACCGAACAGCCTCTGGTCCAAGCGCTGGTCATCGCAGTATTAACCGGCTACGTAGCAGCCGTCATTCCGGGTCTGCGTTCCGTTGCGCGTGGCCTGATCATGTGCAGCCAAGCCGTGCTTTGGTCGTTCCAGAAGCTTCTGTGGTATTACCCGCTAATGATCGGCTGCCTGGCGATCGGCATTCCCATGAAATTCGGTCTGCAGGGCATGTCCGCGTATGGCCGGACGACCCTCTGGGTGGGCCTGGTAACCGTGAGCTGGTCAATCATCCTGGCTACAATCGTGAAGCTCGCGTCGAAGCGCTCCTGGAAGCAGATCGTTTCGTACTACGCGGCCGTGTGGCCCACGGGATTTGGCACGGGGGGATCCTACGAAACCCTGGCGATGAATCTTGTATCGGCGGAATCCGAGTTGGGCTTGCCTCGCGAAATGGCGGAAGTTTCCATCGTTTTCGGCACGGTGATGAACAAGAGTTGCGCCACTATTTCCGTCATGCTCGTTACGATATCCGTGGCTCGTCTCCTCAATTTCCCCATTTCTCTTGCGGAGATCGTGACGCTGGTTCCGCCGGTGCTCGTTCTGGGCTTGGAATCTCCCGGAATCCCGGGGGGCGCAGCATTTTTTATGGCGCCGATTGTAGCCGTGCTGCTCCATGTGCGGGACATCGATGGATTCGTCGCGACGTTTGTGACTATGTATACGGGTCTGATTCCAATGTTCTCCACGGCCGGCAACACCACCAACAATGGCCTGGTCGGCGCGTTGCTGAACGATCGATTTTGCAAATATCCGGGGCCGGTGGATCCCGCGGCAGCCAAAATTCAGAACCCTCCCGCGTCGTTTGTAAAGCAAGGTAATCCACTAAGCCCGTCCAGACTGGCCGGCTGGATTCTGATGGCAATGGGCGCCTGGATGATTGTTTCGCCTCAGGCGGTGTTGGGGCTCGACCAACTGAAGTGGATGTACAAATACGCCTTCCCGGGAGAAGTCCTGCTGGGCGCATTGCTGATGACTGGTTCGCTTCAACTATTGGCACCCAATGGTGTTGCCAATCAAATTAGCCCTGTTGTTCAAAAAATCCCGCCAGGACCGGAGTCTTCGAGTACGACCACGAACGAAACCTAGGCGAAGCCGCATTCGGCAGGCCTCATCATTGATTCCCAGAGACAGCACGCGTATCATGGAAGATTAATGCATGTAAATAGATCAGGCCGCCCGGCACGCCTCTTCTCTTCTTGCAAGCGTATCCTGCTTGCCGCGCTCTTTGTGTCCCTGCTCGCGCCGGCGCTGTTTGCCGCGGATCCTGAAATTTTTCCGCTCTCGCAAGTCCAGGCCGGAATGAAGGGCGAGGCGTACACGATTTTTGCCGGCGACCAGATCGAAAAGTTCGATTTGGTGGTGATCGGCGTGATGCCGAATTTTCTGGCGCCCAAGGAATCGATCATCCTCGTGCAACTCCTGGGCCCAAAATTGGAGCACACAGGTGTGGTCGCGGGAATGAGCGGCAGCCCGGTTTATATCGACGGGAAACTCGCCGGGGCGCTCTCCCTCAAGCTCGGCCAGTTCAGCAAGGAACCACTGGCCGGAGTCACGCCGATTGAAAATATTTTTAGCCTGCCGAAGGGCCAGCCCGGGGCGATTCGCGCCGAGGCGATGCCAGCCTCGGCGGCGCCTGCACAGCAATTGGAAGCGCGATTTGAGATTCCCACGGATTGGGCCTCGCGGGCCGGCGTTTCCGGCGGAAGTTTTCTGACGCCGATTGATTCCCCGCTCGTCTTTTCGGGATTCAGCGCCGTGGCCATTCGGCAATTCGAGAAGGAATTTGCAGCATACGGCATGGCGGCGACGCAGGGCGGCAGCACCGACGCGCGGCCCGACGATGCAAACATTCGTCCTGGAGACATGGTCAGCGCCGTGCTCCTCGAAGGCGACTTGTCGCTGAATGCATCGTGCACGGTCACGGCGATTGTGGACGGGCGCGTGTATGTGTGCGGGCATCCGCTGTTCGGATTCGGCTCCGTTCAGATGCCCATGGCTCGGGCCCGCGTCCTGACCACGCTTAGCTCCGATCTGGAATCGACAAAAATTGTGAACGTCGGCGGAACGATCGGATCGTTCAGCCAGGATCGCGTGACCGCTGTTGTGGGCAGTCTGGGAGCCTCACCAAAATTGATCCCGATCGACATGACCGTGGCTTCGCCGGACGGTGACAAAAAGCTTTCCTTCCGCATGATGTCGAATCCGAAGCTCACGCCGATTCTGATGGGCATTGCGGCGCTGAACGGCTTGATCCAGAGCAGCGTGTACGGCGAAGGAACCACGCTGCATTTGACCGGGGGAATCGACATCGCCGGCCACTCCAGCGTGACCCTGGATAATCTTTTCCCGCCGATCGATTCTTTCATTCCCGACGGCTTGCCCGTCTCGACCTCGGTGCAAAATATTTTCCAGAGAATTTTCTCGAACCAGTTTGAAACGGCGGACATCGAGCGTGTGACGCTCCGCATGGAGTCCATGCCGGAGCGCCGCCAGGCGACGATCGAAGGCGCGTGGCTGGATAAATCCGAAGCAGAGCCGGGCGACACGGTCACCGTGCGCGTGCAGTTGCGCCCGTACCGCGGATCGCCGGTGATTCGCGATGTGCGGATCGCGATTCCGCCGCAAGCGGTGCGTGGCGCGAACATGCAAATTCTGGCCAGCGATTCGGCCACGTTGAACCGCATGAGCGTCGTATCCGGATCGCAGGCGCGCCTGGACAGCCTCGAGCAGCTCATCTCGGTTTTGAACCGGGAACGGAGAAACAACCGGCTGTACGTGACGCTGCTCGGTTCCTCGCCGACCATGGTGGTGCAGGATAAAGTGATGCCGAACGTCCCCGCGTCCCAGATCAATCTTCTCGACCAGCGCGGCGGCCCGGCGAGTTCTCTTGTCGTTCGGCAATCGGCGGCGGGAGAATGGTCGCTGCCGCTCGATCAGATCGTTCAGGGATCCACATCCATTACGATTCAAATCAAGTGAGCGGCAGGCTGTCGCGCGTCGCCGGGTCCTTCAGGAGTCTTATGCGCAATGCAATTTCAAATGCCCGCGATCCACGCGGTCCAACAACCGCCGCCCTCGCTCACCCGGGCACGTGGATATTTCTCGCCGCGGCAGTACTCGCCATAGCGGTCCCCGCGCTTGCCGAACACACGCGCTGGTGGCGGCAAGCGACATTTGAAGAATTTGACAAAGGGACGGCGAAAGGCGTCGCGCTGCGCAGCGACGGAAAAATGTTTCTCGCCCCGCGCTTCGCCGAATTTGCAGACGCCAACCTCGCCTATCTCCTCCAAATCCGCGCCGATGCAAAAGGAAATCTTTACGCGGCGGGCGGCTCGAACGCGAAAGTGTTGAAAATCGATGCCAGCGGAAAATCGACCAGCGTATTTGAATCCTCCGAGCTGGCGGCCCAGGCGCTCGCTCTCGATGCCGCGGGAAATCTGTTCGTGGGCACGTCGCCCGACGGAAAAGTCTACAAAGTGACGCCCGCCGGCCAATCCTCCGTTTTCTTTGATCCAAAGATGAAATACATTTGGGATCTGGCCGTGGACAAAGACGGAACCGTGTACGTCGCGACAGGCGACACCGGAAAGATTTTTTCTGTCGCGCCGGATGGCAAGGGGCAGGTTTTTTATTCCAGCGAAGAAACACATATTCGTTCGTTGGCGCTCGATACGAGCGGAAACGTCCTGGCAGGGACGGAGCCGAGCGGGCGGGTTCTGCGCATTCCGAAGGCGTCCAACAATCGCCGCGCGTTTGTCCTCTACGAAACCTCGAAAAAAGAAATCACGTCGCTGCTACAGGCTGCGAATGGGGAACTGTACGTCTCCGCTGTGGGCGAGAAGACTCCGCCAGCCCCCGGGCAACCGCGCCCCATAACGGCGGACACGACAACCACGTCGAATTTTGTGATTTCGCTTGGCCCGGCTGGAAACCCAATCGGAGCCGCTACGCAGCCGCAGCCCAACTCTTTTACGCCGTTCTTCACCGTAAATTCGAGTTCGGTTTATCGAATCGCTCCGGATGGTTCTCCCGAAGAGCTGTGGAGCGCGCGGGACGATGTGGTCTATGCGATGGGACTTCTCCCCGGCGGAAAGCTACTCCTCGGAACGGGAAATGACGGCGCGGTTCTGGAACTCGAAGGCAATCACGTCTTCTCGAAGCTCGTGAAGGCAACCGCGCGCCAGGTAACCGCGATCGCCACCGCCCCTGGCGGAAAACTGTTTCTTGCCGCAGCCAATCCAGGAAAGATTTTCACGCTGGGGCCTGAAAATGAATCCGAGGGCACCTACGAATCGCAGCCGTTTGACGCTCACATTTTTTCGCGCTGGGGCCGCACCGTATGGTGGGGCGAAAATATCTCCTCCGCGAATAATGCCGGCGCGCAGCGCGCAGCGATCTATGCCCGCTCGGGAAATACTTCCGATCCGGACTCCAATTGGAGCGACTGGGCGGGCCCGTATACAAATCCCTCGGGCGACAAACTCGATTGCCCGGCCGCGCGCTTCGTGCAGTGGAAGGTCGTCCTGCGCGGCGGCGGTGGCAGCGGCAGCCCGGCGCCCGCGATCGATTGGTTCAGTATCGCGTACCTGCCTAAGAATATTCCTCCTGAGGTGACCGCGATCGCCCTGCAAGATCCCGGCGTGCGCGTCAATGGAATTTCCTTGCCAACGGCGGGCACGGGTCAACAGGCTCCCGCGCAGCTTCGC
>JGI12269J14319_10003421_pt1 | contig 14920 bp, 9 predicted proteins | sample PeaSoiSIISIP2007_FD_14319 | JGI IMG/M metagenome (IMG submission 14319) | reverse complement strand
TGGGGTTTAGTGCTTGCAAGGACTAAAACCCACAGGCTGGAAGCCTGCGCCACTCAACATTCCCGGGGGCACCTTGTGAGATAGCCGATCGAATCGCCGCGCGGTTCGAAGACGTTGCCGAACAGAGGAACACCCTTTGGACCGCGAGGAAGCTTCAACTTAAGCGGTCTTCCCTTTCACCCTCGATGCCCCCGAGGGCCGCGCCTCGCCCCAAACTTCGCGCGCCGTTTCCGACACGAGCCGCAGCTTGGCTTCCTGGTCGGCCTCGGAGAGCAAATTTCCTTCGATCGTCGAGGCAAACCCGCACTGCGGGCTCAGGGCAAGCCGATCGAGCGGAACGAATTTCTCGGCGGCGCGAATGCGGCTCTTGAGCTCGTCCTTGCTTTCCAAAGCTGATTTCTTGGTGCTGACGAGGCCCAACACAACGGTCCGGTCCGAAGGAACTTGAGAGAGCGGCTCGAAACCGCCCGAGCGCTCGTCATCAAATTCGAGCAGGAATCTTTGAAATTTGGTCTGGCGGAAAACCTTCGCGATTGGGGCGTAGTCGCCCGACGCGTAGAACTTGCTCTGATTGTTGCCGCGGCACAGGTGCAGGCCGAATACGACGTTGGGATGGCCGCCAATCACCGCGTTGTCCATTTCGATGGAAAGATCGAGGAGCCGGTCGGGATCATTTCCCCTCTGGCGGTAGCCCTCGCGAATTTTGGAATCGATCAGCGCGGCGTATTGCGGCGAGTCCACCTGGATATACGTGCAACCCAGGCGGACCAGTTCGGCCACCTCATCGCGGAGGAGATCCACGAGGTCGGCGAGAAACGCATCGACGGTGGGATAGGCGCCGCCGGATTTTTTCGCGTCGTAATAGGCCGCCGCCTGTTGCGCGCTCAAAAGAGTCGTCTTGGCCGGATGATCGGTCCTCGCTCTCAGGTACGTGAACTCTTCCGCGCACATGTGCCGTTTCCGGCGCAAGCGGGAAACGACAACCGGCCTGGGCTGGACGATTTCCTCGCCCTTTTCGTTGTGAAATGGGATGGACCAGCCGCCGACCTTGTCAAAACCTTCCGTGGCATCGACCAGGTGTCCGAAGAATGCATATCGGCGCATCTCTCCGTCCGACAGAATATCAATGCCGGTCCGGAGCTGGAGGGCAACCGCCTCGTCGACGGCGCGGTCCTCCAGACGCTTGAAATCCGCATCCGCGAGCCGGCCCGACGCGAATTCTTCGCGCGCTTTCTTGAGGTAGGCGGGGCGCAACAGGCTGCCGACAACGTCGCTTCGATACATGACGGGCTCCTTTTCGTTTGTGACCCGATGCTTTCTGATGAGGGAGACGGGCGAAAGTATACCACTGTCCCGAGAGTCACCGGCAAGGTTGAGTAGCACAGCCACTCTTGGCTGTGCGGGTTTTGCGATCGCAACTGCGTCGAGAAGCTTGTGCAACCTACCAACAAAACCGTACAGCCAAGAGTGGCTTGGCTACGAAAATCACTCCACCCAATTGGCTATGAAGATGTTCGTCTCGTGCGGGGCTTTGCCGTTGCGATTGGAGGCCCAGACGAGGCGCTTGCCGTCGGAAGTGAACATCGGGAAAGCGTCGAAGTCGGGATGATAGGTGATCTGCTCGAGGCCCGTGCCGTCGACGTTGATGGCGTAGAGATCGAAGCCGCTGGGGTCTTTCTGGTTGGCCACATTCGAGGCAAAAATAATTCGCTTGCCGCCCGGGAAAAAATACGGGGCGAAATTCGCGGCGCCGTTGTGCGTGACCTGGCGCTTGTTCTTGCCGTCGGCGTCCATTACCCAGATTTCGAGATTCCCGGGACGAATCAGGCCGCGCGAGAGCAAGTCTTTGTAGTCGGCGATCTGCTCAGGTGTTTTCGGTTGCTCCGAGCGGTAGACGATTTTCTTGCCGTCGTCGGAGAAGAAAGCGCCGCCGTCGTAGCCCAACTCGTTGGTGAGCTGGCGGACATCGCCGCCATCCGCGCTCATCGAGTAAATATCGAGGTCGCCGTTGCGCGTCGACGTGAACACGATCTTCTTGCCGTCGCGGCTGATGGTCGATTCCGCGTTGTAGCTGCCGGGAGAATGGGATAGAGGGCGCAAGTCGCTGCCGTCGGGCTTCGCTGTATAAATTTCGTAGGAGTTGTAAATCGGCCAGACGTAACCGTGGGAATAGTCGGGCCGCGGCGGGCATTCGGCGCTGGTTTCGTGCGTCGAGGAGAACAAGATGCGGTCGCCTTTCGGGAAAAAGTAGCCGCACGTTGTGCGTCCTTTGCCCGTACTCACCATTTTCGGCACGGCGGGTTTGCCGTCCGACGTATCCACCGGCATGGTGTACATCTGGTCGCACGGAACGCCTGCGCCGGAATGCATGAAGATCAGAGACTTATCGTCCGCGGAAAAATACGCCTCGGCGTTTGTACCGCCGAAGGTGAGCTGGCGCACGTTGCCCAGATGTTTCTCGCCGGGAACCGTGAGCGACTCGGAACTTGTTTTGCCTGAACTGGGCGCTTGTGAGTAGGTCACCAAAGACGCCGAGGCAGTGATCAGCAACAGGAAGAGTGCGGGACGCGCAATCTGCGATTTCTGCATGGGTTGTCTATTTCCGCTGTTCCAGCTTCACGGACGCGTTGACGGGCTTGCCGTCGCGCAAAACCTTCACATCCACGACGTCGCCTACCTTACTTCGGCGCAACGCGTCTGTGAAATCGTACAAATTGTGGATGGGCTTGTCGCCAAATTGGACGAGGACGTCGCCGGCCTTGAAGCCCGCCTTCGCCGCGGGCGATCCCGGGCGGACATCGGAAAATTTGACGCCGTTTTCTTCCTGCCCAAAATCCGGAATCGAGCCGAAATAGGGGCCGTAACCACCGCCGCCTCCGCTCGCGGCCTGGCCGCTTGGCTGATCTTCCTTCACGGTGACGAACGCGACGCGCTCGCTTGCGGAATCGACTTTCAAGGCTACGTCATCGATGAAATCCAAGAGCTTCGCCGCATCGGGCGCATTGATTTTGTCCCAGGTGTCGGAAGGCTTGTGATAGTCCGAGTGCAAGCCTGAGAAAAAGAACAACACTGGAATCTTCTTTCCGACAAACGAAGTGTGATCGCTCGCCGCGTAGCCACTGGCGGAATATTCGATATGGAATGGCGACTTGCTCTTCTCTTCATCGAGGAGATCTTTGAACGTGGCCCCCGTTCCCGTCCCGCCAATAAACACTTTTTCGTCCTTGATCCGGCCGATCATGTCCATGTTGATCATGGCGACGGCCTTGTCGAGAGGCAGCGTCGGCTCCTTCACCCACTCCGCGGAACCAAGCAAGCCGAGCTCTTCCCCCGCAAAGTCCGCAAAGAGAATGCCGCGCTGGAGCTGGCCTTTGCGGGGAGCCAGCAGACGCGCGAGTTCGAGAACGCCTGCAGTGCCGGAGGCGTTGTCGTCCGCGCCGGGATGAATTTTTCCGATCTGCGAGGGGGCGAGCGAATCGACGTTCCCGTAGCCAAGATGATCGTAATGAGCGCCGATGATGATGTACTCATCGGTTTTGCCGGGGAGGTAGGCGAGCACATTGTTCACGGTCGCGCGCGTCTTCTCGATATTGACGCCAAGCGAAATCTGAAGCTTGTCGGGAAATGCAAACGAAGCCGGAGTCGAAGAGGTATTAATCTGATTTTGTATATCGGCGAGAGATTTCCCCGCCGCCGCAAACCACGCGTTCGCGGCCTCGTTTTTCACTTGCACGATCACGACGCCGGCGTTTTCGGGCCCATTCACGCTGCCGAACTTCGTGAGAAGATCCTCTTCCTTGTCACCCAATTTTCCGTTGGCCAGGATCACAGCTTTAGCGCCATGATTCCGCGCGTTGATCGCCTTGGTGATCAGTTGGGAGTGTTGCGTCAGTCCGGCATTTCCGCTCTTCGCGGCAAAACCCGCCGGCTCGTAGCGCAGGATCACGACAATTTTATCTTTCACGTCGAGATGCGCGTAATCGTCGTAGCCAAACTCGGGCGCGGTTGCGCCATAGCCCGCAAATACGATAGAGCCAGCGACTTCACCGGAAGCGGAAAAACTGAAGGGAACGAAATCCTGATTCAATTTCAATCCCTGCTTCGATTTGCCGTCCTCCACTTCGAGGCGATTGCCATCTTTCAATTTTGCGCCGGTAATTACGGTGAATGGCTGGAAATAGGATTTGGCGCCCGCCGGCTGTATGCCCAGGGAACGGTAGCGTTGCTCGATCAAGTTCGCGGCGCGCTCGATGCCCTTGGTTCCGGCGCCGCGGCCTTCCATTACCGGGGCAGAGAGCGCCTTGACGTCGTCCAGGTACCGCTTGGGATCGGCGGAATCGGTATCGGCCGCAACGCGAACGGCGAGAAAAGCGAGTACGAGGGCCAAGCCAGCTGCGCGCCAGCGTGAAGGTCGAGTTGCAAGATGCGCGACGGGGTTATTCATTCGAATGGGTTTGAAGAAGGACATGTAACACTCCGAATCGTATGCCGCGGTTGCGAGGCTGTCAAATGTGGGCTGGGGGAAGTGCGCGTCGTGAGCCGGGAACGCCAATCTCCCCGCCGCGGCGGGCGCTTTTCGCCACGCCAATCGGGAGATTGGCGTTCCCGGGTCAAAAGCCGACCTTCAGGCGGGCGCTGACACTGGCTGGCGGCGCCACGGCGGTTCCGGAAAATAGGCTGGCGAAATTCAGGAGGTTCAGCTTGTCGGTCAGATTGTGACCCTCGATTTCGAACGAGATGTCTTTTCCTTCTTTGTGGAATAGCGTAGCGCCGGCGGCCGCATCAAACGAGAAATTGGGACGTACGCGGCGTGCATTGAAATTTACCTCGTTCAGAATGGCGGGGCCGTATTGCTGCAACAAAAAATTGATCTCGCTGGGGTCAACTGTGCCGTTCAAGTCCACGGGCAAGCCGCTCCCGTATTCCGCGGAGGTGGCGAACCACAAACGTTCCGTGGCTTGAAAACGCACTCGCGCGCGCACCGTGTTTCTCTGGTCCTGCGAGACCGGGAACTTGCTTGCACCTGCGATGCCCTCAATTTCATCTCCGAGAAATAATCCGCCAGTGATGGGCCCCTGCCCGATCCCTGTCTGATTCGAGTAGCTCAGAACTCCTGAAAAGCGGCCCCAGCGCGGGACGGCGATTTGAATTTCCTCGCCGTGAATTTCCGCAGATGAAAAGGCGATCGGGAAACTGATTCCCGTGTCGAGCAGCACATCATCGTCAGGGTAGTTCCGAAAATCACGGCGGAAGACGTTGCCGTCGATCCTGAGTTTGCTCACAAAAGATTTCGTGAAACCCACCTCGTAATAATTCGCTCGCGCCGGGAGGACGGGAATCTTCAGGACTACGCCGCTCAACGAATCCTGTTGCGACGAGCTTGCAAGCAGCAGGTTTTCCATTGCGGGAGTCTGAAAGACACGGTCGTACGAAGCATGTACGACAAGGTTGAGCGAAGAAAAAAATCGCGATACGCCAAGACGCGGGCTCCATGCCGATTCGTTCACCGCAAAGCCGTAATGGTCAAACCGCAATCCGGCGCTCAAGTTCCATTTGCCTAGACGAACTTGGTCCTGCACATAGGCCGATGGCTCGATGTCCCATTGGCGCGCTGAAAATGGAGGCGTAAGAGTTTTCGGCGTCCCGGGATCGTATTGCGAGATGTCCGTGATTTGAAACTGCAAGTTTTCATTCACGGGACTAAAAATTCCATCCACCCCGAACTTCCATTCGTGGCGCCCGTGGTGGCCCGCGAGGTCCGCACGGACATATCCCTCGCGATAGCCGCGGTTCTGATAAACGACGATCGGCGTGGAATCCGGGTTGGAATTTAGTAGCGCGTATGCATCGCGGACGCTTCCCGCGACGCTCAAGAGAATGTTCGCTGAAAATGCATGCGTGTAGTGGACCTGGCCAGAGGTTTCCTTCTGCTCAGAGTCCTGGCGCTGGCCCGCCTCTTGCTGTACGAGTTCGTTCGGCACCTCGTAGCGAACCGCGTGTTGCGCGAAAGTCATGAAAAGACGATCGCCGTTTGAGAAATCGCGCTCGTACGACGATGAAAATCCGCCGGCGTTTCCGATATTTGTGTAGTTCTGGAGAACCGGCGGGTCCAGGTAGCGGCCGGAATGAAAACCATCGCCGGTGACGGAAAATCGGTTACCTCCGCTGGAATAGAAGAGAGCGCCGCTCCCCGAAGCCGTTGAGAAACTGCCGCCCTCCGCTTCAAACTCGCCGTGCAGACCTGCGGGATTGTTTTTCGGAGAAGAAACTTCCACGACGCCGCCAAGTTTTCGTCCGTACTCGGCGGGAAAACCGGCGGTCATCACCCGCATGGACTCGACGTCGCTCGATTCGATCGGAGGCGCAAAACCGGGCGAGCGGTTTTCGGTCATCGGCAAGCCGTCCACGACGAACTGAACGTCATACTCCGAGCCGCGCGGGTGCAAGACGCCATTGGCCTCTTGCAGCCAACCGGGTTGGGCGTCCACGACATCGAGGACTCCGCGTCCCGCGTGCGGCGAGAGTTGCTCACCGATGGTTTGCGAGCCAATTGTATATACCGCGCTGGTCGTCGAAGGATCGACCAGGGTTTCCGTCTCGCTGACTTCTACCTGGGTTTCGACCGGCTTCAAACCCAGCGTGAAAGATAAATGCTGGGGGACCATGGACCGAATCTCCACGAGTTGAACAATGGGAACAAATCCCGAGTGCGACACGCTGACCCGGTAGACGCCGAACGCGAGGTCTTGCGCGGCGTAACGGCCGTCATCGCCAACCGTAAATTCCAGGTGAAATTGATTGCCTTCGCTGACTAATTCTCCGGACGCGCTGAGGACCGCTCCCTGCGGATCGCGCACTTCGATCTGCAGTTCTCCGCGATCCCGCTGCGCGGCAGCAGGCAGTGCGAGAAACCACGCGCAAGCCATTAAGCCGATGATCCGAATGAAGTGCGCCGTCATGGTTTGAACGTCGTTCCGGGATCCGCTATTTGTACGCCGGACAAGCATTCATCATGGCATCCGGCAGGATCACTCCCTTGTAAGCATATCGTAAAAAATTGAGCGATACCTTCGGGAAGTCCTATTGCGATGAGTCTCAGTGCAACGCCGGCATTTTTGTGGGACGAGAATGGATAATTTCGCGTGCGCGGCTACTTGGAGGGCGACTTCTCCAAAGCGGCGCGGTCCCAATGTCCGAGATCGGCGGCTGCATCATACGAACTCTGGCAAAAATCGAGCAACGCATCACGGGGAGATTCCATTGCGCGCACGTCGTCGTACATCAGCAAAAATTCGCCCAACTGTTTGTTGAAAGAGGCGGCTGCCGGACGCACCGGCCTCTCGCCAAATCCATCCGGCGCCGGCGCGGCGTACGAATAGAACGCCGCGCCCTTGATATCGCCGCCGCCCGGCCAAAAACCCACGCTGCTGACTTCGTGCGAATAGGCCTCCCGGGTCGTCGCGTCCGCGCCGGGGCGTTCCGGGGCGCGGCGTCCGGAAAAGCGCGTGACCGCAAGATCAAAGCTGCCCCAAAAGAAATGGACAGGGCTGGCTTTGCCGAGAAAACGAGAACGAAATTCCTTGAAGATGGCATCCACGGCCACGAGAATTCGCCAGAATGCGTTTGCGTACTTGGGATCGTACGCGCCGTGCACGCGGTCCTGATCGAAGCGGATCGGATTCGGAATCTCCACCGGCATATTCCAAATCTTGACGTCGATTTCCAGAGACTGGAGAAGAGAAAGAAACTCCGCATAGAAATCGGCGACCGTGCGCGGCTCGAGGCGCATAACTTTCGTTTCGCCGCTGGATGTAGTGACTTCGAGCCTGTGATCGATGAAGTCGAACTGAATCTCAAATATGCCCTTGCGGTAAGGGATCGGAGACGTTGTCAATCCCCTGGCATTCACGTAGAGCGGGACTTCCCACCAATGATTGACGTGCGGGGATAGGGCCAGGCGGACCTTGCCCACCATCTGGGTCCACATGTGCAGCGTCGCATACGTATCCGCCCAGGCAGAAAGCGGAAGGGCCGGCCAGGATTCCGAGGAGTCCATCACTGTTTTGGCAACGGACATGTTTTCCTCCTCTTTGCCAGGTGATCAAGGACCGCGTAGTTGTCAGTCCAGCATGAGTTCATCCACGTAGCACCAGCGCCAATTCTCGCCCGGCTCGATCGATTGCACGATGGGATGTTTGGTTCGATGAAAATGCTTGGTGGCATGCTTGTTCTTGGAGGAATCGCAGCACCCGACGTGGCCGCAGATCAGGCACATCCGCAGATGGACCCACGAGTCCCCCATCTTCAAGCATTCCTCGCAGCCATTTGCGCTCGGTTGCACTTTCTTGATTTCCTTGACGTGCGGGCATTCATCGAGATCTGCCATCGTGTCCTCCTTGGGTCTGATTTCACTTGTACCACACCACGTGGATAATCTGCATCTCTTGGGTAGTGAGGCCCGACTACCGAATCTCGGGCATGTTGAATTACTTTAGGCCAATTCACTCTCGCAAACGCTTTGGACCGCTGACGAAGGGACTGCCGCGTTCGTAGAATCGGCACAGCCGGTGAACGTCGCGAGTAATACCGATTCTAATGGTGGCGCCGATCGGGCCGGTGGGGCGAACCGCGGCACCAAGCCACAGTTTGCCGCCTGCGCATAGGTTCACTCCGTCATACCGTTTGTTGATGTCCATGGCTTGCGCGAGGCGCCCCGGGCCGCGCGCGAGGTCAAGCAAGCGAGTTGTCCCGCGCCGCCGCTGCATGAAACGGATGCCTTCCAGCGGTTCGACCGCACGCACTAAGACTCCCGCGCCGGTCCCTGCTTCTTCGCTGGAGACGTTCATCATGAAGCAGGAGCCGTAGGTGAAATACACGTAGGCGTGGCCGTGCGGAAGAAACAGCGAGCATCGACTTGGTGTAAGGCCTCCAAACGCGTGCCCTGCCGCATCGCCGACGGGATACGCTTCAGTTTCGACGATGCGGCCGGCGAGACGCATGCGCGGCAGGTCATGTACGAGTGTCTTGCCGATGAGGTATCTGGCAAGGGCGATCGTATCGATGGGAAGTTCCGCCCGCCGCAAGCGTCGAATGCGCAGGGGAGCGTTTGCTTGTTCCTTGCGCATCGCGATCAGTCCACCGGTTTCACGCTGTCCAGCAAAGCGAAGAATCCTTCGGTCAGTGTGGGATGGATATATACGGCCCCTTTTAAGAGCGTGTAAGGCAACTTTCCGAGCATCAATGTGTAGAGGACATGAACCAGTTCGCCGCCTTCGCATCCCAGGATAGCCGCTCCCAGAATCCGATCATTCTCGGCGTCCACAATCACTTTCATCATGCCTGCAGTTTCATCGCGTTCAATGGCGCGCGCCACATACGACATGGGAATCTTGCCGATTTTCAGTTTGTGCCCTGCCGCTCGGGCTTCTTTTTCCGTCATGCCGACGCCGCCCAACTGCGGGTCGGTGAAGACGCAATACGGGACGATGCGATTTTCGATCGTCAGGTTCATTCCGTGCGTCAGGTTGGCATCGACGATTTGAAAATCGTTGAAGGAGATATGCGTGAAGGCAGGCCCGCCCTTCACGTCGCCGAGCGCCCAAATTCCGGGCACATTTGTCTCCAGCCGTGAATTGACTCGGATGAAACCAAGTCTGTCGGTTTCGACTCCGGCCTTGTCCAGACCGAGGTCGTCTGTGTTTGGCCGGCGCCCGACGGCGACGAGAAGGTGCGTTCCGGAAACCGTCAATGGTTCATGCGCACCTGCGACGGTAACCTTCACCGTGCCTTTTATTTGCTCTACTCGAGTCGTTTGAACATTCAGATGAAACTCAATTCCCTCCCCTTCGAGGATTTTCTGAAGTTCGGCGGCGATTTCCGGGTCCTCGCGTGGAACGATTTGCGCCTGATTGTGAATGATCGTGACCCGGCTGCCGAATCTGCGGAACATTTGTCCGAACTCGAGACCAATGTACCCGCCGCCGAGAACGATCAGATGCTCGGGCAACTCCTTTAGCTCCATAATCGTTTCATTCGTGAGCACACTGGCAGGGTTGAGACCCGGAATGTCTGGGATGTTCGGGCGGCCACCCGAGTTGATGAAAATTTTCTGGGATTCGAGAAGGACTTCGCCCACTCGAACCTGGTGCGCATTCGTGAATCGTGCCTGTCCCTGGTAGAGGCGAATATTCGGATGCAGACCGATCTTCTTTTGTATTCCGCCGCGGAAGCTTGCGACGACGTTATTTTTTTGCGCAACGATGGTTGAAATGTCAGGAGTGACGCTTTCGGCGTGCACTCCCCAGCGTCTAGCATTGCGCGCGTAGTGCGCGATTTGCGCCCGGTGGACCATCGTTTTGGTGGGCGTGCACCCTGTATTGATGCACGTGCCGCCGACATTGCCCTTTTCGATCAGCGCGACCTGCCATCCTACTTCGGCAAGTCTATAGGAAAGAGGATTTCCTGCCTGACCCGAACCGATGATGATCGCATCGTATTTCATGGGACGAGGCTCCTCTTCGCGGGATTGCCAGCACAATACTTATTCCATGTTCGGGAGGATTACACAATCAGGGGAAAAATATATGGATGGCGCAGGCATTTTGTGGCACAGGCTTCAGCCTGTGGGGGTTAGTCCTGGCAAGGACGCAACCCCACAGGCTGGAAGCCTGTGCCACATGATGCGCTATTCAATAATCAGCAGCAGATCTTTGGCCTCGACTTTGTCGCCAACGTTTGCGAGCTTTTTTGCCACCTTTCCCTCCACAGGCGCGTAGACGGTGGATTGCATTTTCATGGCTTCCAGGACCAGGAGGCGGTCGCCCTTCTTCACTTGTTCGCCGACTTCCACAACAATGCTGGAGATGGCTCCCGGAATTGGCGAACCAACTTGTCCGGGAACGGACGGGTCCGCTTTCGGCCTGGTTTGCACTGTGGCTTGCAGCGCATGGTCTCGGACGGTGACTTCGCGCGGCTGGCCGTTGAGTTCGAAAAATATTGTTCGCGTGCCGTCGGGATGCGCGTCGCTTACCGTGAGCAATTTCACGACGAGGATTTTTCCGGCCTCCAGATCGACGGCGATTTCCTGACCTTGCGTCAATCCATAAAAAAATTGAGGCGTGGGCAGAACTTCCAGATTTCCATACGCCGAACGCGCCGCGGCAAATTTCAGGAAGACGTCCGGGTACATCAAATAACTCATCAGATCGGTGTCGGAAATGTTTTGCTCCGTTTTCTTCTCCGCTGCCGCTCTGGCCCCTTCCAAATCGACGGGCGCGAGGTGTTCGCCCGGCCTTCCTGTCGCCGGCTTCGCGCCGCGCAAAATCACGGATTGAAGCTTCGGCGGCCAGCCGCCCTCGGGTTCGCCCAGCGCTCCGGCAAACATTTCCACGACGGAATTCGGCAGCGTCAGATTATGGTTCGGCCCCAATCGCTCCAAATCATTCACCGTCATATCGTGGCTGACCAGGAAAATCGCGCAGTCGCCGACGACCTTGCTCGAAGGCGTGACCTTGACGATGTCGCCGAACGCGAAGTTCAATTCCGCGTAGGTGTGCGCGATTTCCTGCCACCGCGCGCCGAGTCCCATGGATTCGGCTTGCTCGCGCAGATTCGTGTACTGTCCGCCGGGCATTTCGTGGATGTAAACTTCCGCCGTTCCCGCCGGAGGCGCATTGTCGAACGGGCGGTACCACGTGCGCACCGTTTCCCAATAATCCGCGCAGGCATTGAGCGCATCGAGATCGAGCCCTGTATCGCGCTCGGTGTGCTGCAGGGCTGCGACCACGGAATTCAGGTTGGGCTGGCTGGTCGTGCCACTCATCGAAGCGATCGCGGCGTCGGCGGCGTGCACCCCGGCTTCCGCCGCTTTCAAGATCGAAGCGGCATTGATGCCGCTGGTGTCATGCGTGTGAAAGTGGATGGGCAGGCCCACTTCGTCGCGCAGGGCCGAAAAGAGCCGCTCGGCCGCGTAGGGTTTGCACAAGCCGCCCATATCCTTGATGCAAAGAATGTGCGCTCCCATCTTTTCCAGTTCCTTCGCCAGGCGGATGTAGTACTGCAAGGGATATTTGTCGCGTTTCGGATCGAGAATGTCGCCGGTGTAGCAGATGGCCGCCTCGCACACCTTGCCCGTTTTACGAATCGTCTCGACCGAAAGCTGCATATTGGGCAGCCAGTTCAACGCATCGAAGACGCGGAAGATATCGATGCCCTGCTTCGCGGACTCCAAAATGAAAGCCTCGACCGCGTTGTCCGGATACGCCGAATAACCGACGCCGTTGGACGAGCGAAAGAGCATCTGGAAACAGATGTTCGGGATAGCCTCCCTCAAGAGCTGGAGGCGCGCCCATGGATCTTCGAGAAGAAATCGCATGGCCACGTCGAAGGTCGCTCCGCCCCACATTTCCACGCTGTAGAGGTTGTGCAGCTTGTGCGCGACGAAATTCGAGATCGCCAGCAAGTCGTAAGTGCGAACGCGCGTGGCCATGAGCGACTGGTGGGCGTCGCGGAACGTCGTGTCCGTGATCAAAAGTTGCTCCTGCGATTTCGTCCACTCCGCGAATTTTTCGGGGCCGAGTTTGTCGAGAAGTTGGCGCGTGCCCGGCGGCGGGTCGCCCGGAATGTGGACTGGCCGCGGAGCGGGGCGAACCGTCTGCGGCCTGGGTTTGTCCGCGACTTCGGGATTTCCGTTCACGATAACTTCGCCGAGGTACCGCAGGAGCCGCGTCGCGCGATCCTTCAGCGGAGTGAACTGGAAAAGTTCAGGCGACTCCGCGAGAAACGACGTCGTGACGCCGCCCTCCTGAAAGCGCGGGTGATTCACGACGTTCATGAGAAACGGGATGTTCGTCTTCACGCCGCGAATTCGGAATTCACCGAGCGAGCGGTCCATCCGGCGGCAGGCCTGCGGAAATTCGCGGCCCCAGGCCGTCACCTTGACCAGCAAGGAATCGTAGTACGGCGTGATGACGGCGCCGCCGTACGCGGAAGCGCCATCGAGGCGGATACCGAAACCGGCCGGGGAACGGTAGGTTTGGATTTTTCCGTAATCGGGGAGGAACCCGTTCGCAGGGTCTTCGGTCGTCACGCGGCATTGCAGCGCGTATCCGTGGAGTGCAATATCTTTCTGCCGCGGGAGATTCATCTCCGGGCCATGCAAATCGAAGCCTTGCGCGATTTGAATCTGCGACTGCACGATGTCGATGCCCGTCACCATTTCGGTGACCGTGTGCTCGACCTGGACGCGTGGATTCACCTCGATGAAAAACCATTCGCCCGTGTCCGCATCGACCAGAAATTCGACGGTCGCCGCGCTGTAATACTTGGACTCGCGCGCCAAGGCAACGGCGGCGTTCGCGAGCCCAGCGCGAATTTTCGGATCGAGATTCACGGCCGGAGCGACTTCCACGACTTTCTGGTTTCTCCGCTGCACGGAGCAATCGCGCTCGTGCAGATGGAGAATATTTCCGTGGGTGTCGGCGAGGATTTGCACTTCGATGTGGCGCGCTCTGCGGATATAGCGCTCCAGAAAAACAGCGTCGTTGCCGAACGACGCCCCGGCTTCGGCCCGCGCTTCCTGAAGGCCCGACAAGAGGAGTTGGGCGCTCTGCACGACGCGCATGCCGCGCCCGCCGCCGCCGAACGCGGCTTTCACGATCAAGGGATAGCCGATTTTATCCGCGATTTTTTGCGCATCGTCGTTTTGAGTCACCGGCTCTTCCGTGCCCGGCACGACCGGCAACCCGGCTTTTTGGGCCAGCCGGCGCGCCGCCGTTTTGTCGCCCAGCAAATCGAGCAGGTCCGCGCTCGGGCCAACGAAAGTAATTCCGGACGCGGCGCAGGCCCGGGGCAACGCGGGATTTTCCGAGAGGAAGCCGTAGCCCGGGTGGATGGCGTCGACGCCTCGCTCCTTCGCGAGGGCAACGATCCCATCGACGTCGAGATAGGCCTGGACAGGTCCCTTGCCCTCGCCGATGAGATAAGCCTCGTCCGCCTTGAAGCGATGCAGGCTGAGACGATCTTCGTCGGAATAGACGCCGGCGGTGCGGATCTTCAGTTCGTTGGCAGCGCGGAAAATGCGGATCGCAATTTCCCCGCGATTCAGGGCCAGAAGTTTTTTTATCGGCATCAATCAGAGTTTCCCGGGATTTCTCCCTATTTTCATCGTACGGCGTTGGCGGAATGCGATGGATTGCAGTATCCGCGGTCCCAATTCGCCCGATCGCTCAGTTCAGAGATCACAGCGTATCAGACAATTCGAGTTGTTCTTTTGCTGGCCTACGACTTGGTAGGAAATTAGTTACGTGCAGCGTGGCGCTGGATCAATCCGTCCTTGACGCATGACGAGAGGAAGAAAAATGGCCGGCGACGAGGCAGAGCCATCTTCTGGCCGTAAATTCTACCGCAAGTTGGAGAATTCGAGCCGGTTTCAATGCAATATTTATTGGACAGAGCCGCCATTCGAATTGCGCCAATCCGCCACATTCCATTCAGTAAATAATTCTTACGATGTCAAAGGTTAACACGCAGTCGCATCGAGGCACGATGGGTGGTAAGGTTTGTACAGAAAGTTTCGGCCCACATGGTCCTCTTCTTCGCTTGTGAGTTTTGCGAATCCGCCGGCTTTGGGTCAGAAGAGGGAGAACTCTGTGGTCAATCCTGTCGAGACGCCTTCCGCCAAACTTCAATTGCCGGTTGAGGTCATTGGTGCAGATCTTTACGGGCAGCAATTCTTCGAGCGCACCCGGACCCTGACGATCCACCGGGACGGAGTCTCGATTCTCCTTGCAAATACGCTGGGGCCGGATTCCGAAGTGATCCTGCGGAACCCGGAAACCGATGAGGAAGCGCTCGCCTTTGTGGTGGGACAGGCTCGAGAAGACAACACTGGCCACGTCTATGGGCTGGCCTACCTGAACCC
>JGI12269J14319_10003418_pt1 | contig 14928 bp, 9 predicted proteins | sample PeaSoiSIISIP2007_FD_14319 | JGI IMG/M metagenome (IMG submission 14319) | reverse complement strand
GCCGAGCGTCCTGCCGCTGCAGCTCGGGCTCGCGCTTTCGCGGGACGACAAGGACGCGCTCGCCAGGATCACGGCGTCGATCGCGCCCGGCGCCGCGCAGGCCCCGGGGGCTTTTGCGCGGAGCGCGAGCGCCCTGCTCAGGCGCCAGCACGGGTATTCGCTGGCGCCGCGGATTCCCGCCGGGCCGGGCGACCCCCTGGTGCGGTGGATGTCGTCGCGGGAGCCGGGGCATTGCGAGCTTTTTGCCGGCGCCCTGGTCCTCATCGCCCGATCGGCCGGGATCCCCGCCCGCGTCGTCACGGGGTTCAAGGGAGGAACCTGGAACGCGTACTCTGGAAACTACACCATCCGCAACTCCGACGCCCACGCGTGGGTTGAGGTCTGGGACGATCAGAAGAGGGCCTGGCTCAGGGAGGATCCGCTCGCCGTCGCCGCCGAGGAGGCCGCGTCCCTGGAGAGGGGAGACGCCGCGCTCGCCGGCCGGACCGACCGAAGCTGGGCCGCCCGGATAAACAGCATCCGCGTCTTCTGGTACCGGCGGATCGTGAACTTCGACCAGCAATCCCAGGAGGACACGCTGAGGGCCGTCAGGAGCGCGACGGACAATTCCGGCAAATGGCTCCGTGCGGGGATCATGGCGGCTGCGCGCGGGATCAAGTCCTTGATCCTGGGCCCATGGGACGTGTGGCGGTTGGTGCGCATGGCCGCCGCGGCAGCGGCCCTCGCCTGGGTCCCGTGGATGCTTGCCACCGGCCGTTGGCGTGTCACGGCCCTTGGGCGCGGCAGGAAGGGCAGTCCCGTCAGGCGCGAGGCGGGCAGATGGCTCACCCGGCTCGATGGTCCGGAGGCCCTTGTCGCCGACCTCCAGCGCCTGCGCTACGGACCCGCGCCGACGTGGCCCAAGCCCTCGGACGTCTTCAGGAAGGCCCGGCGGGCAGCCCGTTCGCGGCGACGCCGGCCCGCTTCTTTTCAAAGTATTTCTTGAGGACCGCCGAGGCGACGGGCACCGCGTAGCGCCCGCCGGCGAAGTTCTCGCCCGGTTCGTCGCCCTCGATCGCGACGGCGACCGCGATCTCCGGGTCCTCCAGCGGTGCGAAGCAGATGAACCAGGCCTCGTCGACCTCGCCCTGGGGCCTCTTTATCTGGGCCGTGCCGGTCTTGCCGGCGATCCTCACCCCGGGCACGCGCAGCACGTCCAAGGTTGTCAGGATATGCGCCGTGCCTCCTTCCATCGTGGCCCCCTCCATCCCCTTGAGGATCGCCCCCCTCTGGTACGCCGAAAGCCCAATCGGTTCGGTGTGCTGGGCCGGCCGCCCGGGATTGTGGATCAGCGTCGGTCTTGTCCACAGCTCGCCCCGGGCGAACGAGGCGGCGAAGCAGGCCATCACGAGTGGGGTCACCTGCACGTCACCCTGTCCGATCGCCATGTTGGCCGTGTCGCCCGGCGTCCAATTCTCGTCGCGCGCGCGCTTCTTCCACGCAGGGTCGGGAACCAGCATCCGGTGTGTCTCGCCGGGCAGGTCGATCCCGGTGGGGCGGTCGAGGTGGAAGCGCCGCGCCTCGGCGGCGATCACGTCGGCGGACGTCTTCAGCCCGACCGTGTAGAAATAGATGTCGCAGCTCTCGGCGATGGCCTCGGGCAGCGCCAGCCGCCCGTGCTGTTCCAGGCCGTTGCCGCACACGAAGCGCCGGTTGCCGACCATCATCACCCCTTGACAGTCGGCCGGGGTGTCCGCCGGCGCGATCGCGCCGCTCAGGAGCGCCGCCGTCGACACCACGATCTTGAAGGTGGAGCCGGGCGAATAGACGCCGTTCAGGGCGATGTTCGACCACGCCTTGCGCGCCTCGATGTCGGCCGCCGCCGCTATGCTCAGGCGCGGCGAGAAGGCGTTGAGGTCGTAGCCCGGCTTGGACGCCATCATGAGGACCTCGCCCGTGTGCACGTCCATAGCGACCGCGGCGCCGGTCCAATCGCCGATCGCCTCCTCCGCGGCCGTCTGGAGATCGATGTCGAGGCTCGACGTGAGGCTGTGGCCCTGGACGGGGAGCCTGTGCTCGATCGGCGGGTTGACCTTGAAGCCTGCCGGATCCACCCGGAGGATCGTGTAACCGGCCTCGCCCTGGAGAAGGGAGTCGAACTGCTTCTCGAGGCCGTCGCGGCCGATGGTGCCCTTGATCTTGAGGGTGGTCAGGCCCTCTCCGGGAAACTCCTCGTCGTCGGCGCCCTCGTTCGCGCCGACGTAGCCGAGCGCGTGCGCCGCGGCCGGGCCGTAGGGATAGTACCGCGTGTTCGAGGTGTACACCTGCAGCGGCGAATTCACCGGCAGGTGTTCGATGAGGCGCGCGAATTCCTCCGGCTTGAGGTCGTCGACGAGCGTGTAGGGCAGCAGGAGCTGCCTCCGGAGATGGTTCCTGAGCCGGTTGCTGTCCACGGTGCCGAACCGCCCGAGCAACCCGTTCACCTGGTCCATGTAGCGCTGCACGACGCTCGCGTGCGCGATCTGCTCCAGCTGATCGTTGTCGGGAATGTCCCGGTCGCCGGTCACCTTGTAGTTGTTGAGGATCCGTATGAACTCCCTCCGGAATTCCGGGCGCAGCTCGTCAAGGTTGAGGACGACCGCGAAACGCGGCCGGTTGCCGACCAGAAGCTTGCCGTTGCGGTCGTAGATGTTGCCCCGGGGGCCGGGCACGATGACCCGCCGCTCGTTCTGCTGGCGTTCCTCCTCGTGATGAAACGCGTCCTTTATGAGCTGCTGGTACGCCAGGCCGCATACAAGGACGAGCAGCATGAGCGCGAGGATGGCTTGGAAGAAGACGATCCTCGGGTCGAATCCCGTCTTGGATTCGACAAAGCCGCCGGAGCGCTCGGGAGGGGCCGCCATCGTGTTCGGAACCCCGACGCTATGCGATCCGCGCCGGCTGCGCACGCGCCAATTCGAGCGTGCGGATCTGCAGGGCGAAAAACCAGGGGGCGATCAGCGCAATCGCGGCCTCCGAGCACACGAGGTCCGAGAGCATCCTCGGGAATGCCGTCGCCCCCTGGGGGACCAGCCGGAGGCGCGCGAAGGACAGCGCGAGGAATATGGCGAGGTTGGCGAGAAGGGCCACGGTCACCCTGACGATCGTCTCATCGCGCTGCAGGCGCTCCCTGACGATGAAGACGACCAGGTGGGCGGTGGCGAAGAGCGCCGCGTGCGTCCCGAAGGCGACAGGCGCCAGCGAGTCGCAGAGCAGCCCGGAAAGGACGGTGGCTGCGAGCCCCTGACGAAGGGGGAGCATGAGCGCCGAATAGGCGACGTACAGGCCGCCTGCAAAGAGCCAAATGTGGGCCCCCGAGAGCGCGTTGTTCGCCTCCGCCACCAGCGCGCGGAGCAGGTAGAGCGTCAGGAACAGGGCGGCGGCTCCGCGCATGGAAGGCCCCCGGTCAGCCCGGATTGGACGGCACGAGCACGGTCACCTCCGTCAGTTCCGCTAGCCGCGGGTCGAGGGCGACCTCGCCCGTCTTGAAGAGGCCGTCTGCGCTGGGCTCGACATGGGTGATCTGGCCTATCGTGAGCCCGGGAGGGTAGATCCCGCCAAGACCCGAGGTGGCGAGGCGCTTGGGCGCGGCCGCGTTCGCGTACACGTCCAGGGGCAGGAACTCGACGACGCCCCTCGCGGCGCCCAGCAAGGGGTTTTCCGCCCCTTGGAAGCTGATTGGCCGGGTGTCCCCGTCCACGACCGCTGCGATCCTTAGGCCCGGGTCGCTGATGAGCTCGACGACCGACGTGTAGGCGTGGACCTCCGTCACCCGGCCCACGACGCCGCCGCTGTAGACCACGGGCGCGCCCGCGGGTATCCCGTAGTCCTTGCCCTTGCGGATCACGATCCGCTGCCACCACCCGGAAAAATCGCGCTGGGCCACGCGCGCGTGCTCGAACCTGAAATGCTCGGACGGCGGCATGTGCAGGAGCGTCTGGAGGCGCTCCACCTCGGCCTGAAGCTCGCCGTTCTGCTGCACCGAGAGGGAGTACGAAGCGCCGAGCCGGGCCAGGTCGCGGCCAGCCTCTATCAGCTCGTCCTTCGAGTGAAGGCGCAGCGCCCAGAAGCGCTGCAGGTCCCTCACGAGCGACCCTGCGACCGTGATCGGCGCCGTCATCTCGAAAAAGCTCGCGCGGGCGAAAGACCTTATCGCCACCGGCGCGACGAGCCATGCCGCCAGCGCCACGCCTAGCGCGACGAAGGGCCTGGCTTGGTCAAATCGCTGGGATTGCCCAATCCTCACGCGTTGTGCATGAGCCAGGACAGGTCGTTCAGAACGGCACCGGTCCCGTTGGCCACCGCGGAAAGGGGGTCGTCGGCGACCGTGACGGGCAGGCCGGTCTTGTCGCTGAGCAGCCGGTCGATCCCGCGCAGCAGCGATCCGCCGCCGGCCATGACGAATCCGCGGTCGACGAGGTCGGCCGAGAGCTCGGGGGGGCAGCGCTCGAGCGTCGTGCGCACGGCGTCCACGACCGCGGCGACCGTGTCGGACAGGGCCTCGCGCACCTCCTGCGACGTGATGTGGATCGTCTTGGGGAGGCCCGCGATCGAGTCGCGCCCCTTCACCTCCATGGAGAGTTCCTCGTCGAGGGGATAGGCCGATCCTATCCGCATCTTGATCTCCTCCGCCGTCCGCTCGCCGACCAGGAGGTTGTAGGCCCGCTTCATGTAGTTGATGACGGCCGCGTCCATCTCGTCGCCGGCGACGCGTATTGACTTGGAAAATACAATTCCGTTGAGCGAGATGATGGCGATCTCCGTGGTTCCGCCTCCGATGTCGACGATCATGTTGGCCGCCGGCTCGTCGATGGGGAGCCCGACGCCGATCGCCGCCGCCATCGGCTCGGGAATGGTGATCACCTTGCGGGCGCCGGCGTGGGTCGCGCTGTCCATGACCGCGCGCTTCTCGACGGCGGTGATCCCTGAGGGGATCGCGATCACGACGCGGGGAGGGGCCCGGAAGCTCTGGCTCGCCTTCTGGATGAAGTAGCGCAGCATCGCCTCGGTGACGTCGAAGTCGGCGATGACGCCGTCCTTCATGGGGCGGATTGCGGTGATGTTGCCCGGGGTGCGCCCCAGCATGCGCTTGGCCTCGTCGCCCACCGCGCGAACCTTGCGGGTGACCGTGTCCAGCGCCACGACCGACGGCTCCCGCAGCACGATTCCCTTGTCCTTTACGTATACGAGCGTGTTGGCTGTTCCGAGATCGATGCCGATATCGTTGGAAAAGTAGCCGAAAAGGTTGGCCATGATCGCTTGTTGCGGGGGGCTGGAGTCGCTGGCGTTGCCGCCGACGGAATCGAATCGGCGTCGCAGGCACCTGTCAACGAGGGAAATACGCCGGTTAAGGTTGACGGTCCCCGGCAACCGCGGAGATTTTCCGCGGAGGCAAAGCCGTGCACGGAATCCTGTTCATTCAAGACATGGCGGTGATCCTGGTCGTCGCGGGCGCCGTCGGATGGGTCTGCCAGCGGATAGGCCTCTCGATAGTCGTCGGCTTCCTCGCCGCCGGCATCCTGGTCGGCCCCGGGATGCCGCATCTCGCGCTCGTGTCGGACGTCGGCCGCATCGAGACGCTCGCGCAGGTCGGGCTCGTCTTCCTCATGTTCTCGATAGGGCTGCGGCTGAGCCTGCGCAAGCTGCGCCGCCTTGGGCTGCCGATCCTGGCCGCGGCGTTCGCGGGCGCGGGCGCGATGTACTACCTGGCGCGCCTGCTTGCGGCCGCGCTCGGCTGGAGCTCCACGGACGGCTTCTTCCTCGCCGGAATGCTGATGGTCTCGTCGTCCTCGATCATCGCGAAGATCCTGCACGAGACGGGGCTCAACCACGAGCGCGCCGGCCAGCTCGCGCTCGGCGTGTCCATCCTGGAGGACGTCGTGGCGGTGGCGATGCTCGCGCTCCTGCAGTCGGTTGTCCAGCTGGGGGGCGCCGGCGCCAGCCACGCCGGCGAGGTCGGCGTGACGCTGCTGCACCTCGGGGCGTTCGTGGCGGTGGTCGGGGTCGCCGGGCTCATCCTCGTGCCGTGGCTCCTGAAGCGGATGAGCATTTCGATGGACGAGGAACTGCAGACCCTCGGCCTCGCCGCCCTCCTGTTCGGGCTCGCGATCCTCGGGCAAAGGGCCGGCTATTCGCTCGCCCTCGGGGCCTTCCTCCTCGGCATCATCGTCGCCGAGACGCCGCACCGCCACCAGGTCGAGCGCACCTTCGAGGGAATGCGCGACGTGTTCAGCGCCGTCTTCTTCGTCGCGATCGGCATGCAGATCGACGTGCGCGAGCTCACCGCGGCCGCGGGCCTGATCGCCGGCGTGGCCGCATTCACGCTCGTGGCGCGCCCCCTCGCCGTGACGGCCGGTCTCTGCATGATCGGTATCCCGGTCCGGGACGCCCTGAGGGCGGGCCTCATGACCGCGCCCATCGGCGAGTTCTCGTTCGTCATCGCCCAGCTCGGCGTCGGCGCCGCGGTCGTGCCGGCGCGGTTCTACCCGCTGGTCGTCGGCGTCTCGCTCCTGACCACCCTGGTCACCCCGTTTGTCGCCAGGAGGTCGGAGTGGATAGCCTCGGCCGTCCTCGGGAGGGAGACCGGCTGGCTCGGCGACTGGCTGCACTACTACCAGGACTGGCTCGAGCGGTTCATGCGCCAGCGCAAGCGGAGCCCCCTCTGGCAGCTTAGCCGCCGGCGCTTCGCCCAGATCGGGGTCGAGATGCTCCTTGTGAGCGGGGTGCTCGTCTTCTCGCGCGAGCTCTATGCCGCGGTCGAGGGCTGGCTTGGCCGCGACTGGCTGTTCCCAAGCGGCTCCGACGTCGCGTTCTGGCTGCTGCTCACGATCGCCGTCCTCCTGCCTCTCGTCGCCATATGGAGGAACTGCTCCGCGCTCGCGCTCCTGTTTGCCCAGGTATCCACCTCCGGCCATCCCCGCGGCAAGCAGCTCGCTCCCGTCGTCGAGACCGGCCTGAAGGTCGTGGCCGTGTCCGTGCTCACGGTCTGGCTGATCGCCGTCGTGCCCGCGGAGGACACGGCCAGGTGGCTCCTGCTCCTGAGCGCGCTGGCCGCCGTGGCGGCGGTGCTGCTGCTGCGCCGCAAGCTCATCTACTGGCACTGTGTCCTCGAGGTGGAGATAAAGAACATGATCCAGACATCGGAGGACAGGGTGACCTCGACGACGGCGCCCTGGCTCGGCCGCCACCCCGACTGGGACCTCCATATGATCGACTGCACGGTGCCGGACCTTGCCGATTGCCAGGGCAGGTCCATCGCCGAGCTCGACCTGCGGGCGCGCTTCGGGTGCTCGGTCGTCGGGATTGAGCGGCAGGGGTTCATGATTCCGCTTCCCGCGCCCGATGCGGTGCTCTACCCGCGCGACAAGGTGCTGCTCATGGGAGGGATGGAGCAGGTGCGCGCCGGCCAGGCGTTCGTGGGCGGCGTGTCGGGAGCGCCGGATACGGACTCGCTCTTCGAGGAGGTCAGGATGGAGTCGCTCACGGTCCCCGAATGGAGCATCGCGGCCGACCGCACGCTGGGGGACATCTCCCCAGCGAGGAACCACGGCGTGCAGATCGCGGGCATCCACCGGGCGGGGGCGCGCATCCTCAGCCCCGGAGCCCACGAGGTGCTTCGAGCGGCCGACGAGCTCCTCACGCTTGGCACCCCCGTCCAGATCCGCGAGTTCCGCGGTTGGCTCGGCGAGAAGCCGAGCGGGGGCAGCCCGCCGGCGCGGAGCTAGTTTGACCCGTGGTTCCCGGGCGCCTCGGGCTTCTTGGGCTCCTCTTTGGCCGGGGCGGGCGGGTCGTCGTCCTTCGCGGCCTTCTTGAATTCCTTCATGGACTGCCCGAGGCCCTTTGCGAGGGCCGGAAGCTTGGTCCCGCCGAAAAGCAGCAGGAGGACGAGAAGGATGAGAACCCATTCCCCGCCGCCACTGGGGATCAATCCGGCCAACTGGACTTCGAGGGGTGCCATGGGGCCAAACTAACCCGGATTGCCCTCTAGGCAAGTGTGTTCGGCGCCCGGTCGCGCGCGCTTGAAACCGGGGACCGGGCCTTTTAGGCTCGCTCCGCGCCATGCGACAACGATTCGGCATCTCGGAAAACGCCCGCGCCCTGTCGCCCCTCTTTGCCCTGGCCGCCCTTTGGACCCTCTCGTTCGTGGCATGGAAATCGACGCCGCTGGACGGGATCGACTACGTGCGGTTCTACCAGCCCTACCAGCGGTTCCTCCGGGAGAGCCTGTGGAGGGGAGAGCTCCCCTGGTGGAATCCCTATTCCAGCCTCGGCCGGCCGTTTCTGATCGATCTGCAGGCGGCTGCCTTTTACCCGGCCACGCTCCTTGTCATCATCTTCGGCGCGAAGGCAGGCTGGGTGATCGGCACGCTGGTCCACGGGCTTATCGGCGCGGAGGGGTTCAGGCGGCTCGCGCGGGGATTCGGGGCCTCGGCGCAGTCGGCTGTCGCCGGGGCCGCCGTCTTTCTCTTCAGCGGCCCGGTCTTCGGCCGCATGGAGCTGGGCGGGGTGAACTACGTGTATTCGCTCTGCTTCCTGCCGTGGGTGCTCTGGTTCGCCTCGCGCATCGCGGAGAGGCCCCTCCGCCGGCCCTGGGCCGCGCTCGCCGCGACGTTTGCGCTCCAGCTTTGGGGCGGCCACCCCCAGGTCTTTTGGCTGTCGGCGCTCGCCGCGGGACTCTTCACGACGGGATTCCTCGCCTTCCCGCCGTGGAGACTCGCATGGAGGAACTGGGTGCGCACCGAGCTGGCCCTTCTGGCGGCATGCCTGGCGGCCTTGGCCCTCATGGGGTTTGTCCTCGTGCCGTTCATTGAGCTTGTGGGCCAGAGCAACCGGGCCCGGCCGTCCCTGGAGTTTTCCGGGGCCTTTTCAATGAGCGGCCTCCAATGGGCTTCGCTCGTCTGGCCCTCGTGGAGGGCATTCGGCGTCTTTGGCGAGTACAACCTGTTCGCCGGCGTGGCGGTCGCTGCGGGGGGGGCCGCGGCGATTGCCCTGTGCCGCGGGCCGGCGGCGCGGGGGGCCGCGTTCATGGCCGCAGGCGCGGCGATCATCGCAGCCGGGCCGACGACGGAATTGTTCAACGTCCTCTATGTCGTGCTGCCCGGGATGAGCAGCTTTCGGGTGCCGGCGAGGGCGGGCGTGCTCGTCACGCTGGCGCTGATCCTGGGGGCCGCGATGTTGGGGGGGAAGGGCCGGACGGAGGGGAGGGGACGGTTCACGGTTCTCGCCCTGGCGGGCGGGGCCCTCCTTGGGGCCGTCCTTTATGCCTTCCACCGGCGCGCGGAGCCGTTCCCCGCGGGCTGGCTGGTGGTCCAGGCCTCATTCGCTTGCCTCGCCGGAGCGGGCTGGTGGCTCTGGATCGGCCGGGGTACCGGCGGGCGGGGACTCGGCCTTTGGGCGAGCCGGACCGTCCTGCCCATGGCGGTGCTGGGCGAGCTCTGCGTCTCGGTTCACGGAATCAAGCGGTCCAACCCGTTCGACTCGCAGTTCCCGGGGGAGGCCACGGTGATCGAGGCGGTCCGCGCGATCGGGGCGGACCGGCAGGCGGCCCCGGCGCGCGTGTGCGTCGACTCGGCCATTTTCAGGGAGAACGCGGGGATGGTTTACCGCGTCGCGAGCGTCGTCGGCTACGAGACGCTTTCCCTCGGACGCGTCTGGAACTACCTGCATCTGGCGGCGGGCGCCGACCCGTCCCAGCCGTTCAGCACGGTTCCCGACGGCCGGATCTTCAATGTCGCCCCCGGGCTGCGCGCCTTCAGCTTGTCGGCGAGCCTGGCCTTGGGCTCGAGCCGGATCAAGACGGACCGGCAACCGGATCCGAGGGCCTACCTCGCGACGCGGATGAGAATCGTCGCGGACAGCCGCGCCGCCATCCAAGCGATGGTCTCGGGCGAGGATTTCCACGGCGCGGCCCTGGTCGAGTCGCCCTATGCCGGCGCGTTCGGGCCCGATCCGTCAAAGCGGGCCGGAACGGCTGCAGTCGCGCGCTTTGCCCTGAACGCCGTGGACGTCGAGGTGGCGAGCCCGGGTCCGGCCATCCTCGTCCTCGCGGAAGCGTGGTATCCGGGATGGTCGGCGCAGATAGACGGACGCGCCGTCCCGTGCGAACCCGTGAACGGTTGGATGCGGGGCGTGCCCGTCCCGGCCGGGAAGTCGGTCGTGCGCATGCACTTTCACCAGAACGGGCTCCTGGCCGGCCTCGTCGCCTCGGCCGCCGCCGCCTTCGCCCTCGTCCTTGTCTGGAAGCCCTGACTAGGGCCGGGGCGGCCGCAGCGAAGCGGCCACCTTGAGCAGGTTCTGGGCGTTGTCGATCTGCTCGGCGTCGAAGAAGCCGTGGAGCTGGCGGATGCGCGTCGGATGGCGCATCTTGCGCAGCGCCTTCGCCTCGATCTGGCGGATCCGCTCGCGGGTCACCTTGAACTGCTTGCCCACCTCCTCGAGCGTCCTGCTGTAGCCGTCGACCAGGCCGAAGCGCAGAGAGAGCACGCGGCGCTCGCGCTCGGTGAGCGTGTCGAGGACGTCGATGATCTTCTCGCGCAGGAGCGAGTACGCGGTCATGTCGTACGGGTTCTCCGCGGACTTGTCCTCGATGAAGTCGCCGAAGGAGGTGTCGTCGCCGTCGCCGACGGGCGACTGCAGAGAGATCGGCTGCTGCGCCATCTTCATGATCTGCTGGACGCGGTCGACCGGCAGGTTCATCTCGTCGGCCACCTCGTCGGGCGTGGGCTCGTGGCCGTACTCCTGAAGCAGCTGCTTCTGGACCTGCATGACCTTGTTCAGGGTCTCGATCATGTGGACCGGGATCCGGATCGTCCGGGCCTGGTCGGCGATCGAGCGCGTTATCGCCTGGCGGATCCACCATGTCGCGTAGGTGGAGAACTTGTAGCCCCTGCGGTACTCGAACTTCTCGACCGCCTTCATGAGGCCCATGTTGCCCTCCTGGATCAGGTCCAGGAACGAGAGCCCGCGGTTGGTGTACTTCTTTGCGATCGAGATCACCAGCCGGAGGTTGGCCTCGACCATCTCGGTCTTTGCGCGGTGGGCCTCGCGCACGTGGGTCATCGTGTGCTGGAAGACGTCCAGAAGGTGGGCGGGCGCGATCCTCTGCTCGAGCTCGATGTGGCGCAGCCGGTTGTTGATCGCGCGGGTGTCGATCGAGGCGTCCTTCTTCGTCTTCGGGTGCTTGGCGCGCTCAATCTGGAAGTGGATCGACTCGATTTCCTCGAGCACGGGCCGCAGCTGCTCGAGGTACTCCTCGTAGACCTTCAGCTTGAAGTAGAACTTCGGAAAATTCGCCCTGAGCGCGGTCTCGCGCCTGCGGAACTTTGAGAGGGCCCTCTTGCGTTCCGGTTCGCTGCGGGCCTTCGCCTGCTCGACCCACGCCTCGGCCACGCCGGCCTCGGCCTTCTGCGTCGTCTCGACCAGCTTGGGCAGCGTCCTGAAATAGGCGTCGCGGCTCTCGATCTTCTTGTCGATGACGATCCGGTCGAAGCGCTCCTCGCGGTTGAGCAGCTTGGCGCCAAGGACGGCGATGTAGCCGCCCACGGCCGAGGCGTGGAACAGGGCCTCCTGCGCCTTGAGCTCGGCGTTTTCGATTCGCTTCGAGATCTCGACCTCCTGCTCGCGGGTCAGGAGCGGCACCTGCCCCATCTGCTTGAGGTACATCCGGACCGGGTCGTCGAGGATGTCGTTCTGCGACGAGCGGGACTCCTCCTCCTCGGCCTCCTCCTGGCGCTGCTTGTAATCCTCGACCTGGTCGGGTTCCAGGATCTCGATCTCAAGGTTCTGGAGGATGGACAGGACGTTATCGATCTCCTCCTGGTTCTCGATCGACTCGGGCAGCGCCTCGTTGATGTCGTCGAAGGTCAGGTACCCCTGCTCCTTCGAGAGCCGTATGAGCTGGCGGATCTTCTCGTTGATTCCCCCGATCGGCACTGAGGCATCGCCGGCCTCGGCCGGCGCCTGAGGGGCGGTGGCGAGCGCGTTTTCGACGGCTTCGGATTGGTGATTGTCGCCTTGTTTGGCTTTTCGCGGCATGAATTAGGTGTCGGGGCAATTGCGAAAGGAACGCCTTACCCGCCCGCGGTCAGTGAGACCGGCTGGCGGAGCTGGCGTTGCAGATCGGATAACTCCCTCAATAGTGACGATGAGTCATCGTTAAAGTCCGATGGGGTCCTGGCTAATGCAAGTTCTATTTGGCGTATCCTCGGACCGAGCGCGCGGTCCCTGAGCCTTCGGATGCCCTCCCGGGCGACCTTGAAGGGATCCTCCACCGCCGGCGCGTCAAAGAGCAGCGATGCGACAAGCGATTTTTCATCATCGCTTTCCATCAGCGCCTCGAGATGGTCGCGACCCGGCCAGCTGCCGTTTTCGAGTTCGCCGAGGAACCGGTTCAGGAGCACGCCGGCGGTTTGCCTCTTGTCGATCCAGTCGTGCGGAATGGCGGCGCTTAGCGGCCGGCCCAGGGCCTCGAAATGAAGGCATAGGCGAAGCAGGTCGTGCTCGGGCGCCACGATCGCAGGGCCTCCCCCTGGCTGCGGGGAGGCCGGCGGGCGCGCGGCCGCGCGATCCGCGCGTCCGGCTAGCCGCCTCAGGTCGCCTTGGAGCGCCGGGGCCGGCAGCCGCAGGAGTCCCGCCGCCTCGGAAATGAACGCGGCCCGCGAGACCTCGCTCTCGGCGGCAGCGATGATTCCCAGCACGGCCTGGGCGGCCCGGGATCTCTGTTCCGATGTCGCCGCGGCGGGCGAGGGGAGCGACGCCCGGCAAGCGAACGCCATCGCCGAGAGCGACGCCTTGCGTACGGCCTCGTACGCAGCGATGCCCCGCTCGAGGAAAAGCAGGTCGGGGTCGACCTTGGCGTCGCCGTCAAGCGTCAGGAACCGCACTTCGAGGCCCGCCTTGAGCGCCATGGGCAGCATCCGCAGGGCGGCCTTCTGGCCGGCCTCGTCGCTGTCGAAGAAGCACTCAACCTCGACATGGTAGCGGCGCATCAGCGCGATCTGCCCGTCGGTTATCGACGTACCCTGGGGGGCGACCGCGGTCTTCAGGCCGACCGACCAGCACCTGAGCGCGTCGAGCTGGCCCTCGACCATGACAAAGGGCCGGCCGTCGCCGACGGCCGTGCGGGCGCGGTCCAGGTTGAACAGCAGATGGCCCTTCGTGAAGATCGGCGTCTCAGGCGAATTGACATACTTCGCCTCCCGGGCCGGGTCGTCCTCGGGCGTGAGCGCGGTCTGCCTCGCGGTGAAGGCCACGACCCGGCCCTGGTGGTCCCGGATCGGGATCATGAGCCGGCCCCGGAAGCGGGGCCGCAGCGCGCCCGCGGTGATCATCGCGTCGTCGCGGATGAAGAACAGCCCGCACTGGCGGATCGCCTCCTCGGAGTACCTCCTGCGTTGGATCGCGGCGGCAAGCCCCCCGCCGTCCGGCGCGGCGGCGCCCACCTTGAATTCCTCGGCGAGCTCGGGCGAGAACCGGCGCTCGTCGACCCAGTAGGCCCTCATGAAGTCGCCCGCGGGCCCGGCGGCATTGAACGCCTCGTGGAAGTGGGCGGCCGCCTGGTCGTGCAGGTCAAAGAGCTCCTGGCGCAGGGACCGCTCCTCGCGGCTCGGTCCGGATCCCGCCTCGTATTCGATCGGGACGCCGTAGCGCTGGCCGAGCGCCTCGACGGCCTCCGTGAACGACAGCTGCTCGGTCTCGCGGACAAACGTGATCGCGTCGCCGGCCTTCCCGCAGCCGAAGCACTTGTAGAAGCCCTTGTCCGCGTCGACGTTGAACGAGGGGGTCTTCTCGTTGTGGAAGGGGCACAGACCCTTCAGGCGCGTCCCACCCGCCTTGCGCAGCGAAACGACCCGCGAGACCACGTCGGCGAGGTTCACCCGAAGCTTCAGGTCGCGGACACAGGTGGGTTTGATGACGGGCATGGACTGCGGTCGGGCTTTTCGGCCGGCCCCAAGGCGGGCAGAAAGAATCCACTTTCAACCGCGGCGCGGGGCTGTCAAGTTTCGGGCCTCTCTGGTCCTGCCGGCCAAACTTTGAGGAAACTTTGCCCGGCGGCGGGCGACATACTCATCATATACATCATGCGCTTCCACCAGCTCGCCGCCCTTGCCGCCCTGCTTGCCTCAGTCGAGGCACCCGTTTGCCGGGCGGACTTCACGCCGGAGGTCCAGCGGGCGCCCAAGGAGCCGGTCTGGCAGGCGCGCCTGCCGGCGTTCACCGAAGCCGACTACGAGGCGGCTGTCGAGAGGCTCATCTCCGCCTTCGAGAAGGACAGGGGCCACGTGATAGCGCCCGGAGCCAAGAAGAAGGTCGGGCTGAAGATCTACTCGGACTCGGGCCCCGGGATGGCGACCCCGGTCGCGCTTGTCCGGGGCGTCATCCTGGCCCTGCAGAGGCGCGGCTACGCCAACAAGAACATCTTCCTCGTCGGGCTGAACCAGCTGCGCCTCAGGATGACCGGCTACCTGCCGTCTCTCGTGACGGGCGAAACCCCGTTCAAGGGCAACCCGGTCTACGTGCTCGAATCCAACCGGTATTACGATCCCGTCTGGTTCTACGACAGCCCGCTGCCCGAGCGCTTCGACCCGATCTTCGCCGCCCACCAGACCGAGGGGGTCCCGAACACGTCGACGAAGGACGAGGACCGCAAGAGCTTCCTCGCCACCCCGCTCTTCCTCGACACCGATTTCTGGATCAACCTTCCCGCCTACACCGACCACCAGGTGCTGGGCGTCAACGGCGCGCTCGTCAACGCCACGCTCTGGAACGCTTCGAACACGGCGCGCTTCTTCCGCTCGCCCGCCACGGCGCCCGCCGCCGTCGCCGAGATGAGCGCGATACCCGAGCTTCGCCAGACCTGGCTCTTCAGCATCGCGAGCCTCGAGCACTATCAGTTCATCGGCGGGCCCTTCT
>JGI12269J14319_10003415_pt1 | contig 14940 bp, 12 predicted proteins | sample PeaSoiSIISIP2007_FD_14319 | JGI IMG/M metagenome (IMG submission 14319) | reverse complement strand
GGCACTAAAATTATTGCCAGTGCGGCCAGTGCTATACGCGGACAATCAACAGGGCAAGTGCAGGTGCTTGTGCAGGGGCCGGATTTAAATACCTTGACCTTACTCAGTAATGAAGTGACCAATATCATGACTTCGATTCCACAGCTTAGCTACGTGGATAATCAAATGGCGGCGGGTCTGCCTAGCTACCAGCTAAATATCAGTCATAGTGCCCTAGTCCAATATGGACTGACAGAGCAGCAGGTCATTGCCTCCTTGCGTACAGCTTTTCAGGGGACAACAGCCTCGACCTTTTACCAAGGAGATAACCAATATGATATTGTCGTTAGGTTTCCGCAGGCTTATTCCCGCGATGTTACAAAGATCCTGCAAACCAATGTTTCCAGCAGCACGGGGGACTTGATTCCCTTGGCCGAAATGGCTAGCCTTACTTTGGCTCAGGACCCAAGTACGGTCATGCACGTAGGTGGTATCCGGAGTGTTTATGTTCAAGCTAACGTTGCTGACATCTCAACGGGACAGGCGCAAACTCTGGTGCAACAAAAACTGAATGCGCTTAAAATTCCTATAGGTTATCATGTGAGTTTCGGGACCTCCGCTAAGTTCATGACGGATGCTTTTTCGGCCCTAGGTATTGGAATTCTTGTTTCCATTGTCCTAGTCTATATGGTCATGGCGAGTTTGTTTGAATCACTGTTAACCCCCTTTGTCATTATGTTTTCCTTGCCACCTACCTTTGTCGGGGCAATTCTTGGCTTGTATCTGACCCATAAAACAATCAACATGAACTCCCTGATGGGAATTATTATGCTAATTGGCTTAGTCACGAATAATGCGATTGTGCTTGTCGACTATACGAACCAGCTTAAGGAGAAAGGCTTGGCCCTGACTGAGGCTCTTATTCAGGCCGGAGCGATTCGGTTGCGTCCGATTCTCTTAACGACGGTGACGAATGTCCTAGCCATGTTGCCCATATTGGTCATTGGAGGATCTGGTTCGGAAGGTGTGGCTTCTATGGCAGCGGTGATTACCTTTGGGCTTTCGTTATCGACGTTAGTAACACTCGTGTTGGTTCCGGTCATGTATGTCAATATGGACAACTTCCTGACGAAGCGAAAAACCAAGCAACAAGGAGTTTCTGCTTAGCGCTACACAGTGTTCACATGGAATTATTTTAGGGGCAGTTCATAAATTGCCCCTATCAAGCCGGTTGAGTAAATGATTTTCCGCAGAAAAAGCTTGCAGAAATGGGTGTAAAATTGATATAATGGGTACATTAATTTCATGCAAGTAAACGATTGCATGCACAGTGGCTTAAACTATAGCTTGGGAAGGAGGGGATAACAGCATGAATGAAAAACCACTGGGCAACGAGTGTGCGGCGACAAGGCAGCGAATGATGGTTGTAGCGCTCGAAGAATTTGTACAATCCGGATATAAAGGAACAAGCACAAGAATCATCACGGAGAGGGCTGGCGTGAATGAAGTAACACTTTTTAGGCATTTTGGGAGCAAACAAGGANTACTGAAGGCGGCAGTTCTTAACGCCGTCGAACAACCTCGGGTACCGAAGGAAGTCGAATATTATTTGAAGTTACCACTCCGTGAAGGGTTAACTCAACTTACCTCGGATTTTGCCAAACAATTAGCTAATGTTAGTGATTTGTTTACTTTAGGAATTGCAGAATCTCTTGCTCACCCTGAAATAGCTGAAGTCTTGAAGACCTTAATGTGGGAGCTCAGGAGTACTCTGATTGATTATCTTAAAAAACTAGTAGCCCGACATGAATTGCAACCGCTTGATTTTCCAGTGATCGCGCATGTTGTGCTTTCCTCATTTTATGCTGTCTCCTTGATCCGTAAACGCGCTCCCCAGGATATCACTATGCATCTTACGGATGAAAGGATCCTACAGGCCGTGGTGGAGATGATCGTTTCTACGTATGGTACAGTGCCCTGTTAATGTATTTTTTCACACACCGTAAAACAAGAGTGACTAGAAACGTCGGGAGAGAGGGAAGTTACTGTGGCTAAACAAAGGGCAAAGGGTATTATGATAATCCTCATTATTGCCGCTATAGTCGTTGGAGGAGGCGGAGGTTGGTATCTTTATGAACAATGGAACTATGTTTCAACTGATAATGCCTCTGTCCAGGGTTCGGATCTTAAAGGGTCAATTATCCCCCTGTCGTCGCCGGGGGACGGGACGCTTAAGACTTGGCAGGCTAAAACAGGATGGACCGTCAATCAAGGGGCTGTGTTAGGTCAGGTGGCAGAGTTGGACGATACGTTGGATTTACGAGCGCCAATTACAGGCACGATCGTCGAAAATGACGGAGTGCAGGGTCAGGTCGTGGTACCAGGACAGGAAATTGGCTATATTGTCAACTTGAGTGAGTTACAAGTGGTGGCTAATATTGATGAGACGTTAATTAATGAAATTCAAGCTGGGAGACAGGTAGACATTAGTGTTACAGCGTATTCTAATGTTAATTTCACAGGGACCGTCAGCAGAATTGGGAGTGCTTCCGCCGTGGTGGCTAATGGCCTTGCTAATACGAATTTGAGCAGCATTTTTGATAAGGTTGTACAGCGAGTTCCGGTCTATATAACGATTAATGGGATGCAAGGTAAGCACTTGGTACCTGGTTTATCCGCTTCTGTGAAAATCCACAAACACTAAGGCATAGGCAAAAGGGCATAACTGACTGGTTATTTTCTTGAATGTGCTTATAGCTTAGATGAATTCGGAGGATGGAGGGAAACGATGTGGCAGAAGCCGATTCTAAAAAGAAGAAACTACCTCGAGNGCTGATCGGAGGAATAGTGGCTCTCCTCATAGCGGTTGGCGCAGGTTATTATCTCTATATGATGAGGTATGTCTCAACCGATGATGCCCAAATTAGTGTAGCTGAAGGAAACAGTGTACCGATCACGGTAGCATTTCCTGGGCGCTTAAGTACTTGGAAGGTCAACCTCAACGATGATGTTAACCAAGGTGAAGTGATCGGCACAGAATCAAATCAATCGGTTTTGTCGGCGAACCCGTTACTGCTGCCGATGGTTACTGCAGATCAACTTTTGGCAGGGAGATTGATCGAAATGGAAAACATCCGCTCTCCGATCAGCGGCAAAGTATTGCAGACGAATGCTGCAGCTGGGCAAGGGGTGCAACCGGGACAGGTCTTGGCGGTGATCGCTAATGCGAATCAACTCCAGGTTACGGCCAATATTCAAGAGACCGATATCAGCAAAATCCGAGTGGGGCAGATTGTCGATCTGGATCTGGACGGTCTTCCCGGTCAGCAATTGCACGGTCTCGTCAGCAGAATCGATGATGTGACAGAATCTGTGTTTTCGATTGTGCCTAATGTCACAGCGGCTTCAGGTTCCTATACAAATGTAGAACAGAGGGTTCCGGTTATCATTCAAATTACGGATAAAAATCTAGCCAAGAAAACTCTAGTCCCTGGAATGAGTGCCCATGTCCAGATTCACGTCCAGTAAACAGGGAGTTAGGACCGACATTTCAGAGAACACAGGAAAGGAGGAAGAAGATTGAATTTTGAAGAACAATTTGGGATAAGTGGTTTGGCGATGGTCGCCGTTATTTTAGGGGTTTTTATGGCAGTTTTGGATTCTAGTGTTGTGAACGTTGCCATCCCTAAGATGATGGCGGTGTATGCCACAGACCAAAATACCATTGAATGGGTGATCACGGCCTATACACTAACGGTCGGGATGTTCACTCCCATCAGTGGTTATTTAGCCGATCGTTTCGGTGCTAAGCGCATGTACATTTTAGCTCTGGTAGTTTTTGTGCTCGGCTCGGGTTTGTGTGGCGCAGCTTGGAGTGCGTCCACGCTCATTGTCTTTAGAGTTTTGCAGGCCTTGGGCGGGGCCCTCTTGATGCCCATTAGTATGACGATTCTTTTCAGCTTGTCGAAACCGCAAAGACGTGGCCTAATCATGGGAATTTGGGGTATTGCGATTATGTTTGCTCCAGCCTTTGGCCCGACATTAAGCGGCTATATTGTGCAAAATCTTAGTTTCCGTTTGATTTTTTACATCAATGTTCCGATCGGGATTATTAATATCTTCATGGCCCAAGCTTTTATTCCGGAATTGCAGGCGAAGGAAGCAGGCAAGTTTGATTTACCGGGTTTTACTACCTGTGTGATCGGTTTCTTTTGCCTTCTCTATGGGCTTTCTGATGCGCCAACCAGCGGTTGGTCTTCGGCCAAAATTATCTCCTTGTTCATCGCAGCAGCAATTTTTCTCGCCCTCTTTGTAGTGTTGGAATTGACCTCAGAGAACCCCATGGTGGATTTACGCCTTCTAAAAAGTCGTGCGTTTCTGGCTTCCAATATTGCCGTCAGTGTTATGATGATCGCCATGATGGGTGCCCTGTTTCTCTTGCCTGTTTTTTTACAAAACGGTCTAGGGTTCAGTCCCTTGCAGACGGGACTGTTGACGATGCCTGGCGCGCTAGTGACAGCTGCCCTGATGCCAATCAGTGGAGCCTTATTTGATAAGTTTGGCGCGAGGCCGATTGCCATAGTGGGTTTCTTGGTTATGTTGCTAGCCTCAATTCTGCTCGTAAACCTGAATTTTAACTGGACCTACTCGGCGATTATGCTGGTTTATGTGATCAGGTCAGCAGGTATGGGTCTAACGATGATGCCCCTTAGAACGGCGGGGATGAACGCTGTGCCTCTTCCCCTCGTGAATAGAGCCTCGGCGCTCCAGAACACTTTGAGTAATGTAGCGGGTTCGGTAGGTGTCGCTATCTTGGGAACCGTTATGACGACTCATACTAATCTCAGCTTAGCTACGTATATGCAGAATGTTAGTGTGCAGTCGTCACAGAATATCTCAGCTTATGGACTACACCCTTCCGTTTACGGTATTACGAGTCAAGGGGATATGTCACAGTTGATGTCCGTGCTCGGACAGCTGGCTTTTCAGAATGGGTTACGAGCAGCCTTTATTGTCGCTGTCATTGTGACCGTTATTGCCCTAATTGCGACACTTTTTGTTGGAAAAAAGCAAAAAATGGTTGGCTCCAAAGAACACCATGCTGTAGCCTTTGAGTGATAGTTAAGAGAGGGGAGAGTGGATAGACATGATGCTTGCCAGGAAAAAAATGGGGACTTGGCTGGCCATTGGTACGCTGGGTTTATCGGTTCTAACAGGGTGTGGAACCCAAACTACTGTGGCTGAGGCGACTAAAGTTAACGTTATAGCGGTTAAAAAAACTAGTATGCCCGTTGGGGATACTTTTCTCGGAACGGTGGCTCCTTTTGTTCAGACCAGTATTGCACCAGCGATCTCGGGGATTTTGCAGGATGTTAAGATACGAGTAGGGGATAAGGTTACAGCTGGTCAATTGCTGGCCACGCTTAACCTCGACCAACTCCAAGCCCAAAAGGATCAGGCTTCGGCAGGAGTTCAGAGTGCGCAGGCTGCCAAAGATTCGGCAGGACAAACTATTACTATTAAGCAGCAGAATGCCCAAGCGGCACTTCAGACTGGTGAAGTTGGGTTGAGCAGTGCTCAGACGGCGGCCCAAAATTCCCAAGCTTCAGCTCAGAAAGCGTTGGACAGTGCTACGGCTAATTACAATAATGTCCAGACGACATATACTTCGACGATTGCCAATGCCCAAAAGGCTGTTGCCACAGCACAGGCCCAACTGACCAAGGCTCAGAGTGGGACGACTAATGGGGTCAGCCAAGCGCAGAGCGCGGTGGCTGCGGCGCAGGCTCAACTTCAGGCGGCCCAAAGTAAAACAGCGGCCGCACTGGCCGTCGCCCAGCAAAACGTAACCAAAGCGCAAGATGCCGAGACGACCGCACAGAGCCAATTAACTCGGCAACAGCAGATGGCTCAATCAACGACGGATCCCGCTCTACTTGCTGCTCAAGCAGCTTGTGATGCGGCCGCGATAGGTTATCAGAATGCTCAGGGAGCCTTGCAAAACGCCCAAGCTGATAAAAGCGTGACGGTGGCCCAGGCAGCTGTGGATCAGGCGCAAAGTGCCCTGCAAACTGCCCAGAGCGGTAATGATGTGACGGTGGCTCAAGCTGCTCTCGATCAGGCTCAGCAGGCGCTCCAAGCTGCTAACGATAGCAAAGTGGTTCAGGTGGCCCAGTCAGCGGTAGCTCAAGCTCAAAACGCCTTGACTGCTGCTGTGAGCCAAGGGGAAGCGGGAATCAACACAGCTCAGGCTCAGTTAGGCCAGGCTCAGACTGCTTACCAGACCTCCCTGACGGATCCGAGCTTGGTGATCAGTGATGCTCAAATTCAAGCGGCCCAAGCCTCTGCGCAGGTGGTTCAGGCCAATATCGACAAAGGTCAGATCACGGCACCGATTGGGGGGTATGTGGTGGCAGTCAACGCCCAAGTAGGTCAGGCTGTTGGTCCCCAGGGTGGATTTATTGTCATCTCTTCCATGGAGCCTTTGATGGTCACCGTCGATGTGCCAGAGGCCGACATCGCGACGATTCAAAAAGGGATGCCCATGGATGTATATGTATCATCGACCCAAGATCGAGTGGAAGGTACGGTGAATGCCATACATCAGTCGCTTGATTCGGCTAATATGGCGGCAGATAATGCCAATACCAACTATCCGGTCGATATCACCTTGAATAAGGCTGACCAAACCATCCTATCGGGCATGCGAGTGGAGGCCTATGCCGTCGACCATAGCCGTGAGGCGATTCTTATTCCCGCGAGTAGTGTTGTGGACCAACAGGGGGATAAAGCGGATGTGTTTGTGGAAACAAACGGCATTGCCAAACGTGTGGCGATCAAACTCGGCGGATTAACCAATACTCAATCTTTAGATGGAGCAGACAATATTGTCTTGAGCGGGTTGAATGAAGGAGACAAATTGGTGGTCCAAGGACAGAATCACTTGAATGACGGGGATAAGGTTAATCTTGGGACTTAGTCTTAGTCGCCCATAATCAACAGAGATCCTTTTGATCTAAATTGAAGGGATCTCTGTTTTCTTCTGATGTCGAAACGCATACATTATTAGCTTCACATAATCTTAAGATTTTCCTCACGATTTAAAGAATAGTCAATGCTATACTCAAACTAAGTTCTGAAGCAACTGCAAATAATATGCCTGACTTCTGGTTTTTTTTATAGTTGCTTTTTCTTTGGGCGCACGCATATTTCGATGAACTCTTGCTTGGATTTAGCAACCGTAGGGCATGTGTCTTAAGTGAGGTTTCGAAAGACTAAAAAATTATTGGGAGGAAAAATCTAATGCGTTTTGGTAAAGTAACAAGGAGTTTAACAGCTGGCCTAATGGTACTTTCTATGCTGTGCTTAAGTCCGGCAATGGTTCTGGCAGGATCCACAATAACAACCACTGATGCAAATTCTCAATTGTTAAACACCTTGGTGTTTGCAACAAGTAATGATTCAACGCTCATCGCTGGGGAAGTCAGTACCGTCAATGTTCTACTCTATGACGCAAACAATCAACCGTTTTCCGGAAATCTGACGGCTGATCTAACTGCGCCTGATGGGACAGTGAAAATTTATCCGATAAGTGGGAATAATGGTACTTATACCATAACGGGTCTAAACCCCTTGACAGCAGGTAGCTATACGTTAACGGCCAGAGAAAACTTTAATCAGTATGGTAAGGTATATTCAGCCTGGGGGACAATCAAGGTGATTAATGCTGTAGCAACAGTTACAGGTAGCCTGGTCATGAATTCCGTCAGCCTGATTAATATTAAGCTGGCCGATAGTAATGGTAACCCACTGGCGGGCAAGGATGTTACAGTAGACGCTTCGGCGGTTGGTGTAAGTGACCAGGATATAACCACCCTCTCGGACGGGACCTGTAATTTCTCGATAACCCCAACGCAGATGGGTACCGTGTATTTTCAACATGGTGGTCTGGTCGTGGGTTCTCTCGCAGTGGCTGGTGGAGCAGGGGCAACTGTAACCACTACCGGTTCGCTAGTTCTCAACGCTCCAAGTTTAGTTACCGGAACCCTGCGCGGTTCCGACGGTAATCCGTTAACTAAGACCACTGTGACCCTTGACGAATCAGGAATTGCTGGGACCTCCCAGACTTACACAACTCTGAACGATGGGACTTTCAGTATTTCAATGACGCCCACTCAACTTGGCAAGGTCAATTTTCTCTACGGGGGGGATATTGTCGGAAGTATGACGGTACAGCCAGCCTACGTTGCCAACCCCCGTATCGGCGCAGACATCTCTGACAATCCCAGCATGTCCGTCGCTGTCGCTCAGAACGGTTGGACCAGCGCCCAAAATGTCATTTTGACCAGACAAGACGTGTTGGTGGACGCCATGACAGCTATTCCTTTGTCTAAGAAATTCGATGCACCGATCCTGATGACGGAGTCCGACAGCTTACCGGATGCAGTGCTGGCCGAGATTAAGAGCCTGAAGGCTACCAACGTTTATATTATAGGGGGTGTTGGAGCCGTCAGTACAGGGATAGAAAACCAGCTAACCAGTCAAGGACTGAGCATTACCAGACTGAGTGGAACGGATCGCTATGACACTGCCGCCCAGATTGCTAAATTGCTTGGTCCAGCCCCAACTGCCTATTTAGCCTATGGTTATGGAGAGCCTGATGCCATCGTGGGGAGTGTGTTTGCGGCTGAACAAGGATACCCAGTACTCCTGACGGACAGCTCGAACTTGCCGGCATCCACCCAAAGCTATTTATCTGGGGCAGGTACCAAGCATATATCCATTCTCGGTGGAGAGGGCGTGGTAACCCCAGCGCTGGCAGAAACGTTATATAAATATTCTGTGACACGTCTAGGGGGCAGCGATCGCTATTATACTGAGCAAGCGATCTGCGATGATTATTTTGCGAATAAGCCGGCCGTTGATCAATATCCCCTCTTCTTTGCTTCTTCTTCAGTTTCCCCAAATGACGTCGGGGGTGGCACTCCAGATGCCTCAGCTCTCTTAGCGGGAGCTCTAGCGGCGAAACAAAATGGCTTATTACTGATGGTACCCAGTGATACCTTACCCGATGGGGTCAACAATTTCCTGCTTTATAATAAAGTCTTTATTCCCCAAAGTACGGTCGTAGGGAATGTGAATGCTGTCGATGGAGCTTTGGAGACCGAGCTGGAATCCGTGTTAAGTCGTTAACAAGTTTGAGAAACTAGATTCGTAGGGGCACGATGTATCGTGCCCCTTTCCGTCGAACCCTTTGTTATTTTAATCCTTGATTCCCGTGAAAAATTATACCTATGTTAATAAACCCTGATTTTAAAAATTATACCTACAAATTGAATTGCGAATCATTATTTTTGTGACTATTCAGGTACTCAGTTAATTAACCACAGATTACACAGAATAAATACACCAATAATGGCATAGGTCTGTGAATCCCGTTCCACATTCTCCATCCCCTTTATCCTTTGTCTGTGTGTTTCTATACTAATCGTTCTTAATCTGTGTAATCTGTGTAATCTGTGTAATCTGTGGTTTCCCGTTCAGAATTTCCCAAGGCGTATTTACAGCGTTTTTCCTTGTAGGTATAAAAAATGCGGGATTTTAGGTTGTTATTTTCTTTCATATGCCTTATAAAAAAATCTTATAATTTTGATGACTAATTAATTGCTATATCTAAGGTAATGTGGTATAATTCGAAGTTGGGTTATACAAGCGTCTATTGCCACGTTGGCGAAACTCACGCGCGATCGCGACATGTTCTGTTTCCGCAGATATAGACAGAGAACTTTTCTGTTTTGGCAGTTATAGATAGAGACGCAATTGGAAAACTTAATAAGTAAACAAACAAAAAAGGAGAATGAAGGTATTGGCATCATTTACAGACTTAGGATTGAGTGAACCGATTATTCGATCGATTATCAACATGGGGTTTGAAGAGACGACCCCTATTCAAGAAAAGACCATTCCCACGGCAATGGAGGGTAGGGATCTGATTGGGCAGGCCCAAACCGGAACAGGAAAAACGGCTGCTTACGGAATTCCTTTAGTGGAGAGAATTCTGGAACAGGCCGAGCAAATTCAAGGGATAGTATTAGCGCCAACTCGTGAATTAGCAGTCCAGGTCGCAGAGGAACTAAATAAGATTGGGCAGTATAAAAGAATTCATGCCTTACCTATTTATGGAGGACAGGGAATAGATTGGCAAATAAGGGCGCTTAAGAAAAGACCTCACATCATTGTGGCGACTCCGGGACGCCTGATGGATCACATGAGGAGACGAACAATCCGCCTTAATGAAATTAAAATTGTTATTTTGGATGAAGCTGATGAGATGCTGAACATGGGCTTCTTGGAAGATATCGAGACAATTCTCAAGGAAATTCCCGAGGAACGTCAGACTTTACTCTTTTCGGCCACCATGCCCAGACAGATCCAAAATATTGCTCAGCGGTTTATGAAGGAGCCGGAGCTGATTAGCATCAAGGCGATGGGAGTTACGGTATCCGATACTGAGCAACATTATGTAGAAGTTTCGGAAAGACTCAAATTTGATGTGCTATCACGTATTCTAGACATCCAATCACCAGATTTGGCCATCGTTTTTGCCCGAACCAAGCGACGGGTCGATGAACTTTCTGAGGCTTTGAGCAAACGTGGTTATTCAGCAGAAGGAATTCACGGCGATTTGACCCAGAGCAAGAGAGATAGCGTCTTACGACAGTTCAAAGACGGAACCATCGAAATTTTGGTGGCGACTGATGTAGCGGCTCGGGGCTTAGATATTAGTGGAGTGACCCACGTCTTTAACTTCGATATCCCACAGGACCCGGAAAGTTACGTTCATCGAGTAGGTCGGACGGGTCGTGCTGGAAAGACAGGTTTAGCCATTACGTTAGTTACACCTCGGGAGATGGGGATGCTCAGACTTATTGAACAGGTTATTAAGCGGAGGATCGTACGTAAGCCGATTCCAACAATCATCGAAGCAGTGGAAGGTCAGCAACGCTTAACTATGAATGAGATACTGAGAGTCATTGCCGAAGAAGACATCGAAAAATATAAAGGTGTCGCTGAGGAGTTACTGTCAGAAAACGACTCAGTAACCCTCTTGTCCGCAGCATTGAAAATAATCACCAAGGAGCCAGAAGCAGTAGAGGTTCGTTTGACGGAACCAGCTCCAATGCGAGGAAGAAGTATGGGAAATGCAAGGCCTCAGCAAGGTAATTATAACAGAGACGGCTATGGACAAAAGACGGATACTTGGACTCGAAGAAAAGGCAACGATGTTCGTGGAGGCGCAGCCGGAGCTCAACGGGGCAGGGATAATAAGCGAAACGGATAAAAAAATAAAATAGTTCGGAGAAAAAGGTGTTAAGTTCACCTTTTTCTCTTTTTTTCCTTACAGTGCTGAAGGTGCCGTAAGAAGTTCACTAACTTAGCAGAACTTTTTGTTGAGGGGCGAAGGATAAATGCTCTATTCCGTCGAATCTTAAATTAAGGCATTAAGGCATAGAAAGAAAATAACCTGTCAAAGATTATTTGCTTGAATGTGCCTACAGTAAGACGCGATGAGAGTGGAGGCAGATCTGTGATTTATGAAGTGTGTGTACTTGTGGCCACGATCATTTTAGGTATGTTAGGCCTCGAATTGATGCTTTGGGTGCGTTCAGTTCGGAAGCTTACGGATGAGGCCAAGCAAACGATTCAGGATATAAATATTCATTTGCCACATCTACTTGAGGATGTGCAAGCCGTGACCACTATTGTCAGACAAACCACTGAGCAAGTGGGTGGTACAGTAAATCAAGCCGCTTGTAGCCTTGAAGAGCTACAGAGGAATCCGTTGCGCTTTATTACAGTCTTCTTGGAAGCGGCGAAGCAAGTGATCGAGCTATGGAATAACATTCGTAGCCGGAATAAAGAAACCCCGGACCGCTAATTAAAGTAGCAGGCCGGGGTTTTTTTCCCTTTCTATGATTCTTCTTGAAGTGGAATTTCCGTTTCGACTTGGGAATCCATTTCAGGTGCATTGGGGGAGGACTCTTCTGTTTGTGTATCTTGAACACTATCAACGGGACCATGATCGGATTTTTTTATTTTTAGAGATTCTTGAATAAAGGATTGGAGGTCTACGGCTAATTGTTTTCCCTTACCGACTAGATCTGTACCCTGCTGTTTCAATGTCCCAACTTGGTGGGACGTGACCTCCTCGACGTGAATAAGGGCGTCGTCGGATTTCTTACAGATCCCTCGGCGTAGTTCTTTTCCACTTTTTGGTGCAAGCATTAGACCGACTACTGCCCCAGCTAGGCCTCCAACAAGGGCAGCTACGGCGATTGTGCTGAGGTCGGTATTCTTATTCTGATGAGCTTTGTGCATTCTTAGCATAAGATCATTCCTTTCTTCATATTTAGGTAATTATTGGCTTAATGTATTTTATCATACTGTTAAGAAAACGTCGAAGGATTTGGGTTACTATTCGCCATTTGATCAAAAGATCCGCCCTATTTTTGGGCGGATCTTTTGATGACTGTCGGGTTATGGGTTTTGGGATACTAAGCGAGGAGTTCCTGACGACGGACTTTCCGCGCCAGAGTTGAAAAGCGCCCCATAGTATGCATGGTTTTGAAGTTGGTCTTTTAAAGAAAATGATGACGTTTTGATTGCAGAAACTCCGAAATACGGAGATTCCTTTTCAATGCCAAGCAGCAAACAGTAACGTTTATTCAGAATGCTATACTGAGTTTCCACTAATAGCAGTTCAAGCACGGCAACTTCTACGTACTCTGGGGCTGCGTAATCTAGATGGTTCCATGCGTAGGCCATCTTTATTCTCGTTTCTTCAATTTCTGTAAGTAAGCGTTCTGCCTCGCTAAGCTGTGGTTCTTCAGGAGAAGAGAAAGATGATAAAAAATTATCAATTAAAGTCTTCATAATAATACAGCCTCACCTCACTTACCATGCTTGAGAAATATAAAGACAAAACTTAGTTTATCTTTGCTCAATATATATGAATATATGTACACTCTTTGTTGGATATGTTAAATAAAGTTTAAGAAAGCGCGATAAAACGTGGTTACTTTAATGTGTGTTATAAAACTCGCCTTTTATGGGAAAGACTAGAAATAGTCTAAAATTTTAAGAGGTGATTTTTATTTTATTGCCATACCGACGATGTCGGAAATCCTCGGCGATATTCCTGTGTGGGATGATGTGCTTGTTTCTGTGGCAAGTCAGTATTTATCCTGTTCTGGGACAAGGGGGCAACAATGAGGCCGTGCTTTCCAATAATATTGCTAAGGAAGAAACAAAGGAAGTAAACAATGTAAATGATAATGAGCTCGAGAATTCAAAGACAGGGATACTTAGCATTGCAGTTCAGCATGGGGAAACTCTGTGGGGTCTTGCCAAAAAGTATGATACAACGGTCGAAAAAATTGTAAAGTGCAACCATCTGCAAAGCCCTAATCAAATTAAAGAAGGGGAAGCCTTATGGGTTCAAAAGAGAGAAACGGAACAAGCAACGGAAGATTTAGCGATTAACACGGTCAAGGCGTCGTGGTGGGTAAATATTTTACGAAGTATACCGGCTTTTACAGCCGTTAATAAACAAGCCCTGAGTATATCTCGATCAAGTGATTCCCGATCCTTGCCACCGGAGCCCAAAATCCCGACTTACGATATCATCGTAAACGAAGACATACAGTTAATCGATAAAGACGATGCTCAGAAACTGGTGGAGCAAAATCCGGTTCCTTCAGAAACTGAAAGCCAGGTTCTTGCGCAAGGTTTAGGGTGTTTGGTCTCTAAAGATGATCTCGACCTTTTATCCCGTGTCATCTATGGTGAAGCCCGGGGCGAAAACTTTGAAGGACAAGTGGCTGTTGGAGCGGTGGTGCTTAATCGCCTGAAAGACCCTCGTTTTCCTAAAACCATGCGGGCCGTCATTTACCAATCAGGTGCCTTTACTGCAGTAGATGACAAACAAATTCAGCTGGACCCGAATGATCAGTCCTACAAGGCAGCCGAAGCAGCACTATCTGGCATGGATCCGACGAACGGAGCATTATTTTACTTCAATCCACGTCTCGCCACAGATAATTGGATCAAGAGCAGGTCCGTCATTAAACGTATCGGAAACCATACGTTTAGTATATAAGGGACTTGTGTGAGGGACTTGTATGACACAGCGCTCGGTACTTACGACGCAAAGAGGGACTTGTGTGACACAGCGCTCGGTGCTTACGACGCAAAGCAAACTAACCGTTCAAGCTCCCGGCTTTGGGGAGCGGGGTTCATCCTACGCCGGAAAGTATTCCTTTCGGGATCGCGGCTTCGGCGATACTCTCCACTGGAGACTATCGTGCCAGATGAGCCATCCTTGGCTCACTGGCGGCAGTGCACATCCGCTGGCCATGGATGGCCGAGTGTCCCTGAAGCCAAGGATGGCGAGAAGGGACCTTGTGCACTGCCCCGTATTTGGGGTCGGTCGCTTGAACGGAAGTTTGCTAGGCTGCTTACGTAAAGACGTCGCGCTGTGTCACACTGCGTCCCGGGCTTGGGTCGGGGAACGAAGGTTTGGGAGGACGGCACATTTCATGTGCACCGTCTGCTTGCAGGTCGATGCAATCGTGCAATCGGGGACGGTTCTTGATTGCATGGGATGCCCCGTATTTGGGGTCGGTCGCTTGAACGGAAGTTTGCTAAGCTGCTTACGTAAAGACGTTGCGCTGTGTCACACTGCGTCACGGACTTGGGTTGGGGAACGAAGGTTTGGGAGGACGGCACATTTCATGTGCGCCGTCTGCTTGCAGGTCGGTGCAATCGTGCAATCGGGGACGGTTCTCGCTTGCATTTATGATTCCCCTGCAGAAAGTCTAAAATGATATAAAATATCAAGTCACTGCAATTATTTTGGTGTCATCCTGAGCGAGAGCGAAGGATCTAGGGTCTTAAGATCCT
>JGI12269J14319_10003405_pt1 | contig 14953 bp, 14 predicted proteins | sample PeaSoiSIISIP2007_FD_14319 | JGI IMG/M metagenome (IMG submission 14319) | reverse complement strand
TCCCTCTCCCGCTTCGCGGGCGAGGGGCAAACCAACACCGAGACAGCCCCTCTCCCGCGTTTGGGCGGGAGAGGGAGGGACCCGGCCCGCTAGGGCCGGGCGGGTGAGGGGGCGTCCAAAGCCATGACCGCCATCAGCATTGAGGGCGTAGAGAAGCGGTTCGGGACCGTGACGGCCGTTGCCGCGATCTCGCTCGCGGTCAACGACGGCGAATTCTTCACGCTGCTGGGGCCGTCGGGCTGCGGCAAGACCACGCTGCTGCGGATGGTGGCGGGCTTCGCGGATCTGGATGCCGGCGCCATCCGCTTCGGCGAGCGGCGCATCGACCGGCTGCCGCCGCACCGCCGCAACACCGGCATGGTGTTCCAGAATTACGCGGTGTTTCCGAACCTCACGGTCGCGGGGAACGTCGCCTATGGACTGAGGGCGCGCGGGGTCGCGCCCGCCGCGATCGTCGAGCGGGTCGCCCGCGCGCTGGCGCTGGTGCGGCTCGACGGCTTCGGCGAGCGCTGGCCGCATCAACTCTCGGGCGGCCAGCTGCAGCGGGTCGCGATCGCCCGCGCGCTGGTGATCGAGCCCGAGGTGCTGCTGCTGGACGAGCCGCTCTCCAACCTCGACGCCAAGCTCCGGGTGGAGATGCGCGGCGAGATCCGCCAGCTCCAGCAGGCGCTCGGCATCACCGCGCTCTACGTGACCCACGACCAGGAGGAGGCGCTGGCGATCTCCGATCGGATCGCGGTGATGCGCGCGGGCTCGCTCGAGCAAATCGGCCCGCCCGCGGAGATCTACAGCCGGCCCGCCACCGCCTTCGTGGCGGAGTTCATGGGCGTGACCAACCTGCTGACCGGGACGGTGCTCGGCAACGCGGGCGGACGGCTCCGGATCGGCGTCGGCGGCATCGAGCTGGTGGCGCACGGCAGGGGGGTCGCCAAGGACAGCCGCGTCAGCCTCTCGCTCCGGCCGGAAACGCTGCGGCTTCTGCGGCCAGGTGAGGCAGAACCGGCGCGATGGTCCCGGATCGAGGCGGTGGTCGGACGCATCGAGCTCCTGGGCGCCACCACGCGCGTGGAGTGCGTGGCCGCGGGTGACGTGACCCTGCGTCTGGTTTTCCTCGATCTCGTGCCGGGCGCCGTCGTTCCGGGCGCGAGCGTCGCGCTCACCTACGATCCCGACCGGGTCGCGGTCTTTCCCGCCGCATGATCGCCCTCCGCTCACGCTCGGTGTTTCCGCTGACCGTCGCCGCGGTGGCGCTGCTGTTCCTGGGCTTGTTCCTGCTCTATCCCGTGATCGCGGTTTTTCATGTGAGCTTCCTCGACAAGACCGGCGCCTTCACGCTCGACAATTACGTCCGCATCCTCGGCCGCAGCTTCTATCAGCAGAGCCTCTGGAACAGCCTCGGGATCGGCGCGCTCGCGACGCTGGCGGCCACCGCGGTCGGCGTGCCCCTCGCCTTCTGCCTGGCGCGCCTGCCCGTGCCGGGAAAATCCGCGATCCTGGTGCTCGCGGCACTGCCGCTGGTGCTGCCGTCCTTCGTCGGCGCCTACGCGCTGGTGCTGCTGTTCGGCCGAGCCGGCATCGTCACGCATGCCTTGCAGAGTCTCGGCCTCCCCACGGGCTCGATATACGGCACGCCGGGCTTGGTCTGGGTCTACACCCTCACGCTTTACCCCTACGTCCTCTTGCCGACGCTGGCGGCCTTCAAGGCGGTCGACGTCTCCATCGAGGAGGCCGGACAGAATCTCGGCGCCTCGCGCTGGCGCGTGTTCTGGACCGTGATCCTGCCGGTGGTGATCCCGTCGGTGCTCTCGGGCGCGCTGCTGGTCTTCATGGAGACGCTGGAGAATTTCGGCGTGCCCTTCGTGCTGGCAGAGGACAAGCCGATCCTCGCCGTCGAGGCCTACAAGCTCTTCGTGGGCGAGGTCGCCGCGAATTCCGCCTCGGCGGGCGTGCTCGCGACCCTGCTCGTCGCCTGCACCACGGCGGCGCTGCTGCTGCAGCGCTATTACCTGGGACGGCGCCGCTTCGCGACCGGCGCCCGCACGGCGCCACCGGAACTCCGCGTCGGCCATGGGCTGCGCTGGCTCGCGACCGCGTTTTCCTGGGGCGTGGCGCTCGCGGCCTTGCTACCGTTCCTGACGGTGCTGGCGATCGCGTTCCTGGAATACCGCGGACCGGTGCTGCATCCCAACTTGAGCCTCGGGAATTTTGCCGATCTCTGGCATCGCTCTTCGCGGCCGCTGGTCAACACCGTGACGCTCGCGACCTCCGCCGCGCTCGGCGCCGCGCTGCTCGGTGTCCCCGTCGGCTATGTGCTGACGCGGTTCCGCTCGGGGCTCAGTAGCATTCTCGATGTCGTCGCCATGATGCCCTTCGCGATCGCCGGCACGGTGCTCGGCATCGGACTCGTCGTCGCGTTCAACAGCGGCCCGCTCGTGCTCACGGGCACGCCGGTCATCATGGTGATCGCCTATATGGTGCGGAAGCTGCCCTTCAACGTGCGCGCCTCCAGCGCGATCCTGCACCAGCTCGATCCCAGCCTGGAGGAAGCCTCGATCAACCTGGGCGTCTCGCCGGTGCGGACCTTCGTGCAGCTGACGGTGCCGCTGATGCTCGGCGGCATCGTCGGCGGCATGGTGCTGACCTGGGTCACCGTCGCCTCGGAGCTGAGCTCGACGGTGATCCTCTACAGCGGCCCCTGGGCCACCATGACCGTGGTGATGTTCGAGGCGCTCGAGGGCACCGGCGCGGGGATTGCCGCCGCCGCCGCCGCCGTGCTCATCTTGGCAACCGCCCTGCCGCTGCTGCTGGTCTACCGGCTGCTGCGGCGCTATGAGCTGGCGATGACGTGAGACGATTTTTCGAGGAGTGACATGAGCGCGAACGCGATCGATCTCGGCAGCGATACCGTGACCCGCCCCACGGACAAAATGCTGGAGCGCATGCGCCATGCGGAGCTCGGCGACGACGGCCGCGAGGGCGATCCGACCGTGCGCAGGCTGGAGGCGCTCGCGGCTTCACTCCTTGGCAAGGAAGCCGGCATGTTCGTGCCCAGCGGCACGATGGCGAACCTAGTGTCGCTGCTCGCGCATACCGGCCGCGGCGGCGAGGTGCTGAGCGATCCCGGCACGCACATCTACCGCTCGGAGATGGGCGGCATCGCCGGACTCGCGAGCCTGTTCCACCGCACCATCCCGAGCCGGCGCGGCCAGATGGATCTCGACGCGCTGCGCGAGGCGATCAAGCCCGCGCTCACGCCGCGGAGCCTCGGCACCGCCCTCATCGTGATGGAGACCACGCACAACGACGCCGGCGGCGCGGTGCTGCCGCTTTCCTACATGGCGGCGGTGCACGGCATGGCGCAAGACACGGGCGTCCCCGTGCACATCGACGGCGCGCGCGTCTTCAACGCGGCGGTCAAGCTGGGCGTGCCGGCGTCCGAGATCGCGGCCCATGGCGAGAGCCTCGGCTTCTGCATCTCCAAGGGGCTGAGCGCGCCCGTGGGCTCCGTCCTCTGCGGCAGCGGAGAGTTCATCACCCGCGCCCGGGCCTTCCGCCGGATGGCCGGCGGCAACCTGCGTCAGGGCGGCGTGATCGCCGCCGCAGGGATCGTGGCGCTCGAGGAGATGATCGACCGCCTCGCCGAGGATCACGCGCGGGCGAAGCGGCTCGCGGAGGGCTTGGCATCGGTGCACCCGAGCCTGGTCGATCCCGCGGCCGTCGAGACCAACATCGTGCGCCTCGACGTCGCCAAGAGCGGCCGGCGCGCGGACGCCTGGGTCGACGCGCTCAAGGGAAAGGGCGTGCTCGCGGGCGTCTGGGCTCCCTGGCAGATCCGGATGGTGACCCACCGCCACATCACCGACGCCGACATCGACCGGGTGGTCGCGGCGGTGAAGGAGGTTTGGCCCCGTTTGGCTTCCTCCTAGCTGGATTTCTGTTCAGACGTTCGCGCGGTCAACCAAGAAGTTAGATTCACCACAGAGACACAGAGGACACGGAGGGACCGAGTTGTAGCGAAGCCGTAGCCCTTAGACGCTAGCGGCAAGGTGGACGTGGTTGCGGCTCCGCCGCGAAGCACGAACTCGACCTCCGTGTCCTCTGTGTCTCTGTGGTGAATCTTTTTCGCTTCAGCGTGCTTAGATCGCTGACGTTGGTTCGGGATGTACTCCTAAAGGATCGAATTGGGTTCGTTTCGCAAAATTTAGGTTTCGCGCTCAGCCGATCTCCACAGGGAGCGTGGCGCTGGGACTTGCCTCGGCAGGCATCGATGCATGCGGCGCCGCGGTCGAGTCGATGATCGCGATCGGCGTCTCGGCACCGAGGCCCTCCACCTGGATCGCGATCGGCGCGGGCACGGGCTCGTTGCGCCGGCGTGCTTGGCGGCGCTCGAGCATCAGCAGCGCGCGATGCAGCGCTCGCTCGTTGGTGACCTCGTAGCGCGAGATCCTCTCGATCTCCCAAGTGGTCCCCATCGCGGCAAGAGGCGGAGACGGCATCCAGCTCCTGTGCGTGCCGCGCTCTTTTCGAGTTTCGTGGATCTCGGCAAGCTTCGAATTCATCCTGGCGGCCTCCGCGCGATAGGCGCGGCGGAGCCGCCAGGCACAGAGCACGGCGTGCTCGACCAGCCGCTCCTCGACGGCGTCCGCGGGCGCGAATGACGCGTGCATCTCGTCGTGGAACTGTGTGAAGTCGTCCGCGGTCTCGCCGAAGATCAGCACGACCTGTTCGGCCGTGAGGCCGTGCTTGAGCGAGTTCCGGCTGGCGACCGCCCGCCCCTCCTCGGTCCGAGGACCCGTGCTCTTGGCGCCGTTGCGCCGGTTCGCGGCGATCTGTGCTTTCGTGGCCATGTCGCGCTCTCCAGGTTGCCGAATGACGGAGTGTACGCTAGTTGCGTATGAATGTCAAGCAAATTTGGCGCGGCAACCCTCAAGAATCGCCAATACCGAGGGTGTTCCGCGGCAGTTATAGTCGACCGACGCGCGATCCGCCCTAGGGGGAGCTCATCCGATGAAGCCTCTGTTCCAAATGCTTGCGGCGTACAACGCCTGGGTCAACGAGCGGCTCTTTGAGGCGGCGGCACGCATTCCCGACGGCGAGTATCGCCGGGACCGCGGCGCATTCTTCGGATCGCTGCACGGCACGCTGAACCATCTGCTGCTGGGCGACCGCATCTGGATGCATCGCTTCACCGGCGCGGGCGAGGAGCCCAAGGAGCTCGATGCGATCCTCTACGAGGATTTCGCGGCGCTACGCGCGGAACGGCGCGCCGAGGATGCGCGCGTCGTCGATTACATCGCCGAGCTCTCGCAAACGGACCTCGCGGGCACGATCCGCTATCGCAGCACGCGGAGCCCCGCGGAGATCGAGCAGCACCTGGCGCCGCTGCTGCTGCACTTCTTCAATCACCAGACCCATCACCGCGGCCAGGCGCATTGCCTCCTCACCGAGATCGCCGGCGAGGCGCCGTCCTTCGATCTGCTGGTTTACCAGCGCCAGACCGGCGCGGGGATGGTCAAGGGCCAGGGCGGCGATTTCTCGGCGCCCGAGCGGCGACCGCGCTGACCGGCTCCGCCCGCCGGTAGACCTGCCGCTGCGGCTGTTCCACCCCAACTGTCGGTCGGACCGCCGCCGCCCTATCGATGACACGCGGTCCCTCATGGCCAAGGCGCGTTGAGGCGCCTAGCTGACGGGTGACGGTGCGCTTAACGCCCCCGGCACCGGGACAGAGGAGACTGCGATGAAGCTGAGCGATCGAGGCGTCGACCGGACCTTGGATCAATAAGACGCGGAGCCGCTGCCCGACACCCATCCCGCGCTGCCGCAGCTCAACGAGGTGTTCGGCGAGCACACGTTCTTCCTGGACGACACCGGGCTCGTCATCGTGGAGCCCGCCGACGGCCGCGACGAGGCCGGGCAAGTCGTGAAGCTCGCGAGCTGGAATCCCGATCACACCAGCCTCAAGCCCCATGACCCCGAGCGTACCGACGTCGTGATCGACCTGGGCAAGGACGCGCTCGACCGGCGTTAGAGTGAACGGCGCGCGGGGCGGCCCTCGGTCGCGCGGATCACTCCGTGGCGTTGAAGCCGATCCAGCGGTAGCTCCAGGGCGTCGCGGAGAGCTTGATCGGGCACTTGAGCTGGCATTTCTGGAATTGCGGGGGCGTGGTCAGGAAGCCCTGCCGGACCTCGTCGGCGGCATTCGCGGCGTAGCCGATGTTCGTCATGTCGAGCTGGCGCTGGCTCATCTCGGAGTCGCCGAAGAAGCTGCGGGCGCCCACGGCGGCGCGCGCCTTGCTCAAGGGAAAGCTGCAGAGCTTGTTGACGCGGCCCCACATCACGTAATTCACGACCTGCGCGTGCTGGCAGGTGCCCATGAATTGCACCGTCGCCGCGCAGGCATCGTCGGGCCGAGGGATCGCGCAGTACTTGCTGGCGCCGGTGAGCCACGGATTGAACGTGCCGCCATCGGTGCGCCGCCACTCGCCTTTGTCCTTATTCCAGGTGGCCTGTGGGGGCCCGTTGCGTCGCGTTCGGTCGGGGTCACCCCGGAGGCCCGGCTCCTCGCTGGCGCCCGGAGACGTGCCGGGATCAAGGCCGAGGATATCCCACGAATCCTCGTACGTCGTAAGGCCGTAGAGATTGTGGCAGGCGCCAACCTTGGCGCCGGGCTTGGCGTTGAAGTCCCGCGTCATCTTGGCCAGCGTCGCGAATACCTTGTCGGTGACGATCGGACCGCAGATGGCCTCGCCAGGCGCTGGCGGCGGCGTCATGGCCGTGGGCGGCTGTTGCGGCGGCGGCGTGACCGCGGTCTGCGTGGGTGGGTTTGCCGGTGGCCCGGGCGGCCGCTCGACCGTATGGCCGCCCGAGGACTGGATCGGCGGCGGCGGGTTGGAGTCCGCCGTGCCGGGCTGAGACGGCGAGACCGGAATGATGAGGGGAATCGTGACTCCGCCGCCGCCGTCGTCCTTGCTCCCTACTTTCTTCTGGTCGTCCTTGCTCCCCTGCGCTCGGTCGCTGTTCCCGGCCGTCGCCGCGGCGCCGTACATCATGCCGAGGGCCGGAGACGCGCCGGGCCCGCCGCCGACGCCGGGAGCGAAGGCGCCCTGGAAACCGACGTTCTTCTGGCTCCTGGTGTCGATCCAGGCGCTCTGCGCGCGATTCCAGACGAGGGTCTGCCCGGTCATCGTGTTGTAGGCGCGCTCGGGATCGTTGGGGTCCTGCGCTGCCTGGGACTTGGCGCCGCTCTTGGCGATCGAGGGCGCGGGCGCCGGAATGACCGTGCCGTCCTTCGCGACCGCGCCCTGGAAACCCAGCGCCTGTCCGGTCTGGGTATCGATCCAGCTCCGCTTGCCCGCGTCCCAGACTAGGGTCCAGACTCATAAAATCCACCACACGATGGCGGCGACCAGACAGATCGATGCGAGGAAGTTTCGTGCAATCCGATCGTATCGCGTGGCGATACGTCTGAAGTCTTTCAGGCGGCAGAAGGCATTCTCGATGCGGTGTCGTTGCTTGTAGGATGTCTTGTCAAAGCGGAATGGCCGCTTCCTGTTCGATCGGTTGGGGATTACGGGCTTCGTGCCGTGCTCGTCGAGCCATTCTCTCAGCTCGGCGCTGTCGTATGCCTTGTCGGCGAGAAGTTTATTGGCCGCTCTGGTCCGCCGGATGAGACGCTCGGCTACCGGACAATCGTGAGCTTCGCCACCGGTCAGGAGGATGGAAAGAAGACGGCCCTTAGCATCTGCAAGTGCGTGGATCTTCGTATTGCGCCCGCCACGTGAGCGTCCAATCGCCTGTTTCTGCTCCCCCCTTTTCCACCCGCGGCCGAGCGGTGCGCCTTGATGTGCGTCGAATCGATCATCTGCGTTTCGCTCGATCGCCCGCGCTTGGCGAGTTCGCGGAACAGGCTCTCCCACACGCCGCGCCGCGCCCATCGCACAAAGCGATTATAGATCGTCGTCGGCGGACCGTATTCCGGCGGGCAATCGCACCACCGGCAGCCGCTCTTCAGTACATGCAAGATGCCGCTGATCACGCGCCGGTCATCGACCCGATCCTTGCCCCGAACGTCCGTCGGCAGAAACGGCGCGATCCTTTGCCACTGCTCGTCGCTCAGCCAAAACAAGTTGCTTCTCATGCGCCAAGCTCCTATCCCAGCGCAGAGAATCACTATCCGATTCACCCCTCAAGAGATTTATTGAGTTCTGACCCTAGAAAGACGCCGTGTCAGACGTTGCTGACGGGTATCGTGGTGTGTCCGTTGATGATGGAGAGGAACTCACGCCGCGTGCTGGGATCGTGGCGGAAGCCGCCCAGCATGTGGCTTGTCACCATGGACACGCCGGGCTTGTGGACGCCGCGCGTGGTCATGCACTGATGCGCCGCTTCGATCACCACGCCCACGCCTCTGGGCTGCAGGACCTCGTTGAGCGTGTTCGCGATCTGCACGGTCATCTTCTCTTGGATCTGCAGACGGCGGGAGTAGACCTCCACCAGCCGCGCCAACTTGGAGATGCCGACCACTCGGCTCTTGGGTAGGTATGCCACATGGGCCTTGCCGATGATCGGCGCCATGTGGTGCTCGCAGTGAGATTCAAACCGGATGTCCTTCAGAACCACCATCTCGTCGTAGCCCTCGGTTTCCTCGAAGGTGCGCTGCAGCAGCTCGACGGGATCGGTCTCATAGCCCTGAAAGAATTCCTCGAACGACCGCACCACGCGGCCCGGCGTCGCGCGCAGGCCTTCGCGGGTGGGATCGTCGCCCGCCCATTCGATGAGCAGGCGGACCGCGGCCTCGGCCTCCGCGCGCGACGGGCGGCGCTGTGGCCGGGCGGTGCCGGCCTTGCGAAATGGAACGGGCTTCGACGCCATGACACGAAAACTCCTGCTGCGGAAGGGACGGCGCGCTGCGCGCCGACGTCTCAGTTGAGGCGAATCGCTTGGTGCGGGCTGTCGAGCGAGAAAGCCGGAATATCCACGGCGAAGCTCTCGCCGGCCTTTGTTTCCATCTCGTAGCTGCCGACCATGATCCCCGAAGGCGTCGGCAGCGGCGTGCCGCTCGTATACTCGAATGCCTCACCCGGTTTCAGGATCGGCTGCTCGCCCACCACCCCCGCGCCTTTCACCTCCTGCATGCGCCCGAGCGCGTCGGTGATCCGCCAATGACGGCGGCGCAGCTGCACGGTCTCCGCGCCGTGGTTTTCGATCCGCACGTGATAAGCCCAGACGTAGTGGTCCTCGGGCGGCGAGGACTGGTCCTCCAGGTAGAACGGCTTGACCACGACTTTGATCGAGCGCGTGGTCGCGGAGTACGCCGCGGCCGAGCCGCGCCCGGCGGCCGGCTTAGAAGGGGACACGGGTGCCAGCACCATCGGTCATCTCGGCATTTTGTATGAGATATGTGGTGCGTCAAGCCTTTAGGGGAAGCGCCGGCCAGCGCTATTCCGCCGGCGCTGGCTCCGCGCGAGGCGCGCGGGAGGCGCGGATCTTGCCGACCCTGAGCGCGGTGCCGATGGTGAGCGCGAGCGCGGTCGCCGAGAGGATGAACACCATCCGCGGCTCGCCTCGATCGAGGAACATGCCGAGCACCGGCGGCGTCACCGCGGCGCCGAGATCGAGACCGGAGTAGACAAAGCCGAAGACCTTGCCGGTAGCGCCGGGCGGCGTCGCCGCCCGCACCAGCATGTCGCGCGACGGTGTGGTGGTTCCCGAGGCGAAGCCCGCCAGCGCGACCGCCGCGATGACCGCTGGATCCGGCAGCCGGACGTAACCGACCAGCAGCATGACCGCGGCGGCGGCCAGCAGCCCGGCCGCCACGATCCCCTCGTGTCGCGCGGTGTGATCGGCGGCGATGCCGCCCAAGAGGACGCCGACAGAACTCGCCAGCAGGTAGGCGCTCAGCGCAGCCCCCGCGGTCGCCAGCGGAATCCCATAGAGCTGATTGAGCGCAGCCGGCATGAAGGTCTGGTTGCCGGTCAGCGACACCGACAACAGCACGAAATAACCGAAACACAGCAGGATCGGCGGCGACGCAAGCAGCGCGAGAGTGCCGGCGTTGAGGGTCTTTGTGGGAGCAACAGGCGCCGCGCTGCGCTGGACCGGCCCGGAAAGCAGCGCGCCACCTTGACTGGCGAGAAGGAGCACGATGCCGAACCCGACAACGCCGGTGACCGCCAACGCGCCGCGCCAGCCGATGAAGCTCGTGAGCGTGAGCACGGTCACGGGAGCCGCCGCCCAGCCGATGTTACCGGAGAGCGTGTGCACGCCATAGGCGCGCGCCATCCGAGCCTTGCTTACGGCGTGGCTGAGGATCGAGTAGTCGGCGGGGTGGAACACGCTGTTGCCGAGGCCTGCCAGCACCACGATCGGGATCGCGACCCAGAAGCTCGGGATCAGGCTCATGAGCGTGACGCTCGTGGCTCCGAGGGTGAGACCGGCGAGCAGCATCCGGCGCGCGCCGAACCGGTCGACCAGGAATCCAGATGGCGTCTGCGCCAGGCCGGAGGCCGCGAAGAAGCATGCGATCAACAGCCCCGCCTCGCCGAAGCCGATACCCAGCGCGTCCGTGATGAACGGAAACAGTGGCGGCAGCACGAGCTGATAGAAATGGCTGCAGCCGTGGCCCGCGGCCACGAGGGCGATGACCTTGATGTCGCGCCGAGTGCTGCTTGCGGTGATATCCGTCATGTCGGCAGGTCGAGGGGGCGAGGAGGCGCCGACATCATGGTCCCTGCGACTCCACGAGTCCATATAGGGCGGGGCCGGCCAGCCATGCGTGCCGGCTCGCATGAAGGCGGTAGCCTAATCCGCCTCCTGCGGGCTCGCCGCGAGGGCGAGGGAGCGGCGGCGCCAGGCTTTGAGCTCGATCAGCTTCCATGCAAGGAGCGCCGGCACGGCCAGTAGGATCTCCCGGGCACGTTTCAGCAGCGAGAGCGCCAGTCCGATCTCAGGGCCAAGGCCGAAGATCGCACCCAGCGCAACGTAGCCGCCTTCCTGCACGCCGAGCGCGGCGGGCACCGCGAAGGCCGCGCTCCGCAAGGCAAAAGCGAGGCTCTCCAAGATCACTACCTCGCGCAGTCCGAGCGGCGCGTCGAGGAGCCAGAGCGCGAGCCAGGCCTCGCCCGCGCCGGCGATCCAGCCCAGGCAATGCCAGAGGAAACCGACAAGCAGCGCGCGCGGGCGGCGATAGATCGCCTGCACTTCGCCGTGCAGCCCGACTAGCTCGGGGAGCCGCGCCCACGGGGCATGGGCCGCGAGACGATGCGGCAGGCGCTCCAGCCAACGGAAGATCCCGCTGCGCTGCGCCAATAGGAAGGCGAGGGCGGTGAGCGCCGCCAAGCCCAAGCCGATAACCGACCAGAGCGCCAGCGCGTCGTTCCGCCCGTCCAGCACCAGGAGCGCGAGGCCGAGCGCCGTGAAGGCGAGCTGGCTCAGGAATTCGAGCGTGAGGTCGACGACCGTGGCGGCGCCGGCCGTGCCGGTGCCGACACCGTGCAGCGTCATCACCCGGATCGCCAGTAACTCGCCGCCGATCGGGATGAGCTCGCTTACGCTCGAGCGCAAGAACCGCGCCCAGATCATCAGGAGCCTCGACCGCCGCGGCGCGGGCTCGAGCACCGCGCGCCAGGCCAAGCCGCAGAGCGCAATCGGTAGCGCGTTGAAGAGCGTGATGCCCAGCATCCCCGCAACGCCCGTCGCGAGCACCGCGTCGGCCACGGAGCCGGCACCCGCCCACAGGACCAGGGCTGCGCTGAGCGCCAAACCCGCAAGGAGTGCGACGAGGGTACCCAGCCTCACGATCGCGCTCCCGACAGCCCGCTCTCTTCCAGCGCGGATTCCGCCGAGGCTACGGCCGGTGGGTTCGCGAGTTCCTGGAACGTCGTCAGCGTGGCTCCGGAGGCTTCGACGGCGGCTCTCACCGAGGGATCGACGAGCGCCGCCAGCTCCGCTTCCGGCCGATAGGCGTCCGGCAAGGCGTCGATCTCGCCCCAGCGTCGGGTCGCCGGGTGGACATAGAGCTCGGTGACGCCGTCCGGCAGCGCCGCCAGAAGCGCGCGCATCCGCGCGGAGTCGATGTGCCCGCTGTCCGCCAGGCCCAGGATCGTGTCGTTGAACCGGATGTCGGCGCGCGCAAGCCGCCGCTTCATCGCCGGCGCGCGGTCGCGCAGGGGAAACGCGGCGAGCCAGTCTCGCATACGCTGGCTGGCACCCGCGTGCTGCCGCACCGCGGCGGGCTCGTCGGGCACGCGGATGGCTGCGATGCCGAACTCGGGCGCGAGCCGAATCAGGATTGCCTGCACTGTCGGATGCAGATGAAAATGATGGTGACCATCCACATGATCGAGGCGGAGCCGCGTCCTGCGGAACGCCGTCAGCTGGGCGCGGATCTCCGCCTCCGCTTGCGACTGCGCGCGGCTGCTGAGGAAGATTCGCGCGCCCAAGCGAAAGGGATCGCGCGAGAACCGACCGTCGGCTGCGACCAGATCCGGAATCTGCTCGGGTGGCAGCGCCGGCTGTCCGTCGACCAGAACCATGTGCAACCCGACGCCGAGACGCGGCAGGCGCCGTGCGCGCTCGATCGCGTCCGCCGCGGCGGGCGCGGTCACCATCAGGCTCGCCGAGGTGAGGATGCCGTTGAGATGGCCGAGCTCGACCGCCTCGTTCACGGGAACGGCCAGCCCAAAATCATCGGCGGTGACGATCAGTCGCTTCGGCACTACTCCTCGCATCCGGCTCGAGTGATGACCGCGAGCGCGCAGACGGAGGCGCCGCAGACATCTCCAATGCGCTTCAAGGGTGGAACTCGGCAACGCGTGCGCCGCGCGGGCGTCGCTGCTTGCCAATTGAACGGGCGGGCACTCCTCCCCGCCGCACTCTCTCACGCGGGCTGCGGCTTGCAAAGACTCTGGGTGTTTCTAGACACCCGCGGCATAGCGTCCTCAATTGAATTAACTGTCAGTTTCTGACGCAGATGTTAATATTCGGGAGGCCAGCGACAGGTGTAGGCAAATATCCGCCGGCCACTCTTGCGACAATCAGCGATGGCAGAGTTCATGCGCAAAGTGCTTGTGGTGGAAGATGACCGAGAGACCGCCGGTCAGATGGCGGCGTGCCTTGCGGAGAGCGGGTATGCCGTTGATCTCGCGGTCGACGGCAACGAGGCGCTCGAGCGTGGCCGCAGCGGCGACTATGCGGTGATCACGGTCGATCGCCTGCTGCCGGGACTTGATGGCCTGGAGGTCGTGCAACGGTTGAGGACGACGGGCGTCACCACGCCGGCGCTGATCATCAGCGCGCTCGGCGAGGTCGACGATCGCGTGCGCGGGTTGCGCGCGGGCGGCGACGATTATCTCGTCAAGCCGTTTGCGCTCGCGGAAATGCTGGCGCGGGTCGACGCGCTGGCTCGGCGCAGCGGCACCGTCGTCAAGGAGACGGTGCTCCGGGTCGCGGATCTCGAGATGGACCTGCTCGCGCGGCGCGTACGCCGCGGCGGCGTGGATCTGGAGCTGCTGCCGCGCGAGTTCCAGCTGCTCGAGTACTTCATGCGGAACGAAGGCCGCGTGGTGTCCCGAGCGATGCTGCTGGCCAACGTCTGGGACGTGCATTTCGATCCCATGACCAACATCGTCGATGTCTATGTCGGCCGGCTGCGCCGGAAGGTCGATGCCGGCGATACGCCGCCGCTAATCCACACGGTGCGCGGCGTCGGATTCTGCCTTCGTGCTCCTCAGTAAGACGCTCCGCTCCTCGACGTTCCGGTTGGCGATTCTCTACGTCTGCCTGTTCGGCGCTTCGGTCGCGGGATTGTTCGGCTACGTCTATTGGTCGACCACGAAATACGTCAAAGAGCGGTACGACAATATGATCGCCGCGGATCGGCGAGAGCTGCTCGGTACCTATGCGCACGGCGGGCGCGACGCCTTGGTTCGCGAGCTCAGTACTCACGCGGCCACCTCGCCGATGGACGGTGATATTTATCTGCTCTCGGACGCTGACTATGTCCCGATAGCGGGCAATCTCAAGGAATGGCCGGCCGTTGCCCGCACCAGCGAGGGCTGGATCGAGTTTTCGCCGCTGGATTGGCGGTCGAACGCCAAGCACCGTCCATTGCTGCGCGCGCTCGTCACGGCCCTGCCGGACGGGACCCATCTGCTCGCCGGCGAGGATATCGACGACATGTCGGCCTTCGCGCGCACGATCAACCGCGGCCTCGCTTTCGGCGTGACGCTGCTGTGCTTGCTGGCGGCCGCGGCGGGGATCTCGATCACGCGGCGCACGGTGGCGCGCATCGAGGCGGTGAATGCGACCAGCCGCGCAATCATGGCGAGCGGCCTCGGCAAGCGCATTCCGACGCGGGGCACCAAGGACGAATGGGACCAGCTCGCTCAGAACTTGAATTCGATGCTCGAGCGGATCGAGGGTTTGGTGCGGGGCATCAAGGAAGTCTCGGACAACATCGCCCACGACCTGCGCACGCCCCTGATGCGGATGCGCGGTCGGCTGGAGGTTGCGCTGCGCGCACGGCGAAACGCCGACGCGGACGAAGCGCTGATCGCGCACACGGTCGCCGAGCTCGACGAGGTCCTGAAGACGTTCTCTTCCCTGCTGCGCATCTCGGCGGTCGAGGCGCGCGAGCGGACCGTGGGCTTCGCCGCAGTCGATCTCGGCAAGCTGGCGGCCGAGGTGGCGGACCTGTTCGATGCCGCCGCGGAAGAGCGAGGCGTTCACCTCCGCTGTTCCGCCGCCGCCACTGCGCCGGTGCTGGGCGACCGGGACCTGCTCTTCGAGGCGCTCTCGAACCTGATCGACAACGCGTTGAAGCACGGCCAGAGCGACGTCGAGGTGAGCGTCGAGCCGGACGGTGTCGCCGGCGTGCGGCTCACGGTGCGCGATCATGGGCCCGGAATTCCCGCCGGCGAGCACAAGCGCGTGTTTCAGCGGTTCTATCGGCTGG
>JGI12269J14319_10003400_pt1 | contig 14961 bp, 12 predicted proteins | sample PeaSoiSIISIP2007_FD_14319 | JGI IMG/M metagenome (IMG submission 14319) | reverse complement strand
GACTGGCTGGCGACCCCGCCGAGAGACAGAAATTGGCGAAGGTGCCTTCCGGCGGCGGGAGCCCACGTCCTGCGGGAGACGAATTCCCCCAGGAAGCCGATGCCCAGGTCGGTGCGGGCGAATTTCCACCTCGGATGCTCCCCCGGATGCCTTCCGGTGCAGACCGAGCGCTCCCAGCCGTCCAGAAGGTCCAGGATGCGCCAATCCCGCAAGGCGCCACCGCCTCCGCACCAGGGATTGTCCGGGCTGTCGTAGCTCAGGTGCAGGAGACGGTTCACGCGATCGCGCCCGGAAGATCCTCGGGGCGGAGGATCTTCCCGTCGCCGAGCCGGACGGATTCGATGGCCGTTCGCCCGCGGACCATTCCAAGGTGGACGACTCCCGCCCGTCTTCCCGCCTCCAGATCGCTCTCCTTGTCGCCCAGGAGGACGCATTCGGAAAGGGCCAGGTCGAAGTCGTCCCGGGCCTGGAGCAGCATCCCCGGATGGGGCTTGCGGCAGTCGCATTCGCCGGTGAAGTCCGGATGGTGGGGGCAGTGGTAGATCCTCGCCAGCCGGATCCCGTGGTCCGCGAACCGATCGGTCATCCAGTCGTTGAGGCGGTGCAGGTCTTCCAGGGTGTACAGGCCTCGCGCGATGCCGGCCTGGTTGGTGGTCACCATGAGCAGGAATCCTTCGTCCTGGAACCTTCCGCAAAGGGGGAAGATCCCGTCCATGAATTCGAAGTCCTCGATCCTGTGGACGTAGTTCTTCTCGACGTTGACCACTCCGTCGCGGTCCAGGAAGAGGGCCTTGTTCAGGGGAGTTCCTCCGTCGCCGCGCGGGCCGTCGGATGTCCGGGACGCGCGATGGGAACATGGAGGATCATCGCCCGGCACCAAGGACGTCTTCGACGATCCGCGCCACCTCTCCCCGGTACCTGGTGTCCGACGCTTCCTCCGACACGGCGGCGCGCGCCGCGAGTCCCCGGCTCCGCCGGAGTTCGGCGTCGTTCCAAAGTCCGACGCAGGCCTCCGCGAACGCCTCCTCGTTCCCGCAGATGGAGCCGTTGATCCCGTGGCGGATCGGCGATTCCCGCGCCGGCCCCGAGAGCGCGACCACCGGTACGCCGTGGGCCATGGATTCGACGATCTTGACCTGCTGGCCGGTGCCGCCGAAGACCGGACAGATGGAGAAACGCGCGTCCCGGTAGATGTCGGAGATGTTCTCGACGAAGCCCATGGGTACGACTCCGTCCAGCGGGGAGAGGGAAGGGCAGAGCGCTCCCGTGATCCCGAGCTCGAACTCGGGAACCTTCGCCCTGACCAGAGGCAGGACCTTGGCGGCGAACCAGAGGTAGCCCTGGGCGTTGAACGAGTTGGGTCCGGTGGCGAGGATGGCGCGCCCGGACCAGGAATTGTCCAACGGCACGGGAGCCATGGACACCGGAAGGTGGACGGCACTCCCGCCTCGGGCGTCGACCAGGTCGGCCTCGCGCCTGGATACGGAAAGGACCCGTCCATAACGGGCGCATATGTCCACCTCCTCGGATCCGGCGCCGGCCTCCATCCCGGCGAAGCACTCGAGATCCAGGATCCTGTCCGGCGCCGTGGCGGGATCCAGGGGGCCCGGCGGAAGGTTGCGCGACAGGAACCGGCGCATCGCCTTGTTCACCAGGACGAGATCGGGCAGGTCCAGGATGCATCGGGACCGGTCGAAACCCGATGCTTCCACCAGGGTGTCGGAGCTCGCGTAGTTCACCACCAGGATGTCGGGCCGGATCCTCGCCGCGAGGCGTCCGAACCACTTCCGGAGGAGGGGCGGCGCGTACGCCCACGAGTCCAGGGGGCGAACTCGCCCGGTGCGTTCGTCCCGCTTGCGCAGGGCCAAGCCGATCATGTCGTCCAGCATGCTGCGGTGCACATGGACGCTTTTCACTCCCGCGGCTTCCATGGCGGCGAAGCCTTCGGAATTCCACTCCATCCCGGAACCGACAGGGTACGTCCCCGAAGCGATGTGGATTTCGTGGCCGGTCGAGAGAAGTCCCTTCAGGAGCTTCATCGCCCCTTGCTGGGATCCCATCCTCTGGCGATGGAACGCGTGGGGGAACCAAAGGAGGATCCTCGCCATCAGGAAATTCCCTCCCGGGGTGCCGCGGTCGCTTCGAGCGTCATTTCGTCCCCTTCCGAGGATCGGAAAATTGCTTCAAGCCTTGAGTCTCCGCGGTGCGAACCAGCCCCAGACTCCGATCCCAGCCGCTCCCAGGATCCATGCCGGCCATGGGGGACCGGTGCGCGACCAGAATGTCCATGCCGCGGTGCAGACCGCGGCGAACAGCAGGGTCGTCGCGACGACGGTCCTGTAGCTTCCCGGGAAACCCGGCAGGCCGGCGTGCTTGCGGATCTGGAAGGCCCCGACCGATGCCGTCGCCAGGGTCGACAGACCCTGCGCCGCGCAGGCGCCCACCAATCCCCATCGGGGGGTCAGGATCCCGAGGAACGAGATGGTCGCCGCGGTTCCGAAGAGGGTGTTGAACAGGAGTCTCGGGGAGTTTCCGAGACCCGCAAGGACCTGCTGGCCCAGCGCCGGACCGGTGCCGACGAAGTAGCAGGCGATCATGCAAAGGAGTCCCCAGTGCTCCCTGTCGCCACCCAGGTGCGGGGAGATGAGATGCAGGATCGTCCCACCGGCGCTCGCGGCGACCAGGACCAGGGGGGTTTGCCACAGGAGGGCCCGATGGACCACCTTGCGGTAGAGGACGGAAACCTCCGGGAGCGAGGTGCGGATGCTGGCGACGAGCGCCACCAGAGGCGTCTCGAAGGCGCGCCGAGCCAGGGAGGTGGTTTCCAAGATGCTCTGCATCACCCCGAAGGCGCCCACCACCCCCGGTGCCGCCACGCGGGAGAGCATGAGCACGGTCGCGCGCATCCCGGCGGAGTTCACGCTGTCGGCCATCCACATCGGCACGCCGTAGCGGAGGAGGGCTCGGGAGGGCACCAACGGGCCGTGCTTTGAATCGCGGCTTTCCCTGGACCAGAACCAAGCGGAGAGGAAGGCGATGGTGAAATGCCCCGCCAGGAAGCCGATCCCGAGGCTGACCGGTCCCACCGAGAAGAACAGCGAAAGTCCGAGGGCGACGGGAGCGAAGAACGCCGACGCCCCGAGGTCCCGCAGAAGCGGCCGGTAGTGGAACTTCTGCACCCCCTGCAAGGCGCCGATGAAGACCTCGCTGGCACAGAAGAAGGGGATGGCCAGGACCACGAGTCTGGCCAGACCCATTTGGGTTTCCCGAGGAAGGATCCACCGCAGAAGAGGCCAGGCGAAGAGAATCGCCGACGCGCTGCCGACCAGGGCGGCGATCAGGGCGGCCCCCCAGGCCGGACGGCGGATTCCCCGTCCCTCCCGGGCCATGCCGGGCAGGTACCAGAGCATGGCCTTGTCCATGCCCATGCAGCTCACCCGGCCCACGACCATGACCACGGCCTGGGCGGCCAGGAACTCGCCCCAGACCGCCAGCCCGAACTTGCGCAACAACGCGAGTTCCAGCAGAGCCGGAACGGCGTTCATGATGTTTCCGACCAGCGTCCAAGCGGCCCCTCGGTCGATGCGACGCAGTTCGTCCACCGCAGTCAATCTAGAACCCGGAAAGCCGGGTGGTAAAATTTGGGCTCGACGGTTCAGGACGGGTCCAAAAGGGAGCGTCCGCCCATGCGAAATCGCTTCGAGAAGTAAGTTTCCCCACAGGCCAGCCCGATGGTTGCCACCTGCACGCCGAAAGTCTCCCGATTGGTCCAACACCGCAGAAATTGGACTTGCATCTATCCCGATGCGCGCAATGTCCACCTGGTCAAGGACATCGGCATGATCGCGAATGTGATGGCGCGATCCTGCGGATACGAATCCCACTTCGTATGCCTAGACCGCGAACGCGATTTCTCCTACGCCCGGGACGAGACGCGATGGTTGGCGTTGCAAAGGCTCCCCGACGAACCGGGCTACCGGCAGTTCCGTTGGCCACCTCGCGCCGTCATCCGCCATGTCTGGAAAAACGCCAGACGGATCCAAGTCCTGCTGCTGTTCAACCACACCCGGGAGACCATGATCCTCGGGCTCCTGTACAAGCTGCTCAACCCGCGCGGTTTCCTGTACCTCAAGCTCGACGCCAACGAGACGTGGCTCGAAGGGGAGGTGCGCAGGAAGGAGTCGAGCTGGTTCGTGTTCATGCACGATTTCCTGCTTCCGCAATTGTGGGCCACGTTCGTCCCCGATCTCCTGACGGCGGAGAGCGAAGTCTCGATGCGCAACTACCTGCGTCTCCACCCTTGGTGTCGGAAGCGTCTGAAGCTCCTGCCCAACGGGGTGGACGACACGTGGCTTTCCGCCAACGGTTTCGGGGAGATCGACCGGGAGGGAAAGGAGGACTTGATGATCTACGTCGGCCGCATCGGTACCGAACAGAAGAACACGGAAATGCTCCTCGACGCCCTGGAGTTCTGCGATCTCGGGAGTTGGAAAGTGGTCCTGGTGGGGCCGGTGGAGGAATCCTTCCGGGAGCGTGTGGAAGCGTTTTTCCGGCGCAAACCGGAACTGCGGAACAAGGTGGAGATGGCGGGGGACATCCGCGACCGGCGCGACCTGTACGCCTGGTACCGAAGGGCGAAGGTGTTCTGCACGACCTCGCGCTGGGAAGGCTTTTCGCTCGCGTTGATCGATGCCCTCCACTTCGGCTGCCACATCGTTTCCACCCCGGTCTCCTCGATCGAGGACATCCTGGACCATGGGTCGATAGGGAAGGTCGTGCGAACCGGGACCGATCTCGCCGGGGAGCTTGGCGCCATCTTCTCGGGAGTCCGGGACCCTCTGGAAAAGTTCGACGAAATCCGTGCCCACGCCGAGAATTTCCGGTGGAGCGCCCTATGCCAACGCCTGGCGGAGTGGGTCGAAACCGCCCGATGAGAATGCGCGCTTCGGATGGATGCCCGACGTGGGGATGAAACGGAACCTCGTGCTGGTTCGGGCGGGCGACACTTCGCTGCACCCGACATGGCTGGTGCCCGAGACCGAAAGGAACTGGGATCTGGTCGTGAGCTACTACGGCGACGATCCCGAAATCCACAAGGACGGCTGCCTCGCGAGGTTCGATCGCAAGGGCACCGAGTTTCCGGCCTTCCACGAGATCCTCGCCGGAGGCGGTCTGGATTGGTCCGGATACGAGCACATCTGGCTTCCCGACGACGACTTGGCCGTCGACGGAAGGAGCATCGATCGGTTTTTCGAATTGTGCTCCGTACATCGCCTGGCTCTGGCGCAACCCTCCTTGGATCCCGCGAGCCACATCAGTTTCCCCATCACGCTTCGAAACCCGAGATTCATCCTGCGCTGGACGAATTTCGTGGAGATCATGGCGCCTTGCTTCCAACGGAACGCGTTGCTGGCGTGCCTGGACACATTCGTCCGGACCCAGAGCGGGTGGGGGTTGGATTTCCTCTGGGCCGCGCGGATCGGCGGCGATCGTCGGATCGCCATCGTCGACGAGGTGTCCATCCGGCACACCCGGCCCGTGGGCGGACCTCTGTACGGGCTCCTGGATTCGATGGGCGTGGACGTGCAGGTGGAACACCGGGAATGCCTCCTCGAACTGGCCGTCGACCGTGCGGTTCCGCGCATCCACGCCGGCTTGACGAAATCCGGCAAGATCGTCACCTTCGAATCCCGGGCCCCGGGTGTCGGGGAGGTTCTCCGGCTCCTGCTCCGCGGCGAGCCCGTGGCGGCCCATATCGCGCGCGAACGGATGCGCGGAACCGGACGGAGGGACGTCCGGACGTTCCTGGTCGACCAGGTTTTCCACACCCTCGGGTATCCGGAACGCTGGCTTCGGCCGCGGACCGCCCTGCCGCCCTCCGGTCCGGCGGCGAATTGAGCCTGGAGCACCTGCCCCGGAGGGGTTTGCCCAAGCTATTTTTGCGCGCTTGGTCGCGCGACATGCAGGGAAATTCGGAGGCGTGGTGAGGGAGCAAGAAGGGCGGAATTGGATCCTGATCAGCGCGCGCGGCAGCGGATGGACACGTGCCGCGCGCGAGCTGTTGCAGGCCCGGGATCTCTTCCTCCTGCTGGTCCTGCGGCACCTGAAGATCCGATTCGCCCAGACCGCCATGGGCGCCTTCTGGGTCGTGCTGCAGCCGCTGATGACAGCCGGCATCTTCAGCATCCTGTTCGGCGTTTTCGTGAAGGTTCCCTCCGACGGACTGCCCTACGTGGCGTTCTCCTATCCCGCCATGGTGCTTTGGACGCTTTTCGCCCAGGCTTTCGAACGCGGGAACAACTCGCTGATCCTGGAGGAACGGCTCATCACCAAGGTCTATTTCCCCCGTCTGGTCATCCCGCTTGCGGCGTCGATGTCGTCGGTGGCCGACTTCGCCATCGCGGCTGCCCTCATCCTCCCCATCACCTTGTGGTTCGGGGTGCCTGTCGGCGGCAGGATCTTCCTCTCGCTCCTGGCGATACCGCCCGTTCTGATGGTCTCTTCCTCCCTGGGCGTGCTGTTCGCATCCCTCAGCATCCGCTATCGTGATTTTCGGCAACTCGCGCCGTTCCTGACCCAGATCTGGTTCTACGCGACGCCGGTCGTGTACCCGTTGCACGTGGTGCCGGGACGATACCGCACCGCGCTCCTGATCAATCCCATCAGCGCCCCGGTGCTGGTGTTCCGCCACGCGTTCACCGGATCGGATCTGCCGCCCGCCTGGAGTCTCCTGGCCAGCTACATCGTTTCGGCCGCTCTGGTGGTCGTGGCGGTCGCGGTGTTCCGGCGCGTGGAACGCCGCATGGCGGACTGGCTGTGAGCGTCCCCATCCTGGAGATCCGAGGGTTGGGCAAGAGCTACCTCATTCCGCAACCAGGGCAGCGATGGGCCGGAGATTTCGCGGACGCGGCGGTGGAGACCATGAAGGGAATCGCCACCGGACGGATCTTTCGCCGAGTGCCTCAGGAGCGCTTCTGGGCGTTGCGCGACGTGGGCTTCCAGGTCCATCCGGGAGAGGTGGTGGCGTTGGCCGGCCACAACGGCGCGGGCAAGAGCACGCTGCTCAAGGTTCTTTCCAGAATCACGGCACCCAGCGAAGGCGAAGCCCTGGTCCGCGGACGGATCGGGTCGCTCCTGGAAGTCGGGACCGGCTTCCACCAGGACCTGACTGGACGCGAGAACGTGTACCTGGCCGCCACCATTCTTGGAATGCGACGCGCCGAGGTGCAGAACCGGTTCGACGAGATCGTGGCGTTCGCGGAGATGGAGTCGTTCATCGACATGCAGGTGAAGCGGTACTCCAGCGGCATGTACCTGCGCCTCGCCTTTTCCGTCGCGGCCCATCTCAGCACGGAAGTGCTGCTGATCGACGAGGCCCTCGCCGTCGGGGATGTCAATTTCCAGCGCAAGTGCATGGGGAAGATGGGGCAGATCGCCGGCCAGGGCCGCACGGTACTCTTCGTGAGCCACAGCGTCTCCGCCATGCGCACCCTTTGCAGCCGCGGAATCCTCCTGGACCGGGGTCGGCTGGTCCAGGACGGCGACATCGACTCCATCGTGCAGGCGTACCTCGCCGGAAACAGATCCGAGGAATCGTCGGGTTCGAGATGGGTCAACGACGGCGGCGCCTATCCGGACCCGTTCTTCCGGCCCATGGAACTCTCCCTGTCGTCCGACGATGGCTGGACCGGTTCCAACTCGTTCCAGTACGGAAGCTCCATCCGGTTGCGGATCGCCGGAACGGTCGAGGAAGAGGTGGAAGGGCTGGTGCTGGGCATCGTGGTCACCACGCCCGAAGGTGTCGAGATCTTCCGCTCGCAGCACAGGGATTGTCCCGCCCACGTCGAGCGCCGGTTGGGACCCGGCGAACACCGATTGGAAGTCGTNCTGCCCTCGCGGCTCCTCAACGAGGGCGATTACCGGGTGGAGCTGGTCGCCGCCCTCCACGGACACCGNGAAATCCTCGCCGCGGGCAAGGGAAACCCGGGTCTTCCGTTTTCCGTCCATGGCGGATTCGGGCGGACACCCTACTGGATCCAGCGCCGACCCGGAGTGGTCGCGCCGGAACTCGAATGGACGTTCCTGGAATGAGCGGGTCGGCGTCCACACCGTCGGGACATGCGATTGTCCGCGTGAAGTTCGTCGATTTTTGGGAGGGGTTCGATCCGGAACGCAACTATTTCACCGACGTGATCGGCGATGCCGTGGCGGTGGAGATCTCCGATCGTCCAGAGGTGGTCTTCTTCTCGTCCTTCGGTCGCGAACACGAGAAGTTTCCCGACGCCATGAAGGTCTTCTACACAGGCGAAAACGTCCGACCGAACAGGATGGAATGCGACTATTCGATCGGATTCGACCACCTCGGCAGCCTGCGCCATTTCCGGTGGCCGCTCTACAACCTGTACCCGCGTCGCGAGGTGGACTGCGGAAATCGGAGCGGATTCTGCTCGATCGTCGTATCCAACCCCAACAGTTTCCTGCGGCTCCGGTTCGCCGAACGGCTGGACCGGCGCAGGCCGGTCGCATACGGCGGGAAGGTGCGCAACAATGTCGGCGGTCCGATCGGATCCAAGCTGGACTTCATCTCCCGCTACCGGTTCAACATCGCGTTCGAGAACTCCAGCTATCCGGGTTACACCACCGAGAAGCTGTTCGAGGCCAAGCTCGCCGGCTGCATCCCCATCTATTGGGGAGACCCGCGGGTCTCGGAGGACTTCGATCCCGACGCGTTCATCGACCTGTCCACATTTCCGTCCTGGGATGCCTGCATCGAACACATCCTGGAAGTCGACGACGACCCTTCCTTGTCGGCGAGGTACATCGGCACACCGTTGGTTCCGGGTGGGGAGGAGACTCTGGATTCCCGAGCCGACGGACTGCGGGCGTTCCTGGCCGGGATCCTGCGCTGCGGGACTCGACGTCCAAAAATCGCCGGACTGGCCCGCCGGACCGCGGTGCTGAACCGAATGCGTACGCGGAAGATCGACAGGGCGGCCACCTCGCGCTGGCCGGAGATGGCGGACTGAGCGCCGCGGAACCGCCGCCTCAGCGCCTCTTGCGGAACTTGCCGCCGTCGCGACCACCGCCCGGGCGCGGGCCGCCGTGTCCACCGCCGCCGTGCCGGGGGGCGCGTTCGAAGCGCTCGCCGGCGCCTTCGTCCACGCCGATGGCGGACAATTCCTGGCCGGTGAGGCTCGCGTCCTTCTGGCCGTAGAACTCCTGGCGGTAGAGCTGGGAAAGGAGCAACGCCAGGCCCATGCGGGTACCCTCCTCCGCCACCAGGGCGGGGAGGCTCTCGGCGAGCTTCTCGGCGGAACGGCGCACGGCGCGGGAGCTGTCGCGTTCGGCGCGCTCCAGCATGGCCACGCAGCGTTCCAGCAGGATGTCCGCGGACGTGTTGGCCTTCTGGGCCGGGACCTTCTCGAAGCGCAGGTCGAAGCGGCGTCCGATGGCCTTGACGGCGAGCTCTTCCAGTTCCGACACCACGGACCAGGCGACGCCGGTCTTCCCGGCGCGGGCGGTGCGACCGGCGCGGTGCACGTACACGTCGGGTTCCATGGGCATCTCGTACTGGATGACGCAGGGGATGTCGGTCACGTCGATGCCGCGCGCGGCCACGTCCGTGGTGACCAGATAGCGCGTCTGGCGGGTGCGGAAGCGGTTCATCACCTTCTCGCGGGCGACCTGGCTCATGTCGCCGGAAAACGGCTCGGCCGAGAGGCCCCACGATTTCAGGTAGTCGGAGAGGTAGGCCACGTCCCGGCGGGTGTTGCAGAAGATGAAGGCCATCTCGGGGTGGTCGTGCTCCAGGATGTCCAGCACCGCCTTGTCCTTGGCGAGCTTGTCCACCACCACGTAGCGGTGGGAGATCGCGTCCACGGAGCGCTTCTTCTGGGAGAGCGAGAGGAACTTGGGGTTTCGCAGGAACTCGCGGGCCAGGTGCTTGACGTTCTCCGTGATGGTCGCGGAGAACATGTAGGTGCAGCGGTCGTGGGGGAGCATGCCCTTGATGCGGGCCATGTCCGGGTAGAAGCCCATGGACAGCATCTCGTCGGCTTCGTCCAGCACCAGGTCGCGCACCGAGCGGGGATTGAAGTGGCCCTTCTGGAGCATGTCGATCACGCGGCCGGGCGTCCCGATCACGATGTGGCTGGTCTTGAGCCCCTCGATCTGCTTCTCGTAGCCGACGCCGCCGTACACGACCACCGACCGCACGCCCTTGTCGGCGCCGAGGATCTCGGCTTCCTTCGCCACCTGGAGCGCGAGCTCGCGGGTGGGCACCAGGATCAGCGCCTGGGGCATGCGGTGTTCCACCTCGCAGATCTCCACGAGCGGGATCATGAAGGCGCCGGTCTTGCCGGAGCCGGTGCGGGACTGCGTGATCAGATCCTGGCCGGCCAGCAGGTAGGGGATGGCCTTGCGCTGGACCAGCAGCGGTGTGCTCCAACCCTGCTTGCCCACCGAGATGTTCATGGCGGCCGAAGCCTGCTCGAAGGTGAAGTCCGGGAGAGGAGGATCCGGTTCCACGATGTCGTCGGGATCGTCGTCCGACGATCCGCCGGGTTCGCCCGCGACAAAGGCGTTGGGGTCGAAGCCCTCGGTGTCTTCGGAGGTTTCGGAGGCGGTATTCCCGATGTCGGAGTCGATCGGCGCGATCTCCGAATCCGCCGGTTCCTGGGCGGAAAGATCTTGTTCCTGGTCGTTTTCTTGCATAGAACGGGAAAAGTAGCTCCTGGGTAGGGGGAGGGGTCCCCCTGGCCGCCGCCCTGCGGGCTCTGGCGCACCCTCTCTCCCCTGCGGGGGGCTTTCCTTCCGTTGTCTCGGGCGGCTTGCTTTCGCTTGCCGACTGGGCGGGCTTCGATTGCGGACTCGCTTTGTGCAGCGGCTCGCTTTCGCTTGCCGCCTGGGGTCGCTTCGGGATCGCCGCCTAGGTGTGGGTGCTGGCTTTCAGGTGCGTAGGACGAGGCGGCCGACCATTTCGTGGAGGCCGCCATTGCGGAACAGGTGAGCCTTGGGGTGGAGGAGGTGGTAGAGCATCTGGCGGACCATGCCTTCGGTGTGGAACTCGAAGGAGTCGATCTGGTGGGCGTCGCTGATGGAGCTGTTGTCGAAGGAGACGAGGTAGGGCCGGCGGCGGCCGCGTTCGCGCAGCAGGTCCAGGAGCAAGACCGCGGTGTGGTCGTTGACCGCGACCCAGGTGGGGTATCGCTCGGGATCCAGCCGATCGAGGAAGCACGACAGGATCTCGCGGATCCTGCGTTCCCCGGCGGCCACGCCGCCTTCGGCCTGATGGTGCTCCCAGGCGCTCGCGTGCGCCTCGTCCACGAACGGGACGATCTCGATGTCGGTGCCCCGCAATCCCTCGCGCAGACCCTCGAGCCGGGCTCGCGACCAGTCGCCACCGTGGAACGGCGAGACGAAGGCGACCGAGCCGGGTTCCCTGGTGCGCAGGTGGCTGGTGCGCAGGTGGCGGCCCACCACGACGCCCGAGGACGGCCCGAAGGAGAGGTTGAACCCCAAGACGGGCGCTTTCCAGGAGCCTGGGCGGGGGAAATCCCCGGGTGGGTGCTCCCACCAGACGGAAATCGGCACCTGGAGCCTTCCGAGCTCCCCCAGCAGGACGCGCGGATCGCGGACGAGCCATGTCGAGACGAGGCATCCCAGCAGGATCCCCGGAACCGAGCCGGGTTCCACCTCCAGTCCGTCCTGGTTCAGGAACACTCCGGTCCCCTGGTCTTGGCACCAGCCCAGGACCACGATGCGCAGCGCCCGTTCTCGACCCTCGCGGTGCACGGATTTGATGAAATCGGTCTGGCGCTCCGTGTCCAGCAGGAGGGTGCCGGAGGCGTCGCAGCGGCTCACGACCAGGACCGTTCCCTCGTCCGCCCTTCGGGGTGGAGTCGGCAGGGCGAATCCCCTTCCGCGACGCAGGAGGGTTCCCGACGCGGCGAGTTCGTCCAGCAACGCGCCGATCCGACCCGGCGCGATCCCGTAGATCTGCGAGAGAGCGAGCCGCGAGGGCAGTTCCCGATGCGGATGGAAGACTCCGGACCGCAGATCGGAGACGAGCTTGTCCCGGGTCTCGGCCAGACGGTCCGTTCGACGCGGAAGACGCCCCACCGCAACGGGTTCCTTCCCCCAGAAGAATCCCTTGCGAGGCACCGAATGCACTCGCCCCTCTCCCTGCAGGACACGCAAGGCGCGATGGACGGTCAGCGGCGAAAGGCCGAAATTCGCCGCCAATGTCCGGATGGACGGCAAGGCCACGCCGTCGGCTTTCCGCTCGGCCCGCAATCGCCCCGGGAGATCGTCCATCCCGCGGAATAATACAGATGATACAGAGCGATGTTTATGGGGGGAAATGTCGAGAGCATCGAGAGCCACCCGGGCGTAGGTTCCACGAGTCCGCAGGACGGACCACCGATCCAAGCCACCACGTCCGGAGCCGACCATGCGATTCAGCCCACACCCGCTCCCCCTTCTGCTCGCCGGTCTCGCCTTCGCCCAGACCGCGCCGAATGGCACGCCCCTGGGGAGCAACGGGCTCCTGATGGGCGCCACCACCGAAGTCGGCGCCTCCGACAAGGAAGGCATCGTGAACTGGAAGGACGCGGCCAAGGTGAAGACGGTGATCGGTCGGGACTTCGGTCTGGTCCAGACCACCGCCTATCCCACCTGGGGGGCTTGGAACGGCACGAGCCTTTCCAACGTCTCCTTCGACCTCTCCCCGGCCAACCAGGTGATCGATTGGGCCCATGGCCTGGGCAAGAAGACCGAGCTGCACTTGCTGGCCGGTTCTCCCACCTACTTCCCCTCCTGGCTGGACGGCGGCTCGTGGACACCCGCCCAGTTGGACACCCTGCTGAACCACTGGATCACCTTCGCCACCACGAACAACGGGAACGGAACCAAGGTCGACTACTGGAACGTGGTCAACGAAGCCTTCATGTGGAACGGATCGTACTGGGATTCGTCGTCGGTGGCCAACACCTGTCCGTGGCAGAAGATGGGGTGGGAACCGGACAAGTCGGGCCTGACCGGAACCGCCAAGGTCTATGCGCAGCATCCGATCTACATCCGCCGCGCCCTCGAACTGGCTCGGCAGCACACCCAGGGCAAGCTGGAGCTGCGCGACTACGGGAACGAATTCTGGGACGGATCCATCAAGTGCCGCGCCTTCTACCAGCTCGTGAAGCACCTGGTCAACTCCGGCGTCCCCATCGACGCCGTGGGCCTCCAATGCCACTTCCGCACGGACATGACCTACGACTGGAGCCTGCTGAAACAGGCCGTCCAGGAATACCGGAAGCTGGGACTGGAGGTCTACCTCACCGAAGTCGACTACGGCGACACCGATCCCGTGGCCGCGGCCGGCACGGCCCACCGCACGCCCGCGTGGGACACCCTCCAGGCGCGGAACTACCACGACTTCGCGAAGGCGGCCACCAGTGGCGGCGCGAACTGGATCTGCCTCTGGGGCGTCGCCGACAACACGAACACCTACTGGCGCATGGGCCAGAGCGCCCTGCTCTACGACGAGTCCTACGCCCCCAAGTACTCCTACTACCAATTCCGCCAGGGCATTGTGGACGGGTTGGCGACCACCTCGGTGCAGGGCCACGCCCGCTCGACCGAGGGGGTTCCCCAAGCGCGGTTCGAGGAGGGTCGCTTGGCCGTCGAAAACATCGGAGACGGATCCGCCCAACTCGTCGATCTCCGCGGCAACCGCGTGGCCAGCGTCGAGATCACCGGCGGCTCGGCGGCGCTGCCTCCGCTGGCCCCGGGCCTCTACCTGCTGTGCACGGCGCGATCGGAACAGGTTCCGCTCCAGATCGTGCGCTGAAGGGAAGCGCGGGTGGGGAACCGGGATCGACCGGGGCCGAGGCGTCGCGCGGACCCCTTTCGCGGGAGCTACCATTTTCGGCCGTGGTCCGCCGTCTGCGAGGGCGGGCCATTTCCCCATCCACGGCGATCAGCGTAACCACGGAGTCGGACACATGAAACAGCAGCTTGGCGCGGAGTTTTTCGGGACTTTCTGGCTGGTTCTCGGGGGGTGCGGAAGCGCCGTCCTGGCGGCAGCCTTTCCACATGTGGGCATCGGACTTCTGGGCGTCGCCCTGGCTTTCGGACTCACGGTTCTGACCATGGCGTTCGCCATCGGGCACATCTCCGGATGCCATCTCAACCCGGCAATATCCATCGGGCTGTGGGCCGGAGGGCGATTCCCGGCGAAGATGCTTCTGCCGTACGTCCTGGCGCAGGTCCTGGGCGGATTGGTCGCCGGAGGGGTGCTGTTCCTGATCGCCAGCGGGAAGCCGGGCTTCGACATCTCGGCCGGATTCGCCTGCAACGGCTACGGGGAGCACTCGCCGGGCGGCTATTCGCTCTTCTCGGCGCTGCTGACGGAAGTCGTCATGACGGCAGGGTTTCTCCTGGTCATCATGGGCGCCACCGACAAGCGCGCCCCGCAGGGACTCGCCCCCATCGCCATCGGCCTGTGCCTGACCCTCATCCACCTGATCAGCATCCCCGTCACCAACACCTCGGTGAACCCGGCGCGCAGCACCGCGGTGGCCCTGTACGCGGGTGGTTGGGCGGTGCAGCAACTGTGGCTCTTCTGGGTGGCCCCCATCGCGGGTGGAGTGCTCGGGGCGGCGGCGTATCGGTTCGTCGGAAACGAAAAATAGGGCCGCTCGGCGACGGGCCGCCCCTCAGGTCCGCAGGACCTCCGCCCGCAGGCGCTCCAGATTCTGGTCGTTCGCCGGAACCACGATCGATTCGATCTGCCGTGCGAGCGCGTCGTTTTCGAAGGTCTGCGTCCACGACACGATGGTTCCGCCTGCGGTGGGCGTCAGTAGGATGACCAGCCGGTAGACGGGCTGGGAGGGGTGGCCCACCACGATCCGGTGCGGGGGATCGATCTCCTCGAAGAGGTTTTCGTTCGGGTAGTCCACGCCTTCG
>JGI12269J14319_10003399_pt1 | contig 14963 bp, 14 predicted proteins | sample PeaSoiSIISIP2007_FD_14319 | JGI IMG/M metagenome (IMG submission 14319) | reverse complement strand
CGGAACTCCTCCGAGCGCGACCGAGCCACGGTATAGCAGCCCGGAGCCGACGGCACCCAAGGCAAGGAGCCGCCGCTGGCCTAGGCAGCAGGAGTGACGCCCGTAGTTAGATTCCCACCGGCCAGCGCCGCCCGGGACTTTAGTTCCGGCTTGTGTCCCCACCCTCCGACAGAACCAACCAAGGAGCGATGAGGATGGAGATCAGCCGCAAACCCCCGACCGCCAAGGGGGGCGATGAGTTCACCGGCGACGTCTGGATCGACCCCATCACGGGTGGCCTGCCGCCGAGCCGGCTCAACGTCCTCGCGACCCCTTCGAGAGTCGCCGAGCGGCTTAGTCGGCGTTGATCGCCCGCATCTGGAAGGTCAGCCGCTCCAAGGGGCGAGCCTCGCGGCTGCGGACATATGCTCGCAAGGACTGGGTGATGGTGCTGGACGTGGGCGCCTCGCCTGCGAACTTCCCCGCTCGATTCCACACCGCTTCGTCCTCGCCCCGCACATAGATACTTCGTCTTCCCGCAGCCATCTCCTGGGGACGCGCTGATACGCGCCGCTGACTCTACGCACGGCTTCGGGGCATGGCAGCGCCCCCAAACGGTAGCGACCCCGGCGTTACGCCTCGCACGGGCAAGGACCGTCCGTTGGAGTCACGACTTCGCCAGCTTGGTGGGCCTCGCGGATCCCGTGCGCCAGGGAGAGCGCGGATGAGGTGGCCGGCGACGCTCGTGCCCCAAACGTGGTAGGCCGGACGGCGTCACGCTCGCTGCGGACGCCGTCCGGTCCTAGGCGAATCGACTAGAAGAATCCGAGGGCGCGGACAAACTTGGCGCCGTCGATGGTTCCCCAGCCGCTGGCCAGGTCATAACCTGGGCCGGCGTTGTAGCCAGTGACGCCGGCGAAGGAGTTGTTGCCGCTCGTGACGTCCACGATGCCGGTCCAGGGGACGTACTTGCTGAGCGAGCCCAAGAGGTACAAGGCCGGGTTGATGTCGCCGAGCCGGTGGCCTGCTGCTTGGTCCGCGAGGGCAACGATGCCAGCGAACTCCGGCGACGCTTCACTGGTCCCGCCGACGATGTGCCAGAAGTTGCCGGCACTGTAGGGCGGGGACGAGTCGTAGAAATCGACGCCACCATTGACCGCCGCGCTCATGCTGATGTCCGGTACACCCCGCTGGTTGCCGACGACACCCCGGACGCCGATCTGGAAGAATGGCCGGGGGAATACCGACGAAAGGCCGCCGCCGCCAGCGCCGTAGCCGTCGTTCCACACCACGTCAGGCGAGATGTGGTTGCCATTGGCGTCGAGGTTGAGCTGCGTTCCGCCCAGCGCAGTGACGAGCGGGTCGGAGGACGGCCACGCGATGACCGGGTATGGGTACAGGGTGCTGGCGTCGGACTCGTAGTCGGTCGCTCCTTCATCGCCAGTCGCGGCGAGCACGGTGACGCGGTTGAGGGCCGCGTTGACAAAGGAGCTGCGGAGTGCAAGGAGCGACTGCGTGGTCGGGAAGGTCCCCTCGGTGGCGGCGAAGCTCTGGGAGATCACATCGCCCAGGTGATGATTGATCACGTAGTTCTCTGCCGCGACGATGTCGGGAAAGCCCTGAACCCCTTCAGTCTCGGAAGAGGGGGTCTCGACCAGGAGGATGTTGGCCCCGGGCGCCATGACGTGGGACCACTCGACGTCGAGGCTGGTTTCCACGCCCCAACCCTCGCAGTCAGCCGCTCCAAACGGATCAGCGCTGCAGGGCGGCACCGTGCCAACCGGCTGGATGACCGTGAAAGATGGCGGGGCTGGCAGGCCGAACGTCGTGTCAAACGTGGCGAGGTCTGATTGGATGGTGGGCGATCCGAAAGCGTCGACGATGACGATCGTGCGGCCCTTGCCCGTGATGCCCTGGCCGAACAGCGGCGCCAGGTCATACGCCTTCTGCATCTGGAACGGCTGGTAGCAGTTGATGCCAAGGTTAGCTTGGCAGTAGGCCGTCGTCGGCGGGAAGGTTAACCCGCCAGCAACGATGTGTCCGGCTGAGGCCGGGATCAACCGCATCGCGGCAACGGTAGCCACACCTGACGCGGGGATGGCCACCGCGGCCGTACCACCCAGGGCAGCGATGCCGCCCGCGACCACCATTCGGAATGTCCGGGATTTGAGCGTTGATCGCATATGCCTTCTCTGACCTCTCGTACCGTTCAAACGGGGCACACGTCCCCCTAATGTTCGGCACCCTAACAGGACTCCGATCCCGGTGTCCACACTCACATGCTCCGCTCCAACCCGTCTGAGTGGCGGGCTGCGTTCTACGAGCCAGGAGTAGCCCCGCAAACGGGCCTCTTATCGCTGGACAGGAGCGAAGTTCGCTGGGAAGCGGCCGCACCATGCGGTGGTCCGCGGCGATGGGTCCCTCCCGGCTTGCATGACGCCGCCACCCAGGTACTTGTCGTGGGCGCCGAACGTGCGCACGCACGCGACCGGGCCGATCCGCTGGGCACTAACCACCTCCAGGATGTGGCCGGCATCGCTCCGTGCGGTGACAGGATGGTCGGGACGATACAGAGCGCCGGATAGGCGGGACGAGCTTAGTAGCGCACTAACACGCGTTCGACCTGGCGATCGCGGTCGCCAGTCCTCCGCGCCGAAGACGCATCGCTAAAGCGCGACGGCCTCGCGTTCCGCGCCGAGATCGCCGTTGCCTCGGTCAGGCGGCAACCGGAGCCCCGCCGATGGCCAGATGCTTCGCCGGTCAGGTGTGAAAGCTGTACGCCATAGTGCTCAAGCACTTCCTCACGTGGGATCTGACGACGACCGTCAATCGCGGCATGCTGGGCGAGATGCCGGACGGTCCCAAAGGGGTCGTCTTCAGCCGCATGACCAGTTATGTGCGATCGACAAGCCGCGGGGCCTGATCGAAGCCATGCGGATAAACGCACACGCCCACCAACCCCTGCCGATCTTGGCTGGCGCTGGATCGAGACCGACACTCCAGGCACTATCGACGACGAGCACGCCAAGCCGCTCTTCCGTGAGCGGGCGCGAAATCGCTCTGCGGACGACGTCGGATCGCAGCTGGTCCACCGATTCAGGGACCCGCACCCTGCACCGAGAGTGGAAGCGAGGCGCCTCGAGCTCAGGTGAGCACGTAGGCTTCGCGCTCCTCCAATTCCGTGTCGAGCCCCATCTCCTCCATCGAGTCCGGGACCCGGACAGACTCGAACCGGTTGAGGACCTTGAGGATGATGAAGGTGACGACGAAGGCGTAGCCCGCCACGAGCAGCGCCGCCGCCACCTGCTTGCCAAAGAAGGCCGCGTTGCCCGCGACCAGGCCGTCCTGTCCGGCGGCGTTGACGGCCAGCGCCGCGAATGCACCGAGCAGGATGGTGCCGAGCAGGCCGCCGATCCCGTGGGCCGCCCAGACGTCGAGGGCGTCGTCCCACTTGCGCCAGTTGCGAAACGACACGGCCAGGTAGCAGACGCACCCGGCGAGGAATCCGACCACGAAAGCGGCCCAGGTGGGCACGTAGCCCGCGCAGGGCGTGATGCAGGCGAGTCCGGCCACGGCGCCGGTGAAGGCGCCGATCATGCTGGGCTTGCCCGACCGTATCCAGCTGACCGCGGTCCACGTGCACATCGCGACCGAGGCGGCGATGTCGGTGTTGACGAAGGCGTGGGCTGCCACCCCGTTGGCACTGAGGGCAGACCCGGCATTGAAGCCGAACCAGCCGAACCAGAGGAGCCCGGTGCCGAGACCCACGAAGGCCACGTTGTGCGGAGCCAGCTGCTCGCCGGGCAGGAACTTCCGCGCGCCGACCACCCACACCGACGCCAGCGCGGCGAACCCGGCGCTGGTGTGCACCACCATGCCGCCGGCGAAGTCGAGCACGCCCCATTTGGCGAGAAAGCCTCCGCCCCAGATCCAGTGCACCAGCGGGACGTATACGAGCAGGCTCCAGAACACGAGGAACTTGAGGTAACTCTTGAAGTGCACGCGGTCGGCGAACGCCCCGGTGATCAGCGCCGGGGTGATGATGGCGAACATCTCCTGGAACGAGAAGTGCGCGAGCGCGGGGATGGTGGGAGCCCATGGCCCGGGGGCGGCCCCGACGCCGTTCAGGAACACCCAGTTGAAGTTTCCGATGATCCCGCCGGTGTCGCCGGAGAACGCCAGCGAGTAGCCGACTGCCACCCAGATGACGGTCACGACGCCCATGGAGATGAAGCTCTGCATCATGATCGCCAGGAAGTTCTTGCGGCGAACGAGGCCACCGTAGAAGAACGCCAGTCCCGGCGTCATCACCATGACCAGCGCCGCGCTGATGAGAACGAAGGCGGTATCACCCGTGTTGATCAACGCCATCCTCCACGGAAACGGCCCTTTAGGCGCTCGGACAACGAGCCCGGAGGCGACGGTAGCAAGGTGGGAGGGGTGACGGGGTCTGGTCGACAATCTCCGAGACCAAGCGACTCGCGGGGGCTGCCCCACGGCCGGGCCACGTGCACTGGTCAGGTCGAGGTGCGGCGCCGGTACATGACCGTCCCGACGGGAGGCAGACGACCAGGATCACCGCCGGCCATTCGAGCGCCGCGACCGGGTGCTGCATCGGCCCAGCGGCGTTCAGCGCAAGGGGATCGGGATTCCCCGTCGTGTGTCAAATCACCGTCGCGATCGCAAGCGCCTGCTCAGAGCGCGGGTTCACCGACCGTGATGGCATCAGCTGTGCTGCTCGCATCCCCGACGGCCGCCCCGAAGCGATCGCTCCACTCCTTCGCCGACGCGTCGCGACCCGGCGCAGACGACCGGCACCTCTGGGTGCGCACGGCCGGGCGCCCACGCATGTCGGCCAGCCAGGACCCGCATGCAATCCCAGGGGATGCCACCCGTCGCGAGTCCTTGTTGCTCAGACCGCGGGAGTCGCCGCACGCGACCGGTCATCGAGATAAAGCACGAGCTCGAGGCCGACATCGTCGACGGCCCGAGTGCCGGTCATCAATTGCTCGGGACTATGCCACGGCGATGGAGCGAAAGCCGATCACGATTGAGAGCCGCGACCACCGCCCGCGACTGGGTCACTTTGAAAGGGGGCCGGGCCAAAGCCCTGCGGACGGCCATCGGGAGGTCGTCACTCCGGGGCTAAGAGTTGAGACATCTGTCTCACCTTGGTGCTTGACGTGCGGGCCGCCAACCAGGCTCGCACGCGCCTGGAAGCAGCACGATGAGGGCGTGACTCGGTCCTTAGGTCAATGTGCGGCAAGCTCGGATGCCAAACTAGCAGTGTGGCCGAAGACGCACCGGAGCTAACTTTGACGGACGCGGCGGCGTGGTCGCGCTGGCTCGCCGAGCACGATGACCAGGCCGCCGGTGTGTGGTTGGTGTTGGCGAAGAAGGGCACGACCGACCCCACACGCTTGACCTACGCCGAGGCCCTCGATGAGGCGCTCTGCCAGGGATGGATTGACGGCCAGCTCGGCCGGGGCGATGACGGTACGTTCCGGCGAAAGTTCACACCGCGAAGGCCGGGTAGTGCGTGGTCGAAGCGCAACGTCGCACTCGTCGACCGGCTGATGGCGGAGGGCCGGATGCGACCCTCAGGCCTTGCAGCTGTGGCACGAGCGAAGGCCGATGGCAGCTGGGACGCTGCCTATGCGGGCCAGGCGACCATCGACGTCCCCCAGGATCTCGCCTCGGCTTTAGCGGGCAACCCACCGGCCCGGATGATGTTCGACCGACTCAGCCGAGCCAATCGCTACGCGATCCTCTACCGAGTTACCATCGCAACGCGCCGCGAGACACGTACCCGCCGCATCGAGCAGTTCGTGGCCATGCTCGCCCGCGGTGAAACGATCCACCCGCAGCGACAGACGACGCGTCACCTGGGCGTTTCGGCGCGGTAGCCCAGAGGCACAACCCGGTGGTGTCTCGGTTTCTCCGCGCCGAAGAGGCCTCGCTAAAGCGCGGCGGCCTCGCGTTCCGCGCCGAGCTCGCGCTGCCTCCGGTCAGGCGGTCAAGGGAGCCCCGCCGACGGCCAGATGCTTTGCCGGTCTGGTGTGAAAGTTGTACGCCATGGTGGCACGCGCTCCTCATCCTTACTCCCGAGGATTACACGATTGGTCCACCCGTGTCGCCGGCCGACGTCGGAAAGAACGCCTCTTCAGGGTGAATCGGGCGTCGGCAGCCGGTGACCTGTCAGAACGTGCATCCGTTCGACATGCCGGTCAGAGCGCACTGCCGCACACATGTCCAATCTGCGGCGCCTCGTCGAGCCGGTACGATGCGCCGAGCCGACCACACACCGATCGGGTTGGTGAGCGCGAGCACCGAAAACCCAATTCGTGAAACTCGCCCCGCGATTCGCTAGCAGAGCCACGATGCTACTCCGGTGGTAGCGGCGGCTCCTTGATCCGACCGTAAGCGGCATCGAGGAGCTCGGACGCGAGGTCCTGGTAACGGTCGAAGGCAGCCAGAAACCGGCGAATGTCTTCCTTGAAGTTGGGATGACGATCACCGAACTGCTCAAGTTCCCTCTTCTCCACCTCGAAGTTCTCCCTGGCGACGCGCAGGGCTTTGAGCCGCTGGACGAACTCGTCGTTTGTGACCATTGCAAACCCTCTGTGTCTCGGGCCGCGCAGCTTACTCAGACGGGCGACAAGTCACTCGGTGTCCCTGGACGGGTCGGACCCACACGCCTTCGTACCGAGCCGTCAACAACCCGTCCCATTCGCAGGCCCATCGCCAGGCGCCGTCGTGCGTCGGGCGGACCTACATCAGCGCCAAGGCTCACTGGGGCCCTCTCCGGGGGCGCATATCGTCCGGCGTTCGGAGCGCGGATCTGCCGAGTGAATTCGGCCGATTTTGCTCTACAGTCCGCGGCAGCAGCAAGGGTGCCGTGGATCGTTTGCTAGTATCTCGTTCCTGAAATAGCTTGCATATTAGTCAGGGTGGCAGGATGATGCCTGCATGGCTAATCATCCTGCCCCACCGCTGGACATCACCGAGGACGATCGCAGCACCCTGACGACCTGGTCGCGAAGCCGCGCATTGCCGCAGCGATTGGTGCTGCGCGCACGCATCGTGCTGTTGGCTGCCGAGGGCATGCCCAACCGACAGATCGCGGCGAAGACCGCGAGCTCGCAGCGCACCGTCCAGTTATGGCGGTCGCGCTATGCGAGCGGTGGCATTGCGGCCTTGGAACTCGACCGGCCGGGGCGGGGCCGGCCGAAATTACACAGCGAGGAGGTCGCCACCAACATCATCAGCGTGACCTTGGGCAAGCCGCCACGCGGCATGACCCATTGGAGCACGCGCTTGGTGGCGGAGCAGGTCGGGGTCGGCTCGACCACTGTGCATCGAGTGTGGCGTGAACACGGCCTCCAACCGCACCGCACGCGCGGCTTCAAATACAGCACCGATCCCGACCTTGAAGCCAAGGTCACCGACGTCGTCGGCCTCTACCTGCATCCGCCCGAAAAGGCGCTGGTGTTGTGTGTTGACGAGAAGAGCCAGATCCAGGCGCTCGACCGGACGCAACCCTTGCTGCCCATGCGCCCCGGGCAGCCGGAGCGACGCACCCATGACTACGTTCGGCACGGCACCGCCACGCTGTTCGCAGCCTTCGACGTTGCCAGTGGCAGCGTGACCGGTCGCACCTACGCACGCCACCGCCATCAGGAGTTTCTCAAGTTTCTGCAGGTGATCGACGCGCGCTACCCGGGCGTCGACATCCATCTAGTCCTCGACAATTACCGCACCCACAAACACCCGGTCGTCAAGCAGTGGCTGGCGGAGCACCCCCGCTTCCAGCTCTACTTCACGCCCACCAGTGCGAACTGGATGAACCAAGTGGAAACCTGGTTCTCCATCCTCCATCGCCAGGCAATTCAGCGCGGCGTTTTCCGCAGCGTCCGAGCTTTGATCGCCACCATCGAGCGCTTCCTCGACACCTGGGACGAACACAAGCACCCCTTCTCCTGGGTGAAGACCCCAGCAGAGGTCGTGCGCCGCCCGAATGTGAAAGCTATTTCAGCGGCGGTGCACTAGGTGCGGCTATTTGGGCCCTAGCGACGGTGAGCTGAGCAAACGACCGACCACTCAGCTACCAGGTGGGGTCATGCCGGTAACCCCTTCTCACGACTGTGATCAAGTCGGATGACGCGCGTCCGCCGTCAGCGTCCCGACCTGACCCGAGGATCGTCGCCATAGGTGCGGTGCGGCGGCTCTCCGTCCTTATCTATAGTCAGCAGAAGAAGGACGCGACCCATGAGCTCTACCGACCCCATCCTCGCCCTGCGGGTGGCTGAGGCCAAGGCCATCAAGAAGGACCGTGATAAGAAGGCGGCCGAGCGCCAACAGACGGAGCGCGCGGAAGTGCAACGGGCGCGAGCTGAAAGGATTGCCGCTGGGTTGCTCGGCAGATGCCATTCCTGCGGGCAAGAAGTGGACACAGCAGAAGGCATCGTTCTTCGTCATATCTCTGATGTCGACGCCCTCGAACCAAATGAGTGCGAAGGGACTGGTGAGCCCATGCAGTGGATCGCGGCGCACCGCGATCGCTAACCAGTTTCCTCTAGCGCACCTCGACTAGCGGAGACCTGGCCGGTCCAACGATTCCACCAAGTCAGTCCGCCCCAGCGACTCTGCGTGAGGTCGGCGGCGCTCTGGGAGTGACCCTTCCGGCGCCCACCGCCGTCCAAGCGGCGACCACCAGCCTTCCCAGTGGCGCCACGGGTATCCGGTGCACCTACAACGGGGGGAGCTCCGCAATCGTTGAGGTCGTCCTCGGTGCCAACGTTCCCACTCCGTACTTCCCCTTGCTTCGCTCAGGTCGGTCGCTGACAAGAACGAGACCCCTGCCACCAGCGCCAGGGGTCTCTCGGTTGGGGGTGGAGGTCAGAAGGTCGTCACAACGTACCGCCTGGGCGGTAAAGCTGGCGTTAAGGGCTACGCTGCAGGTTCATGGCCGACGTCGACCCCTTCCACTCGTCAGGCCGGGCGCATCTCGACAAACGAGCGCACGGGCACTATCACGTCGAAAGCAAGTGCCAATTCGGCCAGAGGGTCAAGGATCGTAGATATGACACTCCGGGCACCGGCGGACATCGGCTCTGCAAGCGCTGCTCGGTGCTTATTGCCAAGCGCAAGCCAACGTCGAACTAGGGAGGTCGACGCCGCCGCTGACGTGGCCTCCCCGACTCCACCTCATGACGGCGCCTCTCGCGGTGTCCCCGTCCTGATGGCCACACCCGGGTGGATGAGGAGTAGCGGTGGGCAGCGGGCTAAGAGGTTCTCAGCGACCGCCGCACTCTCCTCAGAGGTGTCAGCCGGTAGATTCATCTGCTGCACGTGCAAAGCTACAGTCGCAGAATAGTGATTGGGCCACCGTCGACCTGAGCATTGATCTGGTCGCCACGGTCCCCTCGCGACCAAGCCTCTCGGGCCGGGTCGCATTTCATGCGCCCAAGGCCACAGCTACGCAGCAGGCCGTCAACCCCAGCCCGACCGGTGCCATGAGGAACCGTTCCCAGCGACTTCGCGACGCGATGTTTGCGAGGGTACTGAGGCCAAGGATCGCCGCGAACACCCAGATGGTGATGCGCACGGTCACGGATTCACTGGCAACCCCTAGGAGTCCTCCGCGAGCGAGGACGACATAGAACGCCGCGACGAACAGCAGAGCGGAGATCACGCTCGCAACGCGCAGTTTTGCGGACAGCACGGCGTTCGATCCGCCAAACGCGGCGTGACCTAAGGGTAAGCCCATGGCCAGAAGGTCCCGCTGCCCTGATCGTGCTGGGCATGTTTGCCAAGGAGGGCAGAAGGGGGCCGGCGTTAGCAGCAGTGGTCCTCTGCCTAGCCGGTTACGGAGCGAGCCTCGTCAGATTCCTCCTCGTCCAGTACCCAGCCGTCGATCCGTCGGCGGCCGAGATTCTCATTCCGGCCGCTGTCGGCCTCATCCCGGCGTTCCTGCTGGGTGCGGGGATCAAGCACTCGCCTGGACCAGCCCGAGTCTCGACATAAGAAGGGTCACCTCACTCTGCGGTCGGAGTTGACAAGCGCTCTCCCACGTTCGAAGGAGGTGATCTCTTCGTGTGGCGTCATTCGCGGCAAGACGGTAAGCGCTATGTAGGCGCTGGACTGCCGTACTTCAACCCACATTCGCGGCGTGGGAGAGCGCCTTGTTCGGCGCCGGCGCTGCCGTCATGCTCGTTCTGGTAACGGAAGCCGTGGCGCCACTACATTCCCCAATCTGAGCGGCGCCCGCAGCCCCTGAAAGCGACGCTATGTTTTGGGCTCTGACGCCTTACACGGTCATCCTCTTCGCCAAGGATGGCCTGCTGAGCCTGCTCGAGCTGGTCGACAATGCGGTACGGGGATGTTTGAGCGGCCTGCCAGCACTCGAACGGCGTCGGCCCGGCATTACCCAGTTTCTGCGGCGCGATCATGATGCGAAGAACACACCGCTGATTGAGGAGATGCGTTCCACCAAATGCTGAACACCGCGGTGATGACCCCGTGGGTCGCACGCCCGAGCATCACTCCCGCTGGGAGCCGGCGCTGGAAGGTCCAGGTGGCGTGGGCGTCTTCCACCAGCGAAGGATGGCAGCAGGTTGCCTCGCCGTGCCCAAGCGGATATCAATGACCGGTGGTCGGCGTCGTCCTTTTGGATTCGAGCGCGCGAGCAAGGCCACCGCGGGACCGGATGTCGAGCTTTCGATACACGTGCGTGAGGTTGGACTCGACAGCCTTCCTCGTGAGGAACACTCGCTCGGCGATCTCCCGATTGCTCATTCCCGATGCAGCCAGGTCAGCAACGCGCACTTCGGTCGGAGTCAGCGTCTCCGGCGAACCGGCGCGTCCGCCGAAACGGGCCAGCTCACGTCGTGCGTGCTCGGCCCAGAGCCGCGCACCGTAGCGTTCGAACTCCCCGAGCGCTTCGCCAAGAGTCGCTCTGGCTTCTCTGCGCAGCCCGCTGCGACGCTGTACACGCCCGAGAGCAAGGAGCGTGCGTGCATGCTCGAACGGCATTGCACAGCGATCGTGCTCAGCAAGCGCGCGCTCGAGCGCCGAGAGTGCGCTGCTGGTGTCTCCTCGGGCCGCATAGAGAAGTCCACGGCAGCGACCAGCGGCAGCCAAGGCCCATCCGCGGTTCAGATCCTTGCCGTGTCGCCACAACCAGTCGATGAGGGTTTCTGCACGATCGTGAAGGCCAAGCTCAACGAGCGCCTCGATCTCTTCTGGCAGGAACACGCCGAGGAACGGATCGCCGCCTCGCATTGCCGTGAGCATCGCTGCCAGTGGACCAAGTGCCGCGTCGACGGCCATCGGGTTGCCACTGGACAGCTCCGCGAGTCCAAGCGCCCACAGCGGCCAGCTGGTTCCCATCGCCCAGCCGAGATCCTGGAAGAGGCGAATCGATTCGTGTGCCTCCTCACGAGCCAGATCACTCGATCCGTCGTGGGCGTGCACGAGCGCGCTGGCCGCGAGCGCGATTGCACGCGCTGCGGGATCGTCCAGGAGGGCGGCGGTCTGCCTGGCCTCCTCGGCAAGTTGATGGGCCGTCGCAAGGTCTCCGCGCCAGACACAAGCCCACGCCTGGTAAAAACAGGAGAACGGGACCTGGCTCTCCTCACCCCGCTCCAACGTCTCGGTGTGCAGCTTGCCGAGGATGGACAACGCTGGATCGAGACGCCCGGTGTACAGCAAGATCGAGCCGTGGAGGAAGGCGGGCGTGTTCTGCCACGCCCTGATGCGGTTTGGGTCTTCCATCTCCCGCGCCCTGCGCATGCGATCCTCGTCGTAGCCCCCGCCGGCGGCGAACTCCGTCATGGTCACCGCCGCCAGCGCATCGGCAAGTGCCCCTGGATCACCCGTTTGTTCGGCGGCAGTCACCGCGCCGCGCGCGTGCCGCATGGCGCCCGGCAGGTCGCCAAGGTTCACCGTGTAGTAGCACAGGTCGAGTTGAAGTTCCGTGCGCAGCGCAGCGTCGTCGGCGGCGGCCTCGAGTGCCTGGAACGCCAGCGCGGCCGCCTCGGAAAAGGAGCTTCGGCGAGCGTGGATCTGTCCCAATAGGTGCAGCGCTCGTGCGCGCAGGCGAGCGTCGAGGGTGGCAGCGAGAGCCTCCCCTAGCGTGGCCTGCGCTTGCGCCAAGTCGCCCGCGTCGAACCACGAGCTCGCAGCGTCGATTAGCCGCACCGCCCGACCATTGTCGTTCGGCGGCGTGAGTCCCACCGCCAGGTCGAGCAGCACCGCGGCAGCACCCGGAGCGCCGCGCGACCTCGCTAATACTGCCGCCCCCTCGAGATCGCGAGCGATGGCGGCGTCGGGCTCCGCGGCTCCCAACGCTGCATGCCGAACCCGCTCTTCAGGATCGACGACGAGATGAGCAAGCCGGCGGTGCAGCGATCGCCTTTCCAGGTCGTTGGCCTGACCGTACACCGCCGACGCGAGCAAGGGATGGGCGAACTGAATACGGTCTCGCTCGATTGACACGATCCCGGCCCGCTGTGCGGCGCCCAGTGCCTTGGGATCGACCAGGTCGGTCGACGGGTGCGAGAGCGCGGCTGCCACGAGGAGAGCGCGCCGGGTCGCCGCCGGCAGCTGCCGAACTCGTGCTACGAGCAGCTCGGTGAGGCTGTCCGGCACCGGCAAGTGCCCAGCCTGGAGAGGCCGATCCGGAAGCGTCGCTGCGATCTCGAGCGCATAGAACGGGTTGCCCCCGCAGACGCCGGCGATTCTCACCATGGTCGGGCGTGACAGCGAGCGCCCCGTGCGCTGCTTTAGCAACTCGTGCAACGCCGCAACGCTGAGTGCGCCGACGACGATCGTCTGGTGCCGGCCCGGGTAGGCTGCGCGGTCAAAGCGCAGTGGCGACGGCGTGCTGCCCACCCGCGCCGCGGCGACGAACCCGATCGGCTCCCCATCCAATCTTCGGACTGCAAAGCTCAAAACGCGCGCCGACGGCGAGTCGAGCCACTGGGCGTCGTCGACCGCCACCACCAAGGGCCGGCTCGCAGAGACCAGTCTCAAGAGCGACAACACCGCCGCGCACAGCGCCCGCTCATCGATCCCACGAAGAGGAGCGGCCGTCCGCAGTAGTGCAGCCGAGATCGCCTCTCGCTGCGGCGCCGGAAGCTTAGCAATAACCCCGTCGGCGATCGCGTCGAACAAGTCGGTGAGGCCGGCGTAAGAGAGCGATACCTCTGCCTCGGTAGGGCGAGTCACCAGGACCTGCGCCCCCCGCTCCCTTGCCCGACGCAGGGCCTCGAGCCACACCGTGGTCTTCCCGATCCCTGCGTCGCCTTCGAATGTGAGCACCGCGAAGCGGCTTTGAATCGTTGTCAGCAGAGCGTCCACTGCTCCCAGTTCAGCGTCGCGGCCAACAATCTGCTTTCGAGCGTCCGGCATCACCCCGATGATGCGGGTCAACGCCCCTTCGGGTCCAGTCGCGGTCAGCCCACCGCGGAAGGAGAGCTGGCAGAAGAGGGGGCAATCCTAGGGTCATCCGGGCCTACGTGTAGGGGTTTCCCGGTTTCAGCGCAGCGCACAGTCGCCTAGCGTGGCGGCGTGCCCCATCCATCGAGGACCGAGTACCTGGCCGAGTGTTTCTGGCCCGGCGTCCGAGACGCCGATCTCACAACGCTCGACGAACGCGCCAACGCCAGCGCAGCTGAAGTGTCAGCGGGTGGGGACCTCGTGCGCTATCTCGGATCACTGCTGATGCGTGACGACGAGGTCGTCCTGTGCCGTTTCGAGGGTTCCGAGCCGGCGGTCCGGCGCGTCGCCGAACGTGCGTCGATTCCTTTCGAGCGGATCCTCGAAGTGGGTCACTCGCCGACGACAGGCGGGCCGATGGCTGAAACACGGCGGCCCGAGGTCAACGACGCACCACAGAAACCTGAGGATTCTCGATGAAACGAGTCATCGTCTTGCTGACCACCGGGATGAGCGTGGCGGCCCTCGTGGCTGCGTGCGGCTCCTCGTCGAACACCTCCACGCCGACCGCGTCCAGCAGCGCGCCGGCGGCGGCTCCAGCGACCGCGACACCGACGGCCGCGTCCTCGGCGGCCGCCGTGGGAGGGAGCTGGACAGGGCAGTACAGCGGCCCGTTTAACGGCACGTTTACGCTCACCTGGAACCAGACGGGGTCGGCCGTGAACGGCAGCATCCAGCTCTCGTCGCCCCCAGACAATCTGAACATCACCGGGACCCTGTCTGGTACTGCCATCAGCTTCGGTGCAGTGGGCGTCGTCGCGTACACGGGAACGGTCTCTGGCAACAGCATGTCCGGGTCGTACGTGGACAGGGCGAACGGCCAGACGGGCGCGTGGAGCGCGACCAAGAGCTGAAGAATGCATCGCTCAGCACCGAGGGTTGAATCACGTGTCTCTGCCACCTCCGTCCCCCGCGGTCGACGGTGCATACGCCCGCGGAGCGAGGGCGAACGCCGCTTCGCGGCGGCGATGATGCGTCGTTCCGAGCCGGTTGCAGGCAACACGAAGCGCGCCGCGTACCCTGCGCGCTCTGGAGACATCCGTGGGAGGAGGCGAATCATGAGGGTGTGGCCGCGAGTCATCGTGCCGGCCATGGCTGCCGCGCTCGGCTTGGCGCTCGCAGCGTGCAGCGCGATCACGACGACACCCCCGACGCCGACGATAAATGGGAGCAGCAAAGGTGGCGGCAGCACCCCCGGGAGCGCTGGAGGGCAGAGCGCCAACCTCACGTTCCAGATTAACTTCACGGGCCAGGACACCGTCCAGGGCTCGTTCAGCAGCAGTACGTGGGCGTCGTATTCGTGCACGGATTTCGCGAAGAGCTCGTTTGTATGGAACCTCGGCATCGGACCGCAGGAGGGAGCGCCCACGACCGTGGCCGGGAAACTGGTCAACTTCCTGCTCAGCGTGCCCACCAGCCAGTTCCACGGCCCCGGCACGTACACGGGCGCGACGGGGGCGGCTGGCGTCAGTGTTGAAGGTGAC
>JGI12269J14319_10003397_pt1 | contig 14965 bp, 9 predicted proteins | sample PeaSoiSIISIP2007_FD_14319 | JGI IMG/M metagenome (IMG submission 14319) | reverse complement strand
GAGCCGCAGCTCGACCAGGCGCCTGCCCGGATCGACGCCGGCGCGGGCGTAGTGGCCGAGCAGCGGCTTGTTCAGGGTGTTGTTCCGCCGGAAGCCCCAGGTCACCTGCAGCGCCGAGTAGCCCTCGCGCTCGGGGGTCTTCACCTGGACGACGCGCACCGGCGAGACGCGCAGCACCGTCACCGGGATGGCCCGGTTCTGCTCGTCCCAGATTTGGGTCATGCCGACCTTCTCGCCGACAATGGCCTTCGTCGCCACGCGTTGCGCCTCTCCTCGAGCAAACTCGCCGGGGCGCCTTGCGCCGGAGCGGCGGGGCTCCTCGTACACGCCAACGCTCCGCCCGGATTTCCCCGAGCGGAGCGCTCGACTGTTTTGGACCCGAGGTTCCCGGCGCCTGCCGCGCGTCGGGCATTCGGGCACGTCTACCTGGACCGGCGGGGTGGACCGCGCGGTCTGTCGCCGAAAGAAGGCCGACTAAAGAGGATACACCAAGCCCTCTCCCAGGTGCCAGGGGGCCCCGGGAGCCCGCCCACCGGGTGGGCCCGGGGCGGACCTAGGCGTTCTGGATCTTGATCTCGATGTCCACCCCGGCCGGCAGGTCCAGGCGCTGGAGCGAGTCCACCGTCTTGGGGGTGTGCTCCACGATGTCCACCAGGCGCTTGTGCACCCGCATCTCGAAGTGCTCCCGGCTGTCCTTGTACTTGTGGGGGGAGCGGATCACCGTGTAGCGGTGCTTGTCGGTCGGGAGCGGCACCGGTCCGTGGACCTTGGCCTGGGTCCGCAGCACGGTCTGGACGATCTTCTCGGTCGACTGGTCCAGGATCTCGTGGTCGTACGCCTTCAGGCGGATCCGGATCTTCTGCTTGGGGCCGTCAGCCATGGTGTCCGTTCGCCTCGGGCCCGTCGGCTACTTGAGGATCTTCGTGACGCGGCCCGAACCGACGGTCCGGCCACCCTCGCGGATGGCGAAGCGCATCCCCTCGTGCATGGCGATCGGCTTGCCCAGCTCGACCGTCATCTCGGTGGTGTCGCCCGGCATCACCATCTCGGTGCCCTCCGGGAGGGCGATGGAGCCGGTCACGTCGGTGACCTGGAAGAAGAACTGGGGCCGGTAGTTGGTGAAGAACGGCTTGTGGCGTCCGCCCTCCTCCTTCTTCAGCACGTAGACGTTGGCCTCGAAGTTGGAGTGCGGGGTGATCGAGCCCGGCTTGCACAGCACCTGGCCGCGTTCGACATCCTCCTTCTTCGTGCCGCGCAGGAGGGCGCCGATGTTGTCGCCGGCCTGGCCCTCGTCGAGCTGGCGGCGGAACATCTCGACGCCGGTTACGACCGACTTCTGCGTGTCGCGCAGGCCGACGATCTCCACGTCGTCGCCGACGTGGATCTTGCCCTGCTCGACCTTGCCGGTGACGACGGTGCCGCGGCCGGTGATGGACATGACGTCCTCGATCGGCATCAAGAAGGGCTTGTCGACCTCTCGCACCGGCTCGGCGATGAAGGTGTCCACGGCCTCCATGAGCTCGTTGATCTTGGCGGTCCACTCGGGGTCGCCCTCCAGCGCCTTCAGGGCGCTGACCCGGACGATCGGGGTGTCGTCGCCGGGGAACTCGAAGTCGGTGAGCAGCTCGCGGACCTCGAGCTCGACCAGGTCGAGGAGCTCCTCGTCGTCGACCAGGTCGGCCTTGTTGAGGGCCACCACGATCGCGGGCACGCCCACCTGGCGGGCCAAGAGCACGTGCTCGCGGGTCTGGGGCATGGGGCCGTCGGCGGCCGAGACCACCAGGATGGCGCCATCCACCTGGGCGGCGCCGGTGATCATGTTCTTGATGTAGTCGGCATGGCCCGGCATGTCGACGTGGGCGTAGTGCCGGTTCGGCGTCTCGTACTCGACGTGGGCGATGTTGATCGTGATCCCCCGCTGCTTCTCCTCGGGGGCCTTGTCGATCATCTCGAAGGGCGTGAAGGCCGTGTTGGGGTTGGACTCCGAGAGGACCTTGGTGATCGCCGCAGTCAGCGTGGTCTTGCCATGGTCGATGTGACCCATGGTGCCCACGTTCAGGTGTGGCTTGGTGCGCTCGAACTTCTTCTTGGCCATGTCTGGAGTACTACTCCCTGATCTCGGGCGGGCCCGCCTCGGGTCCGCCACGGCGGTCATCCGCCGCCTGGTTCACGTGCTGCGCCGCAGGCCGACCGCGCCCGGCGGGGTGCTGCTGGCAGCGGCCGGGGTCCCGGCCGTGCCTACTCCCCTCGGGCCCGAGCGATGATCTCCTTGGCGATCGACTCGGGGACCTCGTTGTAGGAGTCGAACTGCATCGTGTACGTAGCGCGGCCCTGCGTGCGCGAACGCAGGTCGGTAGCGTAGCCGAACATGTCGGCCAGCGGTACCTGGGCTTTGACCACGTGGTTGTTCCCGCGCTGCTCCATGCCCTCGACGGCCCCCCGCCGGGAGGACAGGTCGCCGATCACGTCCCCCAGGTAGTCCTCGGGGGTGACCACCTCGACGGCCATGACCGGCTCCAAGAGGACCGGGCTGGCCTTGCGGGCGGCGTCCTTCACGGCCATCGAGCCGGCGATCTTGAAGGCCATCTCGGACGAGTCGACGTCGTGGTAGGAGCCGTAGGTGAGGGTCACCCGCACGTCGACCATCGGGTAGCCGGCCAGCACGCCCGAGGTCAGGGCCTCTTGGATGCCGGCGTCGACCGAGGGGATGTACTCCTTCGGGATCACCCCACCGGTGATCTTGTCCACGAACTCGTAGCCGCCGCCGCGCCCGGTCGGCTCCAGGCTGATCACCACGTCGCCGAACTGGCCGCGGCCACCGGTCTGGCGGATGTAGCGGCCCTGCACCTTCTCCACCGCCTTGCGGATCGTCTCTCGGTAGGCGACCTGGGGCTTCCCCACGTTGGCGTCCACGCTGAACTCGCGCAGCATCCGGTCGACCAGCACCTCGAGGTGTAGCTCGCCCATCCCCGAGATGACCGTCTGGCCCGTCTCCTCGTCGGAGCGGACGCGGAAGGTGGGGTCCTCCTCGGAGAGGGAGAAGAGGGCCTTGGACAGCTTGTCCTGGTCGGCCTTGGTCTTGGGCTCGACCGCCACGTGGATGACCGGCTCGGGGAACTCGAGCGCCTCCAAGAGGACGGGATGGGCCGGGTCCGACAGGGTGTCGCCGGTCGTCGTGAACTTGAGGCCGACCACGGCCACGATGTCGCCCGAGAAGATGGCGTCCAGGTCCTCGCGGTGGTTGGCGTGCATCTGGAGCATCCGGCCGATGCGCTCCTTGCGGTCCTTGGTGGTGTTGAGCACCGAGCCGCCCTTGCGCAGGGTGCCCGAGTAGACCCGTAGGTAGGTGAGCTTCCCCACGTAGGGGTCGGTCATGATCTTGAAGGCCAGGGCCGAGAAGGGTGCGTCGTCGTCGGGGGTCCGCTCGACCACCTCGTCCTTGCCGGGCCGGGTGCCAGGGGTGGGGGGCAGGTCGAGCGGGCTGGGCAGGTAGTCGACGACGGCGTCGAGCATGGGCTGGACGGCCTTGTTCTTGAAGGCCGAGCCGCAGAGCACCGGGACGACGGCGGAGGTCAGCGTGGCGGCGCGCAGCGCCCGGCGCAGGTCCTCGGCCGTGATCTTCTCGTCGGCCAGGTACTTCTCCATGATCGTGTCGTCGTGGTTGGACAGGACGTCGACCAACTGGTGGCGCGCCGCCTCGGTGGCCGCCCCGAACTCGGCCGGGACGGGCGTCTCCTCCCACTTGTCCCCCATCCCGTCGGCGAAGACGAGCGCCTTCTCCTCCAACAGGTCGATGACCCCCTTGAAGCCGCCCTCCACCCCGATCGGGAGCTGCACCACGGCGGGGGTGGCGTCCAGGCGGTCGCGGATCATGTCGACGGTGCGGTCGAAGTCGGCCCCGATGCGGTCCATCTTGTTGACGAAGCAGATGCGCGGCACGTGGTACTTGTTGGCCTGCCGCCACACCGTCTCGGTCTGGGGCTCGACGCCGGCCACCGCGTCGAACACGGCCACCGCCCCGTCGAGGACGCGCAAGGAGCGCTCGACTTCGACCGTGAAGTCCACGTGGCCCGGCGTGTCGATGATGTTGATCCAGGTGTCGCGCCAGCGGCAGGTGGTGGCGGCCGAGGTGATGGTGATGCCGCGCTCTTGCTCTTGGACCATCCAGTCCATGGTGGCGGCGCCCTCGTGGACCTCGCCCATCTTGTAGTTGCGACCGGTGTAGTAGAGGATGCGCTCGGTCGTCGTCGTCTTGCCGGCGTCGATGTGCGCCATGATCCCGATGTTGCGGGTACGGGCGAGCGGGAACTCGCGGATCGGCAATGGTTCAGCCATGGGGGTTCACTTCGAGAAGGCGGACTACCAGCGGTAGTGCGCGAAGGCCTTGTTGGACTCGGCCATCTTGTGCATGTCCTCGCGGCGCTTCACCGCGGCACCGATGCCGTTGGCCGCGTCCTGGATCTCGCCGGCCAGGCGCTCGGTCATCGTCTTCTCCCGCCGCTGCCGGGAGTAGCTGACCAGCCAGCGGATGGCGAGGGTGGTGGCGCGCCGGGGGCGCACCTCGACCGGCACCTGGTAGGTGGCGCCGCCGACCCGGCGGCTCTTCACCTCGAGCTCGGGTCGGGTGTTCTCGATGGCCCGCTTGAGGGTGGCGATGGGGTCCGCCCCCGAGCGCTCCGAGACGAGCGTGAGGGCGCCGTAGACGAGGCGCTCGGCGAGCGTCCGCTTGCCCCGCGACAGCACCTTGTTCACCACCTGGGTCACGAGGACCGAGCGGTAGACCGGGTCGGGTTGGAGATCCCGGCGCTGGGCGGGCCCGTTGCGCGGCACTAGGACTCCTTCTTGGCGCCGTAGCGGCTGCGGGCCTGGCTGCGCTCGCGCACGCCCGAGGCATCGAGGGCGCCGCGGATGATCTTGTACCGCACGCCCGGCAGGTCCTTCACCCGGCCTCCCCGCACGAGGACGATCGAGTGCTCCTGGAGGTTGTGCCCGACGCCGGGGATGTAGGCCGTGACCTCGACCCCGCTCGTGAGCCGGACCCGGGCCACCTTGCGCAACGCGGAGTTCGGCTTCTTGGGGGTGAAGGTGTACACGCGCGTGCAGACCCCGCGGCGCTGGGGCGCGCCCCGCAGGGCGGGGGTCTTCGTCTTGGACTGCTTCGTCTGCCGGCCGTTCCGGACCAGCTGGGCGATGGTGGGCACGCGTGCTCTCGTGGTTGACGGACTAACGGAACTCGAAAGATAAGGACACAACAGCGGTCGCGCCGGGCAGTCCCGGGACCGCACCGTGCAGCCTAGCGATGCTAGGGCACGCCGCGATCCCGGGCAACAGCCTGGCCGCGGTACTAGGCACCGGCTCCCAACTGGCGGCCCTCCCCCTCGGGCCCGGGCTCCCCGTCGTCGCTGGCCGGGGCCTGCCCGAGCCAGCTGGCGTCGATGCTCGAGTCGAAGGGCTCGTCGCTCACCCCGTCCCCGCTCACGTCGCGCAGCCACGCCGCCAGGTCCTCGGTGCTGCTGTCCCCCTCGCCCGTGCCCACGCCCCAGAACGGCATGGCCTCGGCGTCGGGCATCTCGAGGCGGATGTCGCGGTAGTGCTCCATGCCGCTGCCGGCCGGGATCAGCTTGCCGATGATGATGTTCTCCTTCAGCCCGAAGAGGTGGTCCGACTTCCCCTCGATGGCGGCCTCGGTGAGCACCCTCGTCGTCTCCTGGAAGGAGGCGGCCGACAGCCAGCTGTCGGTGGCGAGCGACGCCTTGGTGATCCCCATGAGCTCGGGCCGGCCCTGGGCCGGGCGGTTCCCCTCGGCCACCTGCAGGCGGTTGACCTCGGCGTAGATCTGGCTGTCGACCCGCTCGCCCGGCAGGAACGGCGCGTCGCCCGGCTCGGCCACCAGCACCCGGCGCAGCATCTGGCGCACGATCAGCTCGATGTGCTTGTCGTGGATCGACACACCCTGGTCCCGGTAGACCTTCTGGACCTCCTCGACCAGGTACTGCTGGGTTTCCCGGATGCCCTTCACCTCCAGGAGCTCCTTCGGGTCCTTGGGGCCCTCGACCAGCGCGTCGCCCGCGCCCACCTCCTGGCCGTCGGCCACCTCCAGGTGGGCCCGGGGCGCCACGAGGACCGCCTCTTCGGTGCCGTCGTCGGCCNCGACGGTGATCCGCTTGCCCCCCTCCTCGTCCTCCACCCGGGCCACCCCGCTGTGGCGGGCCAGCACGGCCGCGCCCTTGGGGGTCCGGGCCTCGAAGAGCTCGACCACGCGGGGCAGGCCGTGGGTGATGTCCTCGCCCACGATGCCGCCGGTGTGGAACGTCCGCATGGTGAGCTGGGTACCTGGCTCACCGATGGACTGGGCGGCGATGACGCCGACCGCCTCGCCGAGCTCGATCATCTTGCCGGTGGCCAGCGACTGGCCGTAGCAGGCGGCGCACACGCCATGGGCCGCCTCGCAGGTGAGCACCGAGCGGACCCGGATGCGGTCCACCGCGTCGTCGTCGCGCAGCTGCTCGACCACCTCGTCGGAGAGCAGGGTGCCGACGGGGACCTTGCTCTTGTCCGACAACGTGACCGCTTCGACCAGGATGCGGCCGTAGGCGCGGGTCTCGAGGTAGCTGCGCCGACCGGCCGTGTCGGGGACAACCCCCTCGATCCAGATGCCCCGCGTGGTGCCGCAGTCCTCCTCGCGGACGATGAGCTCCTGGGCGACGTCGACCAGGCGCCGGGTGAGGTAGCCCGAGTCCGCGGTGCGCAGGGCCGTGTCGGCCAGACCCTTTCTGGCCCCGTGGGTCGAGATGAAGTACTCGAGCACCGACAGGCCCTCCCGGAAGGAGGACTTGATCGGGCGGGGGATCATCTCACCGCGGGGGTTGGAGACCAGGCCCTTCATGCCGGCGATCTGGCGGATCTGCTGGGCGTTCCCCCGGGCACCGGAGTCGACCATCATGTCGAGCGGGTTGAACGACAGGGTGGACAACGTGCGCTCCATGGCGCGCCCCACCTCGGAGTTGGCCGACGTCCAGATCTCGATCTCCTTCTGGCGTCGCTCGTCGTCGGTGATGATGCCCCGCTTGAACTGGGTTTCGGCCTTCTCGGCCTCCTTCTCGTAGCGGTCCAAGATGGCCTGCTTCTCGGGCGGGGTCCGCACGTCGTCGATAGAGATGGTGAGGCCGGACTGGGCGGCGAAGCGGAAGCCGAGCGCCTTGATGCGGTCGAGGCTCGAGGCCACGACGTGCTTGGGGTGGGCGGCCGCCAGTTCTTCGACGATCACGCCGATCGGCGAATTGCGCTTGCCGACCACGTCGTTCACGTAGCGGAAGCCCTCCGGCAGCGCCTCGTTGAAGAAGAGGCGCCCCGGCGAGGTCTCGACCGCCAGCTGCCCGTCCTCGTCGGCCACCATCCCGGCGGCCGCCAGGCGCGCCGCGACCCCAGAATCGGCGGCGGCGCGGATGGTGATCTTGGCGTGCAGGCTGATGTCGCCGGCGTCGAAGGCGGCCGCCAGCTCGTGGGAGTGCCGGAAGACACGCCCCTCGCCCTTGGCCCCGTCGACCGCCAGCGTGAGGTAGTAGGCGCCGAAGACCATGTCCTGGGTGGGCACGGTGATCGGGCGACCGGTGGCCGGCGACAGGATGTTGTTGGCCGACAGCATGAGCACGCGCGCCTCGGCCTGGGCCTCGGCCGACAGCGGCAGGTGGACGGCCATCTGGTCCCCGTCGAAGTCGGCGTTGAAGGCCGTGCAGACCAGCGGGTGAATCTGGATGGCCTTGCCCTCGACCAGCACCGGCTCGAAGGCCTGGATGCCGAGGCGGTGCAGGGTGGGCGCCCGGTTGAGCAGCACCGGGTGCTCCCGGATGACCCCCTCGAGGACGTCCCAGACCTGGGGGCGGCGCCGCTCGACCATCCGCTTGGCCGACTTGATGTTCTGCGCCAGCTCGGTGTCCACCAGGCGCTTCATCACGAACGGCTTGAAGAGCTCGAGCGCCATGAGCTTGGGGAGGCCGCACTGGTGCAGCTGCAGGGTGGGGCCGATCACGATGACCGAGCGGCCCGAGTAGTCGACGCGCTTGCCGAGCAGGTTCTGGCGGAACCGCCCCTGCTTGCCCTTCAGCATGTCCGAGAGGCTCTTGAGGGGGCGGTTGCCCGGACCGGTGACCGGGCGGCCCCGCCGGCCGTTGTCGAACAGGGCGTCGACCGCCTCTTGGAGCATGCGCTTCTCGTTGTTGATGATGATCTCGGGCGCGCCGAGGTCGAGCAGCCGCTTCAGGCGGTTGTTGCGGTTGATCACCCGCCGGTAGAGGTCGTTCAGGTCCGAGGTGGCGAAGCGACCACCGTCGAGCTGGACCATGGGGCGCAGGTCCGGCGGGATGACCGGCACGGCCTCCAGGATCATGGCCCGCGGGTCGTTCACCCGCCGGCCGTTGTCGTCGCGGCGGTTGAAGGCGGTGACGATCTTCAGGCGCTTGATGACCTTCTGACGGCGCTGGGCCGAGAGGGGACGCCGGCCGTCGGTGGCGTCGATCATCGCTCGCAGCTTGATCTCTTCGGCGTCGAGGTCGATGCGGTCGATGAGGCGGCTGATGGCCTCCGCCCCCATGCCGCCCTCGAAGTAGTCCTCGTAGCGGAGTCGCAGCTCGCGCCAGAGGAGCTCGTCCTCGATGATCTTGCGGGGGTGCAGGTTGCGAAACTCGTCGAGCGCCCGCTGGGCCAGCTCGACCTCGTCCTGGGAGCGGTCGCGCAGTGCGGTGATCTCCTTCTCCACCGCCCGCTGGCGCGCCTTGATCTCGGCGTCGCGCGCCCCTTCGGACTCGAGCTGCGCCAGCTCGTCCTCCAGCGCCTTGAAGCGGCGGTCGAGCTCGAGGTCTCGGCGCTTCTCGATGTCGGCCACCTCGGAGAGCAGCTCGGACTCCAGGTTCGCCAGGTCCTCGTGCCGCTTCTCGTCGTCGACCCAGGTCACCAGGTTGGCGGCGAAGTAGATCACCTTCTCCAGCTGCTTGGCCTTCAGCTCCTCCCGGGCCTCGGTGCCCATGAGCAGGTAGGCCAACCAGCTGCGGGTACCGCGCAGGTACCAGATGTGGACGACCGGGGCCGCCAGCTCGATGTGGCCCATCCGCTCACGGCGAACCTTCGAACGCGTGACCTCGACGCCGCAGCGCTCGCAGATGATCCCCTTGAAGCGCACGCGCTTGTACTTGCCGCAGTAGCACTCCCAGTCCTTGGTCGGGCCGAAGATCTTCTCGCAGAAGAGGCCGTCCTTCTCCGGCCGCAGTGTCCGGTAGTTGATGGTCTCTGGCTTCTTCACCTCGCCGTTGGACCACCCCCGGATCGCCCCGCCGGTGGCCAGCCCGATCTTCAGCTGGTCGAAGGTATTGACGTCGAGTGCCGTCACGAGAAACTCCTCTCCGCGGCGCGCCGCTCGTCTTCCTCGTCCGACCCGCGCTCGGGACGGCTGATGTCAATGCCCAGTTCCTCTGCGGTGCGGAACACGTCCTCGTCCAGCTCGTGCATCTCGATCTCCTCGCCGGTGATCGAGAGCACCTCGACGTCGAGACAGAGCGACTGCATCTCTTTGATGAGCACCTTGAAGCTCTCGGGGATGCCGGGCTCGGGGATGTTCTCCCCCTTCACGATGGCCTCGTAGACCTTCACTCGGCCGAGCACGTCGTCGGACTTGATCGTGAGCAGCTCCTGGAGGGCGTAGGCGGCGCCGAAGGCCTCGAGCGCCCACACCTCCATCTCCCCGAAGCGCTGGCCGCCGAACTGCGCCTTCCCGCCCAGGGGTTGCTGGGTGATCATGGAGTAGGGGCCGGTCGAGCGGGCGTGGATCTTGTCGTCGACCAGGTGGGCCAACTTCAAGATGTACACGTAGCCGACCGACACCGGGTTGTCGTACACCTCGCCGGTGCGACCGTTGTAGAGGGTCGCCTTCCCGTCGCGCCCGATCTGGACGTCGCCGTTGGCCGAGTCCGAGTTGAGCCGCTCGAAGAGCTGCTGGATGGTTGGGTGGGACCCCGCCTCGTCCTCCTCGTCCCAGTGCGCCCCGTCGAAGACGGGCGTCGACACCCAGACGGCCGGCTCGGTGCGCGGCCGCGACTTGCGGTCCACGCCGTCGTCTCGCCCGCTCGTGCCCGCGCCGGGCTCCACCGCGGTGCCGGCCCAGCCGAAGCGAGCGGCGTAGCCGAGGTGCGACTCGAGCACCTGGCCCACGTTCATCCGGCTGGGGACGCCGAGGGGGTTCAAGATGATGTCGACCGGCGTGCCGTCGGAGAGGAACGGCATGTCCTCGATCGGCAGGATCTTGGAGATGACCCCCTTGTTGCCGTGGCGCCCGGCCAGCTTGTCGCCCTCTGAGATCTTGCGGCGCTGGGCCACGTAGACCCGCACCAGCTCGTTCACGCCGGGCGGCAGCTCGTGGGAGCTCTCCCGGGAGAAGACGCGGACGTCGATGACCTTGCCCTCTTCGCCGTGGGGGACCTTGAGGGAGGTGTCGCGCACCTCCCGGGCCTTCTCGCCGAAGATGGCCCGCAGCAGGCGCTCCTCGGGCGTCTGCTCGGTCTCCCCCTTGGGGGTCACCTTGCCGACGAGCACGTCGCCCGGGCCCACCTCGGCGCCGATGCGAATGATGCCGCGCTCGTCGAGGTCGGCCAGGATCTCCTCTGAGAGGTTCGGGATGTCGCGGGTGATCTCCTCGGCGCCCAACTTCGTGTCCCGGGCGTCGACCTCGTGCTCTTCGATGTGGATCGAGGTGAGCACGTCGTCGCGCACCAGGCGCTCGGAGAGGATGATGGCGTCCTCGTAGTTGTAGCCCTCCCAGGGCATGAACGCGACCAGCAGGTTCTTACCGAGGGCCAGCTCGCCGTTGTGGGTCGAGGGCCCGTCGGCCAAGAGGTCACCGGTCTGCACCTTCTGGCCCTCGTTCACGAGCGGCTTCTGGTTGATGCAGGTGTTCTGGTTGGACCGGCGGAACTTGGCCAGGCGGTAGGTCTTGCGGCCGAGCGCGTGGCCGAGCCGGTCCTTCTGACCGGCCCGGTACTCGACCATGATGTCGTCGCCCGTCACGTCGAGGATCGTGCCCTCGCCCTCGGCCAGGATGACGTCGCCGGCGTCGCGCGCGGCGCGGGCCTCCACACCGGTGCCGATGTAGGGCGCCTCGCTCACCACCAGCGGGACCGCCTGCTTCTGCATGTTGGCGCCCATGAGGGCACGGTTGGCGTCGTCGTGCTCGACGAAGGGGATGAGGGCCGTCGACACCGACACGATCTGCTTCGGCGAGACGTCCATCAGGTCCACCTCGGAGGGGGGCACGAAGTCGATCTCGCTCGTGGTCCCGTAGGTCGTGGTGGCCACCCCCACCCGCACCCCGGTGCCCTGCGGGCCGCGGCGCACGAGGACCCGGTCCTCGGTGAAGTTGCCCTTGGCGTCCACCGAGGCGTTGGCCTGGGCGATGACGTGCTCCTCCTCCTCGTCGGCGGCCAGGTAGACGACCTCGCTCGTGACGCGGCCGCCCTCCACCTTGCGGTAGGGGGTCTCGATGAAGCCGTACTCGTTGACCCGCGCGTACGTGGCCAGGGCGCCGATCAGGCCGATGTTGGGACCCTCGGGCGTCTCGATCGGGCACATGCGGCCGTAGTGCGAGCTGTGCACGTCACGCACCTCGAACCCGGCGCGCTCACGGGAGAGGCCGCCCGGTCCGAGGGCGGACAGCCGGCGCTTGTGGGCCAGCCCCGACAGCGGGTTGTTCTGGTCCATGAACTGGCTGAGCTGGCTGGTGCCGAAGAACTCCTTCACGGCGGCCACCACCGGACGGATGTTGATCAGGCTCTGGGGCGTGATGGTCTCCACGTCCTGGGTGGTCATGCGCTCGCGCACCACCCGCTCCATGCGCGAGAGGCCGACCCGCACCTGGTTCTGGATCAGCTCGCCGACCGAGCGAACGCGACGGTTGGCGAAGTGGTCCTGGTCGTCGATCCGGTAGGTGGAGTCGCCGTCGGCCATGTGGAGCGCCAAGTGGAGCATGTAGGTCGCCGACGCCAGGATCTCGCACGGGCTGAGCACGCCCTGCCCGGGGGCCGGGCGCTCGAGGTCGAGGTCGAAGAGCTCGGCGATCCGCTCGATCTCGGGTCCGAGCTTGCGGTTCAGCTTGTAGCGGCCGACCCGGGTGAGGTCGTAGCGCTTGGGGTTGAAGAACGCGTTCTCGAAGTACTGGCGCGCGGCCTCGACGGAGAGCGGCTCCCCGGGTCGGGCCCGCTTGTAGATCTCGAGGAGGGCGTCCTCACGGGTCGGCGCGAGCGACCGCTCCTTCTCCCACTGGCCCTCCAAGAAGTCGAAGTGCCGGACGAACTTCTCCAAGAAGGCGTCGTCGCCGTAGCCGAGCGCGCGCAGGAGCACGAAGAGGGACAGGCGACGCTTGCGGGCCACCCGGGCCCCGGCCGTCACGTCGCGCGACGGCTTGGCCTCGATGTCGAGCTCGATCCACTCCCCCCGGTAGGGGTGGATGGTCCCGGTGAAGATGGTCTTGGCGTCGCGGCCCGGCTGGAAGATGACGCCCGGTGAGCGGACCAGCTGGCTGACCACGACCCGTTCCGTGCCGTTCACGATGAAGGTGCCGCGCTCGGTCATCATCGGGAAGTCCCCCATGAAGACCGTCTGCTCCTTGATCTCCCCGGTGGTGGCGTTCAAGAAACGCGACCGGACGAACACCGGGGCGGCGTAGGTCATGTCCTTCTCTTTGCACTCCTCCACCGAGAACTTGGGCGGCGGGCGCAGGTCGACATCGTTCGGATCGAACTCCAGCTCCAAGCTGAGCTGGCCCGTGAAGTCCTCGATCGGGCTGATGTCGTTGAACGCTTCGGCCAGGCCCTTGTCCAAGAACCACTTGAACGAGTCGCGCTGGATGGCGATCAGGTCCGGGAGGGGCAGGGCTTCGTCGATATTGGCGAACGTGACGCGTTCGGGACTGCGGGACCGTGCGGGCAACGGCCTACTCCTCCCAAGAGGGTGCTACGACGGGACTGCTGGCGGGACCGGTACTGCAAACGCACCTCGGGCGATCGGCGAAACCGGGCGCAGTGCGTGGGGCGCTGGGAAAACGGTGGGTCGTGGCGCGCGCCATTCAGCCGGAACTACAGGCGAAAACGGGGGGGCGGAGCACGGCAACCCTGCAGCTTACCCGTAGGCGGGACGAGGCACAACCCCTAAGCCGCGCGAAATCGGGAACCCTAGAAGGGCCCCGAGGGCTGGATGAAAGGCTAGGGAATTCGGGCCCCAGAGTCAAGGGTCCCGGGGGATCTGGCCGCCCGATCAGGCCCGCGCCACCGCCCGGAACCGGACCGCGTACTCGTTGGTGTCGACCCGGACCTCGGAGAATCCGGCCCCGACCAGGCGTTCCTCGAGCCCGTCGGGATCGATGGGCACGTAGGTGTCGTCCGAGTGCAGCTCCGCCAGCTCGGGGGTCGCCAGGCTGTCCGTACCGGCGAAGATCCCACCCGGCCGCAGCACGCGGGCGACCTCCGCGAACAGCTGATCCTGCTCGCCGGCCGAGGGGACGTGGTGCAGCATCGTGAAGGAGAGCGCCGAGCTGAACCGACCGTCGGGCAGCGGGAGCGCCGTGGCGTCGGCCCGGAGGACCTCGACGCTCGGCCCCCCCAGCCGCGCCGCCAGCGAGGCGGCCAGTTCCGGATCGACCTCGACCGCGGTGAGCCGGGGGGACATCTGGGCGAGGACCTCGGTCGTCCGCCCCGGACCGGGGCCGACTTCGAGCACGTCGTCCCCCAGGTCGACGCCGTCGAGCACCCACGGGATGATCCATCGCTGGACCGTCTCGGCCCACTCGGCGCTCGAGCAGAGCTCGAGGTGTCGTTCGTTCATCGCAAGGCTCCAGCCGCGCCTGGACGACCGGGAGAAGGGTGTTCCCCCAGCGTCTTGTCGCTACTTGACCTCGACGGTGGCGCCGGCGCCCTCGAGTGCGGCTCGTGCCTTTTCCGCCTCGTCCTTGTTCACCTTCTCGAGCACCGGCTTGGGCGCACTGTCGACCAGGTCCTTAGCCTCCTTTAGGCCCAGGCTGGTCAGGGTTCGGACCTCCTTGATGACCTGGATCTTCTTGTCGCCGGCGGCGGTCAGGACGACGTCGAACTCCGTCTGCTCCTCGTCGGCGGCGGCGGCGTCACCCCCACCGGCCGCGGCCACGGCGGCCACGGCCACTGGGGCGGCCGCCGTCACGCCGAACTTCTCCTCAAAGGCCTTGAGGAGCTCGCTCAGCTCCAGGACGGAAAGTTCGGCGATGCCATCGAGGATCTGGTCCTTCGTCAAACTGCTGGGCATTGGGTTCTCCTTGGTTCAGTGATCGTGGTGCGGTCAGGTGGTCGGGTTGATCTTGGGCTATGACTCGGCGCCGGGGGCCTCGTCTGTCGCGGCCTCGTCTGTCGCGGCCTCGTCGGTTTCGGTCGCCGGCTCCGCTGCGGCGGCAAGACCGCTCTCCGCCTGGTCGGACTCTGACGGCGAGTCCGTCTCGGCCAGCGCCGCCGGAGCGTCGGCTTCGGGAGCCGCCTCCCCCTCGGGCGCGGCGTCGCCGGCGGCCGGGGCCACGGCGGCGGCAACGGGGGCCGGGACCTCGGGGACGCCGCCCAGCTGCTCGACCAACGCCAAGATGCCGTAGGCGAGGTTGCGCGGCAGCGCCTGGAGCAACCCGGCGAAGGTCTGCATCGGCGCGGCGAAGGCACCAGCCAGACGGGCCAGCAGCACGTCGCGCGACGGCAGGTCGGCCAGGATGGTGAGGTCCGACGCCGACAGCGTCGCCCCCTCCACGAGGCCGCCCTTGATGATGAGTGCCGGGTTGTTCCGGGCGAACTCGCGCAGCGCCTTGGCGACGGCACTCACGTCGCCCTGGACGAAGGTGATCGCGGTGGGTCCGCTCAGGTAGTCGGCCAGCGGCTCGTGTGGGCCGCTCGAGATGGCGAGCCGCACCAGGGTGTTC
>JGI12269J14319_10003394_pt1 | contig 14971 bp, 10 predicted proteins | sample PeaSoiSIISIP2007_FD_14319 | JGI IMG/M metagenome (IMG submission 14319) | reverse complement strand
TCCCGCCCCCTCCAGATGATGCCGCACCAGCCGGGAAATATCAGGATCGTCCTCAACCACAAAGATGCTAGGTTTCACAACGGTATTGTAGCCGGGAGGCCACAATATTGCCCCGATTGTAACCAGATTGAAACATTTCGGTGTAGCGCGGACACCCCTGTCCGCCGCCGTCGAACTGTGTAGAGCGGGCCAACGTGCGCTGCTGTTAGCTTCGGATTGTGCGACGGAGCTAGCCACCCGCCTGGCTCGAGCCCCCGGAATGAAAAGCCTTGCGCAATTGACAACCGGCCCAACGGGCCTACAATTGGTACCGCCCCCGAGGCAATCGGGAAATCCCCTCACCCCGAGGAGGACGCATCATGCAAAGCAACACGCGGCTGGTTCTGCTCGTCACGGCGTGCACCGTATTTTTCGTATTTCTGCCCGCAGCAACTCCGCTCTTCGCAGCCGACAAAGAAAAGGTGCTGCACAACTTCGGCAAGGGAACTGACGGGGTCGCGCCCTACGCCAGCCTGGTCTTCGACACGGCCGGAAACTTATACGGCACGACCAGCGGTGGTGGCGGCAGCTTCTGCGGCTACGACGGCTGCTGCGGAACCATATTTCAATTGACTCCCATCGGAAGCGGCAAGTGGAAGGAGACGGAACTGTTCAGGTTTGACGACGACTCGCAGATAGGGTGCAACCCTTTTGCCGGTCTGATCCTCGATGCCAAGGGAAACCTATACGGAACTGCATCGGGGGGTGGCGACTCCGACAATGGAACCGTGTTCCGTCTCACGCCCAAGGCAAACGGCGAGTGGGACCATACGGTGTTATATAGTTTCGCCGGCGACCCCGACGGGAGTTTCCCCGTAGCCGGCGTTATTTTCGATGCAGCCGGAAACTTGTACGGGACAACCGCGGCTGGCGGTCCTCTCGGCGATGGCACCGTCTTCGAGCTCGCACCACAGACCAATGGGCTTTGGAAGGAGAATGTGTTGTACACCTTCCCCGCCAACGACACCGACGGGAGATACCCCCAAGGTGGCCTGATCATCGACACAGCCGGGAACTTATACGGCACGACCTGTTGCGGTGGCCCTTACGGCTCCAGCTGTAGCCCTAACAATCAAGGTTGCGGCACGGTCTTCGAACTCCTGCGCGAAGGCAATGGCCAGTGGAAGGAGAAGATATTGCACAACTTCATCCACAACGGTAAGGACGGGTACAACCCCGACGCCGCCCTGGTCTTTGATGCGGCCGGCAACTTGTACGGCACTGCGCCGTGGGGCGGCGATTCGGGCACGGGCTGCGCCGTCGTCGACGGATGCGGAATCGTCTTTGAGCTGTCACCGAGGGCCAAAGGCAAGTGGACCGAGAAGATGCTACACAACTTCCAGAGCAACGGCAAAGACGGGACGTACCCCGAGGGGGGCCTGATTTTCAACGCAGCTGGTAACCTTTACGGCACAACGACAGGAGGCGGCGCTTACGGTTCCGAAGACTGCGGCGGTTACAACTGCGGCACAGCCTTCAAGCTCGCCCCCGGACCCAACGGCAAGTGGACGGAGAAAGTGCTGCACAGCTTCGGCAACGGCAAGGACGGAGATATTCCATCCGCCAGCCTGATCTTTGACACAGCCGGAAACTTGTACGGCACGACCGCCGCCGGCGGAACCGTCGGCAATGACTGCGGAGTCCAAGCTGAATGCGGCACAGTCTTCGAGATCACACCATAACCAGGGTTCAACCTTTCGCGTAGAGCGGGCGCCCACGAGCGGCGGAACCTTCACTGTGACGAAGTGACGCTCCAGGTCGCCTGCGGACTCTAGAACAAGCCGAGGAGTGGCCCACCCCTTGGCGAAGTATTACTGAAAGGTTAGATCTGCGTCTGGGTAGGCGCAATAGAAAACGCTATCACGAAGGCCGTGGATGTGATGATCGACCAAGTGCAACGGGCGAATCGCTTGCTGAAGCGGGAGAGTGCGAAAGGCTCTCGCGATCGCGAAGGAGCCGATCCCTGAGTTACAAACAATGAAACGGCTTGCCGAGCCGAAGTAAACCGCGGACCACAAGACTACTCACTGTCGCCCCTAAAACAACCCACGATGATTCTCTCCCACCGCCCACCACTTCATCGGGACCTTCGCGAAGATCACGAAGGCGATCTCTCGAAAAGGACGTCCCACCCACCCGCCAAGAAGGTTCCGAAGAAGCAACATATCGCACATCTGGAGTCGCACGCCACGCCACCAAACGGCTCGAACGTCGGCACCCGGGCTGCAGGCGTGCTCAAACAGCTCGATACCGATAGCGCACATTCCCCCGGCATGCCGAGCCGCGTCGTGGCCGAGTTTCCACGCAGCTCTGATGTCCTTCACGCTGACGGTTGGAACCGGTTCTCCTGGAGTTCCGAACACAGTTCGAATCTCAGGGGATGCCTGCATTGGAGGAGCCTCCCGGCCCGACCGAAAGTATAAGCGAACCGGTGAAGAGCAGAAGTTACCAAGGTAACCCTGCCCGGGTTGGTCACTCGCAGCCGCCTCCTACTGGCCCTGCGCAAGCCATCTTCACTTCTATGCTAAATTGACCCCAGCGGGCCCGTAGCTCAACGGTTAGAGCAGCAGACTCATAATCTGTTGGTTGTAGGTTCGAGTCCTACCGGGCCCACCACGCGCCACCTCGGTTTTGAGTGGCACGTGCGCCTCAACCCGCAATCATCTTCCCCAAAATCTCCTTCAAGATCTTCGCGCACACTATCGCGGTCAGCTGCGACACATCCTGTTTCGGGTTATATTCCACGATGTCGGCTCCAACGATGTCACCGGTAATCGCATGCAGATGCGAAACCGCCTCGCGCACCGACATCCCTCCCGGTTCCCGATGAGAAATCCCCGGCGCGAACGCCGGGTCGAGTACGTCAACATCGAACGAAACATAAACTGGCCCGGCAAGCTTGAGTTTCTCCAGCGCCGGCAGTTCCCGCATCTCCACAACTTCAACTCCGAAGCGGTCCGCCTGTTTTCGTTGGTGTGCATTCATGGTCCGAATGCCGAGCTGGATCAGCCGCTTCGCGCAGCCCTCTTCCATGATCCGGGCAAAAGGACAAGCATGCGAAAAACGATTCCCTTGAAATTCGTCATACAAATCAGGATGCGCGTCGAAGTGAACGATGGTGAGGTCGGCGAACCTCTTACCGAAAGCTCGTACGATTGGATAAGTGATTGAGTGATCGCCCCCAAGGCAAACCGGAGTGCGTCCCTCATCGATCAACTTGCCGACTGCGTTTTCAATGGCGATGAAAGCACCTTCGGCCGGCAAGGTTAAGTCGCCCGCATCCAGGACAGATTCTGGCCCAAGCTCGATCCCGCTCTCAGTGGAAGAATTCGACGAATCACAATGGAACGCCTCGCGAATCAAGGGTGGGGCCTCCGCTGCACCCCGAAGGTAGGAGGAATGGGCATCAAATGGGATGCCTAACAGGACGGGCTTTAGAGGTTTCCTGTGCAGGCTTCCCATGTAAGTCTCCAGTGTAGGGCGGACACTCCTGTCCGCCGCCTTTAATCTCAATCTTGCTCCTGCTTTCGGCTATTGCTCTTGATTCCACATCATCAGGTATAAGGCTGATAGGCATGTCCGCGCTATATTAGAAATGGTTTTTCTCCACGGAATCCGCCTCAACCTTCCCCTCATCCATTATTCTAGTAGCACACATTATGGCAAGCCGAACCAAGACTGGTACACAATCTTCCGCCGCGGTACTGGACACGCCCAATGGAGAACGCGAACGCGTGTTCGACGCATTCCGCCACTGGGGATATCTCGAAGCCGACCTCGATCCGCTCGGTTTTCTTCGTCCCGCCCCTCACGTCGATCTCAGAATCGACAACGAGTTCGCGCACGAAGCACGGCGCATCTACTGCGGCACCATTGGCGTCGAGTTCATGCACATCAGCGATCCCGCGCGCCGCCGCTGGATTCAGGAGCACATGGAAGGTCCTCCACCAGCCATCGACCAGGAGAAAGCTCTGGATTTGCTCATCCGCGCCGAACTGTTCGAGCAGGTGTTGCAGCAGCGCTATTTGGGTAACAAACGATTTTCACTCGAAGGTGTCACCGCGCTTATTCCCCTGATGGACGAAATCCTTGATGCGGCCGGGCAGCAGGGCGCGGGGGAACTGGTCATGGGCATGAGCCATCGCGGCCGGCTGAACGTAATCGTTCACATCGCGAAACGCGCTCCGGAAGAAGTATTTGCCGGATTTGAAGATGTCGATCCGCGCAGCGTTCTGGGCAGCGGCGACGTCAAGTATCACATGGGCGCGACGGGCGAATATCAAACTCGCAGCGGGGCCAAGGTCCACATCCACCTGGTTTCAAATCCCAGCCATCTGGAAGCAGTTGACCCAGTAACGATCGGCCGCACTCGGGCCAAGCACGATCGTACGGGCGCAGCTGGGCCTAAGAAGTATCTTCCGCTGCTGGTGCACGGCGACGCTGCTTTCGCCGGACAAGGTATCGTCGCCGAGACTTTAAACTTTGCCGATCTGCCCGGGTACACCGTGGGTGGGACAGTACACATCATTGCCAACAACCAGATCGGCTTCACCACCGTGCCGCGCGAATCGCATTCCGCGCGTTTCGCCGCGCAGCTTGCCCGGCGCCAGTCCATCCCAATTTTTCACGTGAATGGCGAAGACGTGGACGCCGTGATTCGCGTAGGCCGCATCGCCCTCGAATACCGTTACGCGTTCCATACCGACGTGGTCGTGGACATGCTCGGGTATCGGCGCCACGGGCACAGCGAAGTGGATGATCCCACCATCACGCAGCCGCTGCTCTACAAGGCCATCAAAGAGCATCCGCCGCTATGGGAAATTTATTCGGAAGACATCGGCGTCGAAGACGCGGCGACGCGCGTGCAAGCCATCCGCGCCGAACTCGAAGCCGCACAGAAAAACGCCAGCTCCATCACCAAGAAGCCGACCCTGCGCGACCTGCCAGCTTACTGGGACAACTACACGGGCGGGCGCTACAAGCCGGAGTACGAAGTTGAAACCGGACTATCCACGCAAGAACTGAGCGAGGTCACGCAGCCGCTGACGACTTACCCGGAGGATTTCCATATTCATCCGAAGGTAAAGAAACTCCTCGAACAACGCGCCGAAATGGGCGCTGGAAAGCGGGCAGTGGACTACGGCATGGCAGAAGCTCTGGCTTTTGGCAGTTTGGTGAAAGCAGGAGTGCCGGTTCGGCTCAGTGGACAGGACAGCCGCCGCGGCACATTCAACCAACGGCATTCTGTGCTGGTCGACGTCGAAAACGAAAAAGAATATGTACCGCTGCAGCATGTTTCCGCCGGCCAGGCGCGTTGCGAGATTTACAACTCCACACTCTCTGAAGCCGGCGTGCTCGGTTTCGAATACGGCTATAGCCGGGACTATCCGGAGGCGCTGGTTTTGTGGGAGGCCCAGTTCGGAGATTTCGCGAACGTCGCGCAGGCCGTGATTGATCAATTCATCAGCGCCGGCGAAGATAAATGGAATTTGCTTTCGGGTGTGGTCCTGTTGCTGCCCCACGGCTACGAAGGGCAGGGCCCAGAGCATTCAAGCGCGCGCATCGAGCGTTTTCTGCAGCTCGCCGCACGGGATAATTTTCAAATTTGCCAGCCATCGAATGCGGCACAATATTTCCATCTGCTGCGCCGTCAGGCGCTGCGCCACTGGCGTAAACCCCTGATCGTTTTCACTCCCAAGAGCATGTTGCGGCATCCGGACGCTTCTTCGCCCATCGAGGATTTTACTCATCTCCATTTCCTGAATGTTTTGCCTGACACCGAAGTAAGCAACGCCAAGCGCATTTTGCTTTGCACCGGAAAAATCGGCCACGAGTTACGCGAGGAGCGCAAGAAAAGGAAAGATAACTCGACCGCAATCGTCTTCCTCGAGCAAATGTATCCATTCCCTGAAGCCGAACTGATCAAGGAACTGGAACGTCACGCGAGCGCGCGCGACATCGTCTGGGTCCAGGAAGAGCCTGCCAACAAGGGCGCATTGTTTTATATGCTGCCGCGGCTGCGCAACCTCGCGGGAGAACGTCCCGTGCTTTCGGTAAAACGGTCCGCCAGTGCCAGCCCCGCGACTGGGTCTTTCAAAGCACATGAAATGGAGCAGAATACGCTGCTCACGCTGGCATTCTCCAGCAATGCCCAGTGAGACTTCGAACCGCGTCTAAGCGGGCCGCTCTGTGACGGGTTTTCCCCCGGATCCGGGCAAGGGAGCTTTCGCGCCGCCCGCGGCTTCGCCTGCGAACAGCGTATCCAGGCTGGCGTAAGCATAGATTGTTGGCGCGTGATTTTGCATCAGACCGCCAGTATCCGCCGTGGGTCCGTAGTTGCTGTGCAAGTCACGCCCCAGCATGCGAAGCATGGCTGACAGCTGCCCTCGATGGTGCGAGGTGTGCGCGATGCGCCGCGTGACCACCCAAGCGCGCGAACGCTCGACAGAAAAGAATTTTGTAGTCTCTTCCCACCAGCCATCGTTCTTTCGACTCAACTCTCCAAGCCGTTTTTCGCTGTCATCCGCGTACTGTTTCATGAACTGCAGCCTGGTTTCCTGCTTCGGCAAAGGCGGTGCTCCGACGTCGATTCCAAGCATGGTCCGAAACCATAAGTCTTCGCTCACGCACTGATGCACCATCTGCTCATGAACGCTGCGTCCCCGTGCGTCATTGAGGCGCGGGCGAACCAGAAGATCGTCGTCCCGGAACTCGCTCCACATGCTGACCACCTTAATTCGCTCAGTTGCGTACGTCTCCACCAGAAAGTCATATTTCACAAAAAGTTCTCCTGACTAGCGCCGTGCAAAACGGCATTGGTATTTCACAAAGATGGTAACCTAGCGTTCCAGTTTCAAATCGTATGACACGCCGCTCTCGACCTCAACCGCTGCGCATCGCCATCGACACGGGCGGCACGTTTACCGACTGTGTGTGGGTGGACCGCGGCCGCATTCGCATGCTCAAAGTTTTTTCGACTCCGGACGATCCTTCGCGAGCCATCGCCGAAGGGCTACAGAAAATCGGTCGTCGCGGCTCGCTGATTTTGCTTCACGGAACCACGGTCGGCACTAATACATTGTTGCAGCGCAAGGGCGCGCGCGTGGCGCTCGTCACCACGGCCGGTTTCGAGGATGTCATCGAAATCGGACGGCAGGCTCGGCCCAAACTGTACGATTTTTTCTTCGATCGCGCGGAGCCTCTGGTGCCTGCTGATCTGCGCTTCGGCGTGGACGAACGCACCAGCAGCGAAGGCGAGATTCTGCGCGCGCCTTCGGCGACAGATTTGCGGGACCTGGAAAACAGAGTACTCGATAAAAAGCCTGAGTCGATTGCGATCTCGTTGCTGTTTTCTTTTGCCAATCCCAAGAACGAGACTCTGATCGCGGCTGAGTTGCAGGGTATGGGCGTGCCTCTTTCCGTCTCTCATCAGATTCTGCCTGAGTTTCGCGAGTACGAACGCACCAGCACGGTCGCGGTCAACGCATATCTGCAGCCCGTGATGCAGCGTTATCTCGAAAGCCTTGAGGCTCGCGTGCAAACTTGGACCGGCGTCAAGCATGCTAAGCACGCTCGCATTTTTGTCATGCAATCGAGCGGAGGGATCACAACACTGCGTTCCGCTGCCCGCGAGCCTGTGCGGACCGTGCTGTCTGGTCCCGCGGGTGGAGTCGTAGGTGCTACCGCGATGGCGCGCCGAAGCGGATGCGAGCGAATCATATCGTTCGATATGGGCGGCACTTCGACCGATGTTGTGCTGGTGGATCGCGAAGTGCGTGGAGGCAACCAAGCTGAGGTCGCGGGCCTGCCGATCGGTGTACCCATGCTCGACATTCATACTGTGGGCGCTGGCGGAGGTTCCATCGCACGTTTCGATGCGGCGGGTGCGCTGCGCGTCGGCCCGGAATCTGCGGGGGCTGATCCCGGTCCCATCTGTTACGGGCGCGGCATGCAGCCGACTGTGACCGATGCGAATCTGATCCTGGGGCGATTGCAGGCGCGGCGCTTTCTCGGCGGCGAATTCACGCTGGATCTCGAGCGCACTCGCCAGATCGTCTCCGCGTGGCTGAAGAAGCAATCTTGCAAACTCTCGCTTGAACAGTTTGCCGCCGGCGTTATTCGTGTGGTGAACGCGACTATGGAGAAAGCGATTCGCGTAGTTTCAATTGAGCGCGGTTACGATCCCCGTGAGTTCGCACTGGTGGCCTTCGGAGGAGCCGGCGGATTGCATGCTTGCGAATTGGCTGCGGCTTTGCGGGTTCCTCGGGTGATCGTGCCTGCGCGTCCGGGAGCGCTCTCGGCTTTCGGTATTCTGGTCAGCGATGTCGTGAAGGATTATTCGCGCACGGTGCTGTGGCGCACATTGGATGACCTTCCAGTAAAAAGGCTGAATGACGAATTCAACAATTTGCGCCGCCGCGCCAAGCAGGAGCTTCGGGCTGAGGGTTGGCGCGGTGTTATTCGGAGTCGGCTTAGCGTGGATGTTCGTTATGGAGGTCAAGGGTACGAACTTAATATTCCGTATAACGGCAAACTGATTGCGGCTTTCCGTCGCGAGCATAAGCGTCGCTATGGCTACAGTTATCCGGCGCGCGAGATCGAGTTGGTCACGCTTCGTCTCCGAGCGACTGTGAAATCTGCGCGGTTGAGTCCTGGCAAGGCTCTTGTGGAGCGCAGCCCAGTTGATCCGGAGCTATCCTCGATTTTGTTCGAGGATAGGAAAATCGAGGCAACAATCTATGATCGGGATTCGTTGCGGTCCGGGCGCAAGTATTCGGGCCCGGCCGTGGTCACCGAATATAGTGCGACCACGATTGTGCCTCCCGGCGCTCCATTCTGGCTCGAACGGGCCGGGAACCTGATCATCCAAATTCGTAGCCAATGACTCCCGGCAAATTTTTGTTCAGCCGGCGTCGAAATTGAACCCTACGGGTCTTTCTAGCACCCAACCGGCTTCGCATCAGGCGAAGCAAGCCCCGAATCCCAGAGGCTAATCGGCCAACCGCAAGAGGCTTCAATCCAGCAGAAGCAATCATCCCCGGCGGCTAACGCCGGGTTTGTAAACCACTGAATCATCGGGACCTCTCGGCGGGCAGTGCCATTCCCAAATCCGGCTTTCTTTCAGTCACAGATAAAGGTTACCGAAGTTTCCGATAAAGTCTGTAAATCATTGTTCCTAAACACATTAGATGTTATTTCTAAGTGTCGATTCTGCTCCGCTCCCCCAGACGACAGGACGAAAAATGGCTGGCCAGTCACAGTCGTGGAGAAGTCTGACCCTAGGGGCCAAGATGTTTATTGGCCTGATCGTGACTGTTGGCACGAGTGTGCTCCTGTACGGGGCCATCCACCAAACCAGTAAGAACATCGCAGAATTCATCTGCTACCTCGGAATCGGGGTTCTGGCTTCGCGGATGAAGGTTAATCTGCCCGGGATCACGGGCACGATGTCGGTGAACTTTCTGTTCGTGCTGTTGGGCATCCTGGAATTGAGCTTCTCGGAAACTCTCATCCTGGGCTGCGTTTCCATCCTGGTGCAGTCTTTATATCCGGATCGGCCGAATGCGCTTCAAGTCACCTTCAACATCTGCGCCGGCGCGTTCTCGACCGCGCTTGCCTACGCTGTCTATCACCATCCTCTAACCAATCTTCTGTTCGACAGCCGGCCGTTATTGCTGGGGTTAGCTGCCTGCACTTACTTCGTCGCTAACACGGGCTCGATCGCCGCCGTCATATCGCTCACCGAGGGGAAGCGGCTCACCAAGATTCTGGTGGAGTGCTATTTCTGGTCGTTCCCTTACTACCTGGTCGGAGCTGGAATCGCCGGGGCAATTGGCTGGTTTAACCAAACTTTCTACTGGGAAACATCCCTGTTGCTGGTGCCGGCGATCTACGTAATTTACCGCTCGTACCGGTTGTATCTGGGAAAGCTAGAGGACGAGAAGCGGCACGTCGAGGAGATGGCAAGCTTGCATCTGCGCACCATCGAGGCGCTGGCGCTGGCCATCGAAGCCAAAGATCAAACCACGCACGACCACCTGCAACGCGTCCGGGTCTATGCGGTCGAGGTAGCCAAAGAACTGGGCGTGACCCCGGACGAGATGCAAGCCGTGCACGCCGCCGCCCTGCTGCATGATATCGGCAAGCTGGCCGTGCCCGAGCACATTATCTCGAAACCCGGTCGGCTCACGCTCGAAGAATTCGAGAAGATGAAGATTCACCCGGTAGTCGGAGCCGAGATTCTGCAGCGGGTTCGCTTCCCCTACCCGGTGGTGCCCATCGTACGAGCCCATCACGAAAAGTGGGATGGCACCGGATACCCAGCCGGCCTCAAAGGCACAGAGATTCCGATCGGCGCCCGCATTCTGTCGGCTGTCGATTATCTCGACGCTCTGGCTTCGGACCGCCAGTATCGGCGTGCCTTGCCGCTGAACGAAGTCATGCAGCGTCTGGCGGCAGAGTCGGGCAAATCCTTTGATCCGAAAGTCGTCGACATTCTTAAGAAGCGATATGTCAGCCTCGAAAAGCTGGCTCTCGCTCAGTTTGACCGACAGGTCAATCCTCTACTCTCGACCGAGGTCAAGGTAGAACGGGGTTCGGCGCCCGCCGCGGGATTTGAGAACATTTCGGCCCAGGAGAGTTCGGGGCACGAAGCCACATTTCTCTCCTCGATCGCAGCCGCCCGGCAAGAAGCTCAAACCCTCTTCGAGCTCAGCCAGGACCTGGGCGCTTCGCTCAGCCTGGTCGAGACGCTCTCAGTATTCTCGGTGAAACTACGCTCGCTGGTTCCGTATGATGCCATCGCCATTTATGTTCGACGAAACGACGAGTTGATCCCCGGATACGTCAATGGCGATAACTTCCGTCTGTTCTCGTCCTGCGCATTCCCATGGGGCAGGGGCTCTCGGGATGGGTGGCTCACAACAAGAAGCCGATCATCAACGGCAACCCGTCGGTTGAACCCGGATACTTGAACGATCCCACGAAGTTCAGCACTCTACGCTCGGCTTTGGCGATTCCGCTGGAAGGCGTTTCCGGCGTGATCGGAGTCCTAGCTCTCTATCGCGGAGAACGGGATGCGTTTACTTCGGATAACTTGCGCATCCTTCTGGCCATCAGTTCAAAAATGGCGCTGGCGATTGAGAATGCGGAGAAATACCAGCAAGCCGAAAACTCCGCAACCACCGACTACCTCACCGGGCTGCCGAACGCTCGCTCGCTCTTCCTGCAACTCGACCGCGAGCTCGCCCGCTGCAAGCGCGATAGCTCTACGCTAACCGTTATGGTCGGCGACATGGATGGCTTCAAACAAATCAACGATCGCTTTGGCCATCTGGAGGGCAACCGCGTCCTGCGCTTGTTCGCGCAAGCTTTGAAGGAAAGCTGCCGCGAATACGACTACGTAGCTCGTATGGGCGGAGACGAATTTGTCGTCATTGCTCCCGGTCTGCCCGCGGATGCGGCAGCCAAGAAAGCCTACCAACTTCGAGAACTGGCCAAGCAAGCCGGATTCGAAGTATGCGCCGAAGAAATTCTTTCGCTCAGCGTCGGGCAAGCCATGTATCCCGAAGATGGACAGGACGCGGAAGAACTTCTGGCGGAGGCCGACCGCCGCATGTATCTGGAGAAGCAGCAACAGCCTTCACGGAAAAATCGCCGGCTTTATGCCCGCATGAAATGCCGTATTACCATCGAACTGCATCCGGAAGCGGACGGGGTCCCGATTTTTGGAAATCTGATCGATATCAGCATGGGTGGATGTTACGTGGAAACCAGTGCCATTCTCACCCCGGGCACGAATCTCAAACTGGTTTTCTCCATCGATGACGGCAAGCTGCACGCCGACGGCACTGTGGCCAGAATCCATCCCGGGGCCGGCATTGCCGTGCAGTTCAAGGAATTGAATCGGGAAGACAAGGCCAGAATGCACCGCATCCTGGAGTTCGTGCAGAATTCCACCACGCTCTACGACAATCGCTACTACGAAAAACTAAACCGCTAACTAGGAAGCTGCTACTTCCTTCCGGGATGAGCTTCTCCCTTTGCGGAAAACACTGAATAAGGCCACTCGTTCTCCTTCTTCGGAAGAGGCACGGCTGCAGCGGCCGGACTCGGCTCACTTCCCCAATTCGCGGGGGCCGGGTGAATGCACCATATGTTTCCTGGCCGTTCCAGCGCCAATCCCACTAGCCAGTACTTGCCATCCGCACCCAAAGGCACGCAGTTAGCGACGCAAGCCGGCGCGCTCGTTCCCCCTGGAAGCTCGTCCAGCAAAACCGGCAAGCCCGGTTCCAGCGGCTGCGTAAGGCGCACACCACATCCCTCCGTGTTTACGACGAGAGTGTGACAATGTTCGCTGAAGGGCACCGCAGGATCAAGGCTGGCAAGCCGAAAAGGGATTTGCGCCCGAATTCGGGTGCTGCGGCGTGACGCTTCAAACGATTTCGCACCCGAGCTCATATATGCACTCTCTTTAGATTGTACGGCTGGCATGAATTTTCCTTCGTTAGCCACCGCGCAAAGCGGAAACCAAAGTAACCACCGCCCGAGAAGCCATGTCGGCACTTCTTGCTTTTGGAGGTCATCCCGAAGCCCGGCGCTCCCTCCAGCCGGGCGAGGGATCTCGCGCGTTGTATTCGAACCCNNAGTCGGAGCATCGNCCTTCTAACTGGTTTTGTCCTCGTGCAAAGGCTATCGTTCTTCCAGAATGGCTGCTGCCGCCCAGATACGGCCGGTTCTACCCGAAGCCTCGAATTCGCGCGCCCGAGCGTTCGGCCAAAACCCCGAATTCGACTTGCTACTGGCCTGCTGCGCCAATTCATCCGATGAACTGAGCGACGACCGCATCCGCGACATTCTCTCGCACCCGCTGGATTGGGACCGAATGCTCCGCTTCGTGGATCACCATCGGGTGGTCCCGCAAGTATACGGCGCGCTCTCTGCACGCTCGCATCTGCTTCCGGCCCAGACACTCCGAGCGCTTCGGTTGCGCTATCAAGACAATGCCTGCAAGACGCTATGGTTCACGGCCGAACTGGCGCGGATCGTGACCCATCTTGAATCGGCAGGAATCAAGGTTCTACCGTACAAAGGCCCGACTCTAGCGGAAACTCTGTACGGCGAAGTCACGCGCCGTCAGTTCGGCGATCTCGACGTCCTGATTCGTCCGGAAGATGTAACCAAAGCGAAAGCCGCATTGCGCGACTTGGGATACAAAACCGGAATCGACCTCGCACCGCATATCGAGAAAGCTTACGTCGACACTGGATACGAGTACTCGTTCAGCTCCGCGCAGGGNTCGAACCTGCTGGAACTGCAGTGGCGAATCCTGCCTCGTTTTTATTCCATCGATTTCAATGTCGCGGATTTGTTTGAGAGAGCCGATGAGATCAGCCTCGGCGGAGACTCTATTGTCACCCAACCGCCGCAGAAAAAGTGGAACAGACATTTGCAGAAGAGCCGCGAAGCGGCGGCAGAATACAGCCCACGGCGTCAGCCGTGGGTGGAAAGCGGAACACTTCCGAGCCCCAGCGGGGCGAAAGATCGCCCACGATACAGCCTCGGATGTCCCATGCGGACCCTGCGCCCCGAAGATCTCCTGCTCGTGCTCTGCGTCCACGCCGCCAAACACGTCTGGGTTCAGCTATCGTGGCTGTGCGACATCGCCCAACTCGCCAAGTCCCAGAATCTTAATTGGAACGCGATCCAGCACGAAGCCAAACGACTGGGAATCGAACGCATCCTGAACCTGAATTTATTTCTCGCCCACAAGTTGCTGGGCTCGACGATGCCACCCGCAACTCACTCCCAACCAAATTGTCATTCCGAGCATAACGAGGAATCTGAAGTTGCCGGGAACGGCGAGAACGCAGATTCCTCACCCCAAACGCGATCATTCGAAGAGGATAGATTAACAACTGCCCTAGCCGACGAGATTCTGCCCATCATCCAAAGCAGCACGCACTACGACACCGAATCACTCCTCTACTTCCGCCTGATGATGCGCCTAAGAGAACGCCGCCAGGATCAAGCCCGTTTCCTCTGGCGCCTAACCGTCACCCCAAGCGTAAGCGAATGGTCAACAGTCCGGCTGCCGAAACGTCTGCACACGCTCTATCGTCTGGTGCGCCTGTCGCGGCTGGCCAAGAGACTGGTTGTGGCCCGGCTAGGCTCGTTGCGCATTCTTTCGTGCTTGCGCTATTCCCGCTTGTAGCCCTCGCTGGATGCTCCGCTCGTAGCCGGACGAGTCCATGGCATTCATTGCTGCCCACGCGATTCCGCCCGGCGTGGCGGCTTCGTGGATAAGCCGATCCAGCGGAATCCCGCTTTCGCGCCAGGAGACAATCCCGTCGGCGAGTGCGTGGGCCGCTGCGGACAATGCGGTTTTTCGGTTTAGTCCTAGTTTCTGAGCCGAAGCCGCCAGCGCGGCGAGAGCGTGATAGCCGTGGCTGCTCGAGTAGGTGACGGTGAATGCATCGAATTGGCTCTCGGGAATTTCGAGCACCGTCCCAACCTTCTCGAACAAGCCTTTCACTTCGCGCTTGGCAGCGCGAGAGAAACCTCGGTCGAAACTCAAAGCCGTAAGTCCGCACCCGGTGCGGGAGACTGGACTGGGCATGGCTCGCGCCCAGCGCATGGGCGATGGCGATCGCGCTTTCAATTTAGCAAGCGGAATGCCAGCGGCGAGACTCACCAGAGTGGGCGGGCGATCAATTTTTCCGATCTCGCTGAGGAGATCGCGGACCGAATTCGGCCGCACCGCGACTATGAGCAAGCCAGCCTGCTGCACAGCTCGCTGCAGATTCGATTCGACAGCCACACCATATTGTTTCTTGAGTTGCCTAAGTTTTCCCGGATTGCGGTCATGCACGATGATCGGCTTGTCGTATTTTGCCAGTCGCAACCCGGCGACTAACGCGCCCGTGATGCGTCC
>JGI12269J14319_10003392_pt1 | contig 14975 bp, 16 predicted proteins | sample PeaSoiSIISIP2007_FD_14319 | JGI IMG/M metagenome (IMG submission 14319) | reverse complement strand
CGGCGGATTCGATATAGAGTTTTCCCGGCCGCAAGCTGGATGGTCTGCAAGTTCCTTGCAACATCGCGTCAGGCGACCCGTCAGCGACCTCTTGCTAAGGCGTGGTGACGGCATCGATGAGGCCGACCAGTACCGCCAAGTAGTGCTGGAGGGGCGCCGATCGCTGAGCAGGTTACAAAAGTCCGACCGCGCGAGTGCTCTCAGGGCCATCGAGATAGACCCGAACGCGACTTAGCCGTGCTCGTGTAGTTGGTTGGGATCTGGGTCCTGTAGAGCGTCCAGGGCAGTTTGTTATCTATAAGGGGAAGCCTTCTGGCACACCGGCCGATCCAGAAGCCGAGTAGACCCATGACTACCGAGCAGATTGGCAGAAGTAGCAGGTAGAATAGAAAAAACACGAGCCCTTCTTTCTTATGCCGTGCAGCTGAGCATCTCGGAGCCACGCCGATTTCGGCAGCGGTTTTGAATTTCCGGAATGGCTAGGTTAAATCTTGCACAAAGAGTCGACCGTAAATTACCCTGAACGGATCTATGCGACAGTCTTGAGATTACTGGTTAGCTAACACACTCGCAAGATCTATCTTGAGCAGGAGTATTCATCGCACAGCCAGGCTGAATAACTTTGTTCGTCATATATATCATGGGCGTCCTGTCTTGTATCGGAATATTTGGGCTCGCGACGCTGAACATATTCGCCTATTCAAGTCCAGCGCGACCAGTAGCCCTGCGGGGACCTTGGGTGCAGCTCTGCTTACGAGGTCTGACTTACTTGAGCGACTCCGAGAGCCAACGACAGGTCTAGGTGCGGACCGTCGGCAAGCCGCCAAGGTTTCGCCAACGTCGCGGCAACGTGGTGACAACGACCTCGCCGTAGAACGGTTCGCGTAAGGCAAACCGCTACTCCGGGGAGGTCCCCATGAAGACGGCAGCAGATCTGTACGCGACCGGGCAGGCGCCGGGCGCGGGTAGCGCGCTGGCTGACCGGCACTGGCTGCGCGCGCACCTGGATGACCCGCAAGTGCGGGTGGTCGAGGTCGACGTCAGCCCGGCCGCGTACAACGACTGGCACATTGACGGCGCCGTGCTGTGGAACATCTACGGCGACCTCAAGGACGCCGACTACCGCACCGTCGGGCCCGAGGCGGTCCAGGCGCTGGTCACGCGGTCGGGGATCGGCCCGGATTCCACGGTGGTGTTCTACGGGTACGCGCCCGCCTTCGGCTTGTGGCTGATGAGGCTCTACGGGCATCACGACGTCCGCATCCTGGACTGCTCACGCGAGACCTGGCGAGCCGAGGGCTACCCCTGGGCCGCCGCCGCGAGCCAGCCGGCACCGGGCACTCTCCTGCCCGACGGCGAGGACCCGAGTCTGCGGGCCGACCAGGCCGCCGTGCGCGGCGCCATCGGGCGGCCGGGCACCACCCTGGTCGACGTGCGGTCGGCTCGGGAATACCGCGGCGAGTGCTTCTGGCCCTCGGGCGGTGCCGAGCCCGGCGGCCGGGCCGGGCACGTGCCGTCCGCCGTCCACCAGCCCGTCGACGGCCTGTACCGCTCCGACGGGTCGTTCCGCCCCGTCGCGGAACTGCGCCGCCTGTTCGCCCCGGCCGTCCTGGAGGGCGACGGGGAGCTGATCACCTATTGCACCATCGGCGGGCGCGCCGCCACCGCCTGGTTCGTCCTGACCTATCTGCTCGGCCGGGACCGGGTCCGGGTCTACGACGGGTCCTGGGCGGAATGGGGCCGCACCCCCGGCACCCCCGTCACCAGCTCATAACCACAAGGGAGGCACATCATGGCTATCGACATGGACAAACTGCAAGAATTCCTCGGCCGGTTCGTCACCGACCTCGGGGCCACCTTCGCGGCCGGGAACGTCGTGACCGGACACCGCCTCGGCCTGTACCGGGCGCTCGCCACCGGCTCGGCTAGCCCCGAGGAACTTGCCCGCGCCGGGCATCTCCGAGCAGAACGTCAGCTACTGCGCCCGCCTGTCGAACTCCAGCGGGGTCTTCGCCATCCTGAACCCTGCTCAGCGGCAACGCGCTGCTCCACCTGACCGTGTTCGCGATCGGCATCTTGCCGTACATCACGGCCAGCATCATCGTGCAGATGCTGACCCNGGTGATCCCGCGCCTGGAGAGGCTGCGCAAGGAGGGCAAGGCGGGCCAGGCGACGATCACCCAGTACACCAGGTACGTAACGGTCGGGCTAGGCCTGCTGTACGCGGTGGCGTACGTCCAGGCGGCCCGGACGGACGCGGTGTTCTCGGGCAGCGACCTGCAGCTCAGCGGGGTCAGCCTGCTGATCATGGTCGGCGTCGGGCTGGACACCGTCAAACAGATCCAGAGCCAGCTTGAGCAGCACTCTTACGGGGGTTTCCTGCGCTAGAAAATTTCGATGGAACCTGGGGCGGCGCTCCGGCATTAAACATGCCGTGAGAGGGATCCGGGCCGGCGCGCGAGCCAGCCGCGACGCGGAGTTCACCGACTTCGTCCACGCCGCCTCCCCCTCGCTGCTGCGCGCGGCCCTGGTGCTGCTCGACTCGCGGGAGGACGCCGAGGACGCGCTCCAGGTCACGCTGCTGCGCACGTACCGGCGGTGGGAGCAGGCCAAACAGGCACCCCAGGCCTACGCCAGGGCCGTCCTGGTTAACGCGTGCCGCGAACGCTGGCGGCACCGCCGTCGGCACCCGGAGATCAGCCAGGACCTGGACGAGCTCGCCAACGTGGTCTCGTTCGCCGAGGCGGTGGACCGCCGTCATGTGCTGGTCCGCGTGCTGCGTCAGCTGCCCGACGTCCAGCGCGAGGTGCTCGTCTGCCGCTACCTGCTCGACGCCACGGTGGCCGAGACCGCCGCCGCGCTGGATATCGCCGAAGGCACCGTGAAGTCCGCGGCGAGCAGAGGGCTCGATCACCTGCGGCAGCTTCTGTACGACGAAGAGAAGAGAGATCGCCGTGTCCATCCACGTTGATGACGAGTTCAGCCTGAGGATCGCGCTGGAGTGCGAGCTCGACGACGTGCGGCCCGGCGAGGACCTGGCCGGGCTGGTGATCGCGCGCCACCGCAGGCGCGGCCGGCGCCGCGTCGCCGGCGCGGTCAGCCTGGTCGTCCTGTGCGCTGGGATCGGGGTACCGCTCGGGCTGTCCGGGCCGAGCGGCAAGTCGTCGGAGCACCGTCCCGGCCAGCGGCCGGACCAGCACAGCGGTTCCGTCACGCTAGTCCCGCATTCCCGCTCCGGAACCGCCCTGATCATCGAGCGCCCCGTCTTCGCCGCCGCGGCGGCTTAGGGCTTACTCATCGCCGAAGACCATCTTTCCGCCGGCCGCCGTCATGACGACCGAGGTACTCCCGATGTCCCGAGCCGGGATGGTGAACAGGTCCTGGTCCAGGACGACCAGGTCGGCGTCCAGGCCGGGCAGCAGGATGCCCGCCACAGCTTCGGAATGGTTCACCCAGGCCACCCCGCGGGTGAACGCGTCGATCGCGGCCTCTACGGTGATCGCCTGCCCGGGCAGGAACGGGTCCTCGCACTCGGGTCCCCCGCGGCGACCGAGGCGCTCGGACAGGACCCGGTTCACCGCGACGTGGATCTCCTGGAGCGGATCGGCGCTCGACACCGGCCAGTCGCTCCCGAAGGCGATCCGCGTGCCACCGCGGGCGAGCGAGCCGATCAGGTACTGCCAGGACGCACGTTCGGCACCAACAAAAGGCACAGTGAACTCGGTCATCTGCGCTTCCGCGCAGGCCCACAGCGGCTGGAAGTTGGCCACCGCGTCGAGCGCCCTGAACCGGCCCAGGTCCCCGGGTGCGATGAACTGCAGGTGCGCCAGGTGATGGCGGGCGGCCTGGCGCTGCGCGGCCGGGAGCGCCTCGAGCGCGTCCAGGGCGACGGCGACCGCTCGGTCGCCGATGGCGTGGAAGTGAAGCTGGAAGCCCGCCGCGGCCAGGCGCCTGGTCGCCTCCGACAACACCTCGAGCTCGATGAACAGGTTCCCGCTGTGACCCGTCGGATGGCCGTGGCCGTCCAGGTACGGCGCGGACATCGCGGCGGTGAACGTCTCGCACACGCCGTCGACCATCAGCTTGACCGTGGTCGCCCGGAACCGGCCGTCGCCCGCCGCGGCTCGTTCGCGCCGGGCTAGCAGGTCGTCGATCTGGTCCAGGCCGCGGCTGCGATCCCACCACAGCGCGCCGACCGCGTGGCAGGTGAGCAGCCCGTCGGCGGCGGCCCGGCAGTAAGTGTCGAATGCATCGGGGATGCCGAGTTCCGCGGCCGCGCCGACGCAGGCGTCCTGCCAGCGGGTTATGCCCAGCGAGTGCAGGTAGGCCTGGGCGGCGAGGAGGCCCTCGGTGAGTTCGGCGGGCGAGGCGGGCGGCACGTGGGCCGCGACCAGGCGCATGGCCCCGTCGTGTAGCGCGCCGGCGGGACGGCCGGCCTCGTCGCGTTCGATCCGGCCGTCGTCCGGGTCCGGCGTGCCCGCGTCGACGCCGGCGATCGTCAGCGCCGCGGTGTTCACCCACGCGCTGTGGTGATCCCGGTTCGGCAGGAAGGCCGGCCGACCGCCGGTGACCGCGTCTAGGTCCGCCGCTACCGGCGTGCCGCCCGGGAAGGCCGCCATGGTCCAGCCGCCGCCGAGCACCCATGCGTTCTGAGGCAGGCTGGCGCAGTACGAGGCGACGACGTCCAGGTACTCGGGCCTGGTCCGCAGCCCGAGCAGGTTACAGCGAAGGCTCTCCAGGCCGCCGCCGACCGGGTGCACGTGCGCGTCGCCGAACGCCGGTAGCGCGAGCCTGCCGCGCAGGTCGACCACGCGCGTTCCCGGGCCGGTCAGGTCCTTGATGTCGTCGTCGGGGCCGAGCGCCTGGATCACCCCGCCGCGGGCGGCGAGGGCCGACACGAAACCCGACGGGTGCGCGGTGGTCCGGATCTTCCCCCCGATGAAGGCCAGGTCTGCCTTGGTATCGTTCAACGAACCCACCGCCTTGCTATGCTCCACATCACTAACAGATCGTTCGTATCATGAACATTGCCGGCGGAGAGCGCCTGATGGACATCCCGGCCCCGTTCCGGCTGCACGAGGTGACGATCTCGCCCGAGTGGACCGACTATAACCAGCACCTCACCGAATCGGCGTACCTGCTGATCATGGGCGATAGCGCGGACGCGTTCTTCCGGACGTTCGGCATCGACGACGCCTACCGCAGCGGCGGCCACTCGCTCTACACGGTGGAGACCCACCTGCGCAACCTGCGCGAGGCGCGTGAGGGCGAGCGCCTCGACCTCACGCTCCAGGTGCTGGGCGCCGACGACAAGCGGCTGCACATCGTGCACGAGATGTACAGCGAGACGGGCGACCTCATCGCCACCGCCGAGCAGATGCTGCTGCACGTGGACATGGTGGCGGGCAAGGCCGAGCCGTTTCCCGAGCCGATCGCCCGCAGGCTCCGCGAGATCAGCGCGGCGCACGCCGCGTTGCCGGTTCCGGGCTACGTCGGGCGGATCATCCGCCTCCCGGCCGCACGTCCCGACCCCCGGGAGGCCTAGTGGACTTCACGCTGACCGAAGAGCAGCGGCTCATCGTGGACACTGTCCGCGCGTTCGTGGAGAAGGAGCTCTATCCCCACGAGGATGAGGTGGAGCGCCTGGACGAGGTGCCGGCGGAGCTGGCCGGGCACATCCGCGCCAAGGCGATCGCGCACGGGCTCTACGCCGCGAACATGCCCGCGGAGCTGGGCGGCGGCGGGCTGGACGCGGTGTCCCTGGTCCTGGTCGAACGCGAACTGGGCCGGGCCAGCTACGCCCTGCAGGTGCTGGTCGAGCGGCCGAGCAATATCCTGCAGGGCTGCAACGAGGACCAGCGCAAGCGCTACCTGATCCCGGCTATCCGCGGGGAGCGGCACGACTGCGTCGCGATGACCGAACCGGGCTCGGGCTCCGACATCCGCTCCATGTCCACGACGGCGACCCGGGACGGGGACGACTACGTCGTTACCGGCACTAAGCACTTCATCAGCCACGCCGACGTGGCCGACTTCATCATCCTGTTCGCCGCCACCGGGACCGAGACCGCCGGGAACGGCCGCGCAAAGAAGAAGATCACCGCGTTCCTGGTCGACAAGGACTCCCCTGGCCTCACCGTGACCCGGGGCTCCGGCTGCGTCTCGAACCGCGGCTACCACCAGTGCGAGCTGTCGTTCGACGGCTGCCGTGTCCCNGCCGCCAACCTGCTCGGCGAGGAGGGGCACGGTTTCGACCTGATGGGCCAGTGGCTCGGCGCGACCAGGCTGACCGTCGCGGCCACGAGCATCGGCCGCGCCCGCCGGGTGCTGGATGCCGTCACCGAGTGGGCGGCGACGCGCCAGCAGTTCGGCCAGCCGGTCGGGCGGTTCCAGGGCGTCGGTTTCCAGCTGGCCGACTGCGCCACGCAGCTCGAGGCGGCCGAGCTGCTGACTTTGCGCGCCGCCGCGAAGTGCGACGAAGGGACGATGACCGACGCCGACGCGGCGATGGCCAAGCTGTACGCGTCGGAGATGCTGGGCCGGATGACCGACACCGCGGTGCAGATCTTCGGCGGCATGGGCCTGATGGCGCAGTTTCCCGCCGAACGCTGGTGGCGCGACGCCCGGGTCGAGCGGATCTGGGACGGGACCAGCGAGATCCAGCGGCACATCATCTCCCGGTCCCTGCTGCGGCCCTACGGAGCGTGAGAATCAATGGACGTGCAGGTACGAGCGGACGGACCGGTCCTGGTCATCACCCTGGACCGGCCCAAGGCCAACGCGATCGACGTTCCGACCAGCCGGGCGCTGTACGCCGCCTTCGACCGGCTCCGCCGCGATCCTGAGCTCCGCGTGGCCATCCTCACCGGGGCGGGCGAACGCTTCTTCAGCGCGGGGTGGGACCTGAAGGCGGCCGACGAGGGCGAGGGGATCACCGCCGACCACGGCCCGGGCGGATTCGCGGGCCTGACCGAGTTCTACGACATCGGCAAGCCGGTCATCGCCGCGGTCAACGGCCTGGCCCTGGGCGGCGGGTTCGAGCTGGTCCTCGCCGCCGACCTGGTGGTGGCCGCCGAGCACGCGGAGTTCGCGCTGACCGAGGTGACGCTCGGCCTGGTGCCCGACGCCGGCGGCCTGCTCCGCCTGCCGGCCAGGCTGCCGCGCCCGATCGCCGTGGAGTTCCTGCTCACCGGCCGGCGCATGACCGCCGCCGAAGCCGCGCGGTGGGGCCTGGTCAACCAGGTCGTCCGCGCTGACGGCCTCATGAAGGCGGCGTTCGACCTGGCCGAGGAAATCTGCGCCTCGGCCCCGCTAGCAGTCGCCGCCGCGCTGGAGATCCTGCGCGAGACCGAGGGCACGGCGGTGTTCGAGGGCTTTCACATCCAGCGCGGCGACCTGCCGGCCTACCAGCGGATGCTGCAGTCCGACGACGCCCGCGAGGGCGTCCGGGCCTTCGCCGAACGGCGTCGGCCCCGCTGGGCCGGTTTCTGACCTCGGACGCGCACACGACTCCGGCCCCGGCAGCCGGCCTTGACGCTCCGTGCGCTGCAGGTTAGCGTGAGCCCGCCCGGATTTCGCTGAAAACGCTTACATCCTGGCCCGCACCGAACACGGCAACGCCGCCGATCGAGCCGCTATGGTCACTCTCTACGATGTCGCCCGCCGGGCCGCCGTCTCCACCGCGACGGTCTCGCGAGTCGTGCACGGCCAGGACCGGGTCCGCGAGGCGACCAGGATCCGCGTGCAGCAGGCCATCGACGATCTCGGCTACGTGCCCGACGGCGCTGGCCAAAGCCTGTCCCGCCGCCGCAAGGACATCATCGGCATGATGTGCGTGGAGCGCGAGACGGCAGGCCAGTACGACCTCGAGACCGAGTGCCTGCTCTACTACGACGAGGTACAGCGCGGCGTACAGGCCCGGATCCGCGACAGCCAGTGGCTGCTGCTCAGCACCTTCATGCAGGCAGACGGGGCCGCCGAGCCGGAACTGTCCCGCCTGAATCCGCTCTCGGGCAAGGTCGACGGGATTCTCATCGCCGAAGGGTTCCCTGGCTCCCGGTACATCCAGCGCCTGGCCGCACGGCTTCCCGTCGTCGTCATCGCCGGGACCCTCGGCGCGCAAGCCGCCGACGTGGTGGCGGCCGACAACTTCTCCGGCGCAGCCGCCCTCATCACCCACCTCATCGCCCACCACGGCAGGCGGCGCTTGTTCCACGTCGATGGCCCGCCGAACTCCCCCGACGCGATCCAGCGGCGGCTCGCCCTCGACCACGCGCTGCGCAGCAACCCGCAATGCCAGCTCATCGGCACCGCGCAGGGGATCTTCAGCCTCTGCAGCGGCGAGCAGGCCGGGGAAGAGCTTCTCGCCAGGCCCCGCGCGGCGCTTCCAGACGCCGTGGTGTGCGCCAACGACCAGATGGCAATCGGCGTCCTGCGCGCCCTCACCGCAGCCGACGTCCGCGTCCCCGACGAGGTAGCCGTAACCGGCTTCGACGACATCTATCCCGCCCGCCTGGTCGATCCGCCGCTCACCACCGTCCGCCAGCCGATGCGCCTGCTCGGCGAGCGAGCCTGCACCCGGCTGCTCGACCGCATCGCCCACCCGAGCCTGTCTCCGGCCGTGCAACTGCTACCCACCGAACTTGTGCTGCGGTCAAGCTGCGGCTGCCCGCCCGGCACGGTCACCCGCCAGCCCGTCAAGACCCTCAAGCCCGATTGAGCGCCACGGTGTAGCACGTCACATCCACATGGTTCAGGCGCGCGGTGCGCGTGGGTTAGCCATGCGGGGCGATGGAGGTAGGATTCAGGTATGACTAACGTAGCCAAGAGGAAGGTCTCGATCACCCTCGATGCCGACCTAGTCGAGGCGTTGGAGGCCCAGGGCGGCGAGAGTCTGTCCGCGGAGGTTAATTCCGCGCTCCGCGCAGAGTTGGCCAGGCGCCGACGCCAGCAGGCGCTCACGCAACTCCTAGACCATCTGGCCGAGGAGCGAGGCAGCCTGGACACACCAGAGGATGAAGCGGAAATCGCGCGGTACATGCGCCTGCTCGGCGGCGAGGCTGATGAGTCCGACGCGCTCCGGGCGGGCTGAGTGAGGCTCGTGCTTGACGCGGAGGCGGTCAACGCACTGCTGGACCCGCGCCATCCATCCGAGCGGAAGGTACGCCAGGCGATGGAGGCGGCGAGGAGACTTCGCCGCGACGTGGCCATAGCGACTGGGACGCTTGCCGAGCTTTATCGGGGTGCGGGGCGCAATCAGGCGCTGGATTCACTGCTCGCCAGGGAATCCGCGGACGGTTTGGTACTCCGCGACACCGATCGGAGGCTCGCTCGTCTTATCGGCGCGCTGCTGACGGAAGCCGGTGCCGATTCAGCCCTGTTCGCCGACGCGCATCCAGTCGCCGTCGCCGTCGAGGCAGGAGGAGGCGTCATACAGACCGCCGACCCTGACGACCTGAACCGATTGGCTTCCCCGTACCGGACGGTCGTCATCGAGCCCATCGCCCTCGGCTCCGGACGCCGCCGAAGAACAAGGGTACGCCGCCGTGGCCAGTGACTTCCCCCGGCGACACCTGACTGCAGAAAGTTCTAGTCGCGACCCTGATCGTCAGCGGGAGCCGTAGTTGTAGACCGAGGAGGTCGGCGTGCTGTTGCCCGAGACCAGGTTGACGATCAGGACGGTCCCGCCGATCGCGATGGCCAGGCCGACGACGACGGCGATGATCACCCGGACCACGACGCTGCTCCTTTGGGTGGGATGTCATTGGAGGGTACAGCAGCCGGTTAGGAGACGGTGAACGTTACCCTGGCGGCCGGCCCGGTCTTCTTTTTGAAGTTAACCGTTACCACTGTGACCTGGTACTTGCCTGGCAGCAGCCCAGTGATGGTGGCATGGTCGGCGTATGCGGTGCTCACCAGGGAACCGCCCGGCCCTTGCAGGTAGACGCGATAGTGGACGCCGAGGCCAGCATCGGGCCAGCTCAGGGTGACCTTACCGGCGCCCGGACTCGCCTGCACGGGCCCCAGGCCGGGCACCGGCGGACAGCCGGTGCCCGGATACGCCCAGGCGTCGAACCATTGCGACGGGTCCCCAGGCGCGATCCGCGGATCGTCTTGCGGCCCGCTCAGCGCCGAGTTGCCGGGCGCGCCCGGGTCAGCGCCGAGGGCCGTCAGCGGAACGACGATGAACCGGGGCACGGTCACCGTATTGGTGAAGTTGGTCATCGGGACGCAGCCGGTGTTCACCGCCTCGGAGTTGACGTTATAGCTGATCACCAGCGTGTCGCTGGTGGAAAGCGCGGGTTCGACCCGCGCCTCGTACAAGATGCGGTAGTCATCCGCGGCGTTGAGTCCGATGGTCGGGTCGCGGTACAGCAGCCTTCCGGCGCCGACGTCGAACGGGCCCCACGGCGCGCTGGCCGGGTAGGCGTAGATATCAGGTCCGCCGGGCGTCACGCCGCCCTGGATCAGCCAGTAGCGGTCCCCCACGTGGATCACGCTGAACCCGGACGACACGCTGAGGGCGCTGCCCGGCGGCTGCACCGGCTCGGCATTGCGCTGTCCGGCGGCCCACGCGCCGGCGCCCGCGTAGAACCGCCACGCGGAGAACGTGGTCAGGTGAGACGCCGGGACCCGGGCCAGGTAGAGCTGGTTCCCCGGGACCTGCACGTCCGGGCTCTGCGTCCCGTAGACGTACACCATGTTCCCGGCGCGCAGCACCGCAGCGCCCCACAGGATCGGGGCGCCGCCGGAGGGCGGGGTGTAAGACGGCAGCGGGACCAGGGTCGGCTGGGCGACCGCGCCGTATTGGTGTCCGTGGCCAGCTGAGCTGAGCTGGCTGGCCGGGAAGGTGGCGATCTCCGTGCCGACCGGGACGAACGGGAAACTGCGGGCGCGGTAATGGTCGTAGAACTTGACGACCGTCCCGCCGATCTCGATGCCGTCCTCGTCCCAGTACCGGTCAGCATCGCCCACGGATACCGTCGACGATGCCCCCACCACGGAGACCGCGTTGCCAGGACCGCCGGGGCCGGTGCAGGCTCCGCCGCCCGTCATGGTGACGAACGTGCTGCCCGGCCCGGTCGTGGTCTGGATGACCACCGCGTTGTGCACGAACCCGCTGAGGTGCGAGAAGCCGACGGTAGGCCCGGCCGGGCCGAGGAACGTATCGGAGAAGAACCAGGCGAGCTGTGCGGAGTTCAGCCGGATGGCGGAGACCCCGTCGCCGCCGGCCCAGTCGGCGCAGGTGGAATGGTCGGAGTAGGCGATCCACTCTTCGTCCAGCGTGGCCGGGTTCGGTCCGTCCAGCGCAGCGGGATTCGGTTGCCCCGTTGGCACGGGTATCAGCACGGGCGCGTGGGTGCTCGGCGCGATCGGTGCGGATGGGTGGTGCCGCGCCGGGAGCAGCCAGCCAAGCGCAATGCTCACCCCGGCGATGATCCCTATGGCCAAACCGCCAAGCTCCAGTGCGCGCCTGCGCCGGGGGCCAGGGGCACCGCCAAGCTTCAGTCCGCCCCTCGGCCGACCGGCGGGGGCATGGTCCTCCTCGGTTCCGACGGCAGGGGCGTGGTCCTCCTCGGTTCCGACGGCAGGGGCGTGGTCCTCGTCGGTTCCGACGGCAGGGGCGTGGTCCTCGTCGGTTCCGACGGCAGGGGCGTGGTCCTCGTCGGTTCCGGTGCCGGGCACCTGCGCCGTGGGCGGAACCATGTCCTTCCGGGCGTGCACCAGCAGGATCGACGCGGCGGAAGGCCACCGGCAGAAGGCCCGGTCCAGCGGACCCAGCAGCCGCGGCACGTCGTGATACCGCGCTCCGGTCACCGTCACGCAGCGGAACCCGCTGGCGGTAAGGAACTCGGTCAGCGCCCGGCGGGTGAACAGGCGCAGGTGGCCGGCCACCACCCGGCCCGGCCGGCCGAATACCCCGTGCAGGCTCACCTCGGAGAAGACCGGCTGAATCCCCAGGGCGAGCAGCCCCCGGTTGTACCAGGCGGCCAGGTTCGGCGTGGACAGCAGCAGCGAGCCGCCTGGCCGGAGCACCCGCCGCGCCTCGGCGACCGCCCCGTCGGGGTCTACCAGGTGCTCGATCAGCTCGCTCATGATCACCACGTCCGCGGCGCCGTCCGCGACCGGCAGGCCGGGCGCGGCCAGGTCCGCGCGGACCACCGTGAGGCCGAGGGCCTGCGCCTGTCGCAGGGCGTCGCCGGACCAGTCGATCCCGACGAACCGGTGCGCCGGGTGGGGACCGGCCGCGACCGCGAGCGCGGAACCGTCGCCGCAGCCCAGGTCGATCACCACCGCCGGGTCGGTGCGGTCCCGCAGCAGCCGGGCCAGCATCCGGGCCTGGCGGCGGGCCCGGTCGGGGCCCGAGGAGAGCGGGACCCCGGGGGTCTCGTAGAACTCCTGAAGCGGGTTGCCCGGCGCCGAGGCCGTCACCGTCACCCCGGCTCCTTCCGCTTGACGGCCTCGTGGGCCACCTCGGCGAAGCCCTCCACCGCGGCGGACCAGTGCAGCTGCAGCGCCCGGGTGCGGGCCGCCTGGCCGAGTTGCTCGCGCCGCCGGCGATCGATCGCCAGCGAGGCCCACTCCGAGGCGAACTGCCCCTCGGTCTGCACGAGCATCCCGGTCTGGCCGTGCACCACCGAGTCGCGCAGCCCTGGCACGTCGAACGCCACCGTGGGGGTGCCGCGGATGGCCGCTTCGGCGACCACGATCCCCCAGCCCTCGATCAGCGCCGGGTGCACGAGGAGCCACGCCGAGCACATCAGCCGGTGCTTCTCCTCCTCCGAGACCCGGCCGGTGAACTCCACGCCGGGTCCGGCCAGCCCCTCAAGCTTGCCCCGCTCCGGCCCATCCCCGGCGATCACCAGCTTCCCGCCCACGACGTGCCGCACCCGATCCCACAGCCGCAGCAGCAGGTCGAAGCGCTTGTAGTCGGCCAGCCGGCCGAACGCGAGGAACAGCGGGTCCGGCGAACGCGGGGCCAGCGGGTCGGGCTGCACGACGCCGTTGCAGATCTGCCTGATCCGGTCCTGGCCCACCCCCATCCGCTGCAGCGACTCCGCGGTGGAGGGGGACACGGTCAGGAACAGGTTCTTGCGGTGCACCCTGGGCATGACCGAGCTCTCGATGCGCCGACCCACGGTGGACAGAGGCGGGCGGAACCTGATCGACCACAGCTCGGTGTGCGCGTGGTTCACCAGGCAGAGCACCGGGCGCCGGCACCACAGCGGCGTCAGGAACGGCATCCCGTTGCAGACCTCGACGATCAGGTCGTAGTTCCTGAAGTGCCGCAGGTAGGCCAGGGGCGCGCGGAGGAACTGGGAGTACGTCCCGCCGTTGCGCACGACGGGGTACGGCCGCTCGGCGACCGGCCCCCCGCACAGCAGGGCCACCCGGTGACCGCCCGCGAGGACGCCGGAGGCAAGCTGGTCGACCAGGACCTCAGACCCCCCGGCGCGAGGGTTGGCGAGGTCCCGCCACGCGACGAAGAGGATGCTCATGGACCGGTCGCCGGAACCGAGCGGCTCCGGCGATGCCAGATGAGTCTCCGCAGGCCAAGCGCCTGGGTCATCGTTCATGTCGCGGCTCCAGGCCACCGGCCGACGCGGGGATCCGCGCCAGCAGCGGGCCACGTCGTGATCCCTGCCTGAGGACTGCAACATAATCCAGTGGTTACTTGCTGGTAGTCAAGGCTCAGGGATCCCTGGATCACCCCGGTGCGGCCCCGGATGCCGGCAATACCATACGTAGACGAAGTTCGCGCCGCTCGGCAGCGACCGTGCACGACACCCGAGGACTTGCATGAGCCTGCTGGCGCCGATTGGCCACAACCGCGCCGATCAGGCGACCGGTTCCGGCCTGCGGCGATCGGTCAGGCTGTTCCGCCTGTTCCTGGCCGAGCAGACCGAGCCAGACACGTTCTACGCCGCCCTCGCCGAGGACGCGGTGCGGCAGGTGGCCGAGCACGCCGAGCTTGACGGCCGGATGGTGGTGGACGTCGGCGGCGGAGGCGGCTGGTTCACCACGGCGTTCCGGGCCCACGGCGCCCACTGCTACCTGTTCGAGCCCGACCTCGCCGAACTGCACCTGCGGACCGACGAGCCGGTCGGCGCGGTGGTCGCCGACGGCTACTGGCTGCCGGTCCGTGACGGTCACGCCGACGTGACGTTCTCCTCGAACGTGCTCGAGCACGTCCCCGACCCCCTGGGGCTCATCGAGGAGATGATCCGCGTGACCCGGCCGGGCGGACTGGTGTACCTGGCCTACTGCAACTGGTACTCCCCGTGGGGCGGGCACGAGATGTCGCCGTGGCACTACCTAGGCCCGCGCTACGCCGAACGCCGCTACCTCAGGCGTTACCGGCGCCCGCCCAAGCACGAGGTGGGCGCCAACCTGTTCCGGGTGCACATCGGGCCGGTGCTGCGGGCACTGCGGGCCCGGAGCGACGTCGAGATCGTGGCCGCGCGGCCCCGCTACTACCCGCGCTGGTGCCGCGTCCTGGTCCGGGTGCCTGGCCTGCGCGAGGTCGCCACCTGGAACCTAATGCTGATCCTGCGGCGCGTCGGATGACTACGCAGGCCGACGGCGGGCGACTCGCCACCCCGGCGACGCCAGCCCCGGCCGCGGCCGAACCGGACGCGACGTCCGGCCCGCCGCAACGCAGCCCGCTGCTGCGCTGGTCCGGCCTGGTCTGGCTCGGCGCGTTCGTCGCCCTGCTAGCCAACGACCCGGGCCGGATGTTCTTCGACACCAAGCTCAGCGTGGACCTGGATCCCTACGGCTTCTTCGCGAGCCTGTGGCACCTCATGGACCCGCTGACCTTCTTCGGCACGCTGAACAACCAGGCGATCGGGTACGCCGTGCCGATGGCGCCGTTCTACGCNGCGGGCCACCTGGCGCACGTGCCGGTCTGGCTCACCGAGCGGCTGTGGCTCTCGCTGATCATCGCGGCTGGCTTCGCCGGGCTGGTCAAGCTG
>JGI12269J14319_10003389_pt1 | contig 14987 bp, 15 predicted proteins | sample PeaSoiSIISIP2007_FD_14319 | JGI IMG/M metagenome (IMG submission 14319) | reverse complement strand
CCCCCCGGCCGATCCCGCCGGCGTCGCCCCCGACGAGGCCGCCACCGCCCAGGTCGGCTCGTTCGCGTGGCGGTGGACGACGATGCCGAGTTCCTTCATGGCGCTGTGGTCACCCGGCGAGCCCAACGTCGTCACCCAGGGGGCGGTGATGACGTTCGAAAGCCAGGAGCACATGACCACGGACGGCATCGCCGGTCCCAAGGTGTGGCTGGCTCTCCTCCAGGCGGCCGCGGCCGACCAAGTTAACGCCTACGGGCACTACGACTGGGTGGACGTGAGTGAGACGCTGCCCGAGCATGTCGACGTGTGGCGCGACGGCCAGATGGTGTACACGACTCGGGCAAACACCGGCATCGCGGCAGCGCCCACCGAACAGGGCACGTGGCCCGTCTACGTACGCTACGTCTCCACCACGATGCGCGGCACGAATCCCGACGGCAGCAAGTACGCGGATCCGGGCGTGCCGTGGGTGAGCTACTTCCACGGCGGTGACGCCCTGCACGGCTTCATCCGGCCCGGCTACGGCTACCCGCAGAGCCTCGGATGCGTGGAGTTGCCACCGTCGCACGCCGAGGTCGTCTACCCCTACACGCCGATCGGGACCCTCGTCACGGTCGACTAGTCCGACGCCCACGCGCTGCCGACGCCACGGCTGTCACGGGGCCGGTGCCGAGGGAAACTGGGGCTCTCGACGCTCCCGGATGGCGGCGAGGCCCTCGCGTGCGTCGGGACCGAGGAACCCGAGCATCTCGAGGGCCACGGACTCCCCGAAACCAGGAAGGGCCTGGCGCAACCAGTGGTTCATCACCCGGCGTGTCCACTGGACGGCGGTGGCGCTCCCGGCCGCGAGTCGCCCCGCCACGGCGAGCGCCTCGGCGAGGACCTCGTCGTCGGGGACGCATTTGGTCACGAGACCGATGCGCTCGGCCTCGGGGCCGGCGATGAAATCGGCGGTGAGCAGGTAGTACTTGGCCTTGGCCATGCCGCACAACAGGGGCCACAGCAGCGCGGCGTGGTCGCCGGCGGCCACCCCGAGCCGGGCGTGGCCGTCCGACACCCGGGCCGACTCCCCCATGATGCTGATGTCAGCCATGAGCGCAACGGCGAGGCCGGCGCCGACCGCCACCCCATTGATGGCCGACACCACCGGCTTGTCGGCGCTGAGCATGCACTCGACGATCGTGCGCGCGTCGCGCCACTGCACGAGGACGGCCGCGTAGTCATCGGTCATCTCGGCGATCATGTCGAGGTCTCCCCCCGCGCTGAAGGCCCGCCCGGCACCGGTGACCACCGAGACGCGCGCATCGGGATCGGCGTCGATGACGGCCCACACCTCGGACATCTCGCGATGCATGCGGACGTTGGCGGCGTTGAGCACCTCGGGACGGTCGAGGGTCACGATCACCACACCGTCGGGTCTGCGGTCGAAGGTCAGGTGCTCGAAATCGGCGTAGTCAGGCTGTGCCATGGCGCCACCATAGGACCGTGCCCGTCGCCGGTCGCCCGTTCCGGGCCGTCGCGACCGACCCGTGGCGGCCGGTAGCGTGAGCGCTCGTGCCCGAGCCCGCCATCGTCACCGAGGACATCGCCAAGCAGTTCGGGGATTACTGGGCCGTGGCGGGCGTGGACCTCGAGATCGGCGCCGGAGAGATCTACGGTTTCCTCGGACCCAACGGGGCGGGAAAATCGACCCTGGTCCGCATGCTGTGCACCCTGATGCGGCCCACCCGGGGGCGCGGGCTCGTGGCCGGCCACGACGTCGCCAAGGATCCCGAGGCGGTCCGGCTCCGGATCGGCGTCGCCCTCCAAGACGCCGCGCTCGACGATCGTCAGACGGGCCGGGAGCTCCTCGACCTCCAGGGCCGGCTCTATGGGCTGCGACGCACCGAGCGCGCCGTGCGCGTCGAGCAGGTGCTCCGGCTCGTCGACATCGGGACCGCCATCGACCGCCAGATCAAGACGTACTCGGGGGGGATGAAACGTCGGCTCGACCTCGCCGCCGCCCTGATCCACGATCCCGAGATCCTCTTCCTCGACGAGCCCACCACGGGCCTCGACCCCGAGAGCCGCGCTGCGGTGTGGGACGAGGTGCGCAGCCTCAACCAACAGCACGGCACCACCATCTTCCTCACCACCCAGTACCTCGAGGAGGCCGACGAGCTCGCCGACCGGGTCGGCATCATCTCCAAGGGTCGCCTTGTCGCCGAGGGGACGCCCGCCGCGCTCAAGCGGACGGTGGGGACAGACGTCATCGTCGCCCGGGTGGAGAGCCTGACTGACCGGACCCTCCAGGCATTGCGGTCGGTGCCGGGCGTGGACGAGGTGCTCGGGACGGGCCACGAGGTCACGGTGCACGCCGCCAACGGCGCCACCGTCATGAGCCCCGTCGCTCTCGCCCTCCATGGCGCCGGGACGAGTGTGGTCAGCCTCACCCTGCGCACGCCAACGCTCGACGACGTCTTCCTCCAGCTCACCGGCACCCACCTCCAGGACGGCGCCGAGGTGGAGGGGGCCGAGCCGTCCGCCGAGAGCCTGGCGCCCACGAGCGAAGGAGCCAGGACCTGATGGCCCTGACGTCGAGCGCGCCCACCACCGCACTCCGGGTCCAAGCGCGCCCCGCCGGCTTCTTCGTCGACGTCGCTTCGGTCGCCCGCCGTGCCATCCGCCAGATCCCGCGCGAGCCCGAGGCGGTTATCCCCGCCCTGATCGTCCCGATCTTCTTCTACGTCCTCAACATCGGTGCGCTGTCGAAGATCGCGCACCAAGCAGGCGGGTTCAGTTTCAAGTCCTTCGAGCTCCCGGTGGCGGTGGTCTTCGCCGTGACCGGTGTGTCGCGCGCCTCCGCGCTCGTGACCGACATCCAAAACGGCTACTTCGATCGGCTCATGATCACGCCGGTGCGACGCCTGCCTCTCCTGCTCGGCCTGATGACCGCCGACTTGACGTTGGTCATGGCACTCGCCGTCCCCGTCATCGTCGTGGGTCTCGCCTTGGGCGTGCGTTTCCATGCCGGCGTGCTCGGGATCGTCGTGTTCGTCGTCCTGTCGGGGATCTGGGGTCTCGTGTTCACGGGTCTGCCCTATGCCATCGCCCTGAAGACCGGCAACCCCGGCGCCGTCAACGCCAGCTTCATCCTGTTCTTCCCCATCACCTTCTTGAGCACCACCTTCGCCCCGAAGCCCTTCCTGCAGGGCTGGCTGGGAACGGTGGCCAACTACAACCCCATGACCTACATCCTCCTGGGGTTGCGATCTCTCATCGTCGGAGGCGAGGGGATCCCGGGCCCGGCGCAGAGCTGGAACGCGGCCTACCTCGGAGAGGCGGTCCTGGCCATCGCCGCCTTCGGGGCCATCTCGCTGTCGCTGGCCCTGTTGGCGTTGCGGAGTCGGGTGCGGCGCGCCTGACGGCGCTGCCTGTTAGACGTGGAACTCCTGGAAGAGCACGGCATACTCGCATCCCGCCGCCATCCCGCCGAATCCGGAGATGTTGCGGAGAAACTCGTCGGGGTTGAAGTCCGTACCCAGGCCGTCGATGTAGGCCTGGTGCTCGCGCAGGGACGCCACACCGGCGTCGATGGTCGCGGTCACGTCGGCGAAATGTGTGGGTGACGAGGTTCCCGCCACATAGACGGCCTTGATGCCCTGCCAAGGGTCGCCCAGGTCCGCGAACATCCAGCGGTTGGCGACGTCACGACAGGCGTCGAGGGTGGACAGACCCACGGCACGGTGATCGGCGTGGTTGACGCTCGCGCCGTCGCCCCACGTGAGCTCGAAGTTCATGGTGATGACGACGTCGGGACGCAGCCGGCGCAGGGCTCCGGCCAGGTCGCGGCGCAGCGCCAGCCCGGGCTCGACGGTGCCGTCGGCGTGCCCCAGGAACTCGACGTGGCTGACCCCCACCCGAGCCGCGCTCCGTCGTTGTTCCTCCTCGCGCAGCGGGGCCGCCCGCTCGGGGGCCATCCCGTCGATCCCGGCCTCGCCCTTTGTCACCAGGACGTAGGAGACCTCCTTGCCCTGTCGCGTCCAGCGCGCCACGGCGCTGGCGGCGCCGTACTCCAGATCGTCGGGATGGGCCACGACCGCCACGGCCCGCTCCCACTCCTCGTCGACGGGCTGCATGCTCGACCTCCTGCGCGGATCGGGTCCTTCCCAGACTCTGCCACCTCGCAGACTCTGCCACCTCGCAGACTCTGCCACCTCGCAGACTCTGCCACCTCGCAGACTCTGCCAACTCAGCACAGTTCGGGGCCGCCGAGACGCGGCGACCGTGATCCTGCTTCGATAGCGACATCATCTTGGACACCGTGTCGCCTCTCGCATACTGGTCGACCGTGGCGCTTGCAGCCGGCGGTTGCATCGTCTTGTGCGTGGCGGCCCGGCGCCGACCCGGCCCGTGGAGGATCTCGACGGCCCGGGTCCTGGCGCTACTGCTGGCCGCGGATGCGGTCAGCTACAGCGTGGGACTGGCGGTGCAGGGGACGTGGTCGGCCAAGACGTCGTTGCCCCTGGCGCTGTGCGACGTCGGCGTGCTGGTGGCGGCGGCGGCGTGCTGGTGGCGGGGGGCGCTGCTCGTGGAGCTGACGTACTTCTGGGGCCTGGCGGGCACGCTCCAGGCGGTGATCACGCCCGATCTGAACGTCGGGTTCCCACACCTGGTGTTCTTCCAGTATCTGGTGGGCCACGTCGGGATCGTCGTCGCCGCGCTGTTCTTGGTGGTGGGCATGGGGATCGTGCCCCGACGCCACGCCGTCGTCCGGGTGTTCGCCATCACCCTCGGCTACACCACGGTGGTGGGGATCGTCGACGCGCTGACCGGGGCCAACTACATGTTCCTCCGCTCGCCTCCCGGAGAATGGACCCTTCTGAGGGTGCTCGGCCCGTGGCCCTGGTACGTGGTGAGCGCGGCGGGGGCAGCCCTCGTCCTGCTGACCCTGCTCGATGCCCCGTTCTGGTCACGGCGCCGCAGGGCCCCGGTCCCGGGCTCTCCCGCCCCACCCGGCCCGGCGACACCGTTGTCCCCAGGCACCAACGGGCAACCGGCCAGGGATGGCGTCGCTCCCGGCGCCAGGTTGTCGGGGCGGGGGCGCCTCGAGCGGTAGCCTGCTGGCAGAGGTAGATGTCCCCGATGTCTCGCGACCTTCGATCCGAGAACGGGGACGGTGGCGCTCGAGCAAATCACGGGGCCAGAGAGAGGTTTCGACACATGGATGACTCGACGTTGCTCGCCGAGCTCCTTCCGACCGCCGAGCGCCTGGTGGACCGCCACCTGGGCATGGCGAAGGAATGGTTCCCCCACGAACTCGTGCAGTGGCGACCTCCACCCGCGCCCGGGGAGGCCGACCCCGAGGCGGTCCTGTCCGACGGGATCGCCAGTGCACTGTTCGTCAATGTCCTGACCGAGGACAACCTGCCTTACTACTTCGCCTCGATCGACAACCTGTTCGGCCGCGACGGTGCATGGGGGTACTGGACACGACGTTGGACAGCGGAGGAGGGGCGACACTCGATCGTCATCCGCGACTACCTGATCATGAGCGGGCACATCGACCCTGTGACCCTGGAGCGGGCCCGCATGGCCCAGGTCACCGGGGGCATGACCCCGCAGCCCACGAGCATTCCCGACGCATTCGCTTATCTCGCCCTGCAGGAGCTCGCCACCCGGATCGCGCACCACAACACGGGCAAGGCCCTTCCCGACGGGGAGGGGTACACCGTTATGAAGCGGGTGGCGGCCGACGAGAACCTTCATTACCTCTTCTACCGGGATCTGGTGTCGGCCGCCTTGGAGGTCGACCCGTCGGGGATGATCGAGGCCATCAAGCGCCAGACGTTGCGATTCGAGATGCCCGGCGCCGGGATCCCGGACTTCGCCCAGCACGCCAAGGCCATCGCCCGGGCCGGGATCTATGACCTGTCCCTGCACCACGACTCGATCCTGAAGCCGGTCATCCTGGGCCATTGGGACGTGGCCAACAGAGCAGGGCTGACACCCTCGGCCGAGGCGGCGCGTGACCGCTTGGTGCAATTCATCACCCGAATGGGCCGGGCCGCCGCCCGACTCCAGCGGCCCCGGGCCGAGGCGGTAGGCGCAGTCTCGCCCTGAGCTCTGGTCTCAGGGCACGGCACCCCCCGGACCCGGCAACCCCAGACGCGGGGATGTGGCCGCGGCTGTTCAGGCGCTCCCTCTTCGTGTCGATAGAAGGAGGGATTGCAAGCGGAGGGCAATGCCCCTAGTGCAGACGCCGGCATTGCCAGCGCCATCCAGTGACAGACCGCCTGATCCGGCGACGCCGGTGTACGCACTAACTCCGGTCACGCCCGAGCGACACAAAAGCGTCAGCCCGACCCTCCTGGCCTATGCCATGGCCCCGGTCGCCATGGTCATCCTGCTGGCCTTCCGGCACTGGGGCGTCGTGGCCCGGGAGCCGATCTGGATCTACGTGGCGGTCCTCGTTGTTCCGATGTTGTGCAGCGTGATGGCCAACCATTGGTATGCGATGAAGGCATCGATGCCCCGCCTGCATCTGCGGGTGGCGGCGGCGGCAACGTCGGTGACCGTCGTGATCTATCTGAGCGGCTGGGGACCGGTCGCGGTCGGGGCCTACGCCATCATCGCCGTCGAGAGCATCGCCCGGTGCGGGTCGAAGGCGTGGCGGGTCGTGGCACTGTGGACGTTCTTCGGCATTGCCTGCGGTCAGTGCGCGATCGGGATCGGTTGGGCGCCCTCGTTCCTGCTCCTCTCACAAGCCCAGAGCGTCGCCGCCCTGGGTCTCGTGGTGAGCTTGTTCGTCATCAGGATGGTGGGCGCCACCGGCCTCCAGAAAGAGCTCGCCGAGGCCAAGCTGGCCGACCAGGTCCTCCATGACTCCCTCACGGGCCTCCCGAACCGCCTCCTGCTCGTCGATCGCCTCCACCAAGGCATCGCCCGGGCCCGGCGGAGCCGGACGCCCTTCCCGGTCGTGATGTTCCTGGACCTCGACCGCTTCAAGCTCGTCAACGACAGTTGTGGCCACAGCGCCGGGGACGCTGTCCTGGTCCAGGTGGCCGAACGGCTCACCGCCGTGCTGCGCATCTCGGACACGCTGGCCCGCTTCGGCGGAGACGAGTTCGTCATCGCCTGCGACGAGCTCAACGACCGTGACCTCGTGCTGGCCTTCGCGCAGCGGATCATGGACGTCTTCGCCTCGCCGTTCGTGGTGGCAGGCCACTCCTTCCAACTCGGCGCCAGTATCGGGGTGGCCGTCCTCGATGAGGAGGACCTCAGCCTCGAAGGCTTGTTGAGCGACGCCGACTCGGCCATGTACTTCGCCAAGACGGGCGGCGGCCAGGGCAAGATCCAAGTGTTCGACAAGGCCATCAGGGCCACGGCCCGCGAGCGCACCACGACGGAATCAGACCTGGGCTATGCCCTCGAGCACTCCGAGCTCGTCGTCTACTACCAACCGATCGTCGAGACGGCGAACGGGCACGTCGTGGGCGTCGAAGCGCTTCTGCGCTGGAACCATCCGACCCGCGGCCTGTTGATGCCGGGGACGTTTCTCGACTTGGCCGAGCAGACCGGGCTCATCGTGCCCATCGGGGAGTGGGTGCTCTCCGAGGCGTGTCGGGACGTCCGCGCCTGGAACCAGCACCGGGACGCAGAGCAACAGATCGCCCTGAGCGTGAACCTGTCGGCCCGACAACTGGCCGAACCCGATCTGAGCATGCGGGTGAAGGCCATCGTCGAGGGATCAGGCGTAATCGCGGGCTCGCTCCACTTGTCACTCGAGGTCACCGAGACGCTTCTCCCCGTTGACCAGGAAGCAGCCACACGGTGCCTGGCCAGCCTCCACGAATTGGGCATCCAACTCGCGATCGACGACTTCGGGACCGGCTACGCGTCCCTGAGCTACGTCATGGACCTCCCCATCACGATCGTCAAGATCGACCAGTCGTTCGTCGCCCGGATCGGCCGTGACCCCCGCGGCGAAGCGGTCGTGAGCGCCATGATCCAGTTGGCCCATACCCTCGGACTCCAAGTCGTCGCCGAAGGAGTGGAAACCGACGAGCAACTCGCCTTCTTGTCCAGGGCGTCGTGCGACTTCAGCCAGGGCTATCTCTTCAGTCACCCCGAACCCGCCACAGATGAGGGGCCGCCGACGCACCTCGTTCTCCAAGCCCTTTCCACCCACACCTGAGCGCGGCCCGAGGGCCACGCGGGAGCCCGCCCGGGCCATGCCGACGGGGAGGTGGGGCGGATCTCCGTACCGCCACGTGGGGCTCGGTTCGGGTCGGCCCCTCCACGACCCGCCCGGCCTCCCCACGAGACGCCGTGTTTCGGGGCCGTGAACGTTGCCCCCGGCAGCGGAGCCGATGTCATCTCGCTCCTTGTGGCGCTATATCCTTGGGCTCCGACGCTGCTGCTTGACCGGGTCGAAAGGCTCCGGGCGATCTGCACGCTCGGATCCGAGCCGACCCATGACCCCTTCCGCACTCATCCCGATCCTGCGCCGGGCCCAATGCGGTTGCAATACAGCCTCATCGGTCTCTGACGGGAACGTCATACATATTGTGATTGGTTGCCCCACTGGGATCCGATACCCCACCCCCACCGCCGGTGCCTCGTGGCGGTGCGATCATGCCTGAGCCTGGCGACGATCCCCCTCCGTCACTCGCGCAAGAACGACAGGACCTGACACGGTCGCGCATCAGAGAAGCGGCCATGAAGGTCGTCGCCAGGCGGGGCTTCGATGCCACCGTGGCCGAAATCGCCGAGCTGTCGGGCGTGAGCCCCCGCACCATCTTCCGGCACTACGTGAGCCACGACCGACTGATCGTGGCGACCGTGAAGGACATGTACGAAGCGTGGGGCCGACGCCCGATCCCCGGGCTGCCGACGCCCGACGCGGACCTCGACGGATGGCTCGAGGGTCTTGCCACCGTGATCCACACCAGAAGTGCCGACATCATCGGCGAAGCGTTCTGGGACCTCCACGCTCCAAACCCCGATGCGTCGGACGTGCTCCACGAAGTCGACGCCCTCCGTCACGAGTACCGCATCAGCGGGATCCGCTATCTGACCGGGCTGGCCTGGCGGACCGCCGGAGGCGAGGGCGAGCCTCCTGAGAGCCTCCTCCTGGTCTTTGGTATCCATCTTTCGGGCTTCGCCACTCATGCACTTATGACCGACTTCGATCAGACGCCACGGCAGATCGGTGCGCTGACGGCCGACATCCTCAAGATGTCGCTCGCTCGCGCCATTCAACAGCAACACGCGGCCCCACCGCCTCGTGCGGATGGTCCCTAGCCCCACTGCCAAGTTCGACATGGCACGGGGCGTCGGTGACACCGCGTCAGGTGCTCCCGCGGGCCGGATCGCTTCCCTGCATCCTCCGCCGCAACTCGACGTAGACCTCGGTACCGACGACCGCTTCCAACTCCGGGCCCAGCGAGTCGATCACGGGGCGCTGCCCCACATAGGCCGACGGGGACTCCGTGCAGCACCACGCCATCGTCTCGCCCTGCGCGCCCCAGTCGCGGCGGGTCCAGCGGCGCACGGTCGCCACCTCGCTCTCCCCCGCACCCGGCTCCCAGTCCACCTTGATGGGTAGTTGCCAGCACACCGACGGCTTCCACTCGATCGGCGACTCGTCCCAGTCGAGGGCGGCCAGGTGCAGGGCGCAGCCCTCGCCGCCGGCAAATCCCGGGTGATTCAGGAAGATGCAGGCGCCGTCGACGACGCGGGTGTGGGTGCGGCCGTCGTCACTGAAGATGCCACCCTCGTCGGCGTCGGCCCGATGCTCGAAGCGCGGCGCTGACAACGTGGCGGCCAGGGCAGCGATCATCCGAGCCTCGTCCTCGTCACCGAGGTCGGCACCGATCGAACAGCACCCCAGGCCGAGATGCTCGGCTGGTTCGGGCCCGATGCCCTGGCAACCCCGACCCCACAGGCACGTCCAGCTCGAAGCCAGGAAGTCCCGGTCGAAGCGCCACACCGTGTCGCCGTCGTGGATCTCCTCCATCTCCGGGTCCATCGTCGCCGACCTTAGGCGTATCGGGCCATGGAGGTGCATCGTGGGGGCCGGGTATCGCCATCAGAACCAAGGTGAGATCATTCCGAGATGACGGCGACGGAGGATGCTCCCCGGCTCGTGCTGGCCTCGGCGTCATCGGCACGACGGCGTGTCCTGGCCGATGGCGGATTTGCACCCGAGGTCGTCGTGAGCGGCATCGATGAGACCATCGACGCGCTCGACACCGTCACCGCCGTCCAAGTGCTCGCCGAGCGCAAGGGAGAAGCCGTCGCCGAACGCTGCACCAATGCCGTGGTGATCGCGTGTGACTCGATGCTCGATCTCGACGGCGAGACCCTCGGCAAGCCCGCCTCAGCCGCCGAGGCCATCGCCTACTGGCACCGCCTGTCGGGCCGGGCTGCCGTTCTCTGCACCGGGCATTGGGTCAAAGACACCCGCCGTGGACGCGTCGCCTCGGGCGTGGCGCGCACCACGGTGCGCTTCGGACATCCGAGCGACACCGAGCTCGAGGCCTACGTCGCCACGGGCGAACCGCTCGGGCTCGCCGGAGCCTTCAGCATCGAGGGCTACGGAGCTCCCTTCGTCGACGGCATCGAGGGGGATCCCGGCAACGTCCTCGGCCTGTCGCTTCCCTTGCTGCGGACCCTGTTGGCTCGACTCGACATCGCCATCACCGACCTGTGGACCGAGAGGGCCGACCGCGGGTCGGCTCCATCGTGACAACCTGTGACGATGCGATTCCACGCTGAACACCGATTCGGGGCGTCGGTGTCGGCGGTGGGGGCGCTCGTCGGAGACCCCGAGTTCTATCTCGGGCTCGACCTTCCAGATCTGCATCGTCCCGAGCTGCTCGAACAACGCCAAGACGGCCGCCACGCCGTGTTGCGCCTCCGTTACGAGTTCGACGGCAGCCTGGACCCGATCGCCCAGCGCCTTCTGGGCTCGAGCCGGTTGGCATGGATCCAGGAGGTGCGCGTCGACCGGTCGGCACGCTCTAGCTCCCTGCGCTTCGAGGCGGAGAAGGATCCGAGGCGACTGCACGGTGCCGCCACGTTCGTCCTGAGCGCGGCGGAGGACGCCACCATTCGACGACTCGACGGTGAACTGGTCGTCGCCGTCCCTGGCATCGGGCGCATGGCCGAGCGGCGGATCGTGCCGGGGATCCTGAAGCGACTGGACGTCGAGGCTCTGGCCATCGACGATCAGCTGCGACCGCGTTGACCGTGGACCCCGGGGCACCCCGCGGCAGACGAGGGGTTCGGAACGCTCGCATTCGGCGGTGGCAGTGGCCATGATGGTCACTCCCGGCGGGCGATGGGGGCCTGCCACCGCGGCATGCTCGGGGGATGGCGATGACGACTTCGCTCGTGTTCTACGGCGTTCTGGGCATCGCCAGCACGGCCGTGGCGTTTCGGTACAACCGGCACTTCTTCGCAGGGGGAGCCGCCGGGCGTGTTTCCACCCTCGAAGGCCTCTACTACGTCATCGGTGTCGGCTCGTTGTGCCTCGGCTGGTACTTCAACATCCGCTACGTCCATACCTACCGACACGCGGCCAGCTACATCAACTACACGAAGATGCTCTTCACGAACTGGGCGGCGGACTCCGCCGCCCAGGACTACGCGATCGTCAACGTGCTGCTCCTGCCTCTGTGGACGATCGTCGACGGCCGCAGAAGGGGCATGCGCGTCCCGTGGATCTTCTTCGTGATGAGTCTCTTCACCAGCCTGGCCTTCTCGATGGCGGTGTACCTCGCCTTCGTCGAACGAAGCGTCCGCTACCAGCGCGATCGTTCAGCTGTCTCCAAGACTGCGTACCCGCAGTTGTAGCCGGGGATGAACGTGACCCCCGGGCCACCGTGGCAACCCGCGCCGCACAGGTATAAGCCGTCGATCGGCACAGGATTGTCGGGCCACCCTCGAGGCCCGGGGCGGAAGGGGCCCATGAACTCGGGCTGCAGCAACCCGTGGGTGAAATCGCCCCCGGTGCAGCCGAACATCAGCTCGTAGGTGTACGCCGGATAGTTGAACTGTCTCTCGATCAGGTCCGGGAAGTTGGGCGCCAGCACGGCGACCTTGTCGACGATCCGCTTGGCCATCTCGTCCCGCAATCGAGCCTGCTCGGCATGGGTGACGCCGATCGGGAAGTAGAAGGCGAAGCTACTGGCGGCGTGCTTCCCGGCGGGAGCCAGATCGGGATCGTCCAGGGTCGGGATGGCGAGATTGAACGAGGGGGACTCAGGGACGAGCCCGCGCACACACCCCTCGTAGTCGAGTTGCATCTGCTCCGCAGTCCCGAAAAAGGTGACGTTCCGGCGGAGCCCGCCCACGTTCAGGACATCGTTCGGCGCCACGAACTCGGGTAGCCCGTTCAGTGCGAAGTGAATTTGAAAATACGCGGCTCGGTGGTCGATCGCCTCGATGCGCCGAGCAAACGCATCGGGGAGCTCGTCTCGGTCGACCAGCTGGGTGAAGGTGGTGGTGGGGTCGAGATTGGAGACGACCACCGGCGCCGTGATGAGCTCCCCATCGCCCAATTCCACCCCTTGCACCCGGCCTCCGGATGTGACGATCCGGGACACCTTGACGTGGCGACGGAGCTCGCCCCCGGTGTGCTCGAACAATTGCCGGACGTGTTCCGCCATGGCACCGATGCCGCCACGCACCTTGGACATCGTGGCGTTGCCCGGCGAGGCCAGCGCAAAGGCGAGGCACAGGGCGCTGCCCGCGCTGTAGGGGCCCAGATAGGTGGAGTTGACGGCCAGGAAGGCCAGCATGCTCCGGACCTGGGCATGCTTGACCCGGTCGGGGAGGAATCGATCGACGACGTCCATGACGCTGCCGAACATGGCAGTACGGATCGCCTCGCGCTCGGCCTCGTTCGATGCACACGCCCACATCTCGTCGAGCGATCGGGGGGGTTTGCGCACGTCGAACCGTCCGATGGCGCGTGCTGGGGCGTCGGCCCAGGCCGCCACCTCGGCCATGCCCATGACCGCATCCAGGCCGAGTGCGTCACCGAGATGGGCGAGGAGGCGTTCGGGGTCCGAGTAAAGCAGGATCGGCGCCTCGCCTGCGGTTCCGATAGTGGCGGACTGCACGTCGGGCTCGTAGATGGGGCACGCATCGAATCCGAGGTCCTCGAAGATCTCGTCGGGGACAGGGAATTGGATGGAGCCGGCCAACTCGAAGTGGTAGCCACGGATCAGCTCTGTGCTCGACGACATCCCCCCGATGAAGTGGTTCTTCTCGAGGCACAGCACCCGCAGACCACCTCGGGCCATGACCGCCGCCGCCGTCAGGCCGTTGTGCCCGGCGCCGATCACGATGACGTCGTAGTCCGACATCCTGAGGAACGTAGTCCAAGCCCCAGCGGGGCGATCGGTGCCACGGAGGAGGGCCACCACGGCCTCGACGGGGGCGAGGAACCACTCCGGCCGCCGGACCGGAGTGGTGACACTCCTCAAGCCCCGAGCCAGGGCAGCCGACACTCAAGCGGTGCGTTCTCCGAGGAACGCAGCCGGCCGGCGTGCTCGGCTCTCGGCGACCCCGAGGCGAGCCAACAGCGAACAGGTCCAGGTGGCGATTCCCCAGGTAGCGAGCGGTGGTGACCTCTTCCTCGCCAAGAAGGGAAGGCTGGCGCGGGTGCGCGGGCGCAAGAAGCCGTTGTCCGACCGTTGGGCCACGCCCGCCCCTCTGACCGAGCGCGAGGAGGCCGAGGCCGCTCGACTGATGGAGCACCGGCAGAAGGTGATCCGCATCACCCTGGCCAATCGGGGCTTCCGCAGCGTCTTTCAGCCCATCGTCGAATTGGGTTCGCGCGGCGTGGTGGGAGCGGAGGCCCTCACCCGCTTCGAGATGACCCCGGCTCGCTCCCCCGACCTCTGGTTCGCCGAGGCCAAGGAGGTGGGCCTGGGCGTCGAGTTGGAGATGGCGGCCCTGCGCTCGGCCCTCGACCAACTCAGTCAGCTCCCGTCGGGTCTCTACCTGTCGTTGAACGCCTCGCCCGACACGATGATGTCGGAGGAGTTCAGGGAAACCGTGGCCGAGGCACCGGCCGAACGGGTCGTGCTCGAGTTGACCGAGCACGACAGTGTCGAGGATTACGGGCTTCTCCAGACGACGGTCACGAGGCTGCGGTCCAAGGGGGTTCGACTCGCGGTCGACGACGCCGGAGCCGGGTTCTCGAGCTTCCGTCACATCCTGAACCTCCGTCCCGACATCATCAAGCTCGACGTGGCCCTCACCCGCGGCATCGATGCCGACCCGGCGCGTCGCGCCCTCGGGTCGGCCATGCTCGCTTTCGGTCTGGACGCCTACAACGCCTCCATCGTGGCCGAAGGAATCGAGACTGAAGCCGAGTTCAAGACGTTACGGGGACTGGGCTGTCGGTTCGGCCAGGGCTACTACCTCGGCCGCCCCGGCACGCTCCGGTCGTCACTCGTCGCCTAGATCCACGCCGCGTCCCTACGCGTCGAAGGGGGCGACAACACCCCGGAGAAGCCCGGCCAGCGTGGCTCGTTGCGTGACGTCGAGGGTTCCGAGAATCGCATTCTCTCGCGCAACCAGGTCCCGGAGTGCGAGGTCGACCTTCCGCCGCCCCGCCGCGGTGAGTTGGACGCGGACCGACCGGGCGTCGGCCGGGTCGGGGCGACGACGGACGAGGCCCCGCTCCTCGAGCCGGTCGATCCGATTGGTCATGGTGCCCGACGTGACGAGTGTCTGGGCCAACAGCTGCCCGGGCGAGAGGTGATGGGGAGGATCGGAGCGACGCAGCGCCGAGAGCACGTCGAACGTCCAGGTTTCGAGGTCATGGCGGGCGAACACGATGGTGCGTTGGCGCTCGAGGTGCCGGGCGAGGCGCACCACCCGGGACAGCACCTCCAGGGGCGAGACGTCGACGTCGGGCAGGGCCCGACGCCAGCCCGCGGTCAAACGGTCGACCTCGTCTTCCATCGGACCTCCCCGCCCGCCGG
>JGI12269J14319_10003387_pt1 | contig 14989 bp, 18 predicted proteins | sample PeaSoiSIISIP2007_FD_14319 | JGI IMG/M metagenome (IMG submission 14319) | reverse complement strand
CCCAGCCCCCCCGCCGAGAGCTCGTGCGTCTCGCGCCAAGCCCCTTCCGGGGCATTCGACGACGACTCGGATTCCGAGTCCCTCGATGCCGGGTTGATGGTCCCCCCAATCAGGTCCAGCGCATGGAACTCGATACCGGGGTTGCGGAGCAGGTAGACGATGTAGCCCAGCCCTTTGGAGTCCCTGAGACGGACGATTTTGTCGCCATAGGCGAGCGTCCAGACCTCGCCCTCCTTGCGAAACACGCCCTTCGCGACCTGACGCTTGGTCGCTCCCGATTTGAGCTTGCCGACGTTCGAGCCGGAATTGATGTCAGCCCTTTTTGACATCGAGCTCTGGAACCCCGGCGACTCCGCAAAGCCGTTCGCTCTCCCTCTTGGGTGGAGAGGTTGTCCGAACGGGTAACAGCCCACCTCGCAATAGCTCGAACGGAACCGTCGCGTTCGACCACGCAGCATAACCCCCGAGCACCCTAATTCAAAGCGGGCTCTCGCAGGCGGATCAGGGATGGAAATCGCCACACCGCCCGTTCAGTCCGACTGAACCAATCGTTACGCGAAAGCTAACGCCTTCAGTTGTGAATGCTCCCACAGGGAAAGGAGGTAAACGACAATGGCTTCAATGGTAAACGACGCGCAAGCGATCAGCACCCCGGTGACGGTCGAACAGACCGAACTCTCCGACGGAATGCGGATCGCGCGCTACAGCGCGCTGGATGAGTTGCCCGGTCTGATCTTCGGAATCTTGACCGTGGTCTACATCGTCCTGTCGCTCACCGGACTCGCTCCGTGATGCGGGTCAATCCACAGCAGGGAACCCCGGACTCCACGGGGTTCCCTGATCGCTTCCTGACGGAGGAGAAAACTAATGCGCAAACTCCCCGAGTGTAGTCCGCAAAAACTCAACTGAATCCGCGCAATTTAGCGCGTTTCAAATCACACCGCCATTTTTTGCGCAGCACGATCCACTGCGCCATCGTTCGTGTTCAAGCAGTCGCCCGGGCGTGCGCCGGAGGTGGACGGAACCACCTCAGTTGCCAACAGAGACTTTGGCTGCCGCCGCGAGCGGACCGAAGTAACTTCCTTCAGCGAATCGATCGCGGTATGAATCAAAGATGGAAGAAAAAATCGAAGTGGGATTCCAAACCTTCGTATCGGACGGTGGCGAAGAGTTCGGCGCCGTCCGGGCAGTCTCGCCGCAAGGCCGGCCCGAGCTTGTGATCTACGTCGAGAACGCCGGTGACTTTGCAGTACCACTCGACGCCGTGGAATCGGTGCATTCAGGGAAAGTGATTTTCAACTGCGCCAGGCTGGATGCTCGCCTCCGCCGGGCCATTGGGCACGCGCACGATGCGGAGAAGCCGGGAGTTTGACTAGCGTGTAAGCAAGGGGTCTAAAACCAATGGGTGGAACCAAAGATGCACAGGCCAGAGATCCACTGGCGCCAGGCACTGTCGCGCCAGATTTAAAACTTCACAGCACCCCCGATCAATTGGTTTCGTTGGACGATTTCCGCGGCGCTCCCCTGATCCTCGCCTTCTACCCGGCGGACTGGAGTCCCGTCTGCCGAGGTGTTTGGTCTTCAATTCAAGAAGACCGCGACCAGTAGCGCACAAGACGCGGCTTCGCTCTCGAAACTGGATTGCGGAGATATCGACATGACTACAATGGCCCTTCAAATCGTTCTCGCCGCCCGGCCGCATGGCAAACCTAAGATCGGCGGCCCATCGGAAGACTCAAATCCTCGAACAAGGAGACGTCTATGCCACTGCCCGCGGACCAGAAGCTTATCGCGCTAGGCCAGGACCTGCTCAAGCAGTTCGACGCGATGTTCGGACTACACCCCGGTTTTAGACCAGCCCACGCAAAGGGCATCATGCTGACCGGAAGTTTTACCCCCTCGCCCGACGCTGTCGCCCTGACGCGCGCGCCTCACATCGCGCGCGCGTCCACTCCCGTCACAGTGCGGTTTTCCAGCTCTACGGGCCTTCCCCTGATCCCGGACAACGTCCCGAACGCAAATCCGCGCGGAATGGCGATCCGGTTCCATCTCGCCGAACATGTGCATACCGATATCGTCAGCCACTCGACCGACGGATTTCCCACCCGAACGGGTCAGGAGTTTCTGGAATTCTTGCGCGCCGCCACGTCGAGCGATTCGTCCAAGCCATCCCCGCTCGAGAAATTCTTCGATAGTCATCCACGGACGCTCGCATTCGTCCAGACGCCCAAGCCCGCGCCTTCTAGCTTCGCCAGAGAGACCTACTTCGGGGTGACGGCGATGCGGTTTATCAACCGCTACGGTGTCAGCCGTCACGGGCGTTACCGGATCACACCGGACGCCGGGACCGAACATCTTGATGCGGATACGGCCAAGAGCAAGGGTGCAAACTTCCTCTATGACGAGCTCACGGCGAGAATCGCGAAGGGCCCGGTCGGCTTTCAGATTCTCGTGCAGGTCGCAAACCCCGATGACATCGTGGACGACGCGACGGTTCACTGGCCCGAGGATCGGCCGTTGATCAATTTCGGCAAGCTCGTGCTTAAAAATCCGGTCTCAGATAACGCGCACGAGCAGAAGAGCATCATCTTCGATCCCATCCCGCGGATCGACGGAATCGAACCGTCACTCGATCCTCTGCTTGAGCTGCGCGCGGCGGTCTATTTGCTGAGCGGACGCCGCCGCCGGCAAGCTCCCGAACAATGAGACCGGCGCGGTATTGAGACGGCGGTGTTGGCATAAGCTTCTGCGATTGCGCGAGTAAGGCACTGCATAATTTTTCCGCTGAGGTGAGGTTTTGCTCATGAAGAAGGTACGCGTGAAGAGCGCTGGCGGGAATTTCGAACTGATCGAAGAACGTATGCGTGATCCTGACGCCGGATGCGTCAGAGTCACGGTTCAGGCCTGCGGCATCTGTCACAGCGACGTTCTTACCAAAGAAGGGAGCTGGCCGGGGATCGTATATCCGCGCGCGTCGCCCTCGAGCACGAAGGCCATCACTGACCCTTGCGCACCCGGCGCCGGAGCGCAGGGCGAGGCTAGCGAGGCGCAGCTTGCGCGGCACCAGGCGGCGTCGCGACCGTGAAGCCCCACTCATAGAGCTTGCCCGATTCTTTCAACGCGACATTGTAGTGACCGGGCGCGAGCGGTTCGCGCGGGATCATCACCGCCGCTCCGCCGCGGGCGAGTCCCGCCTTGACCATGTCGGTCTGCTCGGCATTGCGGCCAGCGTACGACGCCGCGGTGATCAGGCACGTTTCGATCTCGACGCCGTCGCGCGCAACGAAGTCCGACGATACTTCGAGACTGCCATCAGGGCCGTAACCTTGCCCGACTTGAATCGAAATCGGAGTGCCGGTTGGAGCTTTGTAGCCGGGACACGAGGGCAATGGATCCGGATAGTCGCCGCCGGCGTACGATTGCAGAGCAACGGTGGCGCCATCGGGCGGAAATTCGACCGGCGATCGCAACCGTCCCGTCTCCGACGGAATGAGTCCGAGGCTCGGATTCCAAAGCCGATCGCTCGCGGGTCCGTCGTAGAGCGCGATACGCACCGACTTCTCCAACGCGAAGCGGTACGGGATCACGATCGCGCACTGACCCGGGTCGCAATATGCCCCAAGGCCGACCACCGAAAATTGCGGCACCATCGGAATCAGGCCGCTGAACGGCATCGTCATCATGCGATCGACGAATTCGGCGCCGCTCAGGTTGATCTGCCGCGCGGCTATGACAACTGCGTTTCTGCCTGCCGAAGCGCCTTCGTCGGTGTAATACGGCTTGCCTTTGACCTCCCATCGGAAAGCGTCCTGCGGAGGCTTAATCTGTAGTTGTCCTTTGTCGAGAACGATATCGCCGCCGGCAATTCCGTTCTTGACGAGATATCGCGCGTGGTTATACGCGCCGGCACTGATGGCGCTGTCGTTGACGACCGGCGGCAGCTTCGCCATCGCGCGATAGTAATTCACCCGCGCGGTAGCGCTTGATGCGAAATCGGGCGGCACTCCGCGCGATGTCGGATTGGCGGGCTGCTGTGCACCGGCTCGAAGGGCCATGAACATCGTTGCTACACCAACGAGGACAGCGAAGTTGAAATATCGCACGAAGAATTGCTCAGGGCTCTGAACAGTAGTCCCGTGCGCGCAGAAACTTTGCATCGTCGTCGGTGACCGGCGGTCCAGTTTTGATATGCGCCCAGCTGACCGACTGATTCAACGTGTTGATCCCGCATTCAACTTCGAAGATTTCGTCGCCGTTAAGTCTCTTCACGGGGACGAAGATATTCGCCGTGCGCGCCGAATTTTGCTCGACCATCCGCGGGTCGGCCTGCAACCCGGTATTGCTCATGTCCACGGGTTGGCCGCGGATGCTATTGCAGATTCGCGCGGGATCGACTCTGCATCCGTTCAGTACGACCACGTCCGTCGAACCGCCGCCACCGCTCGACGGACCCTGCGACGCGCACGCCGCGATCGCCGTCGATACGAAAAGAAGCAAAGCCAGCAAGCTCCGCTGCATTTGAAATCCCCCACCCGAGGACAGGCTTACGATCCCACCGCAACCTAGCAGTCCGTCAACTCACTGACAACAGACTGTCTGCACTGCGGAATCAACTGCGCGGTATCTCGAACTGCGCGTCCGCTCGTGCACGTCCGCCCCACGGTATTCCTGGAGAACCCGTTACTTCTGGACTGGGCCGAAATGCGCGGATTTTCGGCGAACCCGGCGGAGAATCCTTAGCCTCAAGATCGCAGCTATTGTTACGAACGCGTTACGGACGCGATCGCCTCTCGACGGCTCCCACGGCGTACGCGACGGCCGCCGATGACGTCAGCAAATCCGCGCGGCTCTGGACAATCGTGTAGCGCGCGTTCGCAAGATCGCGATCGGCGGTCAGTAACTCGACGATCGTGCTGAGCCCTTGCCGGTAAGTGTCGAGATTGGCGTGGTAGGACTCCTGCGACGCGGCCAGCAGAGCCTTGGCGTAGTCGTAGCGGCTGAGCGCGGTTTGGAATTCGTAGTACGCGCGCCACACGGAGCTTATCGCGTCGACCTCGAGCGATTTGAGTTGCGCGCCGGCGGCGTCCCGATCGGCCTCGGCCTGACGGACGTCATTGATGCGTTTGAAGCCGGTGAAGAGGTCCCAGTTGATCGTCAGCAGCGCGGCGTACTGCGGTTGGTTGTCGGTGACGGTCGGTGTGCCGTCGTACCTGTAATTCCAGGACTGCTCACCGTAGCTGCCCGTAATGCCGCCGGTCGGATAAAAGGCAGCCTTCTTTTGTTCGACGGCGGCTCGGCGCGCATCGAGCGTCGCGACTTGGGCTGCGAGATCAGGGCGCTGGCGTACTGCAGTTTCGATCAGTTGATCCACTTCGCTTCCCAGTCCGGCGGGAATTGGCAGACTGTCGAGGCCCGGCACGTCGAGTGCGGTGTTGGCGGCGACACCCAGAGCTACGGCCATGCTCGCCTGCGCTTCGCGCACCAGCAGATGCGCGCTGGCAAGATCGTACTGAGATTGCGCGACACGCTGGCGCGACAGCAGCAACTCAGGCTCGGTAGCTAGTCCGAGATCGACGCGGCGGCTGACGGCCTCGTCGTCGGTCTTCGCCAGCTCGACGTTTTGTTCCGCGGCCTGCACGGCGGCATTCGCCGCGCCGATGCATAGAACGAGCGCTGCGTTGCGAACACTACATCCTGCAGCTTGCGGTTGAACGAGAAGTTCGCGGCCGCCAACTGTTCACGCGCGGCCGCCGCCCCGGCACTGCGGCGGCCGAAGTCGAGCAGCGTGTAGGTGAACTCGATCATCGGGGTTATCTGCCACTGCTTGAGGACTGCGTTTTGCCCAGGCAGCTGGAATATTTGGCGCTCGTATCCACCCGGGACCTGCGCGCTCACCACCGGATAGAACGGCGCGCGGGAGACCCCGTAGGCAGCCGCAGCGGCGCGAGCCTGATCCCACGTCTGCCGGGTGTCGGGATTGTTACTGAGCGCAATGTCGATGAGTGAGGGCAGGTCGCACTTGTTGCCTGAGCCTGTGGCGTGCGGCTCTGGCAGCGTAGTTGGCGGCCGCGCCTGCATCGGTATCGCAAATTCGTTCGCCGCTCCGGACCTGGGCGTCCACGCACGATCCACTTCCGGCGGCGCGAATTTTCCAAGCTGGCTGTTCTGCGCGATCTGCGGCGCGATTGTGACCATCGCGATTCGGCCAGTCTTCGTGGTCACGCGCGTCGAGGCCTACCTGTGACCGCTGCCGATTGTGTATTCGTGCCTGACGATTCTCATGGGATGCATCGTGTGGCTCATTTTGTTCAGTCGAATCTGAGAACACTGGAATGCCGGCTGCTACCGAGACCAGCGAAGCATCGATGAGCTTGCGATTTGCCGGCCACGTGCTGAGTGCCGCGATCGTAATAGCTAATATCGTCGTCGGTCTGTACGTAGCGCGCCTCTACTTTACGTATCCGCGCACCGACGACGCTTACGTTCGCGCCAACTCGGTCGGAATCGCGCCGCATGTGAGCGGGCCGATTACGGAACTGCCGATCGTGGATAATCAGTACGTCAAGCAGGGCGACTTGCTGTTCGTCGTCGATCCGCGGCCATATCAAGCGGTACTGGACGCCCCGACCGCCAAGCTTCAGTTGACCGAACTCGATATCAAGGCACTCGAGAATTCGATTCGGACCGCGCAGTCCGATCAAATTCGGCTCGAAGCCGACGCCGCGTATGCCAGGCACTATCTCGATCGGATTGAGCCGCTTTTGGCCAAACATTTCGTCACCGCCAACGACGTCTTCAACGCGCGCACGTGTTAACGCCGCAGAGGCTGCGGTCGAGGCCGCGCGCTCCGACGTCCGCAAGGCGCAAAACCAACTCGGCCAGTACGGCGACATCAACGCGCTGCGCAAGGCCGCCGAGGCCGCCGTTTACGACGCAAAACTCAACGTCGGTTACTGCTACGTCCGCGCGCCGTATAACGGCTACGTCACTAACCTCAACATCGCGGAGGGCCAGTACGCAAACGAGGGCCGGCAAGTCGTCAGCTTGATCGACGATCGCAAGTGGTACGTGATCGCGAATTTCCGCGAGACGTTTCTCTCGCACATCGAACCCGGCATGACCGCCGAGGTTTTCATCCTCGCCTATCCCAACAAGCGCATTCGCGGCCGCGTGCAAGGCGTGGGATGGGCGCTTTATCAACAAAACGGCGCGAGCGTCGAGGGCCTGCCGCAGGTTGACGCGACGCTAAACTGGGTGCGGCTGTCGCAGCGCTTTCCGGTGCGCATTGTGCTCGAGGACCGCGACCCGAAGTTCCCGTTCAGGATGGGCAGCACAGCGGTCGTGACGATCCAAGGTTATCGAGATCAGAACTATCGCGATCAGAATCAACGCGACCAGGATTCTCGCGAGCAGAGCAGTCACTGATCATGTCAGCGGCGTCGCCACCGCGGGTTGGAACCGATCGCCGCTTTGCGACGCTCGGAGCAGCGACCCGCCGTACGTCGAGCAGCCGCGCTAGTGACCTGATTCGCCTGCTCGGCAAGGAGTTCACGCCAAATCCGCGACGGATCCGGCTGGCCGTCAGAATAGGCCTCGAATGCGCGCTCGGGTTAGGCCTGATGGCTGCGATGCAGATCGAGGGTGTCCTGGGCGGCTACGTTCTCTACAACCTCACGTCGGCCGGCGCGCCAATGATCCGGCCGGCGATGTGCGCACTCCTCATACTCGTCGAAGGCGCTGCGCTGGCGCTGTCGCATCCGCTGGCCGGCATCCTGGCGGAAGCGCCGTGGCTGATGCTCTCGTTCTTCGTGCTCGAGACCGCGACTTACGCGTACCTGGTCAACCGGCTCCAGCTCGGAGTGGTGTGGCTGATGGTGCAGGTCACCTTCCTCGACGGTTTTTACGCCATTGCGTTCGGGCCCAACGATTTCGGTTGGGGGCTTGCCTACACCTTTGGCGGTGTCACGGTCGCGTTCCTTTTAATGACGCTGTTCGACACGGTGCTATGGCCCGAGCCGGCCGAAGTCGCTCTGCTGGAGTCATTGGACGCGAATCTCGAACGCACGCGCACGCAGTTGCGAAACGTCGTTCACGGCTTTCTCGAGCCCGACGGTGCGTCCACCGTCCTGCCCGCACCGCTCATTTCGAGATTGCCTGCTCATCTGAATCTGCTCGGTCGCGCCGCGTCAGAACGTTCCGACCCGCATCGCGACGCGGTCCTGCTCGCCTTCGTTACAACGATCGAGCGCATCTATGTCGAACTCGCGCGACTAACCTTCGTGGCCGGCGAACGTGCGCCGGGAGTTTTCCGCGCTGTGTTCAAACCACAACTCGAAGCTGTGGCTGATGCACTCGATCGTTCGATGGCTCGTCTCGGAGAATACATCGCGGCTGGCATAGTCCACGGTCCAACATCACCGATGGCCGAGTCTGCCACTGAAGTCGCGGCGGCATTCAAAGCCCTGGATGAGCGGCGCGACGAGCTTGCAATTCTGCCTCGTCCGCAAGCGCAAGCGGCCGAGATAAACGTGATGAGCGCATTTTTGGTGGGGCTTCGGGGAATTGCGCGCCTGCTCGAGCTCAGCCCCGACGACACGCCGACTCCGGTCCGAAAGGCGCCGGTGCAAACGATCGGTTCCAAGTTGTTCCCGCTCGATCCCGAGGCGATGAAATATGCGACCAAGCTGGGGGTCGCGATCGCGCTCGCATACGTAGTCGGATTGACGACTCAGCGTGGCGATCTCACCGTAATATTGTGGACCGTGCTCATAGCCGGGTTGCCAACTTACGGCGCGACGTATCGCAAGATGTGGCTGCGGCTGATTGGCGGAATCATCGGCGGCGTAATCGGTCTCGCGATGATCATCATCGTCACGCCCAACTTCGAAACGGTGCTGACTTATATGATCGCAAGCTTCGTCGCGCTGGGCGTGGCTGGATACGCAGCGCAGAGCAGCGATCGCATCAACTACGCCGCGCGCCAGGCCGGGACCTCGTTCGTCCTGGTGTGGGCCGGCCTCAGCCCGAGCGAAGACATCTACGCTCCACTGTGGCGCGTCTGGGGGATGCTGCTCGGAATCACGATCGTCGCGCTCGTCTTCCTCGTGCTCTGGCCCGACTATGCCGCCGACTCGCTGGTGCCGCGGATTAAGAAATTGCTGCGCACGAGCATCGACCTGATGCCCGGTGGCGCGGCGGCTTCATCAGATGAAGAGATTCAGTCGGCGGAACGCGAGATCATGAAAACGGCGAACGAAGTGTTGACGGTCGCCGACGACGCGCGGCTCGAGGGTCGCGCCTCGGCGATCGATCCGGAACGGGTTGTCGATGCGGCCGGGACGCTCCGGCGAATTGCGTATCGCGTCGGCAGTGTATCCGACGTCCGCCTGCAGACACCGACCCCACCGCTCGTGCCCGAAACGCAGGCCGCGCGCGACGCGTTCGAGGCCGAACTGCGCGCGCGTCTCCAGTCGTGGTTCGACTACGTAGAGCAGAATCCCACGCCCACCAGCCGCACCGCGATGGCGTGGGCTGCGCGAGGCGATTCGGCGCGGCTGGGCGAATTGCTGACGCGATACACCGATAGAATTTCAGCATCAGGATACGCCGAAGTCGCGGCATGGCCGCCCGACAGCCGAATCGTGCTGTTCGGCGAAATCGAGTCCTTCCATCGATTGGTCGTGCTTGCAGGCGAACTCGACGACAACCTCTCGCGAGTACCGCTGCCACTGAAGCTTTAGTTGACAGGTACGGATCCCGCGCGACTTTAGTTGACAAGTACTGGTTCCTGGCGCTCTTTCCCCACGTCTGAAATTATTGTTTGACAGCGCGGGAGATGGGTTGCCCCGAAGCCCAGTTCGGCGGCGACACCAGGAATGGCGGCTTTGCCAAGTACATCCTCGCAGTCCCGAACTACGTCGGCCATTTTCTTCGCAATCAAACCATGGCGTTCGGTGACCGTAGCAAGGTTGGGGTCGCGATTGCCGTGACATAGGCGAACTCGATTTCGCCGGCATCTGGCTTGAGAGTTTGCACCGGCGACCAAGAGGCGGCTATACCGAAGTTAGAAGCCAGTAGCTGCGCAAAAAGGAGCATGCCCAGATGGATCGAAAAATCAGCCTGTTTGACGCAATGCGGACAATGCGCGCGATGCGCCGGCTGAAACCGGACCCAGTTCCCGATGAACTCATCCGTGAAATCCTCGAGGCAGGTACCTGCGCGCCGAGCGGCGGTGATTCTCAGCATTGGCGATTCATCGTGGTGAAGGATCCCCAGATTAAAAAACAGATTCAGCTCAGATATAAGCGCGCCTTCGAGGATCTGAAGGAACGCTTCCATGCGGCACCGCCCCCTCCCGGCAAATCTGAGGCGCAAAAGCAGCGCATGCTGGCCGCGAGGGACCACCTCACCGAACACTTCCACGAGGCGCCGGTGCTCATTGTATGCTGCCTATACGGCGATTCGGGAAGTGGAGTTGGAGCTGGGGCGTCGATTTACCCGGCCGTGCAAAACATGTTGCTTGCCGCGCGCGCCTTGGGACTGGGCGCAACCCTGACGACGCGCCATCTGCTTTACGAGAAAGAGGTTGACGAGATCCTGGGATTGCCCGAAAAGGCACAGACCTTCGCGATCATCCCGATAGGTTATCCGCTGGGACACTTCGGCCCAGTCTCACGCGCGCCGCTCGAGCAAGTAACTTTCCTCGACCGCTGGGGCGGCAAATATCAGTAGCCTGCTGAGACGGAGACTCTAGAAGGGCACCGGCTCGGTTCTCGACGGAGAGAATCGAGCATAAATCAGCCAGGGATTTCCTTCGAACAACAGGGATTCCGCTATCACGCTCATTCGAGGCAAAAACCGAGGGGCCCAGCCAAGCCCCGGCCGCTCCATACTCGCGCAACATAATGGGTGATGTACTTTATCTCCGGAGTTGACACTAGTGCCGGCCACTCTATGGCGATGAGTCTCAAACCTCCAGGCTTTCCGGCGCTTTCGGGGTTTTTGGTAGCCACCGGTGCGCCGCTTGTGGTTCAGATTGCAGGCCGTTTCATTTCAGCGCATCAATTCGATAGCAATTCGCGCAGCCACTCAAATTACGGCCCGGGTAGAATTTTTAGTAGCGACAGGGAAGCGAAGACCTACTTGGTCTTTTCCCCGGCGTCGCTATGATCTTGCGCCGACCTCGCCGCCGCAGCGGACTGCGAATCGAGCGTTGAGTCTGATCGATCCAGGTCAGATCCGAGAATATCGGGGGCCTGGTTCGCAGCCATGATGCGCCTGCGTTGGGGAAGCATCCGATGAATCAGTCGCAGCGGCGCAGTGAGCTCCCAGGACAACGATTGACGAATCGTGATGACGGTTTGAATCAGCTGAGGCTCAGAATCAACAATGGGCTCAGCTTCCTTGCCAAACCCTTGTCGCTTGCGGATAAAGTTGCGCAAAGGCCTAAGGAGCCCCCATGACCAGGAATTCCACAGATTGTGCAGCTCGGAACGCAGGACTGCATTTGCGTCGGCCTGCAATTGCGCTCGCGGCTTAAGCGCTTCATTTTCCGACCTTTGCGACTCCTTGTCGCTCTTCAGCGATTCGGTGGCGGCTTCGAGCACTTGATTTTTTGTCTTCAACGCTTCGAGCTCCGCCAAGGTCTGACGCAGTTCCTCTCTTGTCCGCTGGAGTTCGCCTGCGGCTCGGCGGATTTCGGCGCTAAGCTCGGCATTCAGCCGATCTCTCTCGCTAAGCTCGGACTTACGCTCAGTTTCGATGCCAATTGCTTCCCTGCGGTGTGCAACCTCGCCTGTCAGCTGGATTGATTTGTCTCGAACATCCTCAAGCTCGCGGCGAATCGAGTCCCGCTCTGCTTCCAGGAGATCCGAATATAAGAAAAATGGGCTAAACCCTTCCAAGCCGGACCGCGCGGATGACAAAGCCGATTGAACTTCTTTGCTATCCGCATCAAGCTGATCAAGCGCGACCTGCCTAAACATGTCGTAGGTATTGCTGACCAAATCGGGCGCGTGAGTGTCCAGGTAAACATCGGTCGGCTCAAAAGCGCTGTGACGCAACCCGTTATCGAGAAACCCGTAGCTGTAGTCTTTAATGGCGTCCTCAACCGTGGGGTCTAATGGTAACGCCAGCCTTTCGGCGATGCTACGGAGCTGCTCCACTGGATGAGCCATCAGCGCGTCGTAGTCCACCACGACGCGGGGCATGCCGCAGGTATGGGTATAGGCTTCTACAGAGTGCTCGAGCCAAAGAAGATAAGATTTTTCGAGTGCAAATTGGTTGCGCACCTTCAATGAGCGGGCGACGCTTATCGGGTTACGGATGATCAGCACGTAGCTCTCGGCAATACCCAAATACTTGAAAATGTCCTGCCAGAAGGGCAGCAGTCGCGCGGTTCTTGGATCTTTGAAGCCCCAGAGCAGAGAGTTTCCGAAGCGCGTTCTGAGAGTTTCGACGGCCTCTAGCTTGAACGCCTGCATCTCGGGCAAATTCCATATTTCGCTGCGGATTGGAGCGACATTATGCCAAACCCGCCCTATAGATGTTAAGAGGCGTTCATTTAGGTCATAAAGCGCCGCATTCTCCCAAAAACCAGTGGGATTTTCTGGCGCCGCTGGGAGCAAGTCTTCGCCTAGCTCCACACCCAGGGCCTTCAGCCCTCTGGTGATGGGACTGGTTCCGCTTCTGTGCATCCCTAAAAGTACAACTACTCTTTGTCCGGTACCCCGCATTTCGACAGCAGGTACTTTCTTAGGTGTGGCCTCAGATAGAGGTCCGAGAGCCGCGGTCTCAAAGGAAACCTTCGAAGACCTCCTTGTTCTAGTCGGACCCACGATTCGTCTCCAATCACATCTGGACGCGCGATTCGATTTCAGCCTTCATCGATTGCTCGGCGATTCTGAGTCCGTGATTCTCCGCGCTCATGAATTCCACGGTGGCCGAGCTATCGGCGGTGCGTGTTTCGTCCCTTTCCATGCTAGCCGCTGCCAGCATCGCGCGCGCTTTGTCGCGCTCGTTTTCTGCAATCGTCAACGCTTCAGTGAGTTCGGCCTTAGGCCGATCACTCTCGACGAGACGCGCCTCGGCCGCCGCGAGGGCATTGTTTACATCGACAACATCGGTCGCGCTCTTCATGAATTGAGTACCAGTGCGTTTACGCCCTCCGGCGCTCGGAGAATATATTTCTCCGATAGTTCCAGCCTCAGCGCAAGGGCGATCGCCCCGTATCGCGAAACCAAATTGGGGCAACTTTCGATATGTTGGAGGGCGTTTTTTTGGCAGACGAGGCGCATCGGAATGGAGCATCAACTCTCGCTAGGCCTCGGAAGCCACTATCGCGGTCTGCGAACTACACTGGCGCCGATCGAAGTAGATGACCCCCCGGCGTCGTCGGCGGTGATTTCCTCACCAGTGGGGGCGGCAGCTCAGGAAACGTCTGCATCGGCGAGGTCTGCTCGCCGGGAACGTCGGACTGCGGCACCTGTCTTTCGGAGATTCGGTTCTCGGAAGAAATTTCCTGACCTGCGCTTACCCCGCCGTGCGCCGGCGATGCGGCTCCAGTTCGGCTGAAGAGCCTTCTTCGTCACGATTGAAATCCTCGACCGAACGCAACCGGCACAGCGTCTGCTTGTGCTCCTGCATGAATCGGTAGGCCGCGCCGAAGTCGTCGCCGAACGCGTTCCATCGTTCGATAAGGGCATCGCGTTCGTCGCTCGCGCGCATTCGTTCCCGCAATCGCGCGAGAAGGGGGCGCGCCCGGATCACCCCGCATCCGAAGTCGATATCCACCGTACGATACTCGAGCTCGGGCCGAGCGGTCACAACGTCGAGGTAAGCTTTGTAGGTCAGCCCGCACCAATCTCCGATGCGGTAGGCCGGGCTCGCGAGCTCCTCGCTCGGTGGAAGACAGTCATGCACCACGATAGTCCCGCGAGGCTTCAGCAGGCTCAAAGCGTCGCGAAGGTCGCGTGTTGAAGTGTCGTACTCGTGCCACGGATCCACGAGGATGATGTCGAAACGCAGCCGCCGCACAAAAATTTCCCGGATGCATTCAGTGGTGTCGAGTCCCGCAGTGGCAAAATCAACCGTCATACCGTCCGAATGGCCTTCCGGCACCCGGTACATCAGACGATGACAATTCGTCAGGATGGACCGATCGATTTCGTCATAGCGAAAGCCGGTACTGGCGGAGCAGATTTCGAGATAGCTACGATAACGGTGATGCCGGGCTATACAGTTAATCAATGCGGCTTTGGTCCACTCGCCGGCCATAGCAAGGGTGATCCCTACCTAAGAACTCGCCGACAACATATCAGCGTGCGTGGCTTCAGCCAAGCGACCATTTGACGTGGACCGTGTGCGCAAAAGAAAACGAGCCGCCACTAATTCGGGCCTGCCGTTTCGCTACATCCGAGCTGCGCAAGGCTTTCCGCTTAGACGAGTTCGCCGAAATCCGTATCTTGCGCAAGTAAGCTCGCGGAGGATCAGTTAGACGTTGATCCGCGTTTCCCTGATGATAGGCTTGCCCATCATCACTTGCGGATTGATCTCAATTCGGTCGGTCGTCATCCGGGGTTCTCCAGGCACCTGAGAAAATCCAATGATACGCACCGTGGAAGGCGGCGAAAGCGATTATTGACTCGGATTTGGTTTTCTCTGTGAAATATTGATCCGCATAAACGGCGTCCGCGTGCCTGCCGACCTGGCAGACTCGTTCTGGAGCAGGCCGCAGTGGAGCGGAAGCCAGAATGGGGCTCGCCCGTCTATGGGAGTTGCAAGCAGTGGGATGATGCTGAAGACGTCCGAGGCGATGAGACCGTGACGCTGGCAATAGTCAGAAGCCTCGCACTGAGCGCCGTGCTTCGCGAAGTCACGCCGCTTACACTCGCGGCATTACGCCCTTTAGGAACCCGATATATGACGACGCCACCCATTTCCGAGCGCTCCCATCCCATTTTTGCCAACGCCAAGTCCCATCCTTTGCCCG
>JGI12269J14319_10003385_pt1 | contig 14992 bp, 11 predicted proteins | sample PeaSoiSIISIP2007_FD_14319 | JGI IMG/M metagenome (IMG submission 14319) | reverse complement strand
CTCGAAGAACCACACGCCAGCGTAAGGTCGCTCGATCAGCGGGACACGGAGCGCGTAGCGGCCGGCGTCCGGTCTCACGAGCGACACCCGACCAGCGGGGTGCGCGTCGGGCTCGATGAAGTACAGGTCGAGCCTCGATGCCGGCGTAAACAGCACCGGAAAATTGTGAAAGCGGTTTGCGTAGGCCGCCGCCGCCAAGCCGAGCGGAAAGTATATGAAGACGGCGAGCGCAACGCCGAGGCCGGCGCACGCAGCCCGCGTGAGCCGCGGACGCTCACCGGTCCACAGCCGCCGATCAAAGGCTGCTGCGAGGATGAGCGCACACAGCGCGCCACGCGCGTCGAGGCCGACATCCCGTAACGACGGGTCGCGGTGGGTGAAATTCTGCAGGATCTCGGTGAGCCCGCCGAGCGCGATGGCGACCGCGAGCGCGATCAGGTAGCCGAACCAGGCCCTGCTGCGCGGCGGAACGCGCTGCAGTTCGAGCACCAGGACGCTGACCGCGATCAGGCCGAATACACTCGGGTGGGCCAGCTTCTGCAGGACATGAAAAATGATCGGGCGCGGCGGGAACGATGCAAACACCACCAGCGATGCAAGCCCTACGATCAGAGCGAGCAGCAGCGGCCGCGGCACGACCACGAGCCGCGCGATGTCGAAGCGAGGACCCGGCAGCCGCGCCTCACCCGTCGGTCGGCCCAGGGTCTCCATCGAGCGTCAGCCGCTCCGTGCGGCGAGCTTGCTGTCGAGATGCTTGGCGAGCTGCGCGACGGTCGGATAATCGAACAGCTCGGTGAGGTCAATCAGGCCCGGATACCCGCGATCGATCTCCTCGTGGATCTGGATCAGCGTCAGTGAGCTGGCGCCGATTTCGAACAGGTTGTCGTCGATCTCGACGCGCTTGCCGGGCAGCGCGGCATCGCAAATCGCCTTGATCCGCGCCTCGACGCTATTGCCGGCGTTCCCGTGGGCATGGTGCACCTCGCGCAGCCGCTCGAGTTGGGCGAGTTCGGCGGCGAATTCGCCGGCGACGAAGGCTTGCTCGAGCGCGACCCGCTGGATCTTGCCACTGGTGGTCTTCGGGATGCGCTTGACCGGCACGACATGCGCCACCTCAAGTCCCGCGTGCTCATTGACGAGCCGCGTCACCTCGGCCGCGATCGGCACGAACTGGTCGAGGGCGCCGCGGTGCAGGACGAAGAAGGTGAGCTCATCGGTCTCGGCGCCCGGGGGGCGGCAGCCGGCGGCTACGACCTTGCCGAGCTCGAGGTCGTGCGCCCGCTGGGCGATCGCCTCAAGATCGTGCGGATAGTAGTTTTGCCCATTGACGAAGATGATCTCCTTGACGCGACCCGTGATGTAGAGGTCGCCGTCGATAACGACGCCCAAATCGCCAGTGTCGAGCCAGCCGTCGGCGGTGATCGCCCGGGCAGTGATCTCCGGAGCGGCGTAGTAGCCCTTGGTCACGTTGTCGCCGCGGATCAGCACCTGGCCGACGTGGCCCGCTGGCAGCGCGCTGCGGTCCGCGGCTGCAATCCGCACCTCGCTCCCCGGGATCGGCCGGCCGACGTCCATCAGCGCTAGCGCGTTGGGCGTGCCGCGCGCGACCTCGCCGGCCGGACGGCCGAGGTCCAGCCGGTGGCGGTCAAAGGCGCGGACCGTGTAGGCGCGGCCCGGCGTCGGGAAAGTGACCGCCAGCGTCGCCTCGGCGAGCCCGTACACCGGGAACATCGCGTGGCGCGCGAGATTGTACGGCGCCGTCCGGTCCATGAATTCATCGCACAGCTCCACCGAGATCGGCTCGGCGCCATTGAATATCAGCCGGACCGACGACAGGTCCACGCCCTCGAGCGCGCGCTCGCCGAGCACCTTGAGGAAGTGGCGGTAGCCAAAGTTGGGCGAGCTCAGGATCGTCGCGCGGCGCTCGGATGCGAACTTCAGCCACAACAGCGGCCGCCGGATGAAGAGCTCGGTCGGCATCAGGTGGTTTTCGATGCGGTTCGCGAACATGATGATGTGCTTGCCGATCAGGCCCATGTCGTGGGTCAGCGGCATCCAGCTCAGCGACACGTCGCGCTCGTTGAATCCCGCCGCCGCGGTCGTGCCGCGCCAGTTCGCGATCACGTTGCGGTGGGTGAGCACCACGCCCTTGGGCTCGCTGGTCGAGCCTGACGAGAACTGGATGAAGGCCACGTCGTCGGGTCGCGGGCGGGCCGCGCGGCCAGCGCGGATCGCAGCGTCGCGCTCATCGGCCAGGAACAGGCGCGCCTTCAGCCGCTCGAACGTGGCCGACTCGCCGACCGACGCGGCGAAGGCGCCAAGCCGCTCGAAGTTCTTGCGGTCCGTATATAGGAACGGGTCGCCGAGCAGCTTGGCGATTCTCAGGAGCTTGTGGCGGTGCTCGTCGGAGATGCCGACGGCGAGCGGCACCGGGATGATTCCGCCGGCCAGCGCCGCCCAGAATCCGTCGATGAAATGCTCGTTGTGATTGAGGAAGATGATCAGCTTGTCGCCGCCGCCGGCGCCGAGCGCTTGCAGATGCCACAGGATGCCGAGCGCGCGCTCGTAGAGCTCCCCGAACGGGACTATCCGCTCCTCGTGCTCGGCTTCGAGGTAGTGGATCGAGCGCTGCACGCTGCGATTGGCCTCGAGTATCTCAATCAGCGTCTCGTGTTGCATTCGTCGGGGTCCTTACAGGCCGGCGCCGGGCGCGGCTGGGTTCGAAATCCTACGCTTCAGTGGCGCGGCACGAGCCGCATTCTGAGGCCGCGCCGGCTACGCAGGTTGATCGCGGCCTCGATGCCGATCGGGCCCTCATCGACGTACTCGAAACGCCAGCGGCGCGCCACGCGCGCGACATGCACGGTCATCTCATACATCGCGAACGTCTCACCGACGCAGTGGCGCGGACCGGCGGCGAATGGAATGTAGATCCAGTCATCGCGCGGGTCGGTGGCCGAATCGGCGAAGCGCTCCGGCAGGAACTCGGCGGGCCGGTCCCAGTGGCGTGGGTGCCTCTGGATCAGGTAGGGACTCAGCATCACGTCGGTGGCCGGCGGCACGGCGTACCCCGACAATGTGTCCGCGGCTATCGTGCGCCGGCTCAGGATCCAGCCCGGCGGGTACAGGCGCATCGCTTCCTGAAGCACCGCCTGCGTGTAGCGAAGATTCTCGGTGTCTTGAATGCTGAGCCCGGACTTGGCTGGCGTCGCATCGAGCTCGGCGTACAGGCGTGCAGCCGCCCGCGGGTGCGTGGCGAGGAGGTACCAGGTCCAGTTGAGGGCGCTGGCACTGGTCTCGTGACCCGCGACGACGAGCGTCATCGCCTCGTCGAGCAGCTCGCGCTCGGGCATCGGCGCGCCCGTTTCCTTGTCGCGCGCCGCAATGAGCATGCCGAGGAAGTCGAAGTGATCCTCGGTCGACGCCCGGCGTTTCGCCACAAGCTCACCGACGAGGCGCGTCAGCGAGCGGAACTTGTACGCGAACTGCAGGTTGCGGGCAGAGTCCTCGGTCACGATCTGAAACGGATTGCCGCCCATTCGTTCCGTCAACCAGGCGAGGTCGGAACCGAAGATCGAGCGCAGGATGATGTCGAGCGTCAGCCCGCTCATCTCCTCGGTAATGTCGATCGCCTCGCCACGGTCGGCGAACTGCTGCCAGCGACCTAGCCGCTCGTCGACACAGCTCTCGATCAGGCTGCCAAACTGCTCAATGACTCGCCGGTGGAAGAACGGCTGGATCATCCGCCGCTGGCGCCGCCAGGTCGCGCCTTCGCTCGTCATGATGCCATTGCCGAGCAGGATCTTGACGCGATCGAGGCCGATGCCCTTGGTGTAATTGCGATGATTGGTGACCAGCACGCGCTTGATATCGGCGGGATCGTTGATGATCCAGGTATCGGACTTGCGACCGGGCGCATGGATCCGGAACAGATCGCCGCACGCGCCCGCGGCCGCCACGAGCCGTTCAAGCGAGTCCGGTGTCGACCCAACGTCGAACTGGTCGGTTGCGAGCGGCGGCAGGCGGCCCACCGCGCTATGCTGATCGGGAGTCGACGTCATGGTATCTGAAGGGAAGGGCCGAGACGACGTGGAACGGCGCGTGAGTCTACATTACGCGATGGTGCCGGCGCAGCCGTGGAAATCCCTCGAACACGCCTGGCTGCCGCTCTTGCCGCTGGCGAAGCGGAACTCGGTCGAGCGGCTGCGTGCGCCCGCCGACCGTAATGCATCGCTGCTCGGCATCGCACTGCTCGAGTCGGCGCTCGCCGCGCTCGGCCAGCCATTTGATCCGGGCGCGCTCGACTTTCCCGCGCGCGGGAAGCCGCGCCTGCCGGACGGTCCGGATTTCAGCATTTCGCACGCGACGGGCCTTGTCGCCTGTGCGGTGGCCGCGGCGGGGCGCATCGGGCTCGACCTCGAACCGGCCGGCTCGGTCGGCGAGGCGACGGCGCGACGCGTGCTCGGTCCGGACGAGCGGCAGCGACTTGCATCCGGCGAGCTTGCGGCGACCGACGCCTGGGTCATGAAAGAGGCGGTGGTGAAGCTCGCCGGACGTGGCGTCGGCGCACTGCGGGCCGTGACGCTGCGCGGCGACCGCGCCAGCTTCGAGGGCGGCGAGTTCTGGCTCAAGCGCGTCGAGCTCGCGCCCTCGCACACTGCCTGGCTTGCCCATGAGCGAGACGGCCGCCACGTGACAACGCTGATGCGCGGCGCGGCGGAGTTCGCGCCGTTGCCGCCGGCGGCGTAAGCCCGCAGAATCCGCGGCTCCCGAGGATCCCATGTCCGAGCCGCCCCACGACTCTGCGCCCCGCAATTCGGCTTCCGAACGCCAGACGCGCTCCGGACGCCGCCTGACTCTTGCGCGGCTCACCCTGTATCGGCTGGGAGTGCCCGTGGCGATGGCGCTGGTCCGCTTCTGGTGGCGTACCTGCCGGATCGTTCGCGTCGAAGGCGCCGAACACGCTGCGGCGGCGCTGGCCGATGGGCCGGTGGTGCCCGTCTACTGGCACCAGCACCAGCTGTTCTGTGTCCGGTTCCTGCTGTCCCAGCGCCGCTACGGGCTCGCGCTCGGCTTCCTGATCAGCCCGTCGGTCGACGGGGAATTGCCGGCGATGCTCGCGCGACGCGCCGGCGCCCACGTGTTGCGTGGTTCCTCGAGCAATACCGGCGCGCGCGCGCTGCGTGACTACTACCTCGCCCTGCAGCAGGGGATTTCTCCGGCGGTCACGCCGGACGGCCCGTACGGGCCGCGTTTTGGATTCAAGCCCGGTGCAATCATGCTCGCGCAGCTGTCAGGCCGGCCGATGCTGCCGATGGCGTTCTGCGCCTCGCGCGCCTGGCGTTTCCGCAATTGGGATCGATTCGTGCTCCCATGGCCCTTCGCGCGCATCGTCGTCGCAATCGGCGCGCCGCGTTACGTAGCACGCGGCCTCGATGCGGCCGCCCTCGCGCGCTGGCAGTCCGACATGGCGGCGGAGCTGCACGCGCTCTATCGCGCCGCGCGCACCTCGCTCGAGGCGCTCTGACGCCGCGCGGGCTCGGCGCAGCGCTCGGCATTGTCGACGCAATCGGCCGGCTCGATCTGGATCGTCGAGTGATCGATCGAGAATTCCGTCACCAGCAGCTGCTTGATCGCGACCAGCGCGGCTCCCGCGTCGGCGCCCGGCGCGAGGCGGGCGTGCAGCGTCAGCAAGGTCTCGCGCGGCGTTAATGACCAGGCGTGGACGTGATGGACGTCGGCCACCGCCGGCACCGCCGCGATCAGCCGGCGGCCGAGCCCTTCGGCATCGAATCCCTCCGGCGTACCTTCCTGGAGGACGTGCGCCGAGTGCTTCAGCAGCTGCCACGCGCCGCGGGCGATCAGCGCGGTGACGACGAGGGACAGCCAGGGGTCCGCCGCCAGCCAGCCCGTCGTCATGACGATTCCCGCCGCCAGGATCGCCGCGCCGGAGCCGGCCACGTCACTGAGCACGTGCAGATAGGCGGCGCGAACGTTGAGATCATGGCCGTGCCCGTGGAGGAGCCTGGCGGCCGCGAGGTTGACGGTCGCGCCGACGACCGCGACGCCGAGCGCGAGCGGTGCGTTGATCGGATGCGGAGTCGTCAGGCGCTGGGCCGCCTCGACGACGATCGCGACGACGATGCCGAGCAGCAGCAGGGAATTGACGAACGCGGCGAGCACCTGCAGGCGGCTGTGGCCGAAGGACCGGGCCTCGCTAGCCGGTCGGTGTGCAAGCCGGTGCGCCGCGTAGGCGAGGGCGAGGGCGAGCGTGTCGACGAACATGTGGCCGGCATCGGCGAGGACGGCGAGCGATCCCGACCAGTAGCCGCCCACCGCCTCGACGATCGTGAACACGCCGATGAGCCAGAACGCGACGCCGAGTCCCGTACCCGCGCCCTGGTCCGGTGCGAGTGCTGCGCCAACATCATGGCGGTGCGGGCGGGGGCGGTGGTCGTGACCGTGGCTGTGCTGGTGGGCGTGCCGGTCACCGTGCGAGTGGCTGTCGGCGTCGTCGGGCCGGGTCGGCGTGCGGCCAGACGAGCTGTCCGGGATGGGGGGGCTGGCCATCCGTGAACTCTAGGGGGCCGGTGCGCTTCAAGCAACGAATCGGAAAATCCGAGATTTCGCCTACAGTTAGCTTGCAATCCTAGAAAAACGTGACAGAATCCATCGCAAGTCCATATACGGTGGTAGATCGAGAACTGTGGCGCAGGTCCGGGTCGCTCGCGGGGATGGCTGCGAGACTTCCGTCAAGAGACCGGGGGTAGCGACGGCGATGCCGATCGTGAAAAGCCAGCGGGATCGGGACTTCACCGCATCCGACATTCTCGCGCCGCAACAGTGGGCCCCCTCGGCGAGCCGTCTGGCGTTCGGCCTCGACGTGACCTGCACCAAGATCGCGATCGACTTCCAGAACCTCGCACCGGAGACGGCCGAGGCGGTCGTCCGCCAGGACCTCGACCTGCTGCGCGAGGCGACCGGCACCGACGCCGTATTCCTCGCGACCTACGATGCGGCCGGCGAGACGATCCAGGCCATTGAGGTCTCGAAGGGACTGTTCGTCGCCTGCTCCCCGGAGGTGTTGCGTGGCCAGCCGCTCGCGGGTTTTGCCTGGATTCGCGAACGCCTGACGCACACACGGCTGCTCGAGATCCGCGACACGCTCACCGCGCGCCGCGAGCACGCGGGTGAAGCGCAGCGCTTCGGCGAACTCGGCATGCGTGCCGTGCTGCTGGTCGGCCTCGCAGTCCGCGGCCGGATGCACGGCTTCCTCGGCCTCGCCACCGGCGCGCCGTGCGCCGGATGGGACGTCAACTTCCACCTGCTCTTGAAGCTCGTCGCCAACAGCCTCGGCGCCGGGCTCGAGCGCGTCGCGCTCGAGCGCGAGGTCGATGACCTGCGCGAGCGCAACGCGCTCGCCCTGCCGTGCACGAATGAGGGCATTTGGGACTACGATGCGGCCAGTAACCGCACCTGGTTCTCGCCGCGCTGGAAGTCAATGCTCGGCTACGCCGAGGACGAACTGAACCGCGCTCCCGACTGGAACAAGCTTGTCCATCCTGACGACCTGCCGCGTGTGTCGCAGATGATCCGCGAGCACATCGCCGGACGGTCGCCGATCTTCGAGAGCATGCATCGCATGCGCCATCGGGACGGGGAATGGCGCTGGGTCGTGTCGCGCGCCAAGGCGCAGGTCGTCAACGGCAGCCTGCAGCGCCTGATCGGCGTCGAGCTCGACGTCACCGAGCGCAAGCTCTACGAAGAAGCGCTGTTCCGCGAGAAGGAACGGGCGCAGATCACGCTGCAGTCGATCGGCGATGGCGTGATCACGACCGACGAACACTCGCGGGTCGAGTACCTGAACCCGGTCGCCGAGGAGCTGACCGGATGGAGGGTCGAGGACGCGATGGGCCGGACGCTCGACGACATCTTCCGCGCGTTCCACGAAGAGACCTGCGAGCCGCTCGAGAATCCTCTGGCCTCGGCGATCCGCCGCCTGCGGCCCGTCAAGTCGGTGCGGCCGATGCTGTTCATCCGGCGCGACGGCAATGAGATATACATCGAGAGCACCGCCTCGCCGATCCGGGACGGTACCGGGACGGTCACCGGCGGCGTGCTCGTGTTCCACGACGTCAGCGAGTCGCGCGAACTCAACCGGCGCCTGAGTTACCACGCGAGCCACGACGTGCTGACGGGCCTCGTCAACCGCCGCGAGTTCGAGAACCGGCTGGAGCGGGCGCTGCGCAGCGCCAAGGCGCGCGAGACCTCCTACGCGCTGTGCTATCTGGACCTCGACCAGTTCAAGATCGTCAACGACACGTGCGGCCACAGCGCCGGCGATGCGCTGCTCGGCCAGGTCGGTCAGCTCCTGAAGTCCAAGGTCCGCTGGCGCGACACGCTGTCGCGCCTCGGCGGCGACGAGTTCGGCGTGCTGCTCGAAGCCTGCTCGCTCGACGAGGCGCTGGTGACCGCGGAGGGCCTGCGCGAAGCGGTGCGCAACTGCCGCTTCCAGTGGGAAGACCGGACGTTCCGGCTCGGCGTCAGCATCGGGGTCGTACCGATCGCGCCGGAGAACGAGGATGTCGCCTCGGTGCTGTCGGCCGCGGACAGCGCGTGCCAGGCGGCCAAGGAGCAGGGCCGCAACCGCGTCCACTGCTTCGAGGAGAACGACATCGACCTGATGCGTCGCCGCCGCGAGATGCAGTGGGCCGCACGCATCAATACCGCCCTCGAGGAAGGCCGCTTCGAACTCTATCGCCAGACGATCCTGCCGCTGCAGGCCGAAGAGACCGGGCTGCACTACGAAATCCTGCTGCGCATGAATGACGAGCAGGGCAAGATCATCACGCCCGACAACTTCATCGCCGCCGCCGAACGCTACGGGCTGACGCCGTCGATCGATCGCTGGGTCGTCGAGAACACGCTGCGCTGGCTGGTGTCCGAAGCCGACGAGCGCGAGAAGCTTGCGATGTGCTCCATCAACCTGTCGGGGCAGAGCCTCGGCGATGACAAGTTCCTGCCGTTCGTGATCGAGCAGTTCCACCGCACCGGGCTCGACGCCCGCCGGATCTGCTTTGAGATCACCGAGACAGCGGCGATCGCCAGCTTCTCCCAGGCGAACCGCTTCATCCAGGCCCTGAAAGAGCTCGGCTGCAAGTTTGCGCTCGACGACTTCGGTACGGGACTGTCGTCGTTCGGCTACCTCAAGCACTTTCCGGTCGACTTCCTGAAGATCGACGGCAGCTTCGTCAAGGAGATCCTCCACGACCCGATCGATCGCGAGATGGTGCGCTCGATCAACGAGATCGGGCACCTGACAAATAAGCGCACGATTGCCGAGTTCGCCGAGAACGAGGACATCATCACGATGCTGCGCAACCTTGGCGTCGACTACGCCCAGGGCTACGGCGTCGCCCGGCCGCAGAAGATCCAACGCGGCCCGATCGAGCGCAGCGTCAGCGGCGAGCCCTGAGAAGCCTCAGGGTCCGACCGTCAGGCGCATCGACAGGTCGACCGCGCGCACGTGCTTGGTGATCGCTCCCACCGAGATGAAGTCGACGCCGGTGGCCGCCACCGAGCGGATCGTGTCCAGATCGATGCCACCGGACGCTTCGAGGCCGAGCGGCCTCGCCCGGGCACGGTTTCGCTCGACCGCAGTGCCGAGGTCGGCGAGCGAGAACTCGTCGAGCAGCGCGAGGTCCGCGTCCGCGGCAAACGCCTCGGCGAGCTCCTCGAGTGACTCGACCTCGACTTCCACCGGGACCTGGCGCGCGAGCCGGCGCGCCGCCGCGACGGCTGCGCCGATCGAGCCGCTGGCCGCGATGTGGTTTTCCTTGATCAGGATCCCGTCGAACAGCCCCAAGCGGTGATTGCGGCCGCCGCCGCAGCGCACCGCGTACTTCTGCGCGAGTCGCAGGCCTGGTACCGTTTTGCGTGTATCGAGGATCGTGCAGCCGGTGCCCTTGACCGCCTCGACATAACGACGCGCAGCGGTCGCGGTGCCCGACAGCATCTGCAGAAAGTTGAGCGCGGTGCGCTCGCCCGTGAGCAGCCCCCGGGCCGGGCCCTCGGCCTCCAGCAGCAGCTGGTTCGGGGCCACCGTGTCGCCATCGGCCGCGTGCCAGGTGATGCGAATCGCGGGATCGAGCCGTGCGAACACCGCATCCACCCAGTGGGTTCCGCACAGCACCGCCGCTTCGCGCGTGATCACGCGCGCCCGAGCCCGCGCGGACGCCGGCACGAGCCCGGCCGTCAGGTCGCCGGTGCCGACATCCTCGGCGAGCGCCCGGGTGATGCTGTCGCCGAGATCAGCGGGAAGCGAGCGGTCCATGCCCTGAGCGTTGCACGGCATCGGCCAAAAGGAAACCCGCGGCCGGCGCGGGTCGGACGCCGGCCCGGTCGGGCATCATCGGTGCAAGGCAGGGCGCCGGGTGGCGGTTGTGCTGCTCGCGCATCGAGGCTGCCGGCCGCCGGGCCGTCCCGGCGGCGGCGAACAGTCAGAACGGCAGACCGTGGCTCTGCCCGCCCATGCACAGCAGCATCGGAATCGACAACACGAAGTTGATCCGCGAGGCGAGCCCGGCGGTCTTGCGGGCCGCCGCCTTTTCCTCGTCGGTCGCCGGAACTATCCCGAGGATCTTCTTCTGGTTCGGCCAGATGAATACCCAGACATTGATGGCCATGATCGTGCCGAGCCAGGCGCCGACGCCGATCGTGCGGAACCCCTCCTGCAGCGCGAACGCCTTGTGCAGCGTTGCCGCCGAGCCGTAGCCGAACAGCAGGAAGTACGCGCCCGTGAGCCAGGTGGCGACGGCCGCCCAGCGGAACCACCAGAGCGCACGGGGGGCGATGTACTTGGAGATGCCCGCGCCGCCCGGCCCCCCCTTGTCGGCGGCCGCGGCCGCGAGTCCGGGCGTCTGCACCACGTTGAAGTACCACAGCAGGCCGATCCACATCACGCCGGACAGGATGTGCAGCCAGCGATCGAGCCGTGCGCCATGGAACCCGAGGTCAGTGCCCGACCACAGTGTCAGCCCGAGCGCGGCGAGGATCGCCAGCACGATGCCGGTCGTGATCGCGCCCTTGACGGAGTTGAGTGGATTCATCGCGAGTACCCCTTTGTGTTGGCTTGGTCGCGCCCGCAACGCGCGGATTTAGGATCCGGATGCCTACTCGGGTAGAATAGGCGTCCGCCGCAGTCGATTTCAACCGGCGCTGCCCCGGCCCGGATCCGCTGCCGCCCACTACGTGATGCCACCCACTGCGCCCCATTCGCCGTGCATCAATGTCTGCAGTATCGGACCGGATGGCTGCTGCCGTGGCTGCTACCGGACGCTCGAGGAGATTGCCGGCTGGATCGGGCTCGATCCGGCGGCGCAATGGGCCGTGATCCGTGCGGCTGATGAGCGTCGCCGCCGCGACGGGTGGCCGGCGAGGGCACGCGGCGCCTGATTCCTGTGCATATCCTGAAACGAGGCTGACAACCGATGAGCAATCCTGACGTATCCGCGCGCATCAAGGCGCAACTCGGCGCCGCACCGGTGGTGCTGTTCATGAAAGGCACACCGGACTTCCCGCAGTGCGGCTTTTCCGCGCAGACCGTGGCGGCGCTCAAGGCCTGCAGCGCGGGCTTCCATGCCGTCAACATATTCGAGGACCCGGAATTGCGCGAGGCGCTCAAGAGCTACTCGAACTGGCCGACCTATCCGCAGCTCTACGTGAACGGTGAACTTCTCGGTGGTTGCGACATCGTGCTCGAGATGTACCGCAGCGGGGAGCTGAAGCGGCTCTTGAGCCAAGCGGGGGCTGTCGCCGCCTGAGCGGCGGGGCGGCGCGCGCCTCGCGCGTCCTACTCCTCGTCGGGTTCGAGCGGCGCCGGCTCAACCATGGGGTTGCCCGGCTCGTCTCCGAGCGCCGCGACCGCCGCGGCGCGCGCCCGGGCCTGATCGTAGATCGGCCGGAACTGGTTGCACACGCCGCAAAAGAGGTCGGCCGTCCGTTCGGCGTCGTAGATCGCCGAATGCGCCGATTCCCGCTCCCAGCTGAGCCCGGCGGCCACGACCGCGCGCGACAGCACCGTCTGACCGTATGCGATCCCGGCGAGCGTGGCGGTGTCGAAACAGCTGAACGGGTGGAACGGGTTGCGCTTGATGCCGGCCCTGGCAACCGCGGCGTTCATGAAGGCGAGGTCGAACGCGGCGTTGTGGCCGACCAGGATTGCGCGCGTGCAGCCAGTCTCGCGGACCGCCGCGCGCACCTCCGCGAACAGGCGGCCGAGCGCATCGCGTTCCGGCAGCGCCGGTCGCAGCGGGTGGTGGGGGTCGATGCCGTTGACCGCGAGTGATGCCGGATCGAGCCGCGCCCCGGGAAACGGCTGGACGTGGAAGCGCCAGGTCCTCGCGCGACGCAGCGTGCCGTCGGCATCCAGCTGCAACAAGACACCGGCGATCTCGAGCAGCGCGTCGGTGGCCGCATTGAACCCGCCGGTCTCACAGTCGACCACGACCGGCAGGAATCCCCGGAACCGGTCGCGCATCAGGTAGCTGTCGGTCATCGCCTCACCCGCCGCCCGACCGCACGAGGCGCCAGATGACCGGCTCGCCGGCCCGGAACGGCACGATGACCTCATCGCCGAGTGCATAGACCGACGGCGGCGACCACGGCTCCCGGACGAGCGAGATCGAGCCCCGGTTACGCGGCAACCGGTAGAAGTCGGGCCCGTGAAAACTCGCAAAAGCCTCCAGCCGGCCGAGCGCCTGGGCCTGCTCGAAAGCCTCCGCGTACAGTTCGATTGCGGCGTGCGCCGAGTAGATGCCGGCGCAGCCGCAGGCGGCTTCTTTCGCCGGGCGCGCGTGCGGCGCGCTGTCCGTGCCGAGAAAGAATTTCCCGCTGCCCCCGGTGGCGGCGGCGACGAGCGCTTCGCGGTGCCGTTCGCGCTTCAGCAGCGGCAGGCAGTAGTGGTGCGGCCGCAGGCCGCCCGCGAACAGCGCATTGCGATTAAGCAGCAGGTGGTGCGGCGTGATCGTCGCGGCGATCAGCGGCCCCTGCGCCGCGACGAACTGCGTTGCCTCGCTCGTCGTCACGTGCTCGAACACGATCCGCAGTGCCGGGAACCGGCGCACGAGGCCGGCGAGTATCCGGTCGATGAACACCTGCTCGCGATCGAACACGTCGATCGCGGGATCGGTCACCTCGCCGTGCATCAGCAATGGCAGGTCGAGCTCCTCCATCCGGGCGAGCACCGCGTGGACCCGCGCCAGGTCGGTGACGCCCGCATCGGAATGCGTGGTCGCCCCCGCCGGGTAGTACTTGACCGCGTGCACGAACCCGCTCGCATGGGCGCGGGTGATTTCGGCCGCACTGGTGCGGTCGGTGAGGTACAGCGTCATCAGCGGTTCGAAGCTGCAACCGGCGGGCAGTGCAGCGACGATGCGACTGCGGTAAGCGGCCGCCTCTGCGGTCGTCGTGACCGCAGGCCGCAGGTTCGGCATCACGATGGCGCGGCCGAAACGCGCGGCGCTGTGGCCCACCACCGCCTGCAGCGCGGCGCCGTCCCGCAAGTGGAGGTGCCAGTCGTCGGGCCGCGTAAGGGTCAGCATCATGCGCGCGACCGGGCCGGTCGGAGCGCGCGGTGGAACTGCGGATCCGACAGGAGCGCCACCGCGAAGCGGACCCCGAACCCGGTCAGTGGCGCCGTCACGTGCGCGAGGCCGCCGGGACGCATGGCGCTCGACAGGTCGACGTGCGCCCAGGGTATCCCTGCGCCGACGAACCGCGACAGGAATCGCGCTGCATAGATGTGGTCGCCCTTGCCATCGATCAGGCACTGGACGATGTCGGCGGTGGGGCTGTCGAGGTCCTCGTCGAAGTCGGCCGGCGTCGGAAACGTCCACACGCGCTCACCCGAGCGCATTCCGGCGGCTTCGAGCACGTCCCGCAGCGCCGGCCGGTTGGTGAATACGCCGGACAGGCGCTCGGTCAGGGCGTTGATGCACGCCCCGGTCAGGGTCGCGAAGTCGATGAGGCAGGCAGGCCGGGTGCGCGAGGCGAGCGCGAGCGTATCGGCGAGCACCATCCTCCCTTCGGCATCGGTGTGCGTGACCTGGATCGTCGTGCCGTTCGCGGCGGTGACGACGTCCTGCTGCGTATATGCATCGGGACCGATGCGGTTCTCGGCGAGCGCAAGCCAGGCATCGACCGGGCCCGGGTAGCCGCCCGCGGTGAGCGCTTCGAGCGCGCCGACCACGACCGCGCTGCCGGCCATATCGATATGCATGTCGAGCATCCACTTGGCGGCCTTGAGATTGTGGCCGCCGGTGTCGAAGCACAGGCCCTTGCCGACGAGCGCGACGGGGCGCTGGGGGCGCGCGCCGCGGTGTCGCGGCGGCCGGTACTCGAGGCGCACCAGCGCCGCATCGCGGTTGCGGCTGCCGCGCGCCACCGCCGCGAATGCGCCGGCACCCAATCGCTTGAGCGCGGCCTCGCTGTAGGTCCGCATCTGCCAGCGGTGGCGCTTCGCGAGTGCCGCCAGCGCGCGACGGTAGCTGCCCGGGTACAGCACGTTCGGCGGCAGCGCCGTGAGCCAGCGCGCCAGGTGCGCGCCATTCTCGACCGCGAGCGCGGCGGTCGTGTCGACGCTGCCGCACACGGCAATCTCCGCGGGCTGCCAGATGCGCGGCGGCTTGCTCTTCTGGCTTGGGCGCGCTTCCGTTGCGGCGAAGAGCGCGGTGAGGAGAGCCGCGACCGGGGTCGCGCCGGTCGCGGCGCGCTCGCCGCTGCGCCCGACGCTCGCGAGTGCGACGACCCGCGGCTCGACGGCGGCGAGTTCGCGCAGCATCCGGCCCGCGAGCGTCAGCTGCTGGAACGCATCCGCGCCAGTGGCCAGCTCACCGACCACCACGCGCGTGCCGCGCCGCGTCGGCAGAGTCACCGACCAGACGGTCCCCGCGGCGCGCGGCAGGCGCTCGCGCTCCCGGCGCAGGGCATCGCC
>JGI12269J14319_10003382_pt1 | contig 14995 bp, 15 predicted proteins | sample PeaSoiSIISIP2007_FD_14319 | JGI IMG/M metagenome (IMG submission 14319) | reverse complement strand
GGTGACCACCGTGAGCGGCGCGACAAAGTTAACGGTGCGGAGTCAACTCGTTACACGTGACGGCAGAATTGTGCTGGAGAGCACGGTTAGCGGGAATGTTTACTTCTTCGGTAGCAATTTGCGCGCTACTCACAACCTGGCCCGCAATATCGCCAAAGCGATCAGGCAATCGAACGTGGCTATGGTTCGGGCATCGTACCGCGATACTCAGCGGCCAACTTCTAACGCCGACGGCACACAACGATCAGGCGGGTCCACGGCGATGTACAGCTCGACAGAGGGGCGCCCATGAAACTTCGGACATTTCTTGTTGCTATAGCGATTCTCGGCACTGCGTTGTACCCTGCCGCAGCCCAGCCGAAGAAAAAGACGACGCAAGTAGATGCGCCTCGGCTGGAGCGAGTTCTTTCCGGCCAAGGCATGCAGTCCAATCCTGTTCCATCCGATTTGATTGCGCTCAAACCCGAGATGCCCTTGGGCCCACAAGACGTTCTCAAATCCTACGAAATCGCCATGAGCTTGGTTGCAGACAAAACATCGGCCGATTTGTCTGTAATCGTGCAGGCCCAACGAACAAATCAAATTACCCGCGAACAGGCAGAATATCTTCTGCAGCAGAGTTACCAGATAGCAATGATGCAGTACCAGGTGCTTAGCGCGCTCCACGATGTTCTGAAACATGACATCGACGACGCGGCTGCACAGCAGGCAAGGCAGTCGCCGAAAACGACAAGCTCCGATACGGTTTTATTGGTTCCTTTTCCTGGATCCGTCTCTGCATACAGATGAAATCGAAATTCCAGCTCGCTGGGGTCGCATGCAACTTCACGTGCTTCGCTGGCGACAGAGGAGCGCGAACATAACATGCCATCCGTGGAGACATTGATTGAGCGCGGCGAGGGTGTCGCCCTGGGATCGGGGACGCCTTCACCTGCACGGATGGCGCCTGTTCTCTCGCGTGTCTTACAGTCTCTGTATCGATACGCGTACAGACTCCTAGGAAATAAACCTGATGCCGAAGATGCGGTGCAGGATGCGCTGGTGGCAGCTTTCCAGCACTTGAACCAATTCAGAGGCGAAGCGCAACTTTCCACGTGGCTGACCGCTATTGTTATCAATTGCGCGAGAATGCAATTGCGGAAACGGTCACGCTATACCCAGGTATCCCTCGACTCACGAATCGGGGAAAACCAGAAGTATCCGCTGTCCGACACTTTGGTGGATCGCCGGCCCAATCCCGAGGATGAGTGCCAGAGGGCTTGGGCGAATGCGCGCTTAATGGAGTCAGCAGCAAGACTATCGCCGACTTTGCAGAGAACGTTTCACCTGCGGTATGTGGATCATCTTTCATTCTGCGAAATAGCTCGCATTCTGGGAGTTCCCATCGGAACGGTGAAAGCGCGGACTCTTCGGGCACGAGCTAAAGTGCTGAAGTCGATACCAGCGGTGCTCCACACGGGATCGCGTTCCCGTAGACGCCCCCGGTAGCTCACGCATTCCATACCCTCGCTCAAGAGAGCAATTTTGTTCGCGGGGCCAATCCGAAGGTCTAATCGCTCGGACAGATCGGTTGCTTAGGTTGAGCCCTGCACATAGAGCTTAGTTGACCACAGGGAACAATTTTCTGAGACACAGTGCTGAACTACCCGCGGGGTCCATGGTTTCTCGACGGTAAGAAGCAACCCCCCGAGCCGCTCCCTGACCCAATAGGGGCAAGATCCAAGCACAGCTGACATCATCTGCCCGTATTCGGGCGCGACTGCCCTGATAGTGTCTAGATCGTTCGTATCAGCATCCCTTCTCCCGCGCAAGTACTTGAGTTCCCTACGATTATCACTGACCGGTAATGGCCATGCTCTTGCCAACAACACTTTCGGGTTGATCTTGGCGACTTGTCCGTCATGAAAATCCGGGACATTTTACCAAGGAGGAGCCGATTCCGTTGCTCGATCACAACAGCAAGCGCGTGGATAAGCCGGAAATCAACATTGTTGCCAGCGAACATGGCGCTCTGGCGTCGTTGAAGGGCCGCATTGACATCGATTCCTCACCCGCAGTGCGCGACCAGCTCCTCGCGCTGTTGCAGGCGCCACATCCGAGAATAGTGAGCGTTGACTTGTCGGGCGTCACTCATATCGACAGTTCCGGCGTTGCCACTCTGATTGAAGCGTTAAAGATCGCACGAAGCTGTAAAACCGAGCTTAGGCTGCAGGGATTGCATGATCGCTTACATCGCCTGTTTGAGGCGACGGGCATTCTATCCCTGTTCAATGAGGGCATTCGGAGATGAACCACTCTGGGTGCGAGGCGGTTTGATGGCCAAACTTCTCGAAATTGCCGGCAGAGAGACTCTCAGTCAACTCGACTATGTTGGGAGCCTGAACATTCAATGGTGGGCCACCCTGCGCGGGATGCGCGCGGCTCTGCCCCTGGTTGGAAATCGACATCGGTGGCGTGCAGCTGTTCACCAGATGCTAGAGATCGGGGTTGACGCGCTCCCGATGGTTGCCCTGATGGCTATGTGCAGCGGATTCATCCTGGCGATGCAGGGAGCCTCGGAGTTGCGGCGGTTCGGGGCCCTGCACTTCGTCATCGATCTGGTCGCAGTCGGCTTCACACGAGAACTTGGTCCGCTGTTGACTGCGATCGCCGTCAGCGGACGCTCGGGATCTGCATTTGCCGCTGAGATCGGCACCATGAAGGTCACGGAAGAGATCGATGCCCTTAAGGTCATGGCCTTCGAACCGGTGGAGTTCGTGCTAGCGCCAAAGTATCTGGCGGCACTCGTGGCTGTTCCGTGTCTCAGTATCGTCGCGGCCTTCTTCGGCATTCTGGCTGGGGGGCTATTTATGTTCTTCAGCACGCACCTTGGTCTGCTGCTTTATTTCCGGTATGTGCTGACCTCGATCGAGTTGCGGGATGTGGTCGCCGCGATGATCAAGAGCTTGGCATTCGCCACCATTATTGCTCATGTGGGATGCCTGGAAGGACTTCGTGTCCGCGGCGGGCCCGACGCAGTGGGTCGCTCGACAACTTCGGCGGTCGTGCGATCAACGTTCCTGGTCATCGTCGCCGATGCGATATTCACCGCCATCTTTTACTTCGTAGGGAAGGCTTAAATGTCCATCATCTCGGTGCGCGATCTGGTCGTGGAATACGATGGGCGACGTGTGCTCGATGGTTTGAACCTTGACATCGAGCCGGGCCAAATCACGGTTCTGCTGGGGGGCAGCGGTTCAGGAAAGAGCACACTCTTGCGGCAAATTCTTGGTCTCGAGCATCCGAAATCGGGCAGCATCTCGATCAAAGGCACTGACATCACTACCTGTTCACAGGCGGATTTGAAGACAATCCGACGGTCGGTTGGGGTGGCCTTTCAGAGCGCTGCTTTGTTCAATTCACTATCGCTGGAAGACAATGTCGCGCTCACCTTGCGGGAGCACACCGCACTCGCTCCTTCAGTGATTGACCTGATCGTTTGGTTGAAATTGGCGGTGGTGGGCCTGGCAGATTTCGGCAAACTGCACCCGCAGGAGCTCTCAGGAGGCATGAAGAAGCGTGCGGCTGTTGCCCGGGCTCTCGCATTGGATCCCGAAATCCTCGTGCTGGACGAGCCTTCCGCCGGCCTTGACCCGATTGTGGCGGCGGAACTGGACGAACTCATCGTATTTCTGAAGGAGACTTTTCAGATTACGGCTCTTGTCGTCACCCATGAGATGCACAGCGCCTTCCGAATCGCCGACCGGATCGCGATGCTGTTCGATGGAAGACTCCTTGCAGCCGGCACAAAAGACGAATTACGTGCAAACCAGAATCCACGCGTGAGGCAGTTCCTCAACCGTGTGCCGGCCAACCCGATGCATACGCCGGCATTGGCCTCCTATCTGGAACGGTATGTGCAAAGTCAGGAGGCAAAACCATGACCACCGAAGCAAAGGTCGGTGCCTTTGTCCTCGGCTGTTTCGCTGTACTCGCGTTCACCGTCATCTACCTGTTGAATGCGCAGTACAGTGGCGGCACCGTACACTATCGCACCTACCTGCGATACGCCGGAGGGCTTGAGCCCGGCGCTTCCGTGCTGTACGGAGGCATGAACGTAGGCAAAGTTACGGCTGTGCGACCCTGGGCTAAGGATCCAACCCGAATCGAGATTCTGCTTGAAGTCAAAAAAGACACTCCGCTGAATGAGAAATCAGTGGCCAAACTGGGCTTCGTCAGCGTGATGAACAGCGCGGCCTTGTCGATCACAACCGGCACTATCGATGCCAAGCGCCTTCCTCCAGACTCAACCGTCGCCTCGCAAGAAGCGGCCAGCCTGGATGAGATTGCCGGGAAACTGGCAACCGTTGCAGACAGCGCGAATACGCTGATCACGCAGGCACAGGGTGAACTCAACGATATTAGCGGCAACATGAACCATCTGCTTATCAATCTGGACACGATGACCGGGCCAGGAAATCAGAAAAAGGTCCAAGCCATTCTGGACAACATCGATCGATTGGTGGCGGACGAGCGCCCAAAGATCGATCGTCTTACAGACCAGTTGAACAGGGTTAGCGAGCACGCGGATGACACCATTCAAAATGTGAATGGTACCGTGACAGATTTGCGCGCTCCCGTGCGGAGAGACCTGGCTGAATTGCAGACAACGCTGGAAGAGGCCAAAGGCTTGCTACAGTCCATGCAAGTCATAGTACGAGCCAATGACTCCAAGATCGGCGACACGGTGGAAAATCTGCGCGACGCGACCGACAACCTGAACGAGTTCACGAATTCATTGAAGCAGCGTCCCTGGAGTCTGGTTAGAGTGAAACAACCCGGGGACCGCCAGGTTCCGAAATAGGCTAGGAGAGAATCGACATGAAGAAACTTCTAAACGCGCTCGCATTGATGCTGGCGATCGTAACCGCCCTGACCGGTTGTGGCGGGAAGATAAGATATCCGGCCTACTACACGCTCAATTTGCCGGCTCCGCCGGATCCGCCCCCTGCGGGAAACGTCCGAACCTCAATCGCGGTACGGGAATTCCAATCGCCTGGTTATCTGCGGCAAGGGCCAATCATCTACCGGACTACGCCGGAGGAAGTCGGCTTCTACGAATACCACCGCTGGGCGGCAGATCCGCGTACCCTTGTGACCAGTGCAGTCATCAACCATCTGCGCGCCGGCGGTCAGTTCTCCATGGTCTCTATGTATGACGGCCGTCCGAATAACGACTACGTTTTCAGCGGAAAATTGGAAAAGCTGGAGGAAGTGGATTACGAATCCGGGGTCAAGGTGGAAGTTGCAATGTCTGCACAAATCACCAGGGTAGCGACCGGTGCAACGGTCTGGAGCAATGCTGTTTCCGAAACTCGACCAGTGTCTCAACGAAATGTAGCCGGGGTCGTGTCCCAGATGAATCGGACTGTGGACTTGGCCATCAACAAACTCCTTTCTACCGTTCCGGCACAGCTGGCGACTGAGAGATAGGAATCAAGTGGAATGAGACCGCCAAGGTTAGGATCTCTTGCAGAATGATCCGGATGTCGTTGCAGCCGGGAATTGATTAGCAGATACTTGAAGCGCAAAATCGGAATCCTGCAGGAAGACCAGGTTGCGCGCAGTTGTAAACCTTGCGGAGAGCTCACGTGCCATGACCATCGCCGAAGATCGATATCGAAGCCTGCTGGGTGCGTCCACTGCCCTAGCCGATCAGCCGACCGTAAAAGCAGTCCTGCAAAGCCTGCGTGGCGTTTTGTCCAGCACGTCCCGATTGCACGGGGCCGAACTCTATGTGCTGAGCGACGACGGCGAGAGCTTATCCAGCTTCGAATTTGATCGAGATCCGGACGCTCCCGCAATAAAACGTGGAGCCAAATTGTTGCTCACCGGCCTGGTGGCGCAGGTGCTGGACGAACAGAAGCCGGTGTTTGTCCCGGATCTGTCGCTGACAATGCTGGAACACCCTGACCTGGCTCCTTTTGCAACCGAAGTTGCCGGACGAAGCGCCTACTTGTTCCCAGTATCGACCTCGCAAAAACGCTACGGAATTCTGTCAACACCAAAGTTGCAGGGCCAGCAATTTGCTCTCGAAGACGTCGAAATGCTCAGCGCCCTCGCGTCCCACGTTGCGGTCGCGCTCGAGTGTGCAATGGCGAGAGATAGCGCGGCGCTTTACCACCGAGAAGTCGTGAAGCAGCGAGATCGGCTCGGCTTGTTGCTGGAAATCAACAACCATATTGTTAATAAGCTGGAAGCGGATGACCTGTTTCAGGCTGTAGCGGGGTCGATGCGCAAGCACTTGGGCAACGATCTCACGTCATTGTGGCTCTTTAACAAGCAGTCGGGCCGCTTGGAACGTAGATTTCTCGATTTTCCGACTGGAAAGGGCTTTCTCGAAAAGGTTGTTGTCGTCGAGCCCACGAAGCTATGGAGTGAATGGTCGCATCTCCGGACGCCGCGGTATTACTCGCCGCTTGGAGCAGAGATACCTCCCGCCCTTCGGGAGGCGTCCCGAGCTGAATCCCTCCTCTCGGCTGTGATGGTGCCACTGATGGGTGCCGATGGCCCCCTGGGCCTGTTGACCATGTGCAGTCGCAGGGCTGATGGGTTTAACGAGGCGGACCGCGACTTGCTGTCGCAGATCGGCACCCAAACATCTTTGGTCCTCGAGAATGCCCTGGCCTACGGGCGGCTGCGGGCATCGCGCGACGATCTGGAAGAACAGCGCCTCTACCTCGAATCGGAAATCGAATCTGAATTCAACTTCGAAGACATAGTCGGCAAGAGCGCCGCTATACGTAAAGTGCTTGACCAGGTTACGATCGTTGCGCCAACCAGTTCCACCGTGTTACTGCACGGCGAGACCGGTACGGGCAAGGAGCTGGTGGCCCGAGCGCTTCATAATCTCAGTCCGCGGCGAGAGCGCACCTTTGTCCGCCTGAACTGCGCGGCGATTCCCTCGGGTCTAGTGGAAAGTGAACTGTTCGGCCACGAAAAGGGTGCGTTCACCGGGGCGCTCATCCAGAAGCGAGGCCGGTTTGAGCTGGCGGATCATGGCACTCTGTTTCTCGACGAGATCGGCGACATTACTATGGATTTGCAGCCAAAGCTTCTGCGTGCCTTGCAGGAGCAAGAGTTCGAACGCCTCGGAAGTACCAGAACCATCCACGTTGATGTTCGTCTGATTGCGGCCACACATCGGGATCTGGAAAGCATGATCCGCAACAACCAGTTTCGCGAGGACCTTTTTTACAGGTTGAGGGTATTTCCGATCGAAATCCCGCCGCTGCGCGAACGGCGCGAAGACATTCAACTCCTGGTCCACTTTTTTGTGGCGCGCCTCTCCCGGCGTATGCAAAAGCGCATCCGGTCTGTCCCGAGACCCGCGATGGAGGCTCTGGTGAATGCCGATTGGCGAGGAAATATCCGCGAGCTAGAGAACTTCATTGAGCGTTGCGTGATACTGACGCAAGGGGACGAATTGAATGTGCCACGAGCAGAGCTGAACAGGTCCGCTGGCCGCACTGTGGTTGCGGTGGCGTCGACCTTTGAGCAAGCAGAGCGGCAGGCGATCCTAGATGCTTTGAAAGGCGCGTCCGGAAGAATAGCCGGCAAAGGTGGAGCGGCAGAGCGCCTCGGACTTAAGAGAACTACGCTGCAGAACAAGATGCGCAGGCTAAGTATCACTCGCGCTGATTATTCGGCCTGATAGCATGCGGGCGCCCGCCAGCATATGGGCAAGTCGAAGGCGCTCGTGGGGCCGCTCAGTTTATCCCTAATGCCTTGTCTCCCAAGCACTTAACCCAGAGTCGCGTTTCGGCAATAGATATGCTCCTTTCCTAGTGCGCCGCTCTAAGAGCTCCACAAAGGGGACTTAACAATCACAAAAGGAACTAACAAATGAAGAAGTTGACCGAACTGGCAATTATTCTCGTTCTTTTTGGAATCTCATCCTGGGCTCAGGAATTCAGACATGAAGTGACCGTCCAAGGTTCCGGATTTTTCAACAAGGAAACCACCGACGGAGGAATCACGAATCAGCCAACGAACTCTGGCGGCGTGATGGTCGGATACCGATCTAACCTCAAGAACTGGCTCGCGGTCGAAGGGGATTACGATTATTTCAGAAATAGTCAGAAGTTCATGACGAGCAGCGACACCACATTCATACCGATGAATGTTCACGCCGCGACTGGTACTGCCATTGTGAAGCTTCCTTCCTTCAAGGTGCCTGTCGTCAAGATCGTGTCTTCATTCGTGCTCGCTGGAGGCGGAACCATGTTGTTCGATCCACGTGGGGGATCTGGAAGTAAGGAGCAGACCCGAGGTGCCTTCGTTTATGGCGGTGGATTCGATGTGCCGATGGCCAAACATATCGCCTTGCGCGCACAATATCGCGGATTCGTCTATAAGACTCCCGATTTCGAGATGAGCAGCCTCAAGGTCGACAAATACACTCATTCCGCAGTGCCTTCCGCCGGCCTGGTATTTACGTTCTAGCTTGGTCCGGGTTCCTCACTTCTTTCCACTCTTCAAGGCGGCCGTTTCAGCCGCCTTGAATCTTTGCCCGCTGCCCTCATGCTGGCAGTGCCCGTTATTAAGGTCGGCATACTCCCGAAAGAGCCTTTAGTCTCAATACGTTGCGCGAAGAGTCCCTGGCAAAACAGATGCAAGGATGACTGTAGCCATCCATTTGAGGCTGGTAACGAATGTCGAGGGCCCCATGATGCTACGTGTCGAAACGCAACGATTAGAGGGTGCTTTGATTTGCCGGCTCGAAGGCCGATTCACCGGCGAGGGAGCTGAGGAAGTCCGCAGGCTCGTCACGCATTGCGATAGCAAACTGGAATTAGTTGTCGATCTTACGGACGTGATGTTTATCGATGCCATTGGGGAAGAGGTGCTTTTGTTTGTCAAGAGGCTCGGAGCTCGGTTCGTTGCCGAGACTTCGTATTCTCGGGACGTTTGCGAACGGCTTCAGCTCGCGCTGATTGGCAAGCGTAAGTCGAACATGCAAGTGCCAGCCAATTCGGACGGAAACGGACATCGTCCTCGCCGGCGATGAAGCACACCGAACAGGCCATCGAGCACGGTCTTAGTACTTGCACGACAGGCAATTAACATTCGAGGCACCGATTATTGGCAGGTTCTCCTGCAAACCGAATCTGGTTTGCATCCAACTGAGACCCCTGCCCACCGATATTGCCACTACGTCCGCAAAACAACTCCAGTGCCCACATACGGTCGCGGTTATTCCGCGCGCCTCATTGGCAAGGGCTATTTCTCCTCTAATCTCAACCACTTGCGTAGTGGATGGGTTTGGCATCAACCTTGCCTAATTCTAAACGTGATTGCAAAGCCACAGAGGAATCCATTCATGATGGGTGCAGCAAGCAGGAATCTTCCGGAGCCTCCGGCTCGTGAATACATCGGCCGAGTTTTCAGCCAACATCGCGAAGAGCTGGAGTGGCTGGCCAATTTCCTCACAGGCGACGAAACGATAGCGGCTGCGTGTCTCGTCGACGCTTGCGCACTGGCCGAGTCGGAAAATCCTGGTTTTGACGAATGGCTCCCGAAGTGCGCCTGTCTGGCTACGATCCGTTCCGCAGTGCAAATCCAGCAACCACGGATCGTTCAACTATCAGTCGCATACAAACAACGCCTCTGCATTCACGGAGGACATACGGCTTTGTCCTCCGATTGGCGTGAGATTTTGGTGGAGGAATCAAGCGTTGTGATCGCGAGACTCGATGTCCTCTGTCGCTCTGCGCTGGTGATCTGCGGCCTTGAGAAGCGCTCAGCCTATGAAGCTGCGGTTCTGCTTGGTATCGATCCGGCTGGTGTGGAAGGCGCATATTGCGCCGCGATTAAGTCTCTCGAGGTTATCAGCTGCCAGCAGTTCCAGCGGCAGAATGACTCTGCAGCTGTGTACAACTGATAGTGGCCCGCGATCACAATTTGGGCATGGTTGTGGGCCAGCACGCACCAAGGTTTGGGCATTTCGGAGTCAACCAGCTCCACTGCCCGTGATGCCCGCGAACGTTTTCATTTTTGCCACCAAGGCAAACCGGTGAGCTTGAATGGGGAGCGCTCGCGGGCATTCCTGTTTTCCTCATTCCCTCAACCTTTTAGAAAGCTGTTTAGTGGGCAGACCTAACCATGACAGGCTCGATTGGTTTCGACATTGGCTCCGGTTTCACCCCATTTGTCCTCCATCCGGAACAACGCTCTAAGTCCAGCGCTCATCAGTGGATAGCTCGACTGCGAGTCTGAACTTATCTTCGATTGCCGCCCCGAACAGTATCCTCATCGTTCTCGGGGTCTGTTGAACACTCGCCTGTACGCCCAGTGCCCGCATGAGGGCAGCGCCCCTCGCCCAGATATGGGCATTCTTCAGCATTCTTGGACGCCCACACTTCTGATTCAAGAACTTGCAAGGAAGTCCGGGTTGGCACGGAACCTGCAATCTTGGTGCACACGAGCGACAAAACGATTCGCTCAAGTTCCAAGTGCCGTCAGGCCTCAGCCAAAGTTCCAGGTAGAAGAATGATGAAATCGAACCATCTCGCACTGCTTCTTACAGTTCTCGTCTTTGCATCACCGCTTGGGTCGTTTGCCCAACAGGGTGCTCAGGACGTCCCGCTTCTGACCCTCGAAGACGCGGTCTCCATTGCGCTCTCGAACAATCGGCTCGTGAAGAACTCAGTCTTGGAAGCGCAAAAGTATGACTTCCAAGTGAGCACGATGCGCAGCAAGCGGCTACCACATTTTCAATTTTCGGTTCTCGGTGGCGAACTGCTGCAGCCGTTTGACTTCACATTCGCGAAGGGAACCTTCGGGACCTATCCGGGAGTTGGCCCTATTCCGTCAACAGATGCCAAGGTTCACACGCCGGCCAGGTTGACTGCTTTTATGAACGGCAGCATCGATCAGCCGCTAACACAGCAGTACAAGATCGGATTGGGGATCCGCGCGACGGAACTTGGGCGCGAGATCGCTAAAGAAGACGTTCGCGCAGAGAGGGAGAAGATTGCGGCCGAAGTGCGAAGTGCATATGTCGAGCTAGTAGCGACTCAAGCCGCTGTGGATGCGGCGGGGGAAGCAGTAAAAACGCTGCAAGAGGCGCAGAGAGTTACGCTGCGTTACATCGCAGAGAGAACCGTGCTCAAGGGAGATGCATTGGAGGTCGACGCGCGTTTGGCCAAGACGCAGTATGACCTGTCAGTTGCGGAGAACGGACTTGCCACACAGCACGAGCACCTGAATCAACTCTTGGCAAGGGATCTTGCCACCCCTTTTCGCGTTGATTTTATCCCTGAGGAGGACACCACCACTCTCAGTCTGGAGGAGGCGCGCCAGCAGGCGTCACAGAATCGACCTGAGATCCGCCAGGCTCATCTCAAGGAAAAACAAGCCGAGTACGACCGCCGCATTGCGAAGGCCGAATACATACCGGACCTTGGTCTCGCGGTTAGCTACCAGGGGGTCCAGAACGTGCAGGTCCTTCCGACGAACGTCGGTGTGGCCGGGTTTGCGTTGACCTGGGAACCGTTCGATTGGGGACGCCGCCACAATCGAGTACGCGAGAAATTGAACACACTGGCCCAGGCGCATAACGGCGCACAAGAGGCAGCATCGCAGATCGGGGTTGAAGTCGCTGCGAAGTACCGGAAGTGGAAAGAGTCTGCCTTATTGCTGAAGGCCACCCGCACCGGTCATGAGGCCGCCGCCGAGGAATTCCGCGTCACCAGCAACAAGTACCAAGAACAAGCAGCACTCGTAAGAGATCTCTTACAGGCTCAGGCTCGAAGTTCGGAAACCGCTTTTCAGTATCAGCAGGCGCTCTCTTCTTTTTGGAGTTCCCTTGCAGATTTGCGCCGCGCGATGGGAGAGGAATAAAAGTGAGAACCACAATCGCAATTCTTTCATTGATGCTCGTCATGGTCGGCTGTGGCTCGAATAAGCCACTCAATCAACCCCCACAGGGAGTCCAGGCTCAAGCCATTGAGACGCAAACGGGCTTCAGTTCCGATGGCTTGCGTTTCTCGGCGGTAGTGACGCCCGATTCGGAAGTTCCACTGTCCTTCAGAATTCCCGGATACGTCATTTCGCTCAAACAGGTACGCGGCCAGGATGGCAGGATGCGCGATGTTGCGGAAGGAGATCGGGTCAGCCGGGGCGCCGTGCTCGTCCGCATCCGATCGTCTGAATACGAGGACAAGGTACACCAGGCGTCCTCGCAGGCAGCAGCTGCGGATGCGATCTTTCAGAAGGCCAAGCTCGATTTTGATCGCGCTAACCATCTGTATGACACTCAGAGCCTCACGAAGCCCGACTTCGATTCGGCTCGAGCGCAATACGACGCCAGCCAGGAGCAACTGAAGTCCGCGCGGGCCCTGACGAGCGAGGCGGAAATCGCTCTGCGCGACACCTCCCTGATTGCACCCTTCGACGGCGACATCGTGAAGAAAGCCGTCGAGCTCGGCGCGTTCGTCGGACCTGGCGTGCCCGCATTCGCGGTCGCCAAAACCGACATCGTCAAGATTGTCGTTGGCGTGCCGGATACGGTTGTCCGTTCTGTAAAGGTAGGCCAGCCCGTGGATGTTTCGATCGACGCGTTCCCCACACGTACATTTCATGCGCGAATCAGCCGCATGTCATCGGCGGCGGACATGATTACACGTAATTTCGAAGTCGAAGTCGCCATACCGAATCACGATCACTTGCTGAGGGTGGGGATGATCGGCTCCTTGCAATTCGCGAATGCCGACGGCGCAAGTCGAACGTCGGCGCTGCTGATGCCGCTTTCCGCAGTCGTGCAAGCGAAAGACGGGAAATATGGCGTGTTTGTCGTCTCACACTCAAGTGCCGGAGAAGTCGCTCGCCTCCGCGGCGTAGATATCGGCGCGGTCAATGGCAGTGAAATCACCGTAGTCAGCGGGCTGCAAACCGGAGAGCGCATCATCACCACCGGCGCCAATCTGCTTAAGGATGGCCAGCGGATAGAGGTCCTTCAATGAAAGCCGAGAACCCCAATAACAGTCGTAACGTCGCACAATTCTTTGTCAAGAACCGGCAGATTGCCTGGGTCGCATTGTTCGCAACTCTGGCCTGGGGCGTGTTCGGGTACATGAACATGCCCAAGCGGAAGGACCCCGACATACCAGTGCGCATCGCGCTGGCAATCACCCCCTGGCCAGGTATCTCGGCAGATAAGGTCGAGCAACTGGTCACGCGGAAAGTCGAGCAAGCCATCACTGGAAACAGCAAGGTGGATCGTATGGAGTCCACCACCCAGGACAACATTTCTGTTGTGCAAGTCAGGCTCTTGGACAACATCAAGAACACCCAGCAGGAGTTTCAGGATATTGGACAACGACTGAACCAGATCACTGACCTTCCTGACGGTGCCGGGCCGGTCACCTGGATCAGCGACTTCGGAGACACAGCAGCGCTCATGCTGACGGTCGCCAGTCCGACGATCCCGGACCTAGAGATCGCGTTGCGTGCGCGCGGCGTGCGGGATGCGATTGAGAAAGTGCGCCAAGGAGTTACGAGTGGGCGTGTCACCGTTCTCTACTGTTACCCGGCATCCGTGTCCCCTGCTGTGATTGAGCGGCCATTTGTCATGCTGGCTGCGCAGGCAGAACGGGACGGGTTCGCGCACGATGTTCGTTCGCTGTCTGTAGGAAGCTGCTCCGGAATCGACTTTGCGACCGCGAAGGCGGATGACGAAATCCGCGCGTATGGACAGCAGTTCATTGAGAAGAAGCTGCAGGAGTATGACTTTCATCCCGACGCGTGGGGTCCGATTATCATTCGCGATCCTCAATCCACGAAAGAGCGAATCGCGGAGGTAGCTAACAACCGGTATTCGTATCGGCAACTGGATGACTTCACCGATCTGATCCAGCGCACGCTTCAACGTGTGCCAGAGGTAGCGAAGGTGCAGCGCGTGGGCGTTCTGCCCGAAGAGATCTATCTGGAGTACTCGGACGCGCGGCTAGCAGCGTTGAAATTGCAGCCCACGAAGATCAAAGACATCCTGAACACGCGGAATGTGACGGCTCCAGGCGGAATCGTCCAGACCCAATCGCGAAACGTCCTGGTTGACGCAACCGCGGAGTTCAAAAGCACGAAGGATATTGGCAACGTGCTCCTGGCATCGGCGCCCACTGGAGCACCGCTTTACTTGCGCGACCTTGTGGACATATCGCGTGCATATCAGACGCCCACGCGGTACTTGAACTATATGATCGCTCGCGATGCGAACGGCTCGTGGCATCGTAATCGTGCGATCACCTTGGCCGTGCAAATGCGATCGGGGGAGCAGGTTTTCAAGTTTGGCGCCGCAGTCGACAAGGCCCTTGCCTATGTGCACCCGCAACTGCCTGCCGACCTCATTGTAGCTCGCACGTCGGACCAGCCGAGGCAGGTGAAGGAGCTTGTCAGTCTGTTGATGGGCAGTCTTTATGAGGCCATTGTCCTCGTCGTAATCGTCGCCCTGTTCGGATTCTGGGATTGGCGCGCCGCCATGCTGATGGCAGCTTCCATTCCCCTGACGCTGGCGATGACCTTCGGCATCGTTCACGTTCTTGGGATTGACATTCAACAAGTCTCGATTGCGACTTTGATCATCGCGCTCGGATTGTTGGTCGATATGCCTGTTGTGGCAGGGGACGCGATCAAGCGCGAGTTGGGTTCGGGTTCTCCGCGCGATCTCGCATCCTGGATGGGGCCGACGAAGCTGGCGAAGGCGATTGTGTTTGCCACCATCACGAACATCGTCGCGTATCTCCCATTCCTGATGCTGAGCGGCGATACAGGCTTCTTCCTTTACAGCCTGCCGGTCGTGATGACGTGCACGCTGATTGCTTCAGTCATTGTTTCTTTTACGTTTATGCCGCTAATCGCGTATTACATGATCAAGCCGCCCAAGCAGCTGGAGCAGCCGATGTCAGAGCGACGAAAGCACGGCTTCCCGGCACTCTACTACCGGGTAGGTAACTTC
>JGI12269J14319_10003377_pt1 | contig 15009 bp, 12 predicted proteins | sample PeaSoiSIISIP2007_FD_14319 | JGI IMG/M metagenome (IMG submission 14319) | reverse complement strand
ATGGCGAGCTGGTCTCGCTCGGCCGCCACACCGTGCGCTGGCTCGACGCTCCGCACCTGCCGCACGCGTGGGAGTGCGGGTTCCTGATGGAGCGCACCACGCGCACGCTGTTCTGCGGCGATCTCTTCACCGAGGGCGGCGTCGACCACCCACCGCTGGGCAGCGGCGACATTCTGGAGCCCAGCGAGCAGTTCCGCGGGGCGCTCGACTACTATTCCCACACCAAGGGGGCGCGGAAGATGCTGGCGCGGCTTGCCATGGAGGGCCCCACCACGCTCGCTCGCATGCACGGCAGCGCGTGGCAAGGCGAGGGTGCCAAGCTGCTGATGGCGCTGGCGGACCGGCTGGAGGCGTGACCATGCAAGAGATCGCGGGCGGCGCGGGGCGCGCGGTGGCGCTTCGGAAGGGCGAGGCGGTGCGCCTCGTCAACAGCTTCGGCTCGCAGGTGGTCGACACCTGGGCGCTCGCCGCGGGCGATCTCGGCGAATACCTCTCGGTCGAGCACACGCGCCGCATGCTGTTCAACCTGTTTCCGAGGCAAGGCGACACGCTCTACTCGAACCGGCGGCAGCCGATGCTGCTCCTGGAAGAGGACACCTCGCCCGGCAAGCACGACATGCTGTTCGCCTGCTGCGACAAGTGGCTCTACAAGCACTACGGCAGCCCGCCAGGGCACCGGAACTGCCGCGACAATTTCATCGAAGCCATGTTCGAGCTCGGCCACGACGCGCTCATCGTGCCGAACCCGCTCAATCTCTGGATGAACATCCCCGTGACCGACAGCGAAAAGATCGGCATGGAGCCGCCGCTGAGCCGTCCCGGCGACCACGTCCTGCTGCGCGCGCTCATGGACGCGATCGTGGTGTTCTCGGCCTGCCCGATGGACGTGACGCCGATCAACGGCCCCGACCGCACGCCGAAGGCGGTGCATTTCGAGGTTGTGGGCGCGAGGAGTCTCTGAAGTAGGTGCGTCCTTCGACTCGCGCCCTTCAGGCGCGGCTCAGGATGAAGGGCGTGGGTGAGGGGTGGAAAGAAAATCCTTCATCCTGAGCCGCGCACGATAGTGCGCGAGTCGAAGGACGCACTATGTCCATGCAAGCAGGGGCCAACTTCAGCGGTCTCATCCGCTGAGCGCGATCCTCCGATAGCTCAGCGCCTCCGCCACATGGATGCGGCGCACGGCTGGCGCTCCGTCGAGGTCGGCGAGGGTGCGGGCGACGCGCATGACGCGGTGGTAGCCGCGGGCGGAGAGGCGCAGCCGGTCGGCGGCATCGAGCAGGAGCTTTTTGCCCTCGGCGTCGGGGGTGGCGATCTCGTCGAGGAGCGTGCCGTCGGCCTCGGCGTTGGTGCGGATGCGCCGATCCTCGGGCAGCACCGCGTAGCGCTTCGCCTGCACCATGCGCGCTGCCGCGATGCGTGCCGCGACCTCGGCGCTCCCTTCAGCGGGCGGCGGCAGCGAGAGGTCGGCGGGTTTGACGGCGGGCACGTCGATGTGGAGATCGATCCGGTCGAACAGCGGTCCGGATATCTTCGATTGATATTCCTGCGCGCATTTGGGCGCGCGCCCGCAGCCGAGCGCGGGATCGCCGAGATAGCCGCATTTGCAGGGGTTCATCGCCGCGACCAGCTGCACCCGCGCGGGATAGGTCACGTGCGCATTGACGCGTGCCACGGTGGCGCGGCCCGTCTCGAGCGGTTGCCGCAGCGCTTCCAAGGTCGCGCGCTGGAACTCCGGCAGCTCGTCGAGGAACAGCACGCCGAGGTGCGCCAACGAGATCTCGCCGGGCCGGCCGCGTAGCCCGCCGCCTACCAGCGCCGGCAGCGAGGCGGAGTGGTGGGGATCGCGGAACGGCCGCTGGCGCAGGAGCTTGCCTTCGCGCAATAGCCCCGCCACCGAATGGATCATCGAGACCTCGAGCGCCTCGGCGGGGTCGAGCGGCGGCAAGAGCCCGCCAAGCCGCGCCGCCAGCATCGACTTGCCGGCGCCGGGCGGACCGATCATCAGGAGATTGTGGCCGCCGGCCGCCGCGACCTCAAGCGCGCGCTTGGCGGTCTCCTGGCCCTTGATGTCCTTGAGATCGGGCGGCGGCGGACCCGGCTCCGCGAGGCGCGGCTCCGGCGGCGAGAGCACCTGCGTCCCCTTGAAGTGATTGATCAGCGCCAGCAGCGAGGGCGCCGCCAGCACCTCGACCGAGCCCGCCCAGGCGGCTTCGCCGCCCGAGGCCGCGGGGCAGATGAGCCCGAGCTCGCGCTCCGCCGCCGCCATCGCCGCCGGCAGCACGCCCGCCACCGGCATGAGCGCGCCGTCGAGCGCCAGCTCGCCCAGCGCCATGTAGCCCTCGATCTCGTCGACCGGCAGCACGCCCATGGCGCCCAGAAGACCGAGCGCGATCGGCAGGTCGTAGTGGCTGCCTTCCTTGGCGACGTCCGCGGGTGCCAGATTGACGGTAATGCGTCGCGGCGGCAGTGCCAGGCCCAGCGCGTTCAAGGCCGCGCGCACGCGCTCGCGCGATTCCGCCACCGCCTTGTCCGGCAAGCCCACCACGGTGAAGGCGACCATGCCCGAGGTGATGGTGACCTGGGCGTCGACCTCGAGCACGTCGATGCCCTGAAACGCCACCGTCTTCACCCGCGCGACCAAGGTGCTCCTCCCGCCACATCCCCTGCGGGAAACAGTCTAGCGGGAACCCGGGCGGCGGGAAACGGAAGTCCCTTGTTTTGGAGCGGGAGGATTGGTAGCGCCTAGCTCATGGCGCCGCCGTTTCCCGTTACCTATTCGACACTCTCGACCGAGGCCCTCACGGCCAGGCTCGAGGCCGACTACGAGCTCGGCGCTGTCACGGCCTGCCGGTTGCTCCATCGCGGGCTCAACGACAGCTATCTCGTCGAGGCCGCGCGCGGCCGGTACGTTTTGCGGGTTTATCGCGCGGGTTGGCGGACGGCGGACGAGATCGCCTACGAGACCGCGGTGCTCGAGCATCTCGGACGCAAGGGAGTTGCGGTCGCGCTGCCGGTGGGCCGACGGAGCGGCGCCGTCGTCGATTGGCTGGCGGCGCCCGAGGGCAGCCGCGCGGCGGTGCTGTTCACCCACGCGCCTGGCCGCGAGCTCAATGGGAGCGTCGAGGATAGCCGCCGCTACGGCCGCGCGGTCGCCGCGGTCCACGCCGCGACCGACGATTTCAAACCAGGCCAGCAGCGCTTCGCCCTCGACCTCGATCATCTTCTGACCCAGCCGCTGGCGGCGATCCGGCCGCTCCTGCGCCATCGCGCGGCGGATCTCGACACCGTCGAGATGCTGGCGGCGACGGTGCGCCGGCGCATCGAGGCCCTGCCAACGAGCGAGATGGATCGCGGCTTCTGTCACGGCGACCTTCACGGCGACAACGCGCACATCGACGATACCGCCGTCACCCTGTTCGATTTCGATTGCTGCGGGCTGGGCTGGCGCGCCTACGACATCGCCGTCTTCCGCTGGCGCTGGGGCGACGACGAGGCGGGTGACGGGCGCTGGGCGGCTTTCCTCGAGGGCTATCGATCCCTGCGGCCGATCGGCGAGACCGATCTCGCGGCCGTGCCGCTCTTCGTCGTCGCGCGCGCGATCTGGCTGCGCGGTCTCCACGCCGGCAACACCGCCGACTGGGGCCGGAGCTGGCTCAACGAGGGCTACTGGGATCGCCTGCTCAAGGGACTACGCGAGTGGCAGGCGAAGCATCTCGAGGGATGCGACGCCGGTTCCGCGCCTACAACGGCATCAGCCAGATTGCCGGAGGCAACGCCCATGGTGGCGAGAGAGACGGTCGTCGCCGATGCGCCCGCGACCTCGCGGCCCAAGCTTTGAGCCTAACGACACCAGCGCGTCGAGGTCGCCGGCTCCTGGCCGCGGTTACGACGGCGGTCGCGCTGCTCGCCACGGTAAGGCCGGGCTTTACGGCCGACATCCAACGGACGCTGCAAGTCGGTGGCCGCGAGCGCAGCTACACCGTCCACGTGCCGCCCGGTGCGACTGACAGCCGGCCGATGCCGCTGGTGATCGTGCTGCATGGTGGCACCGGAAGCGGAGCTACCGCCGCGAGGCAGACCAGCTTCAGCGCGGAAGCCGACCGCAGCGGCTTTCTCGTGGCCTATCCCGATGGCACCGACCGGCTGCGCCCGCTCCTGAACGCCTTGGGCAAGCCCGGCCTCCTCACTTGGAATGCCGGCGGATGCTGCGGCTATGCCATGGAGAACCGCGTCGACGATGTCGCGTTTCTGCGCGCGATGATCGGCGAGATCGAGCGCAGCCGCCGGGTCGATCCGAAGCGCGTCTACGCCACCGGCCTCTCGAACGGCGCCATGATGGCCTACCGGCTCGCTTGCGAGGCGAGCGATCTCGTCGCCGCCGTGGGCATCGTCGCGGGTGTGATCGTCACGCCTTGTGCGCCGTCGGCGCCGGTGTCGGTCATTCATATTCATGGCAGTGCCGACGAGAATGTCCCGGTGGACGGCGGGATCGGCCGGAAATCGCCGAGCCGCACGAGCTATCCGCCGGCCGACGAGTCGATCGCATTTTGGGTCCGCGCCGACGGCTGTCGAACCGATCCCGATCTCTCCGAGCCGATGCCGCAGCTGCATCTCAAGGATTACCGCGCCTGCCGAGCCGGCGCCGAGGTCGCCTACTACCTGATCGACGGCGGCGGCCATTCTTGGCCCGGCGGTGAGCGCATGCTGGCGCTGCTCGATCCGCCCTCGCAAGCGGTCGCGGCGACGCCGCTGATCTGGCGCTTCTTCGCGGCGCACCCGAAGCGCTGAGGGCTACCTTGCGGGAGCCAGCACCGCCAGCAGCGCGCCGAGCGTGACGATGGAGAGCGCAGTCGAGATCAGCACGCTCGAGGCCGCGCGGGCGACATAGAGATCATACCGCTGAGCCAGGATGAAGGCGTTGGAGCCGGTGGGAAGCGCCGCGCAGGTGGTGGCGACGGCGGTGTCGAGGTCGCCCAGGTGGAAGACGCGGGTTGCGAACAGCCAGACCACCAGCGGCAGCACCAGCAGCTTGATCGCCACCACGACCAGGCTCTCGCCGAGATCTCCGGCAAGACGGAAGCCCGCGAGCGTGGCGCCCAGGGAGAAAAGCGCCGCGGGCGTCGCGGCCGCGGCGAGGAGATCGATCAAATGCCGCAGCGGTCCCGGCAACGCAAGGCCGGTAAGCCGCCACAGAAGGCCCGCGACGATCGAGAGGATCACGGGATTGCCCGCGATGGCGATCGCCGTCGCCTCTGCCATGCGCAAAGCGCCATGGGCGTGGCCGCGGCCCGCTTCCACCACCACGGTCGTGAGCGATAGTAAAACCAGAGAGTGAACGCTGATGATGATCGTGAGCGGCACCAACCCGGCGTCGCCGAAGGCCGCGAGCACCAGGGGAATGCCCAGCTGGACCGAATTCGAGAAACCCGTGCTGATCGCCATCAGGCCCTGCTCGGCAAGGCTCAGGCGGAACACGATGCGGCCGACCGCCAGACTCCCCGCGAACACCATGAGCGCGCCCGCGAAATAGGCGCCGAGCAGCGCGAGCGATCCGCCCGCGCCCGTCGACGCCGTCGCCATGCCGCGAAACAGAAGCGCGGGGATCGCGGCGTAATAGACGAAAGCGCCGAGCCCGCGCGCGCCCTCGGCGCTCAGAAATTTCCCGCGCCCGAAGCCGAAGCCCAGCAGGATCACCGCGAAGATGGGCAGGACGATCTCGATGACGGTGGACATGGGGGCGGTGCGTCCTTCCACTCGCGCCTTTCAGGCGCGGGTCAGGATATGCGCTCTAAGAGGTCGGGCCCGGGAAGCGCACGAGGACGCGCTCGAGGTGGTTGCGGCCGCTCGTGAGCTCGGGCCGGATCGGGCCGCGCTCGAGGAGCTCGAAGGCGGTCGTGTTGAGTCCCTCGATGTCGATCTCGGCGGGCAGCTGCTTGAGCTCCCAGCGGCCGTCGTAAAGAGCGCGGTTGCGCTGGCTCAAGGCCACGAGCTCGCCGGTGTCGGTGAAGCCCTCGTGGTCGTGGTCCAGCGGATGAAAGCGGCCCTTCTTGCGCCCGAGCCGGAAACCCTTGGCCTCCAGGCGGCGCGCGAGGTCGAGATCCTGCAGACCCCAGCCCCAGTAGCGCGTCGAGTAGCCGTTCGCCGCCTCGAACTGCGTGTTCCGCAGGAGCACCACGCCGCCGAAATAGTTGTTGAGCTCGTGCCGCACGGCGAGTTTGCTGCGTCCCGGCCGGATCGGCCGCAGCTCCGCGCCGTACCAGAGCGCGCAGGTCGGGTGGTCCGGGCAGGAGTAGTCCGCCTCGAGGGGCAGGTAATCGACATCGTGGAAGCAGACATAGTCCGCGCGGCCCCGGCTTAGGAAGTACCCGATGTTGCGGGTGAGGCCGCGGCTGAACGGCAGGCCCGGCACTTGCTCGACCACGATCACGGAGTAGGGGATGTCCTGGTGCCCCGGCGCGCGCGCGAAATACTCGATGAGGTGCGGCAGCAGCACCGCCAGATGCGCCGCGCGGTCGCGATAGGGCACCACGATCGAGAGCCGGGGCTTCCCAGGCACCGGCGCGACCGTGGAGCTCACGTCGCCTTGCCGCCGCGTTCCCAAAGCAGGCGGTCGAAGTGGTCGAGGGTCGCCTCGACCCTCGCCATCACGGTGCCCGGCGGGAATGCTCCATCGGGTCCGCCGCGGCCGGGATCGAGACCGGTCAGCAGTTCCAGTGCATCGTGGACATCATGCATGGTCCAGAGCTGGAATTTGCCGTCCGCGACGGCGGCCGCCAGCTCCTCGCTCAGGATCACATGGGCGGCGTTGGCGGCGGGAATCACCACGCCCTGCCGTCCCGTCAGGCCGCGCTCGGCGCAGGTGCGGTAGAAGCCCTCGATCTTCTCGATGGCGCCGCCGATGGGCTGGCTCTCGCCGGCCTGATTGACGGAGCCGGTAATCGCGATGTCCTGGCGCAGCGGCACGTCGGCGAGCGCCGAGATCACCGCCACGAGCTCGCCCATGGAGGCGCTGTCCCCCTCGACGCCGCCATAACTCTGCTCGAAGGTGACCGTAGCCGAGAACGACAGCGGCAGTCGGCGCGCGAAGCAGCCGCTCAGGTAGCCGCCGATGATATAGACGCCCTTCTGCTGGATCGGGCCGCCGAGCTCGGTCGCGCGCTCGACATTGATGATACCGAGCCGGCCCGCCTGCACGCGTGCGGAGATGCGGACGGGCGAGCCGAAGGCGTGGTCGCCGAGGTCGCGGACGGTGAGCCCGTTCACCTGGCCGACGCGGGTCCCGTCGGTGTCGATCAGGACGAGACCCTCGCTGATCGCCTCCTGGGTCCGATCCTCGACGCGCGAGCGCCGCAATCGCCGCACGCTCAGCATCTTCAACACCTGCGGCGCATCGATCTTGGCGGCGCCGTCGCTGCGCGCCATCGCCGCCGCCTCGGCGACGAGGTCCTCTACCTGCTCGAAGCGCGCGGAGAGCTTTCGCCGGTGCTGGGCCCAGCGAGCCGCCTCGGCCAGCAGCCGCGCCACCGCCGCATCGGCGATGCCGCCGGGCAAATGGCGCAGGGCCATGTAGTGCACGAGCCGCGCGTAGAGCGCGAGGTTCTGCGGCTCCGCTGGCATTTCCGGATCGATGTCGGCCTTGATCTTGAAATATGTGGCGAAGTCGGGATCGGCGGAGAAGACCGTGTAGTACCAGCGCCGCGCGCCGACGATCACCACCTTGACGTTGAGCAGAATGGAGTGCGGGCTCGTCGCGCCCGCGAGCGGCGGGCCGCCCGTGTGCGGCGGCTCGATCCGGATGCAGCGGTCCCGCAGCGAGGCCTTGAGAAAGCCCCAGACCATCGGCTGCTCTGCGATCGCCTCGGCGCGCAGCACCAGGATGCCGTCATTGGCGCGGTGGAGCGCGCCCGCGCGGATGTGCCGGTAGTCCGTCACGGCGATGCCGCTCTCGAAGCGGAACTCGAAGCGCCCGAATAGGTTCTCGTAGCTCGGTGTGGGCTCCAGCACCACCGGCGCGTGCGGCTCCTCGCCGTGATCGACCAGCAGGTTCACCGCGTAGCGCTGCTCCGCGGCGAGCCGCCGCGCCGCCTCGGTCTCCGCGGGACCCGCGAGCAGGTCGAGGTGATCGACCAGGTCGTTGCGCAGCTCCACGATCCAGCGTGCGAGCCCGGGGTAGTTGCCGAACTCCGCACCCAGCGTATCGACGAGCGGCATCAGCGCGGCGTCCGCCGTCTGCCGGCGCGCCTCGCGCACGGTGTCCGCGAACTTGAGCTCGGCCTGCCGGCCCGCTTGCAGGAAGACGCCGAGCCGCTGGCGCACCTCCGAGAGGCCTTCGAGGCGCCGCTGCCGCTCCGCGTCGGAGAGTTTCTCGAGCGTCTCGGGCTCGTTGCCGGGTTGCGGCTGAAGCGCCATCCCCTGTGGCGTGCGCTCGATCGCATAGCCGTGCTTGCCGGCAAACGCATTGAGCTCGGCGAAAGCCGCGCCCATCGCCTGCTGCAGGGCGGCGCTCTCGCGCTCGAGATGCGCGGCGAATTCCGCGGCTTCGAAGGCGCGGCCGAGCGCTTGGCGCAAGGCCGGCAGCAGCGCCTCCAGCCGGTCGCGGAATGTACGGCCGACGCCGGCCGGCAGGCGATAGGGCCGCGGCCGCTCCGGATGGCGGAAATTCGGCAGATAGATCCAGTCGGACGGACGCGGCAGTCGCTTGGCGTGCTCGGTAAGCAGGTCCAAGGTCGCGGTCATGCGCCCGCTGCGGTCTTCGCCGACCACGAAGATGTTGAAGCCGAGCTCGGGCACGCCGAGCCCGAACTCGAGGGCTTCGCGCGCGCGGCTATGCGAGGAAAGATCGAAGATGCGCGGCGCTTCTCCGGTCTGGGCGGTCGGCGCCACCTCGAAAGCCGGTGGCCCGACCGCGGAGGCTTCGAGCCGCTCCACGCTCATGCGGCGGTGCGCGCTCCCCGCGCGCGGAGCCGCGCCTCGATCGCGTCCCAGACCTGTTTTTCCAGCTGCTTGCCGTCGAGCCGGTTGATTTCCTGGATGCCGGTCGGCGAGGTCACGTTGATCTCGGTCAGGTGCTCGCCGATGACGTCGATGCCGACGAAGAGCAGCCCCTGGTCCTTGAGCACCGGGCCGAGCGCCGCGCAGATCTCGCGCTCGTGCCGAGTGAGCTCGGTCTTCAACGCCTGGCCGCCGACGTGCAGGTTGGCGCGCGCCTCGCCCTCGGCTGGCACCCGCAGCACCCCGCCCGCGGCCTCGCCGTCGATCAGGATGATGCGCTTGTCGCCCTGGCGCACCGCCGGGACGTAGCGCTGCACCATGATCGGCTCGCGATAGAAGGTCGTGAACATCTCCAGGAGCGCGTTCAGATTGTCGTCCTCCGGCCGCAGGTGGAACACGCCGGCGCCGCCGTTGCCGAACAGCGGCTTCAGGATGATCTCGCCGTGCTCCCGGCGGAACGCGAGGATCTCGTCGCGGTCGGAGCTCACGAGGGTCGGCGGCATCAAGCCCGGGAAGTGCGTCGCGAACAGTTTCTCCGGCGCGTTCCGCACGCTCACGGGGTCGTTCACCACCAGCGTGGTCTCGCGCAGATGCTCGAGGATGTGGGTCGCGGTGATGTAGCCCATGTCGAAGGGCGGGTCCTGGCGCATCAGGATCACGTCGACCGCCGCGAGCTCGATCGTCTCGAGCGGACCCAGCGTGTGATGCCGCCCGTGCTCGCGCCGCACCTCCAGGCGCTGACCTCTGGCTGTGACCCTGCCGTCCTTCAGGCTCAGGCGCTGGGGCAGATAGTGATAGAGCGCATGGCCGCGGGCCTGCGCCTCGAGCGCCAGCACGAAGGTGGAGTCCGCGTCGATGTTGACGGTATGGATGGGATCCATCTGGATGGCGACAACCAGACCCATGTGCCCAAATCCTCTGAGATACGGCTGAATGAGTCCCGAGTATCGGGGGGAGCGGCGGAGCGGGCAAGGGGCGCCAACAAGGCGGCGGATACAGTCGATCGACAGGGCACTACCCTTGCGTTTTGGGTGAGTTAAGTCACACTTCCCTCGAGAGCTCCAACGAGGGGGCAGCTCTTGAATCGTCGCGCTCTCCTTACGCTTCTCGGCGGTGCCGCTGCGGTCTGGCCGTTGCGCGCTCGCGCGCAAGCGCCGGGCAGGGTCTATCGGATCGGTGTGCTCGGGCTCGTGGACAACAAGAGTCCCTTCGAGGGGTCGCTCACCCGCGGCCTCGCGCGGCACGGCTACGTCCTCGACAAGAATCTGGCTATCGAGCGTGGCGGGCCGCAACGCCTCGCCGAGGTGGTGGCGAGCAAGGTCGATCTCATCATCGCCGTCGGCTATGCTTCGGCGCTTGCTGCCAAGCAAGGGACCACGCTTCCGGTCGTCATATTCTCGGCGGGCGATCCCGTGGAGACCGGGCTCGCCGACGGCTTGGCGCGGCCCGGTGGGCACCTGACCGGCATTTCCGACGTGTCGGCAGAGGTGACCCCCAAGCGGCTGGAGCTTCTCAAGGAGTTTGCGCCCAACCTGCGCCGGGTGGCGATGCTGTGGAACGCCGACGACCTCGCGATGACGCTGCGCTACCGGGCGTCGGAGGCGGGTGCAAAGGCGCTGGGCATCGCCGTCCAGGCCTTGGGCGTGCGCGAGCCCGCCGATTTCGACCAAGCGTTCGACGCCATGACGCGGGAACCGCCGGACGCGATCCTGATGGTCAGCGACCCCCTCACCAATCTCAACCGGGTGAAGGTTTTCGATTTCGCGGCGAGGCATCGATTGCCGTCCATCTACGAGTACGACTTCATCGCCCGCGGCGGAGGCTTGATGTCCTACGGCATCGATCTCGACGAGACCTTCGACCGCGTGGGAGGCCTCGTCGATCGCATCCTCAAGGGGGCGAAACCCGCGGACTTGCCGTTCGAGCAGCCGACGCTCTTCCGCTTCGTACTCAACCTGAAGACCGCCAAGGCGATCGGCCTGGAGCCACCGGCGTCCTTGCTCGCCCGCGCCGACGAGGTGATCGAATGAGGCGGCGGGATCTCATCACGCTTCTGGCTGGCACGGTGGTCGCCTGGCCGTGTGCCGTCCGTGCTCAGCAGCGGAGCGCGATGCCGGTGATCGGGTTCCTTGGCAGCACCTCGGCCGAGCACTACGCGATCCGCCTGGAAACGTTCCGCCAAGGGCTGAAGGAGGCGGGCTACGTCGAGGGCCAGAACGTGGCGATCGAGTTTCGCTGGGCGAACGGCCGATACGAGCGACTGCCGGAACTCGCAGCCGAGCTGGTTCAGCGTCAAGTAGCCGTGATCGCGTCGGGTGGCGGCACGGCCACGGCGTTGGCGGCGAAGTCGGCGACATCGACCATTCCGATCGTTTTCGCGTCCGCAATCGATCCGGTCAAGGCCGGGCTCGTCGCCAGCCTGAGCCGGCCCGGCGGCAACATGACGGGCGTGACCAATCAGGACGTGGAGGTAGGTCCGAAGCGGTTGGAACTGCTGCACGAGTTACTGCCTGGGGCAACCAGCATTGCCGTGCTTGTCAATCCGGCCAATCCCACGCTCGCCGAGCAATTCATGAACGGCGTGGAGCCAGCCGCCCACACACTCGGGATGACGCTCCATGTCGTGCAAGCGGCCACCGAGAGCGATTTGGATACGGCCTTTGCCACCGTCGTCCAGCTGCGGGCAGACGCGCTCGTGATCAGTCCTGATATATTTTTCGGTAGCCAGAACGGGCAACTCGCGGTGCTGGCCCTCCGCCACGCTCTGCCCGCGGTCTACCTGGATCGACCATTCGCGGCGGCCGGCGGCCTCGTAAGCTACGGCGCCAGTGAATCGGAATATTTCCGTCTGCTCGGGGTTCAGGTCGGCAGAATTCTCAACGGCGAGAACCCAGCCGACCTGCCGGTCCAGCAGGCGACGAAGATCGAGCTGATCATCAACCTCAAGACCGCCAAGGCGCTCGGACTCACCGTCCCGCAATCCCTCCTCGCCCGCGCCGACGAGGTGATCGAATGAGGCGGTGGCAGTTGATCGTTTTTGCTGCTGCCACGCTCGCGCGGCCCCGTGTCGGGCTCGCTCAACAAACAGTACCGGCTCGGCGCATCGGCGCCTTCATTCCGTTCGCCGAAAGCGATGGCATGCAGAAGCAATATTATCTCAGCTTCAAGGAGAAGCTCAGGCAGCTGGGCTGGATCGAAGGCCGGACGGTCGAGCTTATCGAGCGCTGGGGCCCCGGCGCGTCACTCGCCGAGTTTCAATCCACAGCGGCAGACTTGGTCAACCAGCGTCCGGAACTGATCTTCCTGGTCAGCTCGCCGGCGCTCAAAGCGATGGCTGCGGCGACCGGATCGATCCCGATCGTCTTCGTCGGCGTCTCGGACCCGGTGGGACAGGGCCTGATCTCGAATCTGGCGCGTCCCGGCCGCAACCTCAGCGGCTTCACCTTCTTCGACCCGGAGATGGGCGGCAAATGGCTGGGGTTGCTGAAGGAAATGGCCCCTCCGGTGGTCCGGGTCCGGGTCGTCTTCAACCCCAGCACGGCACCGCAGGCAAAGCTGTTCCTCGATTCGATCGAGGCCGCGGCAGCATCATTTGGCGTGGCCGCTGCTGCCGCTCCCGTGCACGACGCAGCGGAGATCGAAACCGTTCTCGGCGCACTGGCGCGCGAAGGGAAGGGCGGCCTGTTCTTCCCCTCCGACACCTTCACCATCAACCATCATGCCCTCGTGCTCGACCTGACGACGCGTTATCGTCTGCCGGCGCTCTATGCGCATGATTTTTTCGCGCGGGACGGCGGCTTGGCCTCCTATGGCGTCGATGTCGCCGCGCAATACGCTCAGGCGGCCGAATACGTCGACGCCATCCTCAAGGGAGCCTTTGTGGGCGATCTGCCGGTGCAGCGGCCGACGAAGTTCGAGTTGGTGATCAATCTCAAGACCGCGAAAGCGCTCGGCCTCGCGATCCCGCAATCGCTCCTCGCCGGCGCCGACGAGGTGATCGAATGAGGCTTGGCGCGCTTCTGTTGGCGTTTCTCTGTTTGGTTCCCGCAGTGTCGATGGCGCAGGACGCAGGCCGCGTCTTTCGCGTCGGGTTCCTCTGGCTCGGAGCCGCGGACGACGCGCCGCCCGCGGCCGTCGACAGCTTCCGCGCCGGCATGCGGGAGAGCGGCTATGTGGAGGGCGGCAATCTCGTGATCGAGGTGCGCGACGGACACGGGCGCGTGGACCTGTTGCCGAGCGCAGCGGCCGACCTCGTTGCCCTGAAGGTCGACGCCATCGTCACCGCGGGCACAGCTGCCACCATCGCCGCGAAGAGCGCAACAGCCGATATTCCGATCGTGTTCGGCGGAACGGCCGATCCCGTCGGACGCGGCGTCGTGGCCAGTCTTGCGCATCCGGGCGGCAACGTCACCGGGTTCTCCCGAGAGCTCGGAATAGACAAGGCGCTCGACCTGCTGAAGGAGTTGGCGCCGAGCGCGCGTCGCGTGGGTCTGGTTTATCATTCAGGGAACATGCCCACGACCTATCTCCCGGTTTTCATGGCGGAGCGAGCCGAGACCGCAAATTCCCTGGGTTTGACGCTCACGCCGTTGCCGGTGAGAGATTCTGGCGATGTCGACGCTACTCTAGGTGCGATGCAGAGCAACCACGTTGACGGGGCGCTCATTGTCAACGACACGCTGCTCTTCGAGAACCAGGCTCGCTTGCTGGCGTTCACCCTCGAGCACGGCATCGCGACCGCGTGCCTCGCCGCATATTGGGCAAAGCACGGCTGCCTGTTCTCCTATGGCGAGGATTCATCGGATAACTACCACCGCGCGGCCACCCTCGTCGCCAAGATCCTCGGCGGCGCAAAACCCACCGACTTGCCAGTCGAGCAGGGGACGACATTCCCGCTCGTGATCAACCTCAAGACCGCCAAGGCGCTCGGAATCACCGTGCCACAATCTTTGCTCGCCCGCGCCGACGAGGTGATCGAATGAGCGCGCCGGCGGAAGCCGCCGGTTTGGCGAGCAGCGCCATCGCACCAGCGGCGCCGCGGCGCGGCCGGCTGTTCGTCAAGTACGTGGTCTCGCTGGTGGGCCTCGTCGCCGTGTTGCTGATCGGCAACGGCGCGCTCGACGTCTGGTTCTCCTACAACGAGGCGAAGCAGACCTTGGTGCGCATCCAGCAGGAGAAGGCCGAGGCGGCGGCGCAGCGCATCGCGGAGTTCGTCGACGAGATCGAGCGGCAGATCGGTTGGACCACGCACGCGCAGTGGTCGGCGGGCACCGTCGATCAGCGGCGATTCGACTATGTCCGGCTGCTCAGGCAAGTGCCGGCGATCACCGAGCTCGCCCAGCTCGACGCCGAAGGGCACGAGCAGCTCAAGGTCTCGCGGCTCGCCATGGACGTGGTCGGCGCCGGCACGGATTACTCGCAAGACCCGAAATTCACCCAGGCGGTCGCGCACAAGGTCTGGTTCAGCCCGGTCTATTTCCGCAAGGAATCCGAGCCCTATATGACGATCGCGGTCGCCCATGCCGGCCGCAAGCCCGGCGTCACCGTCGCCGACGTCAATCTGAAGCTGATCTGGGACGTGGTGAGCGCCATCAAGGTAGGTCGAGCGGGCTACGCCTATGTGGTCGGGCCCGACGGCCGGTTGATCGCGCATCCCGACATCAGCCTGGTGCTGCGCGACACCGACCTCTCCGGCCTGCCGCAGGTCGCCGCGGCGCTCGCCAATCCCACGGCGGCAAGCGACCCCGCCGCAGGCGTCACCATCGCGCCCAACTCCGCAGGCGTCTCGGTGCTGACGGCGCACGCGGCGATCCCCGCGCTTAATTGGCTGGTCTTCGTCGAGCTGCCCGCGAGCGAGGCGCTGGCGCCGCTCTACCAGCTGCTGACGCGGAGCGGCATCCTGCTGGGAGTGGGCCTGCTGCTGGCGGCGGTGGCGGGCGGGCTGCTCGCGCGCCGCATGGTCGTGCCGATCCGTCGGCTGCAAGAGGGCGCGGAGCGGCTCGGCGCCGGCGAGCTCGG
>JGI12269J14319_10003375_pt1 | contig 15013 bp, 16 predicted proteins | sample PeaSoiSIISIP2007_FD_14319 | JGI IMG/M metagenome (IMG submission 14319) | reverse complement strand
GGCGGCGGCGGCGGCGCGCCCTTGGGCGGCGGCGGCGGTGGAGGCGGCGGGGGCGGCGGCGGGGGCGCGGCCTTGAGCAACTTCACCTTCACCGCTTGGTCCGAGTACTCCTGATACTTGGGCTCGAACTTCACCTTCCAGAGGTAATAGCCAATGCTGCCGTGAATGAGCACGGCGATGCCCACGCCGACAAAAAACCCGGTTCCACGCCGCCGCGGACGCCGTTCATCGGTCAACGGGTCGTAGTGGTGATGCTCGGGAAGATGCTGTTCGTCAGACATGCGTCCTTGCTCGCACTACGGCGCCAGTCTTTGTGTTTTGCCGTTTTGGTCGAGGCCGATCAGGGCGACGCTGTAGAACCCGTTGTCCTGCAACTTGTTCATAACGGTCATGAAGTCGCCGTACTCGGTCTCCTTGTCGGCGCGGATGAAGATCCGTTCCCGCGACGGGTCGCGGCGGCCGATCAGCTTGCGCAGGTCGGCGCCGAGGCTCTCAGGCCACGTCGGGAAATCGCCGAGGTGCAGCGCCCCGTTCGCCTCGATCGTGATGTAGACCGGCACGGGCGGGTTCTGCGACGGGACCGCAACCGCATTCGGCAGATCGACGTGGACGGACGGCACGGTCAGCGGCGCACACACCATGAAGATGATGAGCAAGACGAGCATGACATCGACGAACGGCGTGACGTTGATGTCGTGATGCTGCTCGACGTTGTACCGATCGCCCCCGGAGCCCGAGAGTTTGGCGGCCATGCGCGTTAGGCTCCCTTGTCGAGCTGCCGCGAGATGGCGTTCATGAGCTCGGCGACAAAGCCCTCGGCGCGTGTTCCATACCCGGAAATCCGCGTCTGGAAGTAGTTGTAGAAGATAACCGCCGGGATGGCCGCGAACAGGCCGAAGCCCGTTGCCAGAAGCGCTTCGGCGATGCCGGGCGCCACGACGGCCAGGTTGGTCGTGTTGGTGTTGGCGATGCCGATGAAGGAATACATGATCCCGTAGACGGTGCCGAACAGCCCGACGAACGGTGCGTTGGCGCCCAGCGAGGCCATGAAGGCCATCCCGCCCGAGAGGCGCTTGGCCAGCGAGGCCTGCACCGCCGAGACCGCGTTGCCGGCGCGTTCGACCGTCGATTCCCGGTTCTCGCCGGCGACGGCCAAGCCCGCCTGACGCGACAGCTCAACCTCGGCGGAAGCCGCCGCGGCCATGTCGGCCATCGGGTTGCCCTCGTAGTCTTCGGAGGCCGCGATGCGATTGATGTCGGGCACCGACCGGGCGCCCCGGAACGCCTCCAGGAACCTGTCGGACTCGCGGTTGAGGCCGGCGAACTCGATCAGCTTGGTGATCAGGAGCGTCCAGGAGAGGACAGAGCACAGCGCCAGGCCGAGGATCACGGCCTTCACCACCCAGGTCGCGCCGATGAACATGGTGATCGGGGTGAGCTTGGTGGCGCCGCCCGATGCATTGGCCGCGATCGAGCTGGCCGCCTCCGGAGCGCCGGCTGCCGGAGCCGCCGCGGCTGACGAATCTGCCGCCGCGGCCGCCGACGCACTGGAGTCGGCCGGCGCGGCTGACTGCGCGAAGGCCGGCGCTGTCACCATAAGCGACAGTGCGCCGATCAGGGCGATGAAAGGGGTCTTCAGTTTGTTGTGGGACATCTGTCGCCAGTTCCTGCTTGGTCTAACACGTTAAGGACCGAGTGGGCCGTCATAGCGTGAAGCCTTTCGCCCACCCAAGAAAACTTGGCCGAAACGAGATCGGACCCGATCAAGCCCCGCACCGCCGAGCGCGCGTCGAAGACGTACGCAGTATATCCTTTCCGACCCAACGGCTCGGAAGTGTTACCGCTTTGTTAGACTTGCGGCCCGCGTCCTTTGGCAATCCCTTCTGGCATCGTCAAGGGCGAAGAAAGCCTAACGGCATGAGACCCGCCAGGCGATCAGGGGTTACATTGCGCTGCACAAGAGAAGCAGATTTGAACCGCTTAGATATTTTCTCACAGGCCGGTAGAGCTGATGCTGCGCCGCAATATTGACTGTTATTCGAATTTGTTCGCGATTCCCACGATGCGACTTGCGACACGACGTCGCTGACGATAGCCCCGGCCAGCGGGCGGACGCGCTGTCGAGCGGGGAGCGCTTTGGGGGGACGGGCGGGCGCCTGGGCTCGAACTCGAGCCATCCGATCGGCGCTGAGCTGTTCAAGAAGGCGTGGTGCCTGGGGGCGGATTCGAACCACCGACACGCGGATTTTCAGTCCGCTGCTCTACCAACTGAGCTACCCAGGCTAGGGCCAGGACGTCGAGGGAGGCCGTCTATAGGTGACGCCCCAAGCGGTGTCCAGCCGAGGAATCTTCAGGCCTCGTCGTCGTGGTCGTCACCGCCTTCCGCCTGCTCGGATTGCGGGGCGCCGGGGATCCGGTAGGCGCCTGAAAACCAACGCTGGAGATCGATATCGGCACAGCGTTTGGAGCAGAACGGGCGGAAGCGCGGGTCGAACGGTTTGCCACAGATGGGGCACGGCGGTTTGGTCACGGCCGATATCCCAACCCTTCGAGCAGGCTTGCGGTTTCATAGAGCGGCAGGCCGACCACGCCAGAATAGGACCCTGAGAGGCTGAGGACGACGGCGCCGGCCCGCCCCTGGATCGCATAGGCGCCGGCTTTGTCGCGCCACGCGTCGCCCGCGAGCAGGGTCGCGATGTCGCCCTCGGTCAGCCGCTTGAAGATCAGCCGGCTATCACTCAAACGCGCGCCCCGCCGGCCGTCCGGCGCGACGAGCGCGACCGCGGTCAGCACACGGTGGGCCCGCCCGGACAGGAGCGTCAGGAAGCGCTTCGCTTCGTCAACGTCACGCGCCTTGCCGAGCATGCGGCGGCCGACCGCAACGATGGTGTCGGCGGCGAGCACGAAGGCGCCGGGGTGGCGCGCGTGGGCGGCCTCGGCCTTCAGCCGCGCCAGCCGCCTGGCTGCCAGGCGCGGCGTCTCCTTGGCTTGCGGAGCCTCGTCGATGTCGGATGGATCGATCAGGTCTGGCTCGACGCCGATCTGGCGGAGCAGCGCGAGCCGCCGGGGGCTGGCGCTCGCGAGCACGAGCCGCGGACGCTCGGCCAGTCTACTTGAACCGATAGGTGATGCGGCCCTTGGTCAGGTCGTAGGGAGTCATCTCCACCAAGACCTTGTCGCCGGCCAGGACCCGAATGCGGTTCTTGCGCATTTTGCCGGCGGTGTGGGCGATGATCTCGTGATCGCCGTTGTCGAGCTTTACGCGGAAGGTTGCGTTGGGCAGGAGCTCGCTGACCGTGCCCGGAAACTCCAACAGCTCTTCTTTCGCCATGCGGCCTCTCTGACTGACGAACCATCGCAAGACGGCCCGCGCCGGCTGATCGTGACCGGGGCGCGAGCCTGGAAATCAGGCCATTCAAGTATAACGCATTCAGCCGCCGAACGTCGATGGCTTGCCGAAACGCGCGATGATGCGCGCCATGAGCCCGTCGCGGACGCCGCGATAGGCGTCGAGCACCCCCTCGCGCGACCCGCTCGCCAGCGTCGGATCGAATGTCGGCCAATAGTCGATCTCGACCGCCGCGGCGCGCGTCATCTCCACCGCGCGGTGGTGCGCCTCGGGCGTGAGCGAGATCACAAGGTCGAACGCGTTCGGGTCGAGGTCGTCGAAGCTCTTCGCGTGGTGGCGGCTCAAGTCGGCGCCGATCTCGCGCATGACCTCGACGGCGAATGGATCAAGCTCGCCCGTGGGCTTCAGCCCGCAGCTGTCGACGTAGATCTCCGTCCCGTAGAGCAGCTTGATCAACCCCTCGGCCATCGGCGAGCGGACGCGGTTCAGATTGCAGGCGAAGAGAACGGCGCCGGGCCGCGCGGCGACCGGCATCCCTAGCCCCGCCAGTGCAGGGCGCAGATGAGTGTGAAGAGGCGCCTAGCGGTGTCCAGGTCGGTCTCGACCTTGCCGGCCAGTCGTTCGCGCAGCAGAACCGAGCCCTCGTCGTGCAGCGCCCGGCGGCCCATGTCCAACGCCTCGATCTGTTGCGGCGTCGCGTTACGGATCGCGTCGTAATAGCTCTCGCATACCATGAAGTAATCTTTGATCAGGCTGCGGAACGGCGAGAGCGACAACAGGTGCCGATGCTGGAATCCGGGGCCGGTGACATCGAGCGCCAGCCGGCTGTCGATCAGCGCGATCGTCAGCGCATAGGGGCCGCCCTCAGCGCCGGCGGGCGCGAAGTGGTTGGCCTCGAGAAGATCGAAGATGGCGACCTGCCGCTCGTGCTCCTGGTCGCGCGAGACCGAAGCCAGCGACGCCTCGTCGAGGGTGATGCTGGCCAGCCGCTGGTTGGATCGATCCTCGGTCATGCTCGGCGCTTGCTTTAGCGTCAGCGCCCGCCCTTCGCCATCGGCAGCGGCCTCAGCGCTTGCGATTGAAACGGATGGACGCCGAGCGGGCATGGGCGGGTAGGCCCTCGGCTTCGGCCAGCGCCGTGGTCGACGGCGCGAGCGCGGCGAAGGCGGCTGCGTCGCAGGCGATCAGCGAGGTGCGTTTCATGAAGTCGAGCACCGAGAGGCCGGACGAGAAGCGGGCCGCGCGGCTGGTCGGCAGCACGTGGTTCGAGCCCGCCACATAGTCGCCGATCGCTTCCGGGGCATAGCGGCCGAGGAAGATTGCGCCAGCGTGCCGGATCGCCGCGGCCAGCGGCTCCGGGTCCGCCACCGCCAGCTCCGCGTGCTCCGGCGCGATCAGGTCAACCAGCGCGGCCCAGCGCTCAGCGCCGGCGACGACGATCGCGCCATGGTCGCGCCAGGACGCGCGCGCCACCTCGGCGGTGGCGAGCGCGGAGACCTGCGCCTCGACGGCGGCTTCGACCGCGGCGGCGAAGCCCGCATCGTCGGTGATCAGGATCGACTGGGCGTCGGGGTCGTGCTCGGCTTGGCTGAGCAGGTCGGCGGCGATCCAGTCAGGATCGTTGGCGGCGTCGGCGACCACGACGATTTCCGACGGGCCCGCCAGCGCGTCGATGCCGACCACGCCGTACAGCTGTCGCTTGGCCTCGGTGACATAGGCATTGCCAGGCCCCGTGATTTTGTCGACCGGCTGGATCGGACCGGCGCCATGGGCCAGCGCCGCGCACGCTTGCGCGCCTCCGACGCGCCAGATCTCGCTGACCCCGGCCGCGCTGGCGGCGGCCAGCACCGCTGGCTCGAGCCTGCCCGGCGGCGTGACCATCGCGATGCGCGTCACCCCCGCCACGCTCGCGGGGATCGCGTTCATCAGCACGGTCGAGGGATAGGCCGCGCGGCCGCCGGGCACGTAGAGGCCGACGGCGTCCAGCGGCGTCCATCGCCAGCCGAGCGAGACGCCGGCCTCGTCGACGAACCGGAGGCCGGAGGGCCGCTGGCGCTCGTGATAGGCGCGGATGCGGCCGGCGGCGAAGGCGATGGCCGCGGTCACCTCGGCCGGGCAGGCCGCCGCGCCGGCGCGGATCTCGTCGGCGGTGACGTGGATCGACTCCTCGTCCAGCTCGACGCCGTCGAAACGGTGGGTGAATTCGAGCAGCGCGCGCAGCCCCTCGACCTTCACGCGTTGGATGATGTCGGCAACCGCCGCGCCGACCGTGGCCGGCGCGCCCCTGGGTTCGTCGAGGAAGGCGGCGAACTCGGCCTCGAAGGCGAGATCCGCCGCGTCGAACCGGCGCATCGCGGCCCTCTTACGCCTTGTCGTGGGCGGGCGCGTGGCGCGCCGGCCACGGCTCGGTGAGGTCGGCCAGCGCCGCGTCGATACACTCGACCTCGAGTCTCAAATCGCCGCCGCCGGCGAAGCGCAACAGCACGCCGCCGCCCGGCGGATCGCCCGGCTCGAAGTCGGCGGCCAGCAACTCGACCACAGCGTCGGGCTTGTCGCGTCGTAGCTTGCGCGCCTTGACGCCCAGCACCGAGCCGAACTGCAGCGCGGTTCGCACGCGCCGCTTGCCTTCCGCGTCCCGCTCCCAGCAGAAGCGGTTGAGCACCAGCGTCACCCGCCGCTCGGCCTTCTCGTAGGCGATGTCGCCGATGCGCCCGACGGCGTCCTGGAGCGCCGCCGAGATCAGCTCCAGGTCCTCGGCGTCCTCGGCGAGCAGTCGAAGGGGCGAAGTCTCCGTCATCGGAGACCGCCGCTACGTCAACCCTCGCCTTCGCGCAAGCGCCGAACCTTCGCGCCGCACGCGCCGAGCTTCTCCTCCAACCGCTCGAAGCCGCGGTCGAGGTGGTAGACGCGGTTCACCACCGTCTCGCCGCGCGCCGCCAGACCCGCGATCACCAGGCTTACCGAGGCGCGCAGATCCGTCGCCATCACCTGCGCACCCTCGAGGTTTTCGACGCCGCGCACCCGCGCCTCGCCGCCTTGCACGGTGATGTCGGCGCCGAGCCGTGAAAGCTCGGAGACGTGCATGAAGCGGTTTTCGAAGATGGTCTCCTTGATCACGCTCTCGCCGTCGGCGGTGGTCATCAGGGCCATGAACTGCGCCTGCAGGTCGGTGGCGAGGCCAGGATAGGGATCGGTCTCGATGTCGACCGCCTTCAGCCGCGCCCCGTTGCGCTTGATCACCACCCCGTCGTTGGCGTGGACGACCTCGGCGCCGGCCGCTTCGATCCGGTCGAGCAGCGCCTGGATGAAGTCGCTGCGCGTCTTGGTCAGATGCACCTCGCCGCCGGCCATGGCCGCGGCCACCGCATAGGTGCCGGTTTCGATGCGGTCGGGCATGACGGCGTAGGTCGCGCCGTGCAGCTTTGCGACGCCGGTGATGGTGATCAGGTGCGTGCCTGCGCCCTCGACCTTGGCGCCCATGGCGTTCAAGCAGTTGGCCAGGTCCTCGATCTCGGGCTCGCGCGCGGCGTTCCTGATCTCTGTCACGCCCTCGGCCAGCACCGCGGCCAACAGGGTGTGCTCGGTGGCGCCGACCGTCGAGATCGGGAACTCGATCTCGGCGCCTTTCAGCCCGCGCGGTGCCTGGGCGTAGACGTAGCCTTCGTGCAGGTCGATGTGGGCGCCCAGCGCGCCGAGCGCTTTCAAGTGCAGGTCGACGGGCCTGGCCCCGATCGCGCAACCGCCTGGCAGGCTCACCTTGGCGTGGCCGGTGCGGGCGAGCAGCGGGCCCAGCACATTGAACGAGGCGCGCATCTGGCGGACGAGATCGTAGGGAGCGAACGCGCTCGTCACTTCCGGCGCGTGCAGAACCGTTTCTGGGCCGGCGACGCCCTCGCGCTCGTCGACCTCGACGCCCAGCCGGCGCAACAGTTGGCCCAAGAACCGCGTATCGGCCAGCCGGGGCATGTTGGTGAGGCGCAACGGCTCGTCGGTGAGCAGGCTCGCCGTCATCAGCTTGATGGCCGAATTCTTCGCCCCGCTGATAGGTATGATCCCCTCCAGCCGGGCGCCGCCGGCGATCGCGATACGGTCCATGAAGGCCCCTGATCGGGCTCGCGAATCGTCCGTATCGCGAGCGTTCGTTGACGGTGTCTCTATACCACGCAACCCAACCGCAGGCGGCGCACATTTCAGCTCTTTTTCGTCACCGGCTTGCTGCGTTGTGCGGCCTTGCGCCGCTTCAGGTTCTGCCGGAGCGCCGCCGCTAGCTTGGCCTCGCGCGCGGCCTTCGCGCCCTTGGGGGCCGGCGGTTTCGAGTCAGCCACGATCAACCCGCGAGCGCGGCGAGTTCGGCCTTCTGCTTGCGCGTCAGGCCGGCGCAGACGAGGTCGTAGGAGTGGCCGACAAGGCGCTCGATCTCGCCCGACGGCACGTCGGTGTCCAGGGTGATGGCGATCCAGTGGCGGCGATCCAGATGCGAGCGGTGGCCGACGCCTGAGTACTGCTCGCGCAGGACCTCGGCGAGGTGGGGATCGCACTTCAGAATGAGCCAGCCACACCCGTCGCGGCGGCGGATGGAGAGGATGGCGAAGGNCTTGCCCATGACCTTATAGCCCGTTGGCTCGGCAACCGCCCCGGGTCTGGCGTCCAGCAACCCCTTCGCCTGCGTCTGCTGCGGCGTCGGCTGCATGCACGAGTCCCTCCCCATCGCAGCCTAGCGCGTAGCGCCGCCCTTTTCACTTCACTTGCGCCGCCTCGTCCGCTACCACCCGCCCTCCCAGACGCCGCCGTAGCTCAGTGGTAGAGCGCATCCTTGGTAAGGCTGAGGTCGACAGTTCGATCCTGTCCGGCGGCACCACGTTCTCGTACAGCGGCGTTCGATCGGCCCGCCTGGCGTCGCGCTCGGCCGACGCGCTCTAGCCGCCCCGATGCGTTAAGAGGCGGCCGCCCCCCCTCAGCCCGCTGCGGCGGCCTTGAGCGTAAAGAGTCCGAAGACCAGCCAGAAGATCCAGGTCAGCGTCGTGACGGCGGCGATGGGTTGCGGAAACCACACCGCGACGACCGCGAGGCCCGAATAGAGCACGAGCGAAAGCCAGGCGTTTCGGTAGCTCGTGCGCAGCGTCGATGCGGCGGCCGTGTCTTTGGTCAGCCGGTCCCTCAGGGCCACGCCGCAAAACAGGATCCAGCCTATGGCCTGCAGCGCGATGACGGCGTTGTAGATGACGACGGCGGGCGCAGCATGGTCCGTGAGCAAATAACTGCCGAGCAAAGCGGTTGGGAACGGGATGAAGACAACCGTCAGCAACAGGAACGCGTTCGAATAGATGAAAGCACCCGAAGATTTGTTTATCGACTGAAATATCGAGTGATGATTCATCCACGTGATGAAGATGATCGCGAAGCTCAGGAGAAACGCGAATACGGATGGAAGGATGCTCTGAAGCGCATGCCACAATGCGGCGGTGCTGGTTATCGCCGATGAGCTCGGCGCCTTGATGTCGATGATCAGCAACGTCAACGCGATGGCGAACACGCCGTCGCAGAAGGCCTCCAGTCGCGCGTTCGGGCTCTTCTCCGGCATGCCTGGGCGGCCCCACCCCTGGCCGCAGCTTGAACCCTAGCTAGGCCGTAGAGCGAGGGGCAAGGGGGAAAGCTGGCCGCGCGTTTGGAGGCCGCGCTTAGCGGGCCAGCTTGACGGGCGGTGCGGCTCCGACTTAATACAGCGTATTACTTCTGGGCACACGATGAACGCCGCCGGCGCAGCACGGAAAGACGAGACGACTGGGACGTCCGACGAGCTCCTGAATCTCGCCGAGCGCATGTTCGCCGAGCGCGGTGTCGAGAACGTCGCGCTGACCCAGATCGTCGCTGCCTCGAGCCAGAGAAACCGCTCCGCCTTGCACTATCACTTCGGCTCGCGCGAAGGCGTGCTGAGCGCCCTGCTCGACCGCCGGCTCGCAGCCATCAACGCACGGCGCGAGATGCTGCTCGACGCGCTGCCGGCCAGGCCGACGGTGCTGGCCATCGCCCGCGCGACCGTGGCCGCTCTCGGCCAGACCCTGGTCGAGGAGCCCTGGGGTCGCGACTACATCTCGATCCTGGCCCAGGTGCGGTTTCATCCCCGGCTCCTCGGCGAACGCGCGGTCTTGGACGAGCACCTGACCGGCGTGCGGCGCACCAGACGCATGATGCAGCAGGCGGCGAGCCCCCTGCCCTCGGCCCTCGTCGCCGAGCGGTTGACCTGGTTCACCGATGCGGTGGTCTTCGCCATGGCGCGCTGGGCGCAGAAGACGCCCGCCGGACCCAAGGCGAAGGCGGCGATGGCCGTCTTGATCGAAGAGCTTGCCGACTTCGGCGCGGCCGCCGTGGCCGCGCCGACCCACGCCGACCGTTCGGAGCCATAACGACATGAGCCAGAAGACCCCCGCCGGCGAAGACTTCCATGGCGTGATCAACGAGAGCTTTGCGGATTCGACCCCCTGGTGGCCGCCGGCGCGGTACCGGGACGGCGCGCCGAACGTGGTGATGGTGGTGCTGGACGACACTGGCTTCGCCCACCTGGGCTGCTACGGCTCGACGCTTTCGACGCCGAACATCGACGCGCTCGCCGAGGGCGGCGTCCGTTTCACTGGCTTCCACACCACGGCGCTGTGCTCCCCCACCCGCGCCTGCCTGCTCACCGGGCGCAACCACCACGCGGTCGGCATGCGGGCGATCTCCAACTTCGACACCGGCTTTCCGAACATGCGCGGCGCGATCCCGCGCAGCTCTGCGACCCTGGCCGAGATCCTGCGCGAGAACGGCTATGCGACCTTCGCGGCGGGCAAGTGGCACCTCGCGCCCATGGGCGAATGCTCGGCGGCCGGCCCTTTCACCAACTGGCCGCTGCAGAAGGGGTTCGACCGCTACTACGGCTTCCTGCAGGGCGAGACCGACCAGTTCTTCCCCGAGCTCACATCAGACAATCACTTCGTCGACCCGCCGGGCGGACCGGCCGACGGCTACCACGTGTCGGAGGACATCGTGGACCGCGGCGCCGACATGGTCCGCAACCTGACCTCGCTCGTGCCCGAGCGGCCGTTCTTCCTCTATCTGGCGTTCGGGGCGATGCACTCGCCGCATCAGGCGCCGAGAGCCTACCTCGAGAGATGGCGCGGCAAGTTCGACGCCGGCTGGGACGTCGTGCGCCAGCAGTGGTTCGAACGGCAGAAGACGCTGGGCGTGATCCCGCCCGAAACCCGGCTCGCGCCGCGCAATCCGGGCGTCAGGCCGTGGACCGAGCTCACCGAGAACGAGCAGAGGTTCGCCTGCCGCCTGCAGGAAGCTTTCGCGGCCTTCCTGGAGCATACCGACGACCAGATCGGCCGGTTGGTCGCGTTCCTGAAGTCGATCGACCGGTTCGAGGACACCATCTTCATCCTGCTCTCCGACAACGGCGCGAGCCAGGAGGGCGGCGCCACCGGCGTGCTCGACGAGATGAAGTGGTTCAACGGCATTCGCGAGAACGCCGACGAGGCGGTTCTTCGCCTCGACGACATCGGCGGGCCGGACAGCCACTGCAACATCCCATGGGGCTGGGCCCAGGCCGGCAACACGCCGCTCAAGTGGTACAAGCAGAACACCCATGGCGGGGGCGTGCGCGACCCCTTGATCGTGCACTGGCCCGCCGGGCTGAAGGCCAAGGGCGGCGAGACGCGTGAGGTGTTCTGCCACGCGATCGACGTCGCGCCGACCATCCTGGACCTCGCCGGCCTCGAGCCGCCGGAGACGGTCGCCGGGGTCGCGCAGATGCCGATGCACGGCGCGAGCCTGGCGCCCGCGATCGCCGAACGCAGCGCTCCGCTCGCGCGTGAAGTCCAGTATTTCGAGATGCTGGGCCACCGGGGGCTCTGGAAGGACGGCTGGAAGGCCGTGACCCGCCACACCCCCGGCCAGCCGTTCGAGTCCGACCGCTGGGAGCTCTACCACCTGGCCCAAGACTTCTCGGAGTACGAGGACCTGGCCGAACGCGAGCCGGAGCAGCTGATGGACCTGATCGCGCTCTGGAACGCGGAGGCCGAACGCCACGGCGTCTTCCCGCTCGACGACCGCAACGCCATGCAGCTCTTCCGAGCCTCCGGGCGGCCGGGGCTGCCGACCTCGCGCACGCGTTTCGTCTACCACCCGCCGATCTCGCACCTGGTCTCCGACGCCTGCCCGCCCGGCGCGCGCGGCTGGACCATGACTGCGGAGATCGACCATCCGCAGGGTGGCGACGGGGCGTTGATCGCGCGCGGCAGCCTGAACAGCGGGTTTGCGCTCTACGTGAAGGAGGGCCGGCTCGTCTTCGACTACAACCATTTCCACGAGCACACGCGCGTCGCCGCCTCCGAGCCGCTCACGACCGGGGCGCACGCGGTGCAGGTCTCCGTCGAGCGCACGCCCGACGGCGGCGGGGACATCGGGATCGTGGTTGACGGCAACGTCGCGGGCGCGGGTCGGGTGCCAAAGCTGCTGTTCGTGATCTCGTCGACCGGGATGGACATCGGGCGAAGCCTGTCGCCGGTGACGCGCGACTACCCGGCGCCGTTCGCCTATCCGGGCCGCATCAGCCGCGTGGTGTTCGAGGTGCCCGAGAGCCGCCCGCGCGGCGAGGTCAGGGCCGAGGCGCGGGCCGAGATGGCCCGGCAGTAGGATCGCCGCCGCAAGCGCGCGGGAAGGATGCAGACATGGACAACGCCTACCGCATCTTCGGCTCGGAGATGTCGCCGTACTCGGTGAAGGTTCGATCCTACTTTCGCTACAAGGGTCTGCCGCACGAGTGGATTGCGCGCCGCGCCGAGAACGACGAGGCGTACCGGCGCTATGCGCGTTTGCCAATCATCCCACTCGTCGTGACCCCGGAGGACCAGGGCATCCAGGACTCCACCCCCATCATCGAGGCCGTGGAGGCTCGCGCGCCAAGCCCGTCCATCCACCCCGACGACCCGGCGCTCGCGTTTCTTTCAGCCCTGATCGAGGAGTTCGGCGATGAGTGGGGCAACAAGCTGATGTTCAACCACCGCTGGTACGACCCGGTCGACCAGGATGCGGCGTCGCTGGTGCTGGCGCGGCTCAGCCTGCCGTTTGGCGAGAAGGCGGAGGTCGAGGCGCGCGCGGCCGTGATCAAGGCGCGGATGACCGGGCGCGGCGCGTTCGTCGGCTCGAGCGACGCCAACGCACCCTTGATCACCGCCTACTATTTCGAGCTGCTCGACATCCTCGAGCCGCACCTCAAGGGCCGCCGGTACCTGTTCGGGGCCCGACCGAGCTTCGGCGACTTCGGGCTCTCGCATCAGCTGTACGAGGCGTCGATCGATCCGACCTGCGGCGCAGCCATTCGGGCGCGCGGTCCGGCGGTTCTCGACTGGTGCCATCGCATGCTCGAGCCGCGCAACGACGGCGACTTCGAGACCTGGGCGAGCCTTTCGGCGACGCTCGAGCCGCTGCTCAGCTACATCGGCCGCTACTTCCTGCCATGGACGAGGGCGAACGCCCGCGCGCTGGCCGCCGGCGAGGCGGAGTTCAGCGTCGCGCTGCCTGGCGGCGCGTACGCCCAGCCGCCGCAGAAGTATCACGCCAAGTCGCTCGAGGCGCTCAAGGCCAAGTTCGTCAGGGTCTCGGACAACCGGGCGCTCGCGGCGATCCTCGCCGGCAGCGGCTGCGACCTGGCCGGCTGATCCACGCCGGCGGTAGCCAAGAGCGAAGCTGCGGGCCTAGTGTCTGCGGGCGGTCGAAACGGGGGGCAATATGCGTGGGCGAGACATCGTACGGCTGGCGTTTGCCGGCGCGGCGCTTCTCGGCGGCGTAGGCTGCCATCCATCCGGCGTCGCGAGGTCGAGCGCGGCGGCATCGTCCGCCGCTCCGGGCAGCGCGGCGCCAGCCGCCCAGCCGCAGGCCGCGGCCCCGGCGAGTTTCCAGGTTGCCGTCACCCTGAGCCCGGCCGCGGCGGCGCAGATCGCCCATAGCCAGGTGCAGGTCGACGTTATGACCACCTTCTACGGGGACCCGACCGACCCGACCCTCGAGGGCCAGTACCAGGGCCAGTATCCCCTGGCGCCCGAGGAAGACGTCATCCTGAGCGGCGCCGGCACGGCGACGCTCGCCATCCCGCAGATCGACCCAGCCAAGGCGGCCGGCATGAAGAGCGGGGCCTTGTATGAAGTGTCGGTCGTCTCGGGCAATCATGTGACTGAGAACAACACGCTGAACTGCGACGTGATCCTGGACCAGCCGCTCGCCGCCGTGGCCGGCAAGACCATCCCGGTGAACTGCAAGCTGATCGGCGAACAGTAGACGGCGGAGAACGGCCTTCCGCCGTGAACGCCGCTCCCCTAGTCTCGCTCGCCAAATGCGGGAGCAGGCGATGGACCTCGGGACCGAGAGGCTGATCGGGCGCAAGGACGGCGCGATCGGCTGGATGATCTTCAACAACCCCGAGCGGCGGAACGCCGTCTCCACCGACATGTGGCAGGCGATCCCCGGCGTGCTCGAAGCCTTCGAGGCCGACCCGGAGGTCCGGGTGGTCGTGTTCACCGGCGCGGGCGACAAGGCCTTCGTCTCCGGCGCCGACATCAGCCAGTTCGAGGATGTGCGCGCCAACCGCGAGGCGAACGAGGTTTATTCGGCGCAGAGCGCAGCCGCGAACCGCGCGATGACGCGGCTTTCGAAACCGTCGATCGCCATGATCAAGGGTTATTGCATCGGTGGCGGCATGGCGGTGGCGCTGACCTGCGACATGCGCGTCTGCTCCGACGACAGCCGCTTCGCCATCCCCGCCGCGCGCCTCGGCCTGGGCTATGGCTATGACGGCCTGAAGGCGCTGGCAGACGTGGTCGGCCCGTCCTTCGCCAAGGAGATCCTGTTCACCGCCCGCCAGCTCAACGCCGCCGAGGCGTTGCGCATCGGCCTGGTCAACAAGGTGGTCCCCGCCGCAGAGCTGGAGGCGGCGGTCCGCGACTATGCCGCCATGATCGGGCGGAACGCGCCGCTGACGGTCAAGGCGGCCAAGATGGCGGTGCGCGAGGCGATGAAGGACCCCGAACGGCGGGAACTTGACGAGGTGGCCAAGGCCGTCGGCGCCTGCTTCGAGAGCGCCGACTACGCCGAGGGCCGCAAGGCCTTCATGGAGAAGCGCGACCCGGTGTTCCAGGGGAAGTAGAACCCTGCCGCGCCAACGGGTGGCGCACGAGCGCACAGGCCAGGATGGGCAGACCGATCGCGCTCGGCAAGACCCAGAAGGCCAGGTCCGGCAGCCGCCGCCACAGCGGCAGGTGCGGGCCGTTGTCGACGTAGAAGGCCGTGAGCAAAAGGATGTAGGAGGCGCCCATCCCGCTCATGTGCAGCCGCGCCCAGCCCGGCCATACCCGCCGCCGCGCCGAGCGGCCGAAGAGCGCCGCGGCCAGCGAAAGCCCCCCGAGCACCGCCAGCCTGGCGTCGTCGGCCCAGCGAAAGGCCGAGACGATGGCCATCGTGGCGAACACGACGACGAGCGAGGAGACATAGATGGTCCCCGCGCGCGGATGGCGGCCGGCCGCCTTCGGGCTCAACATCGCCACCGCGCCGGCGACGACGCAGGTGAGGCCCGCGGCGACGTGGATAGCAATCAGGCCGAGAAAGAGCGGCGTGTCCGAAGGCAGTGGCAGG
>JGI12269J14319_10003373_pt1 | contig 15016 bp, 16 predicted proteins | sample PeaSoiSIISIP2007_FD_14319 | JGI IMG/M metagenome (IMG submission 14319) | reverse complement strand
TCGCGCTCTCGGCGGCCATCGCCGCGCGCGCGCAGACGCCGGACGACACCTGCCGCAACGGCTCCTTCCCAGCGAACGAGACCGCGGTCGGTCGCGCGCAGGTCATCGGTGCGGGGCGGGTCTCCCTGCTGAGCGACGACGATGGCTGCCCGGCCGAGACGCAGAAGTGTCGCGGCACCACCGTGCTCGCGCCGGGCGCGATCGTGCTCAGCGGCCATCGCCACGGCGCCTTTGTCTGCGCGTTCGATCCGGCGCACGACGACGCCGGCTACCTCGAGACGGCCCGGCTCAAGCCGCTGCCGGTCGACGCCGCGCCGCCTCTCAAAGCCTGGGCCGGTCGCTGGAGCTACGGCGATGACACGATCCGTCTGACCGCCAAAGGGGCGACGCTGACGGTTGACGGCCAGGCCTATTGGCCCTCGGCGCATCCGTCCGCGCGGCAGTTCCCGGGCGGGCCGAACCTCGGCGATCTCTCCGGAACCGCGACGCCGAAAGGCAATGCTGTCACCTTCGCCGACGCAAGCGATCCGCAGGCCTGCAGCGCGACCCTGCGGCTAATCGGCGACGTCATCGTCGCAACCGACAACGGGGCCTGCGGCGGGATGAACGTCAGCTTCTCCGGCGTTTATCGGAAGCGCTAGACCGGCCGCGACAGGCCGGCCGGGCGGCTCGGGATCGACGGCGACGCTGATCGAGCGTCAGCTCGTCTCCAGGAGCGCGACTCCAGCGCTCTCGGCCGCCGTCGCCAGGGCGTCGTCTGCGGTCGCGAGCGGCAGCTCCAAACGGTGCGCGAGTTCAAGATAGGCGGCGTCATTGGCCGTTAGCCGATGGCGCTCCGCAAGCTCGCTGATGGCGGTCCAGGCAAGCGCGGCTGTTTCCTCGTCGATCCGGATCGGCGGATCAGCGAGCGAGCGGGTCATGCGAACGCGCGCACTCGCATCGAGACGACCGCGGCGCTCGGCGGTCAGGAGCCCGTTCAGCATCTCTAGGGGCCACAGCTGCGGCGCGACGGCCCCCCGACTCCACAACGCGATCGAGGATGGCCATGACAACTGACGTCTGCTCGTCCTCGAAACACCACGCTAGGGCGACCGAAGCGTCGACGACAAAGCTCATCGTCGCCCCTCGACGATCAGAGCCTTCAGGGACAAGCCCCCCAGCGTCTGCCCCTTGCTGGCCGATCGCAACCCTGCCGCCGCGCGGGAGGCGCGAGCTCGATCGAACCCGGGTCCGATGGGGGTCAGCCGAGCCACGGGCTTGCCGCGGCGGGTGATAATCACCTCGGCGCCGGCTTCCACCTCGCTGACCAAGGCGGTGAGCCGGTTCTTGGCTTCCTGGCCAGCTAATTGTGTCGAAGCGCCGAACGCAAGGCCATCGATCGATCGAGCGAGCGGTCGGCCCCCTGCCTCGAGACGTCAGCCCGCCGGGGCGGCCGCCGCGGCGGGGCGCTGGGCGCCCGGCATCGGCCCACGGTTCAAGTCGAAGAACTTCTCGTGCATCTGCGGGAGGGCTTCCGACAGGATCGTCTCCGGCGTCCAGCCTTCGGCCTTGTTGAGGTTCGCGATCGGGCGCGGCTGGCTGTAGAGGATCAGGTTGTCGCCGCTCGCGCCGAAGATCTGACCGCTCACGGCCTTGGCGCCCTCCGACACGAGAGCGACCGAGAGCTTGGCCGGCTGATCCGGGCGGATGGTCTGGGCCATCACCTGCCGGCGCGCCGCCGCCGCCTCGTCCTTCACCGGCACCGACTGGGTCATGCGGGTCCAGGCGACGGGGGCGAGGGCGTTGGAGCGCACGTTGTTGCGCGCGCCTTCCATGGCGATGATCCGCGACAGGCCCACGATGCCCATCTTGGCCGCGCCATAGTTGGTCTGCCCGATGTTGCCGAACAGCCCCGAGGTCGAGGTGTAGAAGACGTAGGCGCCGTCGTTCTGTTCGCGGAAGTGCTCGATGGTCGCCCGCGCCACGTTGAACGAGCCCTTAAGGTGCACCGCGATCACGCTGTCCCAGTCCTGCTCGCTCATCTTGTGGAACATGCCGTCGCGCAGGATGCCGGCCGGGTTGATCACAGCGTGCAGGCCGCCGAAAGCGTCGAGCGCCTGTTGCAACATGCCCTCGCAGGCCTTGAGCGAGGTGACGCTTTCGGAGTTGGAGACCGCTTCGCCGCCCTTGGCGCGGATCTCCTGCGCCACCGTCTCGGCCGGGCCGGCCGAGCCTTCATCGCCGCCGGAGAGCGAACCGCCGAGGTCGTTGACCACGACCTTGGCCCCCTCGGCCGCGGCGATCAGCGCGCACTCGCGCCCGATGCCGTTGCCGCCGCCGGTGACCAGAACAACCTTGCCATTCAAAACGCCCATGATCTTCAATCTCCCGAAAAGAATTGGATTTCGCGGACGACGGCTTAAGCGAGGCGGTCGGCCTTGCGCAAGGCTGGAAAGAGTCGCGCCCAAAGGCCGCTGACGATCAACGCGCCGATCCCGCCGCCGACCAGGGCCGTGATCGGCCCCACAAAACGCGCCGCCACGCCGCCGCGGAACTCGCCGAGCTCGTTGGAGGCCGAGACGAAGAGGGTGGCGACGGCGGCCACGCGCCCGCGCATGGGGTCGGGCGTGACCAGTTGGACCAGCGTGCCCCGGACGAACACCGAGAGCATGTCCGAGCCGCCGATGACGACCAGCGCCGCGACCGAAAGCGGCGCCCAGCGTGAGAGCCCGAAGACGATCGTGGCGAGGCCGAAGACGGCGACGCCTGCGAACATGCTGACGCCGGCATGCCGGCGGATCGGATGGCGGGCGAGATAGATCGCCACCGATGCCGCTCCGACAGAAGACGCCGAGCGCAAGATTCCGAACCCGCTCGCGCCGACATGCAGGATGTCTCGGGCGACCACGGGCATGAGCGCGGTCGCGCCGCCCAGCAAGACGGCGCACAGATCGAGCGAGATGGCGCCGAACACGATCTTGTTGGTCCAGACGTAAGCTAGGCCCTCGCGGACCATCGCGAGGCTGAAGGCCGACTGGATCGCCGGCCGGCCGGACTTGCCGACCAGCAGCGTGGCACCGGCAGCGAACAGATAGAGCCCGCCGGCGGTCCAGTAAGCGAGGGCAGGTGAGACCGCGACCAGCAAACCGCCGAGCGCCGGGCCGAGGATCGATCCGCCCTGGCCGGCCAGCGAATTCCACGCGATCGAGCGCGCCAGCTGTTCGCGCTGGACCAGCATGGGTCCAAGCGCTGTGTTGGCCGGCGCCCAAAACGCCCTCGACGCCCCGAAAAGGACGGCCGCGACGAGGATAAGAGGCGGGTTCGCCAACCTGAGCTGGCTCGCAATCGCCAGGCCCGCAACCACCGCAATCTCCGCCGCATAGCAGACGCGAAGGATCGCCTTGCGATCGAATCGGTCAGCCACGACGCCGGCCGGCAGCGCCAGGAGGAAGAGCGGCGCGAACGAGGCCAAACCCACCATGCCGACCAGGAAGGCGGCGTGGTCGACGTCCATACTGCGCCGGGCGGTCGCATAGATCTGCCAACCGATTGCGACGCTCTCGATTTGAACCCCGAGGTTGGCGGCGAGCCGCGACAGCAAAAAGCGCATGTAGTCCCGCTCGGCGAACAGCGAGCCGGGCGGATGGACGACGGCCATCGGCGGGCCTTAGCGTGGCGATGGCGCGGCGGCAATCGCGCGCCCGGCGTTGACGCCGGCTCCGCCTGGCCCTATGCGAGCCGCCTTCCGGTGGAGGCGATCGACCCAATGCGACGTCGGCGAACGATCTTGCGGACCCCGGTCCGCGCTTAAGTTCCGCTCCGTCGTCCGCGCGTCATGGGGCGGGTTCCTGATCCGCTCTCCTGAAGCCCCGATTCGCCATGACCGCCGACCTGCCGCCCATCGTCACCGAACAACCGAGAGACGCGCCCCTGGTGGACGCACTCATCGACCGTGCGTTCGGGCCGGGGCGCTACACGAAGACGGCCGAGCGCCTGCGCGAGGGCAACCACCCGTTACGCGACATCTGCTTCGTCGCCCGCCGCGGCGGGGCAGTGGTGGGCTGCGTGCGCATGTGGCCGATTCGTATCGGCGAGACACCCGCCGTCCTGCTCGGCCCTTTCGCCGTCGGGGACGCCTGGCGCAGTCTCGGACTCGGCGCCGCGCTGATACGCCGGGCCTGCGAGGCGGCCGCCACGGCTGGGCACGCCCTCGTGCTTCTCGTCGGCGATGATCCCTATTACGGACCGCTCGGCTTTCGGCGCGCGCCGCGAACGGTCGTGCTTCCGGGACCGGTCGACGCGGCGCGGGTCCTGATCTGCGAGCTCGGGAGCGGCGCCGCGACCGATCTGGGCGGGCTCGTCAGACCTGATCCCTGATCTTTCCGCGCCGTCGATCTGAGCGCATTCTTTCCCAAGGACTCACAAGGGAGATCGACCGATGACCGACGCCGCGACCGCCGCCGGGGCCGGGCTCGGCTTCCCGAACGAGAGCGCTGCCTATCGCGAAGCGCGCGATGCGCTGCTCGCAGCCGAGATCGAGCTCCGCCGCCGTCTCGAGGCGGTTGGCGGCCATGCGGCGCGCGCTGCCGCCAGGCGGCGCGGTGCGCGAGGACTACGTGTTCGAAGCGGGTGACGACGCGCGGCCCGTGCGGCTCTCCGAGCTCTTCGGCCGGCACGATACGCTGGTGGCCTACTGCTACATGTACGGACCCAACATGGACGAGCCTTGCCCGTCGTGCAGCTCGATGCTGGACAGCCTCGACGGGGATGTCGCGCCAATCACGCAGAACGTCAGCCTCGCCGTCATCGACCGCTCGCCGATCCGGCGCGTCCGGACGTTCGCGCGCCGCCGCGGCTGGCGAAACCTTCGACTGCTGTCCTCGGCCAACAACAGCTTCCAACCCGACTACTTCGGCGAGACGCCGGAAGGCCAGCAGCGGCCGATGCTGAATGTGTTCAGCCGCAAAGGCGGAACCATCCGCCACACCTACGGGACCGAGCTCGCGTACGCGCCGCCGGATCCGGGGCAGGATCCGCGGCACATCGACCTTATCTGGCCGCTTTCGGGGGTGCTCGACTTCACGCCCGACGGGCGAGCCGCTTTCCACCCGCGCCTGCGCTACGACTGACGCCGCTTGAGGGCGGACGGGGCGCAGCCTACCTTCCCCCCATGACCCAGACGGGACCGGAGGGGCTGGAAGGCGTTGTCGCGGAGGCGAAGAAGCAGGCGCCCGGGCGCGGGTTGCCGCCGGTGCACCTGTGGCATCCGGAGCACTGCGGCGAGATCGACATCGTCATCAAGAAGGATGGACTCTGGTTCCACGAGGGCACGCCGATCGGGCGCGAGGCGCTGGTTCGCCTGTTCTCGACCGTGCTCAGGAAGGACCCAGACGGCTTCCACCTGGTCACGCCCGCCGAGAAGATGCGGATCACGGTCGAGGATGCGCCCTTCATCGCCACCCGCGTCGACGCCGAGGGCGAGGCCTTGCGCTTTACGACCAACGTCGGCGACGTGGTCGATGCCGGGCCGGACAACGCCATCCGGATCGAGATGGACGCCGAGACGGGCGAGCCCAGGCCCTATCTGCACGTTCGCCGCGGCCTCGAGGCGCTGATCGCGCGGCCCGTGTTCTACGAGCTGGTCGAGATGGCCGAAGAGCGCGCGCTCGCGGCTGGCCCGACGTTCTGCGTGCAGTCGAACGGCGTCTGGTTTCCCGTCGGGCCGCCCAGGGCCACGGCCGCATGACGCCCGCCGAGATGCGGGCGTGGATTTCGGACAAGCTGGACCCGCTGGAGAGCTACGATCCGGAGCATCCGCTGCCCACAATTTCCGAGTTCACCCTGAACCCGACCATGCCGAAGATCGAAGCCTTTCGGCCGGCGGCGGTCCTGGTGCCGCTGGTCGAGCACAGCGACGGCGTCACCGTTCTTTTCACCCGACGCGCCGACACCCTGCGTAGCCACACCGGCCAGACCGCCTTCCCCGGCGGCCGCATGGACGCCGGCGAGACGCCATGGGCGGCGGCCCTGCGCGAGACGGAGGAGGAGATCGGGCTGTCACCCTCGCACGTCAGCCTGGCGGGGCTTTTGTCCAGCTACCAGACCGGCAGCGGCTACGATATCACACCGGTGGTCGGGTTCGTGACGCCAGGCTTCACTCTCAACCCCAATCCGGCCGAGGTGGCCGAGGTGTTCGAGGCGCCGCTCGCGTTCGTGATGGATCCGAAGAACCACGAACGGCAGTTCCGCGACACCCCGGATGGCTCGCGCCGCTACTTCTACGCCATGACCTACGATGGCCACCTCATCTGGGGCGCGACGGCGGGGATGTTGCGCGCCCTCCACGACCGCCTCCACGGCGAGCCGGCGCCTCGCGCGTGAGCGAGCCCACCAGCATCGGCGTCCAGCCCTGGATGCGCGCGCCGGAGACCACCGCCGTCATGGCCGCGCTCGAGGCGGCGGGAGGGCGGGACTGCGCGCGTTTCGTCGGCGGCTGCGTGCGGAACGCCATCCGCAGCGAGCCGGTCGCCGAGGTCGACATCGCAACCACGCTGACGCCGGATCGCGTGAGCAAGGCGCTCACGGACGCCGGTCTGAAGGCCGTCCCGACCGGTTTCGAGCACGGCACCATCACCGCGGTCGCGGGCGGCAAGCCGTTCGAGGTGACGACGCTCCGGCGCGACGTCGAGACCGACGGCCGTCACGCGGTCGTGGCCTTCACAGCCGACTGGGCCGAGGACGCCGCGCGACGCGACCTCCGTCTGAACGCCATCTACGCCGATGCCGAGGGGCGCCTCTTCGACCCCACCGGCGAGGGTGTTGCAGACGCCCGCGCCGGGCGCGTGGTGTTCGTCGGCGATGCGGCGACGCGCATCCGCGAGGATGGCCTGCGCATCCTCCGCTTCTTCCGCTTCTACGCCTGGTACGGCCGCGAGGCGCCCGACGCCGCGGGGCTCGCCGCCTGCGCGGCGCTGAAGGACCTGATCGGCGGTCTCTCGGCCGAGCGGGTGGCGCAGGAGCTGATGAAGCTGCTCGCCGCCGAGGATCCCCGGGCCGCAATGCGGCTGATGGCGCAGACCGGGATCCTGGCGCTGGTGCTGCCGCAAGCCCAGGGCCTGGCCCGCTTCGAGGGGCTGGTGGAGATCGAGACCGACCAGCTCTTCCAGTGCGACGCCGAGCTCAGGCTGGCGGCGCTGCTGCCCGACGACTCCGCGGCGGCGAACGCCGTCGCCGATCGTCTCAAGCTCTCGAACGCGCTCCGCGAGCGGCTCNNCGGCGCGCTCGGGACGGCGCCGCGAATCGTCTCGTGGATGAGCCCCAGGGAGGCTCGCCGTGTGGTCTATCGCCTGGGCGTGCAGCCGTTCTGCGATCGCGTGCTGCTGGCCTGGGCCGCTTCCGAGCGGCATGCGGCGGCGATCCAGTGGCGGGCGCTGATCCCGATGGCGCAGAGCTGGCCCAGGCCGTCGTTGCCGCTCACCGGCGCGGAGGTGATGGCCGCCGGCGTGCCCGAGGGACCGCTGGTCGGCGAGGTCATACGCGAGGTCGAGGCCTGGTGGATCGACCAGGACTTCATCGACGACAAGCTCTCGATCGTCGAGCAGCTGAAGGCAGTGGCCCAGGGACTGGCCTACTAGCCGACGCATCCTGCCGCTCATCGCCGCAGTTTGATCTAGATCAAAGTTGACGCCTCCGTCACGTTTTACGCCTTGGCGTGAAGTGGATGCGGGATGCGCTCTCGAGTCGACAACGCCTTTCAGCCGTCAGCGCAGGCCGCCGCCCGATTGTCGGACTCGCGGCGACCGAAATGGCGAAGATCACCTACATCGAGCAAGGCGGCGCCGAGCATCACGTCGAGGTCCCAAACGGGCTGTCGGTCATGGAGGGCGCAAAGCGCTTCACCATCCCCGGGATCGACGGCGACTGCGGCGGCGCCTGCGCCTGCGGCACCTGCCACGTCTATGTCGAACCGGGCTGGTTCGAGCGGCTCCCGGCGATGGATGAACTCGAGCACGACATGCTCGACTTCGCCTTCGACGTCCAGCCGAACAGCCGTCTCTCATGCCAGATCAAGGTCGATCCGGGCCTCGACGGCCTGACCGTCCGTTGTCCCGCCCGCCAGTATTAACCCCAGGAGAAACGCCATGACCGTGATGAGCAAGTCGAGCGAGGTGATGAAAGGCGCCTGGAAGGTCTCCATGACGCCGGACGACATCTACCGCCACCCGATGGATATCGCCTGGACCTTCAGCTACGCGCTGTCGCAGGACCGGGTCGAGGACCTCTACAAGCGCGCCAAGCAGAACCAGTGGGATTCGGACGAGTACCTGCCGTGGGACACCCCGGTCGACCCGTCGAAGCCGCTGATCAACGCCCGCTCGGACGTCTACCACCAGATGCCGTTCTTCAAGAAGCTGTCGAAGTCGCAACAGGAGACCTTCACGGCCCACTCGACGGCCCAGCTGCTCTCGCAGTTCCTGCACGGCGAGCAGGGCGCGCTGATGACGGCGGCCTGCGTCACCCACTCGGTGCCGGACGCGACCGCGAAGCTCTACGCAGCGACCCAGACCATGGACGAGGCCCGCCACGTCGAGGTCTACGCCCGCTACTGCGACAAGATCGCGATGGTCTATCCGATGTCGCCGTGGCTGAAGGCCCTCATCGACGCGACGCTGCAGTCGAACCGCTATGAGAAGGTCATGATCGGCATGAACATGATCGTCGAGGGCCTCGCGCTTGGCGCCTTCAACAACATGTACCGCACCACGACCTGCGAGCTTTTGAAGAAGCTGACGTTCAACGTCATGCGCGACGAGTCGCGGCACGTCTCGTTCGGCCACATCTACCTCGGCCCGGTGATCGCCAAGCTGCCCGAGGCCGAGCGCGAGGAACTGGCCGACTTCGCGTTCCAGGCCGTCAACATCATCGTCAACGGCGGAACGACAGGCGGCGGATTGGCCAACCGGGTCGATCCGGGCTTCCTCGAGGTGCTCGACAACAGCGGCATAGACCACGAGGACTTCTTCAAGGGCATGAAGGAGGCCGAGGAGGCGGGGATCACCCCGGAGACGCCGCCCGGGCAGATCCACTCGATCAAGGACCTGATGATGCCGGCGCTTGCCCGCGTCGGGCTGCTCACGCCCACGGTGCGCAAGAAGTACGACGAAGCTGGCATCCCGGTCTTCGATGACCCTGCGGTGCTCGAGGCGATGGAAGGCGGCCACCCGGTCGCGGCTTAAGGGCGTTGGGCGGGGACGAGCGGCATGGCTGACGCCTCGAGGGACACCGAGCCGGCAGCCGCGGCGCTCGCCGCCGCCATCGTCGACAACGCGCCCGAGGCAATCATCGTCGCCAAGCCGGACGGCGAGATCGAGTTCCTGAACCGGGCGGCGGTCGGCTTGTTCGGCTACGCGCCGGCCGAAGCCGTCGGGCAGAACATCGCCATGCTCGTGCCGCCCGATCCCCACCGGCGCGCCGACGCGGTCAGATGGCTCCGCCGCTGGGCTGCCGAGCCGCTGGGCGAACAGTCCCGCTACCTGGACTTCCTCGCGCGTCCGAAGGACGGTCGCGAGATGTACGTCGAAGTGCGTGTCGCACAGAGCGGCGACGAGCGCTTCATCATCACCGTCCGCGACGACACCGTCCGCCGCCGCGACCAGATTGCGCTGAAGGAAGCCAACCTTCGCGCCGCGCGCATCCTGCTTGTCGCGGAGGACGCGATCGTTTCCTGCGACGATCGGCAGGCCATCACCTTCTTCAACCTGAAGGCCGAGAGCATGTTCGGCTATCGCGCCGAGGAGGTGCTTGGCCAGCCGCTCACCATGCTCATGCCGCCGGAGGCGCGGACGCCACACCCGGCTTTCGTGGAGGCGTTCCGCGCCGCGGCCTCACCCTCGCGCATGATGAGCGAGCGGCAGGAGATCAAGGGCCTGCGGCGCTCGGGCGAGATCTTCCCGCTGGAAGCGGCGATCACCAAAGTCACCCTCGCCGGCGAGACGACGTTTACCGCCCACCTCCGCGACATCACCGCGCGCAAGGCGGCCCAGGCCAGCCTCGAGGAGAGCGAGCGGCGGTTCCGCGCCCTTTTCGACCACGCGGTCGGCCCGATGGCGCTGCTCGACCCCGACGGCGGCGTGCTCGAGATCAACAGCGCCGCCCGCGCGCTGACGATCGGCGACCAGCACTATTTCGGCCGTCCGCTCTGGACCCTGCCCTGGCTGGGGAGCCCAGATATCGATTCCGACGCGATCGAACGGTTGAAGCGTGCGATCGCCGCCGCGCACGTCGGGGTCGGAGCCAACGAGACCATCCAGCTCGAAGGCGACGGCCGCGTCCGCACGATCGCGGTCTGGGTGACGCCGATCTTCGATGCCGCGCGCAAGGTGATCTACATCCTGGCCGAGGGCCACGAGCAGGCGCTGCCAGGCTAGAGCGCGTTCCGCAAAAGTGGGAACTGGTTTTGCGATCAGAACGCGCTCAAACCTTGGACTCTAGAGCACGATTCAACGGTCAGGCGATTCCGCCTAACCGCATCGTGCTCTAGGGCATCGGGTGACCGTTGAAGAACTGGAGCGCCATGGCGATGGCGTCCGGTTGGTCGCGCATGGCTTGGCCGGGCAGGCGGTCGTCGCGGCCGCCGGCGATCTGGTGGCCCATGCCCAGGACCAGTACGAGCAAGACCGGCGCCGCGCCTGCGTGTCGATGCACCTCCCAGCCGTCGTGCGGCTCGATCGTCGACGTCGGATCGGCGCCGTCGAACTGTCGCCACTCGTCGATCACTTCGTCGATGGAGGCGTGCGGCGTGCGCCCGATGCTATTTGGCCCAAGCCCGCCGCCCAACGGATAGACGGTGTCCGCCGCGCCATGGAAATGCATCACCGGGACCGGGCGCGCGGGCCGCTCGTCACCGGCCAGCCGCCCGCCGCTCATCGGCGCGATGGCCGCGATCCGGTCGGGAAGCTCCAGCGCCAGCCGGTAGGCCATCTGCCCGCCGTTCGAGAAGCCGGTCACGAAGACGCGCTTGGGGTCGATCGCGTACATCCGGCTGACCTGGTCGATGATCAGGCGGGTGAAGGCGACGTCGTCGGTGCCGTGGCTGCTGCGCTCGTACTCCGGCCCCGAGTTCCACACCCTATGGTCGCCCGCGATGGGGATCGGAGTGCCCTGCGGACAGACCACGATGAACCCCGCCGCCTCGCCCTTGGCGAACAGCTGGGAGTTCTCGATGTAGCCCTCGGCGTTGCCGGCCCCGCCGTGGAAGCCGATCACCAGCGGATAGCGCCGCGCTGGGTCGATCCTGTCAGGGGCGTGCAGATAGGCCGTTCGCTCGACGCCGCCCACGTTGAGCGTCAACGTCGCGTCCGCGGCGATCGCGCCGGCGGCCGGCGCAAAGACCAAGCCGACGATCAGCGCAAGCAGAGTCCATGCGCGCTGCAGGAGGATCGAGGATGCCATGGCGTCAGCTTACGGGGCGATCGGCCGGTGAGGCCAGAGCCGCCTCTCGGTTGCAAGGGCGCCGCCGGGCTGAAGCGCGCTCAGGTCCGGCGCGGGATGCGAACCTGCAGGTCGTCGTAGCCGTGGATGAAGGATGAGGCGATGCGGCTGGGCTCGCCGGTGAGCTCGATCACCGGGAAGCGCTTCATGATCTCTTCCCAGATCACCCGAAGCTGCAGCTCGGCCAACCTGTTGCCGACGCAGCGGTGGATGCCGAAACCGAACGAGACGTGCTGGCGCGGACGCTCACGGTCGATGATGTAGGCGTTGGGGTTCTCGATCACCGTCTCGTCGCGGTTGCCCGAGATGTACCACATGGCGACTTTGTCGCCGGCCTTGATGGTCTGGCCGTGCATCTCGACGTCGCGCACGGCCGTGCGGCGCATGAACGACAACGGCGTTTGCCAGCGGATCGTCTCCGACACCATCGACGGCAGCAGCTCGGGATTGGCCGTAAGCTTGCGGTACTGCTCCGGGAACTGATTGAGCGCCACGATCGAGCCCGAGATGGTGTTGCGGGTGGTGTCGTTGCCGCCGACGATCAAGAGGATGAGGTTCCCGAGGAACTCCATCTGATCCATGTTCCGCGTGGCTTCGCTGTGCGCCATCATCGAGATGAGGTCGCCCTTCGGCTCTGCGTTCACCCGCTCGTTCCACAGGTTCATGAAGTAGCCGACGCACTCGAAGAGCTCCGCCCGCCGCTCGTCCTCCGTGCCGAAGCCCGGCGCGCCCTCGGGCGCGGTGATCACGTCGCTCCAGCGCGTCAGCTTGCGCCGCTCCTCGAAGGGGAAGTCGAACAGGGTGGCGAGCGTCATCGTGGTCAGCTCGATCGAGACCTTGTCGACCCAGTTGAAGGTCTCGCCAATCGGCAAGCCGTCGAGGATCGCGCCGGCGCGTTCGCGGATCAGCGGCTCCATGGTCTGCAGATTGGCCGGCGACAGCGCGGGGCTCACCGTCTTCCGCTGTGCATCGTGCTTGGGGGGATCCATGGCGATGAACATCGGGGTGTTGAAGTCGTCCGCCGGGTCCTCAAGCACGATCGAGCCGGTCGAGGAGAAGTCTTGCCAGTTGGAATCCACAGCCACGATGTCGTGGTAGCGACTGATCGACCAGAACGGCCCCAAGTCCGGGTGTTCATAGCGGTGGACCGGCGCGTCCCTCCTGAGCCGCTCGAAGTAGGGCCAATGGGTGTCCGTGCGGTAGAGTTGGTCGTCCGCCACGTTGATCTCGTCCAGCGGGACCGAGAAGGCCCGCGCGCGGGCTTCCGCCCTCAGGTCGATCGATCCATCGCTCATCGTTCGTTTGCCGTCTTTGCCAAGAAATGCCCTTCGCCTTTAGCCCACTTCGACGCCGCGCTCCAATCGAACCCGCCCGCGGCGTTAACCTTGACTTCATGCCTGGGGCGAGACGCGCCGCATTCCTTCCCTGGTTCCGCCGCGAACGGCTGGCATGCTCGAAGCTGGCGCGGCGGCGTCTGCCCGCTCCCGCGCCTCTTGGGGGCGTTGACGATGGGCGGACGACGCATTCAGGCCTACACCGCGATCGGCCGTCTCGACGGCGCCTGTCCCGCTTGCGCGCGCGACCTGCCGGCCTGGCCCACCCGCTCCGGGCCTTGCCCGTATTGCGGGCGCGAGATCTTCGTGCGCAGCCGCCCGCTCGACCGCGAGCGCGTTCTGGTCGCCGAAGCCGATCTGCCTCGCCTCGAGTCCGAATGGGAGCTCTACCGCGAACGCGGCGGCGACCAGCCGCTTCGCCCATTGCTGAGCGAGCGGGCGCTGGACGTCGAGCGCCGCGCGCTGCGCATCCGCTTCGGTCGCGAGCCGAGCGAGGCGGAGGTCGCGGCGACCCTGATAACGCGCCACGCGCTCACCCACATGCGCATGCTCGAGCTCGGCAGTTTCCGCGACCTCAGCCTGGCCAAGGCCGCGCTGGCCGACCAGCTCGGCAACACGAAGGAGGCGCTTGCCGGCTACCTCGGCGCCTGCTTCCTCGACCTGAACGGCGCGCACGATCCGCCGCGCAACGCGCCCGGCCGCATCGTGGCTCAGGCGACCGGCTTCGACGCTGCGCGCGCCTTCCTGGCCCACCCGGTGGTCAAGCGCCTGATCCAGCTGCTCGCGGTCCTCGACGTCGACGAGGACACGGTGCGCGACACCTTCATCAGCTTCTGCGAGCGCTACTATCAGCCGTTCAGGGCCCCGAACCGGCCCGCGGAGACCTGGCCGCGCCTGGCGGAGGTGCTGTTCGGCGCCTAAGGCCAGCGGACCAGCGGCGGCATCGAGGAAAGCATGGTCTCGATGTTGGCGCCCTGGCGGAAGCCGAACATCGTGCCGCGGTCGTAGAGCAGGTTGAACTCGACGTAGCGGCCGCGCCGCACGAGCTGTTCCTCGCGATCCGCCTCGGTCCACGGCTCGCTCATCCGGTGGCGGGCGATCTTCGGGTAGACGTCAAGGAAGGCCTCGCCCACCCCGCGGGTGAAGGCGAAGTCGCGCTCGAAATCGCCTGAGTTCAGCTGGTCGTAGAAGATGCCGCCAACCCCGCGCGGCTCCTTGCGATGCGGCAGGTAGAAGTACTCGTCGCACCAGGCCTTGTACCTGCCATAGGACTCCGGGTCGTAGGCGTCGCACGCCGCGCGCATTGCGGCGTGGAAGGCCTGGGCGTCGGGCGCGTCCTGGCTGCGCTGCTCGTCGATCACCGGGGTGAGGTCCGCGCCGCCGCCGAACCAGCTTGTGCCAGTCGAGAGGAAGCGGGTGTTCATGTGCACCGCAGGCACGCGTGGGCTGAGCGGGTGGATGATCAGGCTGATCGAGGCGGAGACGTAAGCCGGGTCCTTGTCGGCGCCTGGCATGCTCGCGGCCATCTCCGGCGTGAAGCGGCCATTCGCCGCGGAGGTGTGCACACCGGCCTTCTCGAAGAATCGTCCGGAAAGAAAGCCGCCGGTGCCGCCGCCCGCGCCGCCCTCCCGCGCCCAAGGCCGCAGATCGAACTGCCCGGGCTCGCCGGGGAAGAGCTCGTAAGGCGCCTCGTCCTCGAGCAGCTCCAGCTCGGCGCAGATGCGGTCGCGCAGGCTCTCGAACCACGCCTTTGCACGCGCGCGGCGCTCTTCGATCTCGGCGGAAATCGCGCTCATGTTTCTGCCTCGTCCGCCTTCACCGCTTCGGGAAAGCCGGAAGTCTGCCTGAGCGCCTCGCCCAGCGCCATGGCCGCGGCGGCGACCACATTCAGCGACCGCGCGCCAGGCGCGAGCGGAATGAGAAGCCGCGCTTCGGCCGCCGCGTGCACGGCTTCGGGCGCCCCTGCGCTCTCGCGGCCGAACAGAAGCGTGTCGCCGGGCGCGAAGGCGAAGTCGACGAAGCGCGTCGACGCTCGGGTCGTGAACAGGATGAGCCGCCCTTCGCGGCGGGCATCCGCATCGCGGAACCGGGCCCATGAGTCATGGCGTATGACCCGGGCGAGCGCCGCGTAGTCGAGCGCCGCGCGCCGCGCCAGACGATCCGAAAGCGGGAAGCCGCAAGGCTCGATGATCTCGAGGGTTGCAGCCATGCAA